>Ga0308160_10005558_pt1 | contig 13097 bp, 12 predicted proteins | sample PhyFR1_FD_201036 | JGI IMG/M metagenome (GOLD analysis project Ga0308160, IMG submission 201036) | Phyllosphere microbial communities from UC Gill Tract Community Farm, Albany, California, United States - DLSLF.R1 | ecosystem: Host-associated > Plants > Phyllosphere > Unclassified | place: USA... | reverse complement strand
TCCAAGCCTGTCCGACTTACCGCAGTCATCGCAGCACTCCTTTTGCTGGTGGGTTGTGCAAGTCCGGTACCGCAAACGCCGCCCGTCAATATACAAGATGAGGCCAACGCCAACGCTGATTACTATCTGCTGCAACTGCAACAAAGCAGTGATGATAACAAGGCTGACTGGCAATTACTTGCTATTCGCGCGTTGTTGCGTGAGGGGAAATTGCCCCAGGCCAGTGAGCAGTGGGAACAACTGCCCAAAAACCTCAGCAGCGTGCAATTGGCGGAACGACAACTGCTGACCGCTGAACTAGAGGTAGCCAGCAAAAGAAACATCAGCGCTCGTAGCACTCTGGATCATCTGGATAGCGGTTCGCTGTCGGCTAATCAGCGGATGCGCTACTATCAGGCGCAAATTGCCGCCAATCAGGGTACCCCTTCTCTGCCGCTGATCCGCGCCTATATTGCGCAAGAACCGCTGCTGATCGGCCAGGCACACCAAAACAATCTCGATCAGACCTGGCAAACATTGCTGCAATTGACGCCGCAGAACGTCAATAGCCTGGTGATCAACGCCAACGAGAACGTGCTGCAAGGATGGCTAGATCTGCTGCGGGTCTATCAGGATAATCGGCAAGATCCAGACCTGCTCCAGGCGGGCATCAAAGATTGGAAAAACCGCTACCCGCATAATCCGGCGGCGAAAACATTGCCAACCCCGTTGAACCCGGTGTTAAACCTCACCCAAGCCTCCACCTCAAGCATCGCTTTGTTGCTGCCGCTGAGCGGCCAAGCTCAGATGTTCGCCGACGCCATTTTGCAGGGTTTTGAAGCCGCGAAGAACGGCGTCTCCGCATCTGCGCCGACACCGCAAGCACTGCAAACCACTAACCCTGACCAATCGGCCGTCATCTCCGCAGATCTCAACGCCAGCGGTGCGGTCAGTACCTCGCCGCAGCCAGCAGATCAGACGGTGCCTTCTATAGCGTCAATCACCCCATCGCAGGCTACCAATAATGTGCAAGTTAAGGTGTATGACACCACTAGCCAGCCGTTGACAGCGTTGCTGAACCAGGCGCAGCAGGATGGTGCTACGCTGGTGGTCGGCCCGTTGCTGAAAGAAAACGTCGATCAGCTTTCTGGTAGCCATACCACGCTGAACGTACTGGCACTCAATCAGCCGGAAACGCCGAATGATGACCCAAACATCTGTTACTTTGCGCTGTCGCCGGAGGATGAAGCGCGCGATGCCGCCCGCCATATCTGGGATCAACAGCAACGCCAACCGCTGCTGTTGGTGCCGCGCGCTTCCTTCGGCGATCGTGTCGCCAAAGCCTTTAATCAAGAATGGCAAAAGCTGGGTGGCCAAAGGGTATTACAGCAAGGTATTGGCTCTGCCGATGAACTGCGTAAGGCGGCAAACAGCGGCGGCCTTCGCTTGACTGGCATGCCGATTCCCTCCATTCCCACGCCACCCAACGTGACTATCGCCGGGGAGACCCCTCCCGTGTCATCGAGCGATGAGCCAAGGGGAGCTGGCGGTGGCATTGATGCGGTTTATATCGTCGCCACCCCGGCCCAGTTGACGTTGATCAAACCGATGATTGATATGGCTACCAACTCGCGCAGCAAGCTGGCGGTATACGCCAGCTCGCGTAGTTATCAGGCCGGAGCCGGTCTGGACTTTCGTCTGGAAATGGAAGGTCTACAGTTCAGCGACATCCCGCTGTTGGCGGGTGCCAACCCGCAATTGTTGCAACAGGCAACTGCGCGCTTCCATAACGACCACTCGCTGGTGCGCCTGTATGCGATGGGGATGGATGCCTGGGCATTGGCTAATCACTTTGGTGAACTGCGCTATTTGCCCGCCCTCCAACTCTCTGGCACCACCGGTATGCTCACCGCTGCGCCAGGCTGCGTGATCAACCGAAAACTGCCTTGGCTACAGTATCGCCAGGGGGTGGTAGTGCCGATCTCATGAATCAACGTGCCACAGGGGCGGGTTATGAGCTGTTGGCTCGGCGTCATCTGGAACGCGCTGGTCTCACTTTTTGCGCGGCCAACGTTGCGCTGCGCGGCGGCGAACTCGACCTTATCATGCGTGATGGTCAAACCTGGGTGTTCGTCGAAGTGCGTTACCGCCGCAATGATACCTTTGGCGGTGCGGCCGCCAGTGTTACCTACCGTAAACAGCAGCGGCTGCTGCACGCCGCCGCCGTCTGGCTGGCGGGGCGCGGAGCCAGCTTTGACACATCATCTTGCCGTTTTGATGTTATGGCCATTACCGGTAGCCAGTTAGCCTGGATACCCAACGCCTTCAATGCGGATTAATCGGGTTTTACCCTTTGACTGAGTGGATTCAACGTGCTGGATAAAATTAAAGCCTGTTTTACCGAAAGCATCCAAACCCAGATCGCAGCAGCGGAGGCTCTGCCAGACGCCATCTCCCGCGCGGCGATGACACTGGTTCAATCTTTACTCAACGGTAACAAGATCCTGTGCTGTGGCAATGGCACCTCGGCGGCCAACGCGCAGCACTTCGCCGCGAGCATGATCAATCGTTTTGAAACCGAACGCCCCAGCTTGCCAGCCATCGCCCTTAACGCCGATAACGTGGTGCTGACTGCTATCAGCAACGATAGACTGCACGACGAAGTTTACGCCAAGCAGGTGCGCGCACTGGGGCACACCGGCGACATTTTGCTGGCGATTTCCACCCGTGGTAATGGCCGTGATATTGTGAAAGCGGTGGAGGCAGCGGTCACGCGGGATATGACGATTGTTGCGCTTACCGGCCACGACGGCGGGGAACTGGCCGGTTTGCTCGGCCCACAGGATGTTGAGATCCGTATTCCATCGCACCGTAGTGCACGCATTCAGGAAATGCATATGTTGACCGTAAACTGCCTTTGCGACCTGATAGATAGTATATTGTTTCCCCACCAGGACGATTAAGGAACGAGGATGAAGCTAAAAGCCCCATTTGCAGTACTGTGCAGCGCCCTGTTGTTACAAGGCTGTATCGCTGGTGTGGTGATCGGCAGCGCAGCTATCGCCACTAAAACTGCCACTGATCCGCGCAGCATTGGCACCCAAGTGGACGATGGCACCTTGGAAGCCCGGGTTGAAAACGCGCTGAGTAAAGATCCGCAGTTGAAGAAGGATGCCCGGGTAGTCGCTACCGCTTATCAGGGCGAAGTGTTGTTGACGGGGCAATCGCCGAACAGCGATATGACCCGCCGTGCCAAACAGATCGCCATGGGGGTTGAAGGTGCTAGCAAAGTGTATAACGAGATCCGTCAGGGCAAGCCGGTTAGCCTGAGCACGGCTTCTTCTGATACCTGGATCACCACCAAAGTACGCTCGCAACTGCTCACCAGCGATACGGTGAAGTCTACCAACGTGAAGGTCACTACCGAGAATGGTGAAGTGTTCCTGTTGGGTCTGGTCACGCGACAAGAAGGCCAGGCGGCGGCGCAAATTGCCAGCCAGATCAGCGGCGTGAAACATGTCACTACTGCCTTTAGCTACGTAAAATAACCGCCGATCCGCTGCCATTCCCGGCCTGCATCCTGTTCATATTGATGTAAGCCTCTTTAACGCTGCCAGTGGTCACTGCCTGCCCTGATTGGCGCGTATTCTTACGTCGCCCTAAGGCTTCCCTATCACTAGCGTATCTAGCGCCCACCCAGGATGCACCGTGTGCAGCTTCACGTCTCCTGTGTATGCCAGGTTTATCGGATTCAACACGGGAGCCATTCCCCAGTGCTCACCCTCCTCACGGACTCCCTGTACGCTGCGGTTGTTGCAACCTGGCTGCAATAATGTACGCCTACTGGGATAAGCTCTAAGATACACCTCTCCTGAGTGACAAATATTTCATCGTTGGACTGGAATAATTAAACCTTTAAATAGGGGCAGTGTATGCATCTATAAATCAGTCAGTGAGATAAACGCTGGTTCGGTTCACTCCAGCATGGTGTTTCCCAAAGTGAAGGTCACGGGTGCCAGGAGGGGGCGTTGGGGCGGTACCTCCGGTAGACAGCGCGGGTGCCCAAGGGGAAACGGCCAAGAACCAAGTGTGTGGCAAAGCCAGCTATATCAAAGCCGTCCTTAATGTTAGGCCAGGTGTGGGGGCAGTCCAGATAGCGCGGCCAGCGGCTGGTGATGGCAGGCCACAAGGGCTACGGCAAAATCACGCCGCTCACCTGCGGATCGTTTAATCGATCTTTACGCGATCAGCATTGACCCGCCAGACAGCTTAAACCTTAACTGCGTGAGAAGTCTCAGTCCCACCAGATGTCGAATAAATCGCTGACCTTTACATCGATCAGTTTGCGCGCGTCCAGCCAGTTTTTTACCTGTGCGCGGTGTTCATTGGTGCAGTGGCCGATCCGTTGCAGGCAGATAAGACCTTCCCATTGCAGGTAGCCACTGCCGTCAAACGCCAGACCGTTAGGTTCAATCGCCTCGTCGATAAACGCGTCCAGCGTATTATCGATGTCCTCAACGGCAGTGCCTTCGGTGAAGCGCCAGGCTACCGAAAAACCCATTTCCTGAAACTCTTCTATGTGTAATTTCTTGCGTAAACGACGACTGCGTTTCATAGCCATTATTTTCTCCTCTCGAACATCAAATCCCAGACGCCATGTCCCAGGCGTTGGCCGCGTAATTCAAATTTTGTCAGCGGACGCGTATCCGGGCGCGGCAGGTAATCATTATCACTGGAAAGATTACGGTAGCCTGTGACTCCGTTCATCACTTCTAACATATGTTCTGCATAAGGTTGCCAGTCAGTGGCCATATGGAAGACGCCATCCATTTTCAGTTTGCTCAGCACCAGCTCAACAAAGGGGGGCTGGACGATCCGGCGTTTATTGTGGCGCGCTTTGTGCCACGGATCGGGGAAGAACAACTGCACCATGTCCAACGAACTGTCCGGGATCATATTCTGCAGCACCTCAACCGCGTCGTGACACATCACACGCAGGTTGCTCAGTTTGGCTGCGTGGGCATCCGCCAGGCAAGCACCTACACCCGGCAAATGCACTTCTATCCCCAAAAAGTTCTGTTGCGGGTTGTTGCCTGCCATGGTTACTAGCGAAGCGCCCATGCCAAAGCCGATCTCGAGTACCGTTGGCGCGTTGCAGCCAAATAGTGCGGCGATGTCGACGGGTTCAGCCTGATACTCCACGCCCATTACCGGCCAATAGTTGTCCAATGCCTGCTGCTGGCCTTTGGTCAACCGCCCTTGGCGGCGGACAAAACTACGGATACGGCGCATCGCGCGGCCATTCTGATCAAATTCCGGGGAGATGACGTCATTAATCATAGTGTTTTCTGTCTGTTTGACTGCCAATTAGGAAAAGGCGCATTATGCAAAGATACCTTGCTTTAGCAAGTATTCATCTTAATGCTTGCCGTACGGTGTTGGAAAGTTCCGGTTTACAGCATCCTGACTCTATGCTGCAATCTTGCTTCATTTTTTTCTGCTTATGATGCAAGCACAACAGTTCGCATCGGTGGTGCTTAGCTGGTACCAACGCTATGGTCGCAAAACCCTGCCATGGCAGCTTGATAAAACCGCCTATCAGGTATGGCTCTCTGAAGTGATGTTGCAGCAGACTCAGGTTGCCACCGTCATTCCTTATTTTCAGCGGTTTATGGCACGTTTTCCCAATGTGCGCGCGCTGGCTGAGGCTCCGCTGGACGAAGTGCTGCATCTATGGACTGGCCTGGGCTACTATGCCCGCGCGCGCAACTTGCACAAAGCGGCGCAGACTATTGTCGTGCAGCATAGCGGCGAATTCCCGACTACCTATGCAGACATTGCCGCTTTGCCCGGCATTGGCCGTTCCACTGCGGGTGCCGTGTTGTCGTTGGCGCTCGGCCAGCACTATCCGATCCTTGATGGCAATGTGAAGCGCGTGTTGGCCCGCTGCTATGCGGTGGAAGGCTGGCCGGGCACAAAAACGGTCGAGAACCGGCTGTGGACGATCAGCGAAGAGGTCACCCCAGCTCAGGATGTCGGCCAGTTCAACCAGGCGATGATGGATCTGGGGGCCATGGTGTGTACCCGCACCAAACCCAAGTGCGAGCTTTGCCCACTCAATGTTGGTTGCATCGCCTACGCCAATCACCACTGGGCAAAATACCCCGGCAAGAAGCCAAAGCAAACCCTGCCGGAAAAAACCGCCTACTTTTTATTGCTGCAACACGGCGAACGCGTGTGGCTGGAACAGCGCCCAGCGGTTGGGCTATGGGGCGGTTTGTTCTGCTTCCCGCAGTTCAGCGAACGGGATGGTTTGGTCTTCTGGCTGCAACAACGCGGTGTGAAAAGCAACCGCATGGAACAGCTAAGTGCATTTCGCCATACATTCAGTCACTTTCATCTTGATATCGTGCCGATGTGGCTGGAAATGAGCGCGGTGGGTGGCGGCATGGATGAGGGAGCGGGTCTCTGGTATAACTTAGCACAGCCGCCCTCGGTCGGGCTGGCAGCGCCGGTTGATCGCCTGTTGCAACTGTTGGCAAAGCAGTCTCCAAGACGACAAAATTTATCGCCATTGATGAGGAATTAGCATGAGCCGCACCATTTTTTGTACCTTCCTACAGCGCGATGCCGAAGGGCAGGATTTTCAGCTTTATCCGGGGGATGTCGGCAAGCGCATCCTTGACGAAATATCCAAAGAAGCATGGGGGGAATGGATGAAGAAGCAAACTATGCTGATCAATGAGAAAAAACTGAACATGATGAACCTTGATGACCGCAACCTGCTGGAGCAAGAGATGATCAAATTCCTGTTTGAAGGGCACGATGTGCACATCGAAGGCTATACACCACCCGGCGAATAATATTGTTGGGGCCATGCTGTACTTTTATATACCCGTGATACTTCAAGTTGCCTGTGCGTGAGCTTTCCTCGCTTACCCCAGTCACTGACGGGTGACAGCGCCTGTGGATTAATCAGCCTCATTCCGGAGGTTCAGCCTGTGGCCCAGTGCATGCGCTGTTCAAATCGCTTCCCGACCGATTTGTTGCTGCGTTGTTGATTTCCTGCAACTCGAATTATTCAGGGTATAATTCTTAGCGTATACGGCGTTAACAAGATGAAGAAAACGTTAGCTTTGCTGGTGATAGCGCTGTTGTTGATCGCCTGTTCCGGCAAAAAAAGTGATCAAATCAATCAAGCCTGGGTCAAAGACACCAACGGTTTCGACATCCTGATGGGCCAATTTGCCCACAATATCGAGAATATTTGGGGCATGAACGAGGTTCTGATCGCCGGGCCGAAAGATTATGTCAAATATACCGATCAGTATCAGACCCGCAGCCATATCAACTTTGATTCCGGTACTATTACCTTTGAAACCATCGCTACCACCGATCCGGCTGCACATTTGCGTCAGGCGATCATCAGCACCTTGCTGATGGGGGACGATCCTGGCTCTATCGATCTTTATTCCGATGTCAACGATATCCAGATCAGTCAAGAACCGTTCCTCTATGGTCAAGTTCTGGATAACAAAGGATTGCCCATCCGCTGGGAATGGCGAGCGGCACACTTTGCCGATGATCTGCTGCAAACTAAACTACAAAAACGCACCTCTGGCTTGCATGTGATCTATGCGATCACCATCCAACTGGTGTCAAATCACCTGGACAAACGAGCGCACAAATACTTGCCGATGGTGCGCAAGGCATCGGAGAAGTACGGTGTAGAGTCGTCGCTGATCCTGGCAATCATGCAGATCGAATCGAGCTTTAACCCATATGCGGTGAGCGGCTCAGACGCGTTGGGCCTGATGCAGGTGGTGCAACATACCGCTGGCAAAGATGTGTTCCAGATGCAGGGTAAATGGGGCAAACCGAGCCGCAGCTACCTGTTCGATCCAGAAAACAACATTGATACCGGCACCGCTTATCTGGCGCTATTGCAGAACAACTATCTGGGCGGTATTCAGAACCCGGCCTCGCACCGCTATGCGGTGATCACCGCTTACAACGGCGGTGCAGGCAGCGTGTTGCGGGTATTTTCCAGCGACAGAAGCCGCGCGGTGAGCATTATCAACGGCATGCAACCCGACGAAGTGTATCAGATGCTGGCTACCCAGCATCCAGCCGCCGAGTCACGCCGTTATTTGGTGAAGGTGAACAAGGCGCAGAAAAGCTACTGGCACCGTTGATAATCCCAGCAGGAATGCCCCCACTAGCGTTGCGCACAGCGTTATTTTACCGATATTTTCTGTATGACTTTCCGCAATATTTAGTTGATTCGACGGGATAGAAGACTGGATAATCGTTTGCCTTTTGCGCAACGTCGGTTGGCCGCGCTGTTGAAGGGCATGAAGCAAACATGACGGGAAATATCCCGTGGCAATCCAGCATGCGCGGGATGACAAACCTGTGGCAACAAGCTGATTAATTAAACACAGGAGACAGCAACATATGTCGGAACCTCATGCGAATAATGCCGACGGGCTTGATGGTTATTTTAATATATCCGCGCGCGGTAGCACCGTGCGTCAGGAGGTGGTGGCAGGGCTGACCACCTTCCTGGCGATGGTCTACTCGGTGATCGTGGTGCCGAGCATGTTGGGCAAGGCGGGATTTTCACCAACGGCGGTGTTTGTCGCCACCTGTCTGGTGACCGGCTTCGGTTCGTTGCTGATGGGGCTATGGGCTAACTTGCCGATGGCGATCGGCTGTGCGATTTCCCTGACGGCTTTCACCGCTTTCAGCTTGGTGCTGGGTCAGCATATCAGCATTCCGGTGGCGCTGGGGGCGGTATTACTGATGGGCGTGCTGTTCACTATCATTTCGGTCACTGGCATTCGCGCCTGGCTGCTGCGTAACCTACCAATGGGCGTGGCGCATGGCACTGGCATCGGCATCGGCCTGTTTCTCTTACTGATCGCCGCTAACGGTGTTGGCCTGGTGGTGAAGAATTCGCACGACGGCCTGCCAGTGGCCCTGGGTGCCTTGACCTCCTTCCCGGTGGTGATGACGTTGCTTGGGTTGACGGTAATTATTGGTTTGGAAAAACTGCGCGTACCCGGTGGTATTTTGCTGGTGATTATTGCTATCTCGGTTATCGGCCTGATCGTCGACCCAGAAGTGAAATACCAAGGACTGTTCGCCATGCCAAGCTTGGTGGATGCCCAAGGCAACTCGCTGATTTTCAGTTTGGACATCATGGGTGCATTGCATCCGCTCGTGTTGCCGAGCGTGTTGGCGCTGGTGATGACTGCGGTGTTTGACGCCACTGGCACCATCCGCGCGGTGGCTGGGCAGGCCAATTTGTTGGATAAGAGCGGGCAGATTATCAACGGTGGTAAAGCGCTGACTGCGGACTCCCTCAGCAGTATTTTCTCCGGCCTGGTAGGCACCGCACCTGCTGCGGTGTATATCGAATCTGCCGCTGGTGCCGCTGCGGGCGGCAAGACCGGCCTGACTGCCACTGTGGTTGGCGTATTGTTCCTGCTGCTGTTGTTCCTGTCGCCGTTATCCTATCTGGTGCCAGTCTACGCGACTGCGCCAGCGTTGATGTACGTTGGCCTGCTGATGCTCAGTAACGTCACCAAGCTGGATTTCAACGACTTCGTGGATGCCATGGCTGGGCTGCTGTGTGCGGTGTTTATCGTGCTGACTTGCAACATTGTTACCGGTATTATGCTGGGCTTCAGCTCACTGGTTATTGGCCGCATCTTTTCCGGCGAGTGGCGCAAGCTGACTATCAGCACCGTGCTGATCGCCCTGGCGCTGGTGGGGTTCTATGCCAGCGGTTGGGCAATTTAACGCGGGCTATTTTGCATCAGGATGATGCTTGGCTTGGGGCCTTGCGCTATCCATCTTCAAACTGCTGGTACCCATAACGCGTTTTCATCTTCAGCTAAAAGCCGCCGTTTTGCTGCGTTTTGAATGTTATAACAAGCTTTAATCGCTGTAAAAAAGTGACCTATTATCAGCGTATGCACCAGAGATGTGGCCTGAATTCGGAGTTTAAGAAAAGCATGGAAATTTTTTTTACTATCCTCATTTTGACCCTGGTGGTCTCCCTATCTGGGGTAGTGACGCGCATGTTGCCGTTCCAGATGCCGCTACCGTTAATGCAAATCGCCATCGGTGCCTTGTTGGCTTGGCCACATTTCGGGCTGCATGTCGATTTTGACCCCGAACTGTTTATGGTGCTGTTTATCCCGCCGCTGCTGTTTGCTGATGGCTGGAAAATGCCGATGCGTGAATTTTTGCACTATGGGCGCGAAATTCTTGGTTTGGCGTTGGTGTTGGTATTAATTACTGTCGTCGGCATCGGCTACCTGATTTATGCCATGGTACCAGGCATTCCGTTGGTGGCGGCCTTTGCGCTAGCGGCGGTGCTGTCGCCAACCGATGCCGTGGCGTTGTCCGGCATTGTTGGTAAAGGGCGCATTCCTAAACCCATCATGGGTGTGCTCGAAGGCGAAGCATTGATGAACGATGCTTCCGGCCTGGTGTCGCTAAAATTTGCCATCGCGGTGGCGATGGGCACCATGGTGTTCACCGTCGGAGGTGCTACCCTTGAGTTCCTCAAGGTGGCGATCGGTGGTTTGCTGGCTGGTGTGGCAGTCACCTGGACTTACAGCAAATCCCTGCGCTTAATTAGCCGCTGGAGCGGCGATGATCCGGCTACACAGATTGTCTTCCTGCTATTGCTGCCGTTTGCCTCTTATCTGATCGCCGAGCATGTTGGCGTCTCAGGCATTCTGGCGGCGGTAGCCGCAGGGATGACCATCAGCCAGTCTGGTGTGATCCGCAATGCGCCGCTGGCGATGCGCTTGCGTGCTAACAGCGTCTGGGCGATGCTGGAATTTGTCTTCAACGGCATGGTGTTCATCATGTTGGGCCTGCAACTCCCTGGTATTTTGGAAACCTCGCTTATGCAGGCTGAGCTAGATCCAACCATTCAGACTTGGTATCTGTTCGCCGATGTGGCATCCATTTACGCTGCGCTGCTAGTGCTGCGTTTTACCTGGCTGTGGCTGATGAAAAACGCCAGCAAACGCTTTATGAAAAAGCGTCCGCTGCAATTTGGCAATTACAGCATGCGCGAGTTATGGGTGGCGTCATTCGCCGGGGTGCGTGGGGCGATTACTTTGGCCGGTGTGCTGTCGATACCGTTATTGCTGAGTGATGGCAGTGCCTTCCCGGCACGTTATCAACTGATATTTATTGCTACCGGGGTGATCCTGCTGTCGCTGATTGTTGGCGTGTTGGTGCTACCGCTGTTGCTACGTGGTGTGCAGGTGGCAGATAAGAGTGCCAGCAAGAGCGAAGAACGCATGGCCATTGTCATGGCAGCGGAGGTGGCGGTGGAGAGCGTCAATAAAATGGAGGAACGCTTGGCCGCCGATACTGAGGAAAACATCGATCCGCAGGTGTTGAAAGAGATCAGTTCGCGGGTGGTAGGTATGTTACGCCGCCGCATTGCCTCGAAGGAAGATATCGAGAATGCGCTGGTGATGGAAAACCTTGAACGGCGTTTCCGCCTGGTGGCGCTGCGTGCTGAACGCGGCGAGCTGTACCACTTACGCGCTACGCAGAAAATCAGCAATGAGACATTACAGAAGCTGCTGCACGATCTCGATCTGCTGGAAGCGCTGCTGATAGAGCGCGAAGAGTAACACAGCGAGCCGCACAAGCGGCTCTTCATGACCTGTTCTCTTATGGCTGAACGTACTGACGTAGCTAACCGTGGGTTGAACGATATCCCCATCGCCTGCGTGAACAGCCTGAAAGGCTTCCCGGACGCCATCAATGAGGTCTATTCGCAGGCGCGCGTATCCAGTTGTGTATCGTGCATAGGGTGTGCAATACCTGCGGTTCCCCTCCGAAGGACTACAAGGCCGTCACCCATGATCTGAAGGCCGTCTATCAGGCAGCAACGGCAGAGGCGGGTTTGCAGGCGCTGGAAGCGTGCGGCAGTGCTTGGGACAGCCGATATCCGCAGATAAGTTGCAATTGGCAGGTAAACTGGGCGAATCTTGCCACGTTCGTTGCATACCCGGCGGATATCGGCATGGTGATCCACCACGTTTGCATCACCAACGCCATCGAGTCGTTAGACAGCGTGATCCGCCATGCGATCAAAAAGCGTCAGGTGTTCCTGACAGACGATTGAGTGAAAAAAGGGGGGGCTGACCATCTGGGCGGCCTCAAAGAAATGGACGATGCCGCTGAGGGACTGGCGTATGGCGATGAACCGCTTTATTACCGAGTTCGGTGGCCGCCTAGACAGTCACTTCTGAAAAATGTATTTATACAGAATGGTAAACAGGCTCAAATCCGTCTAACTACAACATATAGACTGAGTGCTTTGCTCTTTTACAATATATTGGGCCTTCCCCACGCCCGTGGGGGTGTTTCTTGTTTTTAAGTCAGTACACATGGGCCACTAGTGATTATCTGTCTTTTTGGCTATAATGGCTATTCGAGCCATTATAGATAGTAGGTTATTTATGGAAGTCATTCCTGCACAACTCGCTAAGAACCAGTTTGGTGATCTGCTGATGAAAGTTCAGCGTGAGCCAGTGGAGATTAGTAAGCATGGTAAGCGTGTGGCCGTGGTCATTTCTCCTGAAGAGTATGATCAGTTTGCACAGCTTAAGCTACAGAGTTTAAAAGCTATTCTGGCAGAATCCATTGCACAGGCCGATCGTGATGAGTTACATAGTATTGATGATGTATTTGCACCTTTGACGGTCGATGAACTTGAAGATAAGGCTTAGGGATGAGCGTTCAGTTTACTAAGAATGCCAGAGAGCATATTCGGGCAATAAAACGCTATTCCCTGCGTCGGTGGGGGGGTAGCGTAGCAGAGGCTTACGCTAATTCGTTGCGTGTAACTATGACAGATATTCTTGATCGTCAGCCGTCCCCCGGACGTGATCGTAGTATGGATCTTCATTTTGGGGTGCGGAGTTTCCCTGTTGAGAGTCATATTATCTACTATCGAGAAGTTCCTGCTGGTATTGAGGTGTTGGCAGTATTACACCAGACGCAAGATCCACATAATCACCTGTAATCATGGGGCAAGCCGATACAGCATTCTGTGTAAGTGCCTTTTCTCA
>Ga0308160_10005557_pt1 | contig 13099 bp, 21 predicted proteins | sample PhyFR1_FD_201036 | JGI IMG/M metagenome (GOLD analysis project Ga0308160, IMG submission 201036) | Phyllosphere microbial communities from UC Gill Tract Community Farm, Albany, California, United States - DLSLF.R1 | ecosystem: Host-associated > Plants > Phyllosphere > Unclassified | place: USA... | reverse complement strand
CTTGCCGTACGACGCCGGCGGCGGGGCGGCCGCCATTCGGCGCCCATACTTGTCGACGCTGTCGTGTCTCGACGCCGGCGCCGTCGTTGCCTCGGGGAAGTTCTTGGCGAGGTCGGCGACAAGCCGCGCCTTTTGGCCGTCGAGCTCGCGCTGGCGCAGCGGCTCGGAAACGAGGTTGACGGCAGGCCCTTCCTCGCCAAGGACGTCGAGCGGCGCGCGCTGGTTCCGGAGGGGCGACGACCGGGCCTCCTTCGTCGACGTCCGGGCGACGTGCGTGAGCTTGTTGAGCAGGTTGCCATCTTTTGGCCGGGGCTCGTGCGAGACAAGCAGCGGTTGGACAGCGGAGCTGATGGTTTTGAAGACGGCCACTCGCGTCAGCGGGTCTGACCAAGCGTGGAGAACGAGCCACAGTGTTCGGACGCACCTGAGCAAGGTCGAAAGCGGACTCTCTGGCTGAACGGCGCGCTGGAACTCGCGCTCCTGCTGAGCGACGCTCGGGCCCATGCTAGGCCGGACGCGGCTCGTCGCGATCGGCCTGGCCTGGGTCGCCCGTGCGCGGACGCGCGCAAAGTTGGCGCTCGACTGCTGAGCCGTCAGGTGGCTGAAGTCCGGGACGCACTCGGCCGAAGACGACGGCAGCGAGGATGGGAAGTGGCCGGCGATGAAAAAAGGGTGCTGGAGGATGGTGTGGAGGGTCGGGCGGTCGTCTGGCAAGGGGCGGGGGCGCGAGCGCGTGTGTCAGAGCACATGTCTCGAGCTTGCAGAGGCCCAAGACGCACTAGGGTTGACGGTCAGGATGTCCTGAATGAGGTCGCGTGCCTCGGGCGATATCGGCTTCTCTGGAGGGAAATCGTACTGGTTGTCGCGGATGCGTCTGCGGGAAGGGAGGACAGAGCCGGGTCAGCGCCGGATCTCGCAGCTCGAGTACTTTGGGCCGGCGTGACTGATATTTACTTGTAGATGGCTTTAATCTCCTTGGTCTGGAATGGCGGCTTGCCGATGATAAGCGTGTACCTGCGACGGGCGCGTTGCAGGCGGTCAGCGCTGGCGACCTCGTGAGAGAGGCGCACAGCAGGACGGCGCGTACAGAATGACGCCAATCGACCAGACGTCGACCTCGAAGCTGTGGCCGTTGGCCGTGTCGAAGAGTACCTCGGGCGCAATGTAGTTGGGCGTACCGCAGATCGTCCTGTGAGCGGCCGAGCTTCGTCGTCAGCATTGGGCCCGCAAGGCACGTTTTTTCGAAGCGGGCACGCCGCCGGCTGCGACTCACTTCTTGCGCTCGCCCTCCTTCTCGATCAGCGCGGCGAGGCCAAAGTCGCCGACCTTGACGTCCATCCTCGCGTCGAGGAAGATGTTGCCGAGCTTGAGGTCGCGGTGGATGACGTTCTCGCCGTGCATGTAGAGGCAGGCGCCAATCAGCTGGACGAGGTAGTAGCGAATCTCGGGCTCCGTCAGGCCTTTGCGCCGGCGAAGGAGGTCCATCATGCTCTGTGAGACGAGAGGTGGGTAGGTGGCCGGCGTCAGCTGAGGTCTGGCGGGGGCTGCAGCGGAGGCGGGCAGACTGACGCCACGCTCGCAGAGCTCGAGGCCCATGTAGACATTCTCGTCGTCGTCGAAGCAGTCCTTGAAGCCGACGATGTTGGGGTGGTCGAGCATCTTGTGGAGCTTGATCTCTGCGTACAGCTGGGGTTCACGACAGACAGAACGCCAGGATCAGCACAAGGGCGAGCTCGCTGAGGCGGCGGCGGGCGTTGGGCGCGGCCGCACCTTGGTCTTGGTCTTGGTCGTCTGCAGCGACTTCTTCGACACAACCTTGAATGCATGCCGACGGCCGCCATCGTCTTGCACCTCATAGACGCGAGCGAAGCCGCCCTGGGAGGGAACGATGGGGGTGGGTCGTGAGCGTCAGCGTTGCGACCTCAACTCGGAGCGGGGCGGGCCGCGTCGGTCAACATGACGCCGGGTCGGCCGAGCGCGACATACCTCGCCCAGAAGGCCGAGCCGGTGGAAGGTGCTCTGTCGACCGACGTCGCGGATCAGGAGCGGCGGCGTCGACGGGATCCGGTCCTTCTTGGTGCTCTTGGAGGACGGGCGGGGCGGCGAACGGGCTCGAGGAGGTGCTGCTGCTGCTGCTGCTCGAGGGTCGTCCATCGGAGCGAGGTCGAGCGGGGGCGGCAGCCGGGCTAGGTTGAGAGACGGGTGTTAAAACGAGTGTTGGCCCGGTCGGAGGATGAACGAGTGTCGGAACTCGCACTGCTGGCGAGGAAACCTTGTCGAGCTGCTGGCGCAGAGAGTCTTGGAGGGGTTTCGGAGGGGTGTCCGTCTGGTCGGTCGGCCGGTGCTGCGGTGCGCGCGCGGCGAAGAGAGGCGCGCGCGCGCGGGGGACCCCTCGGGGAACTTCCCCAACAAGGTCCGGCCGGTCGGGGATTTGCTACTCGCCCCTTTCATCTCCGGCCGCCTGCCGTCGCTCTCGAGCCTGCTGGGACGAAGAGGGAGGCTCCGACGCCTTCCTCCATCAGCCTCAATCCCGCCGCCCAAAGAACCGGTCATAGCCGCCACTTCTCAGACATGCTCCGGTCGTACAAGTCGGTCCTCACCATCGCCGCCGCCACCCGGCCTGCCCCCTGCCGGCGCGCCTTTCCGGCAGCCAGCATCGCAACGTTCCGCGCCTGGCAGTAGCGCGACGGCCGCCCAACTCTACTCATAAAGATCCTTCCCTCGCCAGAGGAGTGGGTACGTTCGCTGCTCGAGCCCGTTGTGCTTGCGCCGCCCCTTTGCTGACGACTCGACTCGCCCCTCCACTCAAGGCCCTGCTTGACACTGTCGACGCGGGCTGGCCGAGATTTTGGTTAAATCCTCAGAATGACAAGAATGTTGACCCCCAGGGAGACCGCCTCCTCTTCGTCCTTGACTCGTGGCATTGGTACTCAACTCGGGTCGAGGGGGTCGTCGTGACGAGCGCCCTCCGCGAGCACCGGTACACCATCACGGTCGGCCTTCCCTGCGACCACCCAGAGTACGACGAGACGCTCCGCGGTGACAATCGGAGCCTCATCTGCGATGGTACCGAGCTCAACGTGAGTCCTACGTCGCGATTGGGACGAAATATCGCCGACCTCGCTCTGGGCTGCCTTCAGCTCGCTCGGCTGACCCGCCCGATCGGCGCGCACTCGGTCGGTTGGCTTCAGGTGCCAGGGCTGCAAGTCCTCGAGCGCGACGGTGTCCCGCAGCTCGACCCAATTGCCGATGAGCCGAACGAGCAGATCCAAGAGTGGGACCTCTCGATCCCTTGGCGGAGCCTGCCCTTCTGGTTCTTCGACGCAACCGAGGCTGAGAAGCGATGGCGCGAAGGGCAGGCTGGCGGCGCGGGCAAGACCGACTGAGCTGCCCGGGGCGCGGCGCCGTCGAGCGACCGAGTGTCCCAAATCCCGGGACCATCGATTATCATGAAAGGCTTTGTGGTCCTGTTTGCAGTCAAGGTTGAAAGGGAGCGAGATGAGGTTTGCGCGAGAGCACCCGCCGCAGGCATGGAGCCCCTTTGTCTGCGCGCTCGCGCGCGCCCCTTTCATTCCGTCGCTCGCGCCGCCTTTTCCCATCGACCCAACTACCAGTCCTCCCTCCCTCCCTCCTGTCCATCGACGTGAGCTAGCACAGCTCGACCCTCGTCATGCCCAAGCAGCAGTCCACCTCGCTCGTGGCCAGCCAGCCAGCAGCAACGCTCGAGCAGCCCGCTAGAGCCGGGTTGCCCGCGACCGCCACCGCGTCGGCCGGAGCCCTCGATGAGCCGCTCCCTTTTCCCCATGAGAACAAGGACCTCATCCTCGACGCGCTGCTCGAGCAAATCTTTAAGGCTTCACCTGGCGAGCTGGACGGCAGGGTGCGTGCGCTGCTACTCTTGTTATGTCAGCTGTCGACGGGAACTCATCCCATCGAGAGCCGTGCTTCAGGAACCGCCCTGACCTCCTGTCGCTCCTGGCGGAGCCTCCTAGGAAGTGAGCTCTCCAAAGCAGCGGACAAGGATCCAAGCAGCATCAAAAGACGGGCACGACGCTTGCTTCAGACATCCGGGCCGCGCGATCGCAAGAGATGAGCAAGAGACGCTCCTGATGCATGTCACGCTTCCTCTTCATCGAGCGACGCCAGGCGGTGAGACGGTCACGTCTGGTGTGAGCGCATCGAGATCTCCTCCCCCTCGCCTCGCACACGCGTGTGCGCTCAGAGCTTGGCGCCGGCAGCGACGCTGTCGAGCCAGTCGCCGATCTTGCTCTCGACCTCGGCCGCCTCGGGGCCCTGGAGCAGCCAGTGGCCAGCCTTCTCGACCCGGACGATGGTCGTGTTGGGCAGGGCGCCAGTCTTTTCGACGAGGTGCGGGATCGCGACCGAGTCGTACGTCGGGTGGACAAAGAGCTTCGGCACGGCCTCGGGCAGGTCTGGCGGCGGCGTCGTCGTCTCCTCCTCGTGCTTAGCTGCAGGCGACAAGCGATCGGCTTGGTCAGCGTCTAACCGCTCAAAGCAAAGCTGAGAGCATTTGACACGCACGCTTGTTCGACTGGTAGAACTGCAGAGGGGCCTTGAAACCGCCGGCCTTGAAGTAGTCGTTGTAGAACGCGCGCTCCTGTGCAATCGCAACAGCGACGGTCAGTCACGATGCTGCCGGCACCGACCGTGACCTCGGCAGTTCCGCACCTCGTCGTTCCAGAAGGGGCTCTTCTCAACAGGCTCGGAGCCCTGGACAGCCTTCTTGAAGCCTGATGATCGCGAGCTCAAAGGTCAGCCTAGGCAGCCGAGTCGGATCGGCCGCAGGAGGCGACTGACCTCCGGGCTGGCCGAGACCGGCCTTCATGAGGTTCTCGGGCGTCTGGTAAAGGACGTCGAGGAAGCGCTCGCGCTGAGAGGGGCGATGGGCGGCCACAGCTGTCAGCGACGGTTGAGCAGCACAAGCATGAGCGCCGAGGCCGCACGTTGTCGTTGAGGTCCTGAGCGGCGGTCGGCTCGTTGAAGTAGACCTGGCGACAGCGGCAGACAGGTCAGCAATAAAACGGCCTGAAGGTGCAAAGGCAGCACTGACCTGGTAGCTCAGAGCCGGCATCTTCTCAGCGATGACCTCGATCGGGTAGTAGGGGGTGCCGGGCGCCGGCGCCGGGATGAAGGGGATCGACACTCTGGCGTGGCGGCTCGAGGTTAGCAAGGCGGCATCGCACAGTCTGTCGCAGGTGCCGCTACGCACGAGCAGAAAGCCTTGACGCGGTCGCCGTGCCACTGGGTGTAGCGCCAACCAGTGAACGCCCCCCAGTCGTGCGAGACGATGAAGACCTTCTCGTCCTTGCCGACGGCGACGTCGAGCAGGGCGTCAATGTCGTCCGCGAGCTTCTTCCACGTGTACTCGGCCGGGTCGGTCGGCTTGTCCTGCGAGGTCGCAGAGCGAAGAGAGCCCGGCCGGATCAGCATCGCTCGCGAGCTGCTCATCAGGCAACGGAGGCGGCTGGAAGAAACGCACGGTTCCGCCGTAGCCGAGGGCGCTCGGGGCGATGATGCGGTAGCCGCGGTTTGCCCACGGCTGGATCTGCTTCCTCCAGCCGTACCTGTCGTCGCAACGAAGAGTGAGAGGGTCAGCAGCAGTCTTGCGAGCTCTAAAGACGCCGATGACCCTCGAGACACAGGGCGGCTTGGGTAAGAAGCGACGAGCTCGACGCACCAGGAGTCGGGGAAGCCGTGGAGGAGAAGGAGGGTGCCCTTGGCCTTCTCGCCGGCGGCGGCGACGTCGAGGTACTCGTACGTCCGGCCGCTGGCAATTTGGGCGGTCTTGAGGTTGGGCTTGAGCGAGGCGAGCGACATGGTGTGCTAGGGAGAAGTTGTGAGGAGGTAAGAGATGGCGTCGAAGGGAGGCGAAGAACTGTGCCGAACGCTGGCTGCTGGGCTGAGTGGGCAGCAAGCAAGCGCGCGAGCCGCTGGGCTTGCTTGGTCTGGTGCGATCGAGTGTCCAGCAGGTGACGCGGCGATTCTCGGCCGTCGGGCCGCCCACACCCGGACGGACGCGCGCGGCCAACATAAACGACGGAGGACGCGCAGAGACAAGTACATGGTCATTCTCGCGCGCTCTAAAGGGGAGGCGTACGATTCTATCGTGCTTCGTGTGCGAGGAAGGTGTGCAAAAACAACGGGTGCGGACGGGTAGATGAGGAAGCTTTTCAAAGGCCGTCGGTAAGCGTCTCGACCTTGCGGCCCTCGAACGAGATCTCGTACACCTGGCAGGAGCAGGCGAGGAGCGCGATCAGCACACGCCGGGGTTGCTGCGGGGCAAGCGACCTGCGGGGACGCACAGCCTTGAAGAGCGGGTAGTCGTCGACGTTGCCCTTCTCCTGAAGGAAGGTGTGGATCTCTTGGGCGGTGTAGATGCCCTGGAGCTCTGCGAGAGGGAAGGTGGCCGTGGGGCGGAGCTTGTCAGCAAGGGCAGCAGGATATGAACCCTTTCCGGGCGAGACGCACTCTGGCCATTCAGCATGTCCTTCTCGAGCTCCTCGAACGGCTTGCCGGTCTTGACGAACGCCTCTGCGCACTTGCGGTTCCGGCCGCCGAGGCCTGGCAAGGAGACGCGCACGCGAAGCAGATCGGTCAGCAGGGCGTCCGTCAGTGCAGCTTCCGCTCGAACGCACAGGTCGTGATAAGGTCGGCGACGCCCGAGCTCTCCTCGAGGAACGACTTGTCGTTGACATCCTTGAAGAACTGGTTGCAGAAGTTCTTCATCTCAAGCAGGCCGATCCGCATGATGGCCGCCTTGGTGTTGTCTGCAAGTCCGGTGAGGGGAGTATCGTCAGCTCCCACTTTCGGTCAAGCTGATACGGTGGCAGGGTCGGCGCACCTCCCCACTCGAGGCCGTCAACGAAGCCGGCAGCAACCGCGACGATCTGAAGGGGATGCAGAGATCAGCTTAGGCAGCTGAGCAAGCGCCTCGACGAGGTAAAGCTGCTGCTCACGTCTGGGAAGAGGTCAAGATCCTTGGATCAGCTCGCGGAACGCTATCACAAGGCTAGGCGGCCGAGACTCACTCTTGAGCGCGCCGCACAGGCTCACGCCGGCGACGTCGTCGATGATCTGGACGCGGAAGTTGTCGGTCGTAAACAGCTTCTGCCAGAGCTTTCCATCCTCCTCAGTCCGGTAGCCGATCGTCGTCTCTGCACCGTCCAAAGTCAAGAGGTCAGCCGAACTGAAGCTCTCTAACAGATCAAAGGGCGTGCACGCAAGTGCGCACCGGAGAAGCGGTCACGGGCGACTGGCGAGGCAGCACGTGCGCGGTCAGCACGCGCAAGGGCGGAACGGATCCCAGATCGCGCTTGACTCACCCTCGCCGGCGATGTTGGCGCCACTGGAGATGAGACGGAGCTTGATATCAGCACAGTACCATCGACCTTGCTCTTGCAACGACAGCATACCTTAGCGCGGAGCAGCTGCAAGCAGCGGAGCATTCGACCCAGGTGTCAGCAGTGCGGTTCCTCTCGTGCAGTCAAAGTCAACGACGCACCTGACACCGAGCTCCTTCTCAATGACATCGGCAAAAATCTGGATTTCGGAGCCCTTGACATCGACGCCCTTGAAGCGCAGCGCAGCTCGGCACGGGCGTCAGCCCCTGCGTCCAAAACCTCGCGCCAGACCGAGGGCGCGGGCTTACCTTGATCGCCGACACGGCCTTGACGCCCTCGGGGATCTTGCCCTTGAGCTGCTGCATGAGCTTGCCAAGGAACTGAGGGGGCGAAGGAAACGACGAGCGGCGGGGAGGGGGGGGGGCGGCTCAGCACGGGGCTCGTCTCTGCGGCCAGCGGTCGTGAGACGAGCGTACCTGGTGCGGCATGACAAACACGATGGCCGTCGCGCCCTTGACGGCCTCGACAAGGTCGGGCACGGCAACGACATTGTCCGGCAGGCGGACGTCGGGCAGGTACTTCTTGTTCTCGTGCGTCGAGTTGATGACCTCTGTGAGCTTCTGGCCCTCAAAGTCCTCCTCGAAGACCCACATGGCGACGCGCTCCTCGAACTGGTCAGAGTGCCGCTTGGCGTTCATGCCGGCGAGCCGGGCGATGGCCGAGCCCCTGGGTGCACGCGAGGAGTGCACGAAGACACAGGGGCGGTCAAGGAAGGCGAGACAAGGTAGGGGGAGCATCAGCAGGTGCCGCCGGCAGTTGGGGCAGGATGAGATCATCGGCCAGACTGCCGCCGGTGTTGGCCAGCAGACAGCAGCAGCTGCTGTCAAGGCCTTCCCAGCGACTCGTGACCCGCTCAGTTCCACTTCGGACGCACCAGTTGCCGGAGCCGACGATGCAGACAGTCTCCCTCTTGCTGGAGCCGTTGGTCTTTGGGGAGGACGACATGGCGCGGGCGAGGACGATCGAGGAGGAGACGGGCGGCGGGCGGAAGAGGAGCGAGCGGGCGGCGGCGGCTGGGAAGGACGGCCTGAGGACGGCGGAGACGAGAAAGGAGCGGGCGGGGACCGTGATGGCGAGTATCGTTGCGGGCTCTAGAGGGGAGGAGGGTGCAGAGGGTGAAGGAGGGAGGTTGGAGGGTTGGACTGGGGTAAGGAGCCATGGGCCTCGGCGCCGCCGCCGCCGGTGCCGCCCCGCGAAAGTCGAGGCGCGCGCGCGCGTTCGGGCAAAGCGGCCGAGTGAGTACACTGACGGCGATCCGGCAACTCGTCCTTGCCGATGCCAAGACGGTCCGGCAAGCATCGCCGGGGCCCTTACCGGAGAGGAATGACATGGTCATCACGCCAATCGCCGACCCATCTCTCTCTGCCCACATGCCACCGCCTCGCCCCGCGCCCATGCGCAGCCTCCTGACGCCGCCGTCGCTCGCCCCTTACGTCGGCACCCACTCGTCGTCGTCGCTGAGGCCGCCGAGGTCGTCGTCGTCGTCGTCGTCGCTCGAGTCGGCCGCCTCCTTGTAGATGCTTCTCGTCCTCCGAGTGGTCGTCGCAGCCCTCGTCGCCCGCTGCCGCTTGATCGGCTCCGGCCGCACGACCTCGGCAGCCGTCTCGACGTCGGCCTCCTCGTCCTCTGACGTCCTCGCCGGCGTTGGTGGTCGACGAACGGCAGCGGCCGCCTTCCTGGCGGGCTTGGCCTTCGACTTTGCGACCGCTCCGGGCGGGTTCGACGGCGGCGTCGGCAAAGGGATGATGTCGATCGCATCGACGTCCTTGGGCCGGACAAACGTCGGATCGGCAAAGATGTTGAGCGCGCTGCCGGCCTTCTTCGTTTGTGCGGCCGTCTTGGCCGTTCCTGACGAGGCCTTGGACGAGCGAGGGAGCGTCTTTGCGCGACTAACATCAACGATCAGGCCGCCGAGGGCCGAAGGAGGTCGGCTAGGACCGGCCACCGGCTGATCTGGCAGAAGCGCATCGGCCTTCGGCACTCCCTTCCGAGGCGGGACAGGCAGGCCGAGCGTGATTGCCTGCTGAATGTCGTGGATCCTGCGGGTTGGTCGTTGAAGGGAGGCGGTTAGATGCCGCTCAAGCACGTCGCTGCGAGGCTCTCCCCGGACGTACCGAGTCATGATCGTCTTCTTGCCTGGCATGTAGGACAGCGCCTGCTGGTAGAACGACAGGGCTATGTCGAGCTGGACGCTGCACAGAATCTTCAACGATCAGCGATCGGTCCAGGATGAAACGCATGCGCAGAGGACGTACCGGTCGTCCTGGTGGTAAGCGCGGTCGTGGTGCCGCCGCGCGTGGTCGAGCATGTCTTCTGCAGTCGACTTCTCAACTTGCGCTTTCCTGTGATGGGCGACGAGACACAAACAATCAGCTCGGCTTGGACGATCTGAGCCGCTGCAAATTCAACAGACGCACACGGCCTTCTCGAGGTACTCAATGCGCGCGTCGAGTACGTCGTCCTTGGGCGCGACCAGCGAGTCGTTAGCGCTCGCCTGGAGCGTCCGCTTGAACTCGGCCATCTGGCGCTCGAGCTCCTCGGCGACCTTGGCCTTGACCTGCGAGGAGCGGTGTAGGGTCAGCGTTCAGCCGCGCAGACGACAGCCCGCTCAGAGAGGGAACGGACGAGCGCTTCGACGTCGATCTCGTCAACTTGCCGCTCCTTGCCCTTTGCAGACCCCTTCGTCACGGCCGGTCCGCCGCGACCGATGACAACACCCGGCTTGCCGCCCGAGACGGTCCTCGGCCGATCCTCCGGAGCGACGTTCTTGAGGTCCGTGCCGAACACACGACCCGCAGCGACGGCCGGCCGCTTAGGGACGACCGGGATGACGGCGGGCCGGACGGTGCCGATAGCCGTCGTCGGCCGCGTCGGCGGCGCGGCCAGGTGCGTCGCCTTTGAGAGAGATGCAAAGTGAGGTTTCGGCGCCGGCGGGCGGTTGTCGCGCTCGTCGACTGTCACCCGGTTCTCGACCTCCTTGGTGCGGATGGCGAAGCTGGGACAGTTGCGAGGAGGGCGATGTCAGCCGTCGATTGTAGACTAGACGGAAATTGAGGGTGAGCGCACTTAAGGGTGTTGACGGTGTCTTGCCGAAACTTCGGGTGCGGGCAGATGCCGCAGATGAGGAGGCCGACAGAGCTGCCACCGAGCGTGTCTGGAGCGAAGCTCTTACTGATTAGCACATGATCGAGTTCGACTGTACACGCGAAGACGCACCCGCCAGCACCCGCGTCAACTTGCTGTCGCGGTACGGGACGCGGGACGCGCCCTTGTTGAGCGCATCGATGACGTTGCCGAGCGTCGTCAAGCTCTTGTTGATGGCGCTCGACTCGGCCAGCCGCTCGCGGTCGTTGCCCGTGAGCTTATTGTTCTCACTTCCGGCCAGGTCAATCAGGTTGATCTTGCCCGTCCAGACTGGTCGCCGGGCCGATGCAGAATGTCAGTAAAACGGCGAGATGAATAACGAGCCTAGCGTCTGCTCACTTTTGCCGCCCTCCTTGGCCTCCTCTGTGCGAACGTAAATCGAGAGCACGGCGTGCGACCGAGACGACTTCTCGTTGAGCAGCGTTTTCTCGGTACGCCGATGCGCTGAGGCCTTGGCATAGAGCTCTTCGAACTCGTGCGGGCTCGAGATCTCGGTCTTTGAAGGCGCCGATAGCGGATGTCAGAAGTGGGGATCTCTTGTAGAAGTCTGCACACGTCTTCACTCACGCGGACGAGCCCGGCGACAACGTTAGCGCCTACGTCGTTCGTCCGGATGTCAAGGGCCTTTGGTTTTGCGGTCTGCAGAGGGATACAATCGCGGCAGGTCAGTAGAAGCACAGCCTAGGCGGAAGCTCGGAGAGTGAACGCACTCGGGGGACCAGCAGATCGAAGCATTCGTCCTTGTAGATCTCGAGGTACTCAGCGGAGATGGAGATGACGGCCTTGCGCAGCCGCGCGCGTTTGAGGAAGAGCGCCTTGACGGTACGTGGGATGATGCCCATGTCGGCCGCCGAGCGTGGGTCGCCCGACATCGTATGCGTCTTGCCAGATCCCGTCATTCCGTACGAGAAGATGGTCGACGAGACGCCGTGGTAGACCGAGTCGAGCCTGCGCGAGGCCGGAGAAAGGAGTTCGTCAGAGCCCGCCGAGAGAGGAGGGCAGAGTTGTCGAGCACGAGGAGAGGAGGCGTACAGCGGCGCGACGTCGGCGGAGAAGACGTCCTTCTGAGTTGCTCCAGGACCATGCACGGACGAGAACTGGTACTTGTGCTTGGCCGCCTTGTGGAGGACGCTGATTGTGCTGTCTGAGCACTCGATGTCGTCGGCCTCCGGAGGGGCCAGCATGGCCGACAGCTCGTCCGGGAGGAAGGGCCGGACCCGGCAAGCTGGTAAAGGGTGTCTTTGCATCAGCTCTCCTTCCAGTCATGCCGACTGGGTACTACTGGAGCTTTAAGCTCACCAATGCGGATGGCCTGGCGAGCGGGAGTGGGCGAGCCGACAGCGGCCGAGGTGCTGCGGGCGGTCGGAGGCCGGGAGGATGCCATAGCGAGGCCTGCTAGCTGGAGTAGGAGCAAGGATAGGCGAGCGCGGAGCCTGCAGGCTGCTTCTCTGCCGTCGAGACGACTTGTGGCGAGGCCCAGCGATGAGCGAGCGGGTCCGAGGGCTGAGCTCGTTGAGTGAAAGAGGCAAGAGCAGGCGCCCGACGCGTCCGGGAAGAGGCGGCTCGAGCCGAGACGATGGCCAAGAGAGTGCCCCTTGACCTCAACCCGACCATCGCCAGACAGCAGACCCTTCTCGAGGCTGCCAGCGCCGATTCCTTCTGTCAGGGTCCGAGGATGGTCCTCCGCGACATCTACGAGCCCAACGTCGCCCGCATGCCGCCGTCGTCATCGCCGCCCTCGGTCTACTTCAAGGGCGCTCCTGCCTTCAGGCCTGCCGCCTCCCAGCCCGAGCTGCCGCATCCTTCCTCCGATGGGGCAGAGGTCCAGCAAGAACAGAAGTCACAGCGTACACAGCCTAAACGAGAGCGTGCTGTCGAGGGTGAGCCATACGGCCTGCGACAGTGGCTGCTGAGGGACGAGGCGGTCGCGCGGTGCTCCATCGAGCAGGCGAAGTCGCTGCGCCAGGAGGAGGGTACGTCCGTCTGCTGATGGTCCTCGACGGTCGTCGCTGACTGATTGGTCGCTCTGCATGCCCGCTCCAGCGGACGTCTTCTACCTCAACACCTTCCCGTGCAGACGAGTCGAGATTGTCGGACTCATCGTCGGCATCGACGTCCGCGAGAACAGGACGACGTTCCTTGGTGCGCGCGCCCGGGCCCCCTCCACAGCCGTCTTCATTTCTGGATGCTGACCGCTTGCGCATGTCACGCACAGTCGACGACGGCTCTTCAAGGACGCTGGAGGCGGTCTTTGACCACAACATCTTCCAGTCGTTCCAGACGGCTCAGCGGGTCGAGGAGCACCGAGCGCAGCAGGCACCGCCGCCGCTGCCGACGTACGGCAGTGCGCACCGCAAGCGGCCTGCACCGGTCGACCTCCCGCCGTACGAGCATGTCCCTCGAGTCACGATTGGCGACACGGTTTGTATTAGACCAAAGGTCAAGAAATGGGGAGCCAATCTCCAGTTCTTCATCGAGTCCGATCCCAGTCAGTCCGACCGACTTGCGCAGGCTCGGCCTTCCGTGCCACCGCT
>Ga0308160_10005556_pt1 | contig 13099 bp, 12 predicted proteins | sample PhyFR1_FD_201036 | JGI IMG/M metagenome (GOLD analysis project Ga0308160, IMG submission 201036) | Phyllosphere microbial communities from UC Gill Tract Community Farm, Albany, California, United States - DLSLF.R1 | ecosystem: Host-associated > Plants > Phyllosphere > Unclassified | place: USA... | reverse complement strand
AACCACCACATCCCACAGCGCGCTATCGGCAGCAAAACGCCCATTCTGGCACTCAAGGAATGGCAGCAGAAGCGGCCGGAATTATTCGTCAAACGCGTTTATGATCAAACGGGACTCGACAATTAGTGATGGCAATAACAAAAACCAAAACATATCACTAAGGCCAGGATGATCAAACGGCGCGCGCCGCTGCGATACTGGTCCATGGTTTTGACCAGGCGGCTCGTGGCAATGATAATGGCAACGATAATTTTGAAGGGCATGGTAGCTCTTGGCTGGTTGGAATACCCCATGATCAGCCACTCCGCGCAGATGGCGCCTTCAAAACCGGCGGTATTTTCAGTCGCATTCTGGGGTAACGGCCAGAGCACCAACTCAAGCGATGTTGATAATTTTGGAGGACACGTATCCCCCAAAGTGATCAAGCCCTAAATTGCCAATTGAATAACGATGGGACACTGTGTCCCAAGTGGTCGACAGGGTTGATCATGCGCACTCTACGTACAAGTGCGAGCGGTCTTGTTGACCATTACTGCTGTGCCGCAATCACGAGCGTCGAATAGGGAGACAGGACACGCCAGCCCAGCGCCGTGTACAGGGCACGGCCGTCTTCGGTCGCAGCCAGGATGCGCTGCGCGGCAGGGGACCGCTGCATCGATCCCAGTCCCGTGACCAGCGCCCGGCCCAGCCCGTGCCGGCGATGGTCCGGATGGGTGAGGATACGGTCGAGAATGAAGACGCCGTCGTGTTCCACCGCATGCCCGCTGGCGGCGATCGTGCCGTCGGCGGCCAGGATGCGTGCAGCGCTCAGGGCGCCATCCCGCAGCAGCTCGACACGGTAGCCCGGTGACGGTGGCACGACGGGGACTGGCGGCCCATCGTGTGCCATCAGGTAGCCGGCCGGCTGCAACTGCCAGCGTGGCGGCAACAGGCCTTCCAGCTCGACGGCGCCAGCGCAGACCTTCAAGTACACATGCGGCGTATCGATGGCCGCCGCCAGTTCGCGCAGGCCCGGGCCCGGACTGGCAAACACGTAACGGCGCATTTCTTCCGGCAGCCCCGTATCGACGCGCATGCCGCCGCGGTCGGGCACGGGCAGCGGCTGGCCGCGGGCGATGGAGCGTGCGGCGACCCAGCGCCACAGCAGGTCGGGTTCGACAATGCTCATCGCGGGTTCAGCAGCCATCGTTCGCTCCAGGATTGATTGCTAATGGTTAATAAATGTACCACAGGTGTCCAGTTGGAGCCGACAGGCAAGCCTCACCCTGTCTTGTATAATGCACGCTGCATCAGCGACTCTCTCCTCATACCCATGTAGCTACCGGCAAACCTCCCGACCGTCCAACACGGCTTCCAATACGGAGGTTTCCAGGCATGGGTGCGTGCATCGCTTCGGCCTGCACGCGCATCCAATATTCACTGCACGTACCGATTCCGGATTGTTATCGATGATTAGTAACGCCTTTCGAGAAGAATGGTTCTCGAACCCGCAAAAAAACCTCCTCGCCGGCCTCACCACGGCATTTGCGCTGGTCCCCGAATGCATCGCCTTCGCCCTGGTGGCCCAGCTCAATCCGCTCATGGGCCTGTACGGCGCCTTCATCATCTGCGCGCTGACCGCCATCTTCGGCGGCCGGCCCGGCATGATTTCCGGCGCGGCCGGTTCGATGGCGGTGGTGATCGTCGCCCTGGTCGCCCAGCATGGCGTGCAGTACCTGCTGGCCACGGTCGTCCTCGGCGGCATCCTGATGGCGGTGTTCGGTTTGCTTCGGCTGGGTAAATTGATCCGCATGGTCCCGCATCCGGTCATGCTCGGCTTCGTCAACGGCCTGGCGATCATCATCGCGATGGCCCAGCTCGAACACCTCCGCGAGAAGACAGCGCAGGGCGAGCAGTGGCTGCAGGGCACGCCCCTGTTGATCATGTGCGGCCTGGTCGCGCTCACCATGGCCATCGTCTACCTGCTGCCGCGCGTCACCAAAGCGGTGCCGCCGGCGCTGGTCGCCATCCTCGGCGTCGGCTTGCTCGGTTACAGCCTGCATCTGCCGACCCGGACCCTGGGCGACCTGGCACAGATGGCCGGCGGCCTGCCGGCCCTGCATGTTCCGACTGTGCCGCTGACGATGGAGACGCTGCGCATCGTCCTGCCGTATGCGTCGTTGATGGCGATGGTCGGCCTGCTCGAGACGCTGCTGACCTTCAACCTGACCGACGACATCACCAACACCCGCGGCCAGCCGAACCGCGAATGCATCGCCCTCGGCGCCGCGAATATCGCTTCCGGCCTGTTCGGCGGCATGGGCGGCTGTGCCATGATCGGCCAGACCATGATCAACCTGAGCTCGGGCGGCCGCTCGCGCCTCTCCGGCCTCGTGGCCGGTATCATGATTTTGCTGTTCGTGCTGTTCCTGTCGCCGCTGATCGCCCACATTCCGCTGGCGGCGCTGGTCGGCGTGATGTTCGTGGTGGCGCAGGAAACCTTCGCCTGGGGCTCGCTGCGCGTGCTGGGCAAGGTGCCGAAGCAGGATGCGATCGTCATCGTCGCCGTCACCATCATCACCGTGTTCACCGACCTGGCGACAGCGGTCCTGTGCGGCATCGTGATCGCCGCGCTCAGCTTCGCCTGGCAGCATGCGCTGGAGATGCGTGCCGACGTCGACGACAGCGCAGCCGGCGTGCGCACCTATCGGCCGCACGGCACCCTGTTCTTCGCCTCGGCGGCGAATTTCCAGGAACTGTTTGCGCCGGCGACCGACCCGGTGCGCGTGGTGCTCGACTGCCATCATCTGCACATGGCGGACCATTCGGCGATCGCGGCGATGGAGAGCTTGTACGAGCGTTACGAAAAGGCGGGCAAGCACTTGCAGGTGGTGCACCTGTCGAAACGCAACCAGGCGCTGCTGCAGCGTGCCGGGGTCGATGTCGCTGCCTGAGGCGTGATATCGCCGGGGCAGGGGTTTATACTGACGCCATGAACCCGACCCGCTGCACCTGGGCCAACATGGCCAACCCGCGCTACCTCGCCTACCACGACAATGAATGGGGCGTGCCCTGCCACGACGAGACCACGCTGTTCGAGATGCTGAACCTCGAAGGTGCGCAGGCCGGGCTGTCGTGGGAAACCATCCTCAACAAGCGGGATAACTACCGCATCGCCTTCGATGGCTGGAATGCGGAAAAAATCGCACGATACGGCGACGCCAAGGTGGCCGAGCTGCTGGCCAACCCCGGCATCGTGCGCAACCGCCTGAAGGTGGCGGCCGCGATCAACAATGCGCGCGCCTACCTGCGCCTGCGCGAGGAATGCCTGAGCCTCGACCGTTACCTGTGGTCCTGGGTCGGCCACACGCCGGTCGTGAACGATTGGCCGGACGGCAGCCGCCCGGCCAGGACCGAGCTGTCCGACCGCATGTCGAAAGATCTCGCCAAACGCGGCTTCAAGTTCGTCGGCTCGACCATCGTATATGCCTACATGCAGGGGATCGGCATGGTCGACGACCACGACCGCGCCTGCTTCTGCCGCCAGCGGCGCTGACGAGGTGACCATGGATTACCGTGACGTGTGGCGCGGCCGCGAGCGCTGTACCGTCCTCGATGCGGCCCACGATGAACAGCGCCTGAAAATCCTCATGGATGTGTGGCGCACCGATCCGCAGCGCTCGCCGCACCTGCACGTGATCGCCTTGTGCGGGCACCTGATGCCCGGTATGCACCGCCTGCCGCAATCGGAGCCGGGCCTGACGGTCGACCTGCTAAGTGTGCCATTACACGCCCCGATCGACGACGCACTGGCCCAGTTGTCCGCGCGCGTCGACCTGTTCCGCCTGCGCGGCCTGGAGGATGCCGGCGAAGGTTTTGCACGCTCGGTGGCGCGTCTGGCAAGCGCCAATGCCTGCCTGGTGGGTCAGGGACTGACTCCGGCGCAGATCGCCGCGCTGGAAGGGCAGGGCTTCGTGTTCGACGCGGTCGATGAAAAGACCGGCCTCGACGTGCGCTGCGCACGCTTCGCCAGCCGCAAGCCGCGCCCGCCCGTGCCGCCGGCGCCCGAGCGGCGTGCGATCGTGCTCGGGGCCGGCATCGCGGGTAGCGCTGCCTGCGAACGCCTGTGCGCACGGGGCTGGCAGGTGACGCTGGTCGAGCGCCACGCGCGCCCAGCGATGGAAGCGTCCGGCAACCGCGCCGGCATCTTCATGCCGCTGCTGTCGCGCGATGACAATATTCCGACGCGCCTGACCCGCGCCGCCTACCTGTTCGCGCTGCGCCACTGGGCCAAACTCGGCGGCATCGGCCAGGCGATCGAGGGCCAGGCCTGCGGCGTGCTGCAGCTGGCGCGCGACGCCGATCATGCCGCGGTCCAGCGCGCCATCGCGGCAGAGGCGGCCTATCCGGCCGACTTTGCCGAATGGCTGGAGCGGCCGCAGGCGGAGGCGCTGCTCGGGCTGCCGGCGCCGGATGGCGGCTGGCTGTTCCGCCAGGGCGGCTGGGCGCGGCCGGGCAGCGTCTGCGAGGCGTTACTGGCCGCCTGCGGCGGGCGCGTCGAGCAGCGTTTCGGGGTCGGCAGCGTAACGATCGAACGGGTCGACGGCCAATGGGAAGTGCGCGACGCACATAACGCGGTCATCGCCCATGCTCCCAACCTGATACTGGGGAATGGAGTAGGGGCAACTGCCCTGCCACAGGCAGCGCAGTTGCCCCTGAGCGCGCTGCGCGGCCAAGTCAGCCACGTGCCGGCCGAGATGCTGCCGGCGCTGCCGGTGGTGCTGTGCCGCGAAGCCTACCTGACGCCGGCCTCGGGCGGCGTCTGCAGCGCCGGCGCCACCTACGACCTCGATCCGGATCCGGCGCTTTCACCAAAAAGCCACCAGGAAAACCTGGAACGCCTGCGCGGCCTGCTGTCCGATCCGCACGCGGCCGAGGGGGCGCCGCTGCAGGGACGGGTGGGCTTCCGCTGCATCGCGCCGGACCGCCTGCCGCTGGTTGGCCGCCTGCCCGATTTCGATGCCGCCGGCAACACCGAGCGCTTGCGCGACGTGCCGCGCCATCCGGGCCTGTATGCGCTGCTGGGCTATGCGTCGCGCGGCCTGATCTGGGCCGGCCTGGGCGCCGAATTGCTGGCGGCCCAGATCGAGGGCGAGCCGCTGCCGCTGGAGATGACGCTGGTCGATGCGCTCGATCCGGCGCGCTTTGTGTTGCGCGCGCGCCGCAATCCTCGAGGGCCGCAAGCCAACGAAAGTTGAACTGGATTGAAATGAGTTGATTCCCACGAGAAATTTTGTCAGCCAAAGGTATAATTGGCTTACGGCAACATTTCACGAATGGGAAGGACATGGACGACACGCCGAATGCGCACGAGCTGTTCCTGTTCCTGGCATCGACCGCGCACGACATGAAGAATTCGATCAGCGTGCTGTCCGGCACGCTGGAGCGCTTGCTCGTCGCGCAGTCGCCCGACACATCTTCCAAGGTGGAGCCGGCCTACACGCAGATGGCGCACATGCTGTACCAGACCAAGCGCCTGAACGACAACCTGATGCAGCTGCTGGCGCTATATAAACAGGTCGGCAAGCCGGAATACCCGTTCGATGTCCAGCCGCTCGAGCTGGGCCAGCTGGTCGACCAGGTGGTGTCGATGGAGCGCGTGCTGCTGCAATCGCGCGGCATCCAGCTGGAACTCGACTGCGATCCGCGCCTGATCTGGCACTTTGACGAAGACCTGATCGTCGGCGTGCTGTCCCACGCCATCAACAACGCCGTCCACTACACCTGCAACCGCGTGCGCCTGGCGATCCGCGAGCAGGACGGCTGGCTCGAGCTGCGCGTCGAGGACAACGGCCCGGGCTACCCGCCGGCGCTGCTGAAGGCCGGGGAGATCGCCACCCGCGAGACCGCCGGCGGCGTCAACTTCCTCACCAACAGCGCCGGCCTGGGCCTGTACTTTTCCAGCGAAGTCGCCAAGATGCACCGCCACCGCGGGCGCCATGGCACGCTGCGCCTGGAAAACGGCGGCAAGTACGGCGGCGGCTGTTTCATCCTGCGGCTGCCATGAATGCCGCCGCGCAGCCAGTCGTCACGCCGTTGCTGTCGGTAACGCCGGCGACCATCGACCAGGTCGACTGGGCCGACAAGCACTACCTGGTGGTCGACGATTTCGTCGGCGTGCGCCAGCTGCTGCGCGAAAGCCTGCGCAGCCTGGGCGCCAAGAACATCGACCAGGCCTCGTCCGGCGGCGAGGCGATGGGGCTGTTGGCACGGATCCGCTACGACGTGGTCCTGTGCGACTACAACCTGGGCGACGGCAAGAACGGCCAGCAGGTGCTGGAAGAGGCGCGCGTGCGCAATCTCGTCAATCCGAGCACGGTGTGGCTGATGGTGTCGGCCGAGAAGAGCGTGGAATCGGTGATGGGCGCGGCCGAACACCAGCCGGACGCCTACCTGATCAAGCCGATCACCGAAGGCGTGCTGTTGACACGCCTGAACCGGGTGTGGCACAGGAAGCAGGTGTTCCGCATGATCGACCAGGCTTGTGCCGAGAAGGATTACCTGCGCGCCGCCAGACTGTGCGACGAACAGATCGCGATCGACAAGGTGCACGAACTCGAGCTGCTGCGCATGAAGGCGAAACTGATGGAGAAGAGCGGCCAGCCGACCCGCGCGCGCGAAGTGTATGAGCGCGTGCTCGAACAGCGCGAGTACCAGTGGGCGCGCGCCGGCCTGGCCAAGATCCGCCTGGCCAACGGCGAATTCGAACAGGCGCGGCAAGCCTTCCAGGGCGTGATCGCGGAAAACCGCTACTACATCGACGCCTACGACCAGCTGGCGCTGTCCTTCCAGAACATGGGCAAGCTGGAGGAAGCGGGCGCGATCCTGGAACGCGCCGCCAAGCTGTCGCCGAATTCCGTCACGCGCCAGCGCAACCTGGGCAAGCTTGCGCTCAAGCTGGGCAACATGGCGATGGCCGAAAAGGCTTTTCGGAAGTGCATTGCCATCGGCGAGTACTCGATCATGAAGACGCCCGACGCCTATCTCGGGCTGGCGCGCGTGTGCGGCCAGAAGAACGATCCGAAGGAAGCGCTGCGCCTGCTGCTGGTGGCGCAGCGCGAGTTTGCCCACGACCACCCCGACATCCAGTTGCGCACCAAGATCACCGAAGGCCTGGTCTACCACGAGAGCGGCGACTACCGGCGCGCGCGCAAGGCCGGCGACGACCTGGAAGCCATGCTGAAGGCGACCCTCGAGCGGCCCGACGTCCCGACCTGCCTGGAGCTGGCGACCCTGCTGTTTGCGGTCGGCGTGAAGGAGGCGGCGATCGAACTGCTGCGCTACGTCATCCGCAACAATCACGACAATCCGCTGCTGCTGGAGGAGGTCCAGAACATCTTCGACAAGGCGCGCATGCCGGAAGAGGGCGTCGCCATGATCCGCGCCTCGAAGAAGGAAGCGGCGGACTTGATGAACCAGGGCGTGCTGCTGTGGAAGACCGGCAAGCTGGGCGAGGCCGTGGCGTGGATGCGCGATGCGAGGAAGGCCGTGCCGAACAACCAGCGGATCCTGTTCAATGCGGCCCAGATCATGGTGTCCTGCCTGCAGCAGCAGGGCTACGACGCCGCGCTGGCGAGCGAAGCCTACGAGATCCTGCACCATGTCGACCATTTGCTGCCGGGGCAGCAGCGCTTTGCGCAGTTGATGGAACAGCTGACGCAGTTGCAGCCGGCGGCGGATGGGGCCGGCATGTCCGCGGTGGCCTGAACAGCGCGTCCGGGCTTACTGGTGTCGCTGCCAGGGCAAACCCAGGGGCGTGAAGGCCAACCAGGCGGCGTGGGTGCCGGCGAAGCCGCTGCTCAGTGCATCAGGCCTTGTCTGCCTTCGGCTTGCCTGCGCGCGCCTTGCCATTGCCGCTTTCCGGCGCCGCATCCGGCGGCGCAGGCTGGGCTTGCGTCTGAGGCGGCGCGGCTGGTTTGTCGGCATCCTTGCCATCGGGCGCGGCGGCATTGTTTGCGGAAGTGGGCGTCATTGCTGTCGCGACTGCCTGCGTAAATTGGTCTTGCAGCAAATTCCACCAAGCCATTGCTCCAGGCATGCCCATGGCGGCACCGGCGTCCGCACCGGCCGCGGCACCTGGTGCTGCGCCCGAGGGCGTACCCGTGCCGGGCTGGGCCGAGCCGCCACCCGTTGCGGCATCTGGCCTGGATGACGTAGCGGATGAGGTGGCAGATGAGGCCGCCGGCGGCGCCGACGACGTGCCCTGCGCCGGCTGGCCAAAGAAAGGCGCAAACGGCATGTTCGCCATCTTCTCGGCGCTGACGCCGGACTGGCGCATCGCTTCCGCCATCGAGGCGCCCATCGATTTCAGGGTGGCGAGGGTACTACGCTGCACTTCCATCGTCTGGATCGTTCCGCGCAGCATGGTCAGGTTCAGGTTCAGCCAGGATTCGACCGCCTTCATGTCGGCGATGCGCTTGTCGAGATCCTCGACCGACATGGCCGGGCTGGCCATGCCTGCCATGCCGGCGCCGGGAATGTTCATCGATCCCCACAGGTTCTTGACGAAGTCCAGCGTGTCCGTGACGCCGGGGATGGTGGCAGATGGCGGTTTCAGCATGGTCTTCTCCCTTGGTAATCGGCCGTAGAGCGCCTTACCAAACCTTCAGGGCAAGGCGCAGCGTCGAAGACAGTACGCTAGTACGGCGAGACGATGCAACGCAGCCATGGAGGTTTGGTTAGGCGCTCCTAGCCTAACAGATAACCAACAGTGCTCATAGATGCACATATAGTGCGATGCAGCAGTGCCGGCGGGCCTACCCACTACACTTGGCGGATGCGTCATACCCATGCCCCTGTTCACCGCCGCCAACTTGCCTTCGGCGCACTCGTGGTGGTACTGCACGTGCTCGTGTTCGACTGGCTGACTGGCCAGCTCGGGCGCCGGCGCGAGCTGGCACTGGCGCCTGCACCGATGCTGGCGCAATTGATCCGAGTAAAGGCTCCGGTCCCTCCGCCGGTGCCGCCATTGCAGTTCGACGCGCAGCACGAGCTCGCGCCGCCGCCGCTGCCCGACTTCCAGCCCGAGCCGGTCGAGGTTGCCGAGGCCGGCCCCGAACCGGAGCCCGATCATGCATCCGCAGCCGTACCCGATGCGACGCCCGATGCGGCACCCGGCCCCGATAATGCCGAGGTGCCGGAAGCCGCCAGCGCCCCCGCCACCCCCGGCCTGCAAGCTCCAGCCGGACAGGAGCGCGCCCTGGCGGCCACTACCGACGTACAATCGCAGCCAGAAGCACCAGCGCCGCCCCAGCCGGCCGAACCGCAGCCGGCAGCCTTGCCCGCATCCGCGCCCCTGCCCGAGCAGCGCCGCTACAAGGTCGACCTGCCGCCGCCGGCCGACATCACGCTCGACGTCGCCCGCACCGATGCCGACGGCACCCGCTGGAACGGCGAGGCCAGCCTGTCGTGGCACCGCACCGGGTCCGCCTACCGGATCGAGGTCGAGGCCGGCATCCGCGTGGTGTTCGCGCGTGTGAACCTGCTGACGCTGGCCAGCGAGGGCACGGTTGGAGACGAGGGATTCGTCCCCATATTGATGACGGAGAAGCGGCGCGGACGGGCGATGACGGCCACGCACTTCAGCCGCAAGGACGGCATGCTGACGTTCTCGGCCTCGCAAGCCAGGGTGGCGCTGGTACCGGGCACCCAGGACAAGGCGAGCCTGCCGCTGCAACTGGCGGCGATCGGGCGCGGCGATCCCGGGCAGATGTCGGGCAATATCGATATCCTTGTCGGCGAAGACCGCGGCGCAAACGTTTTCAGTTTTACGGTGGCCGGGCAGGAACAGATCGATACCCGCCTCGGACGGATTGCCACCTGGCACCTGGTGCGTCCGCCCAAGCCCGGGTCCTATCACTCGCGCCTGGAGGTGTGGCTGGCGCCGGACTATGGCTGGTTGCCAGTCCAGATGCGCAACGTCGAGGCGAGCGGGGCGGTCACCACCCAGACGGCGAGCAATATCGTAATGAAAGAGACAGGAAGTCAATGATCAAACTAGTACACAAGAACGCCCTGAAACTGGCCGCAACCGGCCTGGTGCTGGCGGCACTGGCCAACGTGACCGCATCCGCGGCAGACGAAGACCACCCGGCCGTCAAGCGCGCCGTCGATTTTCCGCCTTCGGCCGACCTGACGTATTCGATCACCGCGCGCCAGCGCGGCTTCAACCTGAACGGCGACGCCACGCTGACCTGGCGCGTGGGCGGCGGCAAATACAGCATCGGCGCCGAATCGCGCGTGGCGCTGGTGGGCAAGCTGACCGAGAACCACAGCCAGGGCACGGTCGACAGCTATGGCCTGGCCCCGAGCGAGTTCACCGAAAAACGCTTCCGCAAGGAGCAGGAGAGCGCCAGCTTCGAGCGTGACAGCAAGACCATCACCTTCAGCGACGGCAAGCACACCTACCCGATCAAGGGCGGCGAACAGGACCGCGTGTCGATCTCGTGGCAGCTGGCGGCCGTGGCGCGCGCCGCCAAGGACAAGTTCAAACCGGGTTCCGAGTGGCAGTTCTTCGTGGTCGGCCCGCGCGATGCCGATCCGTGGACCTTCCGCGTCGTCGGCCGCGAAAAAGTCCAGCTTGGTGCCGCCATCGGCAGCGTCGATGCCGTGCACGTGCTGCGCGAACCGCCGCCGGGCTCCAAGGCCCAGACCCTCGATCTGTGGCTGGCGCCGTCGCAGGAGTGGTATCCGGTCAAGCTGCGGTTTACCGACAATGACCGGGATTACATCGAGCAGGTGCTGGAGCGCATCACCAAGAAGTAAACTTATTCCTGCACGCCCGGATCGTCCACCGAATCGTTCTCCCAGTGCAGCGTCATCTCCTTCGGCGCCGCGCCGATCCTGACGCTGCGCTTGAACACCTTGCCTTCGGCCGCGGCGCTGATGCGGTAGGTCCCGGCCGGCAGCTTGGCATAGAACATCGGCCCGGTGTTCGCGGCGCTCAGCAGGGTCGCACCCTTGGCGTCCATGATGTCGAGCTGGACGTCGGAGCGGTAGGCGCCGCTCTGTTTGGTCGCGAAGGTCAGCAGCAGGTTGTAGTCGGCACGCTGGGCGCGCATGGCCGATTGCTCTTCCTGTCCGACGCCGCCGTTGACGTAGCTGATGCCGTTCTGTTGCTTGGGTGTGGGCGCCGCCAGGACGGCGTGGGAAGCGGCAGAGGCGGTGACCAAGGTAGCGAGGACCAGGGCCGCGCGTGCGAGTGCTCGTTGCATGGTATTCCTCCTATTTTCTGGTATCAATATCACAACGTTCATTATTACTCGCCTACGACAGACGCAGCGCGCGGCTGGCGTCCGTGCTTATTAAACAGGCAAGTCAAGCGCTCTCCCTAATCCGTTGCATATTCGCCAGTCATAAAATCCCGCCGGCCATTCCTTATTAGTTGCCTGGTCTTAACTGTTATACTGACGCCCCCGCGCCCGTCCACCAATCCGCGCGCGCCGCTTTGTGTACATGCTGCAATATTGCCAAGTCCCACGATGACCGACAACCTGGCCGGCGCTGTCGCCGCCGATTCCCATTTCCAAGCGCTGGACGAGACGGCAGCCGCTGCTGTCGATCCGCTGCAAGCCCACTTCCACGAGGGCATCGCGCCGGACGAGATCGAACAGGTCTACCTGCTCAAGCGCGCGCAGCCGATGCTGCAGGCGTTCACGGCGCTGTTCCACGGCGGCCAGGACGGCGTCATCGTGCGCCTGCTGGTGCTGCGCGAGCTGGCGGCCGACGCCAACGACTCCGCCTTCTCGCGCGCCGACATCAACCAGAAGTTCGCCTACCTGATCCCGGAAAGCCTGGAGACGGTGCTGGGCCGCCTGCGCAGCCACGGCCTGCTGGCCTGGGACAACCCGGCCGCCGTGTACCGCATCACGCCGCTGGCGCGCAACGTGCTGGCCGCGCTCGACACGCTGCTGGCGCTGGCGCGTCCGGAAGAAGACGAGGCCGAGATGGGCTTCCTGCTGTCGCAGGTGGCCGGTGCCCAGGCGGTCGGCGGCGTCACCGTCGAGCAGCTGAAGCATTTGCTGGGACGCCTGGTCGAGCTGACCGAGGAATTCCGCGACGCCATCGCTTCCGGTTCCGAGTTCCGCCTGCGCGCCTCGCAGGCCAAGTGGCACATGGCTTGCGACTGGGTCGAGAAGGGCTCGGTGATCCTGCGCGCCATCACGTCCGACGAGCGCGCCGATTCGGCCACCCACCGTGCGGCGCAGGCGATCGGCCGCGCCCAGTCGCAGCTGTTGAACATGCAGGGCATGTTTTCGCGCGCGCTGAACCAGATCGAGCGCCAGCGCGTGCACCTGGGCCAGTCCGGCCTGTCGACCACCGACATCAAGCGCTGGCTGCTGGCGCACGACGACCTGGCCAGCCTGGCCGAGGATGCGATCGAGCGGCCGCTCCTGCCGCTGTTCATCACGCCGGCCGAGATGATCGACGTGGCCGAGACCGAGCTGCTGCTCGAGCGCGCCGCCAACGTCGCCCCGGGCGGCCTGCCGAGCGGCGAAGATGCGCCGCTCACCATCAACGACAATCCGGCGATCCAGGCCGAGTTGAACGACTGGATCAAGCGCCTGTCCGACTTTGCCCACCTCGACAACTTCCCGGGCTTTGCGGAGGGCGCGCCGCGGAGCGTGCCGATCCAGGAGTCGCTGCTGCCGGCCAGCTTCGCGGTGGCGTCCTACCGCGCATCGATGCTGCCGCTGCTGGGCGACGTGTCCGAGGCCAGCCTGCAGGGCGCGACCGCCGAACTGGCGCGCCTGCCGGTGCGCTTCGATTCGGAAGACGAGATGGTCGAGCTGGACGACCCGCACGTGGCGGCGATGTCGCGCGCGACGCTCTCGATCGCCCAGCCCGCGGAGCCGCCGCCCTCGGGCTTGTACCTGCCCCCTGGCTTCGACCTGAACCTGGATAGCCCCGCCAACCCGGAAAGCACACCGCACCATGAATGACGACGCCCAAATCCTGATCGCGCGCCTGCTCACGCACCAGACCCTGCGCCGCGACGACAAGATGGTCAAGCGCGCGCTGTCCGACGACCTGTTCCGCGCCGAAGTCGACAAGCGCCTGC
>Ga0308160_10005555_pt1 | contig 13101 bp, 16 predicted proteins | sample PhyFR1_FD_201036 | JGI IMG/M metagenome (GOLD analysis project Ga0308160, IMG submission 201036) | Phyllosphere microbial communities from UC Gill Tract Community Farm, Albany, California, United States - DLSLF.R1 | ecosystem: Host-associated > Plants > Phyllosphere > Unclassified | place: USA... | reverse complement strand
AGGAGCGATTGATTGTACGTCAAACACTCACCGTCAATCAAACGGTCGAAGTAGACGATACCTGCCATCAGCTTACTGTATCACACGAGCAGTGCAACTATCACTCACCCGACCAGGGTAGATCCTCGATAGATACCTTGGACGGGTCCTGACCTGGTAAGAGAGTGAAAGAGAATAACTCTGTCAACTTTGCCCCAGCGCCGAACTTCAGGGTGTCGGTCAGAGACATCTTTTTAATCTCCACCGGCACCCGGGTTATGTAAAGCTTCTCGGACACCTATTGAATCAGTCCACGATCATCACATTGATGTAACGGGAAAGGACTTACCAGAAAGGGGTGAGGAGCCGAAGGGATGGGAGCATTGAATTGGTTGGGTAGAGCGTAAGACATGTTGATACTGATAATGCTTGTTGTCGGGTTTAGTGATTGATGGTGCTTGAAAGGTAGATTGTGGTGATGAGGATGTTGTGGTCAGAAGCAAGGATTATATAGGCGTCGAGATCGACTCGAGGGTGAGTTTGATCAGCTATGACAGAGTGGATCATGCTACGAGTCCGCCTAGTCGTCCGATCGCCGCAGCATAACCAAGAGCTTATCCACCCGTACAAGTAGTACTGGTCCCGTACTACTCGAACCCCATAGCCAATAATCCCATGGTATGGTCCAAGTATGTGTATTGAAAGACTATTGTTTGGGTCGTCACGCATCAGTAGCAATGAAATGATGATAAAGTTGGGGAAGTGGGAAACAAGGACAAGTTGTGAAATCCCGCATGATCTGCTTCCATACCTATGTTGAGTCATGCCAAGTACAAAGTACTCGTACTCTACACTACTGCAAGCTGTCGCCGCTCTAGAAGATAAACTAGAAAACACTGCATGTCCAGGAATGGATATTCTATCAACAAATCACGAATTAAATTCCAATCATTTCACAGACCAACCACTTCATCCCTAACTCTGTTTGACTCAACGGCCCCAGGTATCCTGACTGCACCTGTCCATCCCTCTCCGTCTCCTTGCTCCTGTCTATCTCCACTGCCTGCAGTTCCCGTCCCTAGTCCGTGTCCGTGTCCGTCTCTAGGTTTCGATCCTTCACCATAATTCGACACTACGCGCCCGACATCCAGATCCAGATTTGTCAGAGTCGGTGTTGATAGTTTCTCCCCGGCCGTATCGGTCGTAGATGTCATGACAGATCTTGGGGATCGGAGCGGGTAGTCAACAGGTCCCTCTCGTCCCGCCAGTAGCCAGGCAGTGACGCGAGATTCTGGGTCAATGACCTCATCGAAGGAGGACTGGGAGTGGGGCACTCGAAGTTGGGATAGAATGGCGCTGAGGAGGAGCTGGCATTCACGCGCAGAAGTAGCATGTTGAAGTAGACCGCGAAGGGGGACCAAGTCGGCAAGCGGGATAGAGGGAGGGTCCGCGGTGGGTTGGCGCTTGTCGGATATCGCTTCGTGAGTCGTTGGTTCGTCCTGTTGTGCTGGTGCTGTTCCTTCGGAAGCGGTTCGGAAGCTAACAGCATCGGATGTAAAGTTGGAATAGGCAGTCGAGGGCGTAGGTCGCATGGGACTGGGAGCAGCGGTATCTACCTCTCGAGGAGATAGGGTATTGATAGGAGTCGGCATGGCATCGGATCTGTTGACGACGACATACTCGTCGGCGTTGGTGGAGATTGGAGGGGCCAATGTAGGGATACTCTTGTCGGCTCGGATAGCTGGAGATTGGGCTGTGCGAGTCGAACGCTGACTTGTAGAAGACGGCGTAGTCGATAGACGAGGTTTCGATGTCGACACCTCAGCCTTTGGTACCGGCTTCCGACCCACGCTCTTGTCAACACCCTCCAGCTTCCGTCCCACACTCGCATCAGCCGCGACCGACATCATATCCCTCGACGCTTCACCCATCGACGCTTCACCCATCGACGCTTCACCCAATTCCCTCTCCTTGTCACCTTTACCTCCAAGGTCCATCTCATTCATCCTATGCTCAGGGAAGACGGACTTGTCACCCTGCCCAGCGCCCATCGTCAACGCAGCAACTCCCGTCGCCATGTACCTATCCGCATCAATTTTGTCGCCCGACCTGGCATCGTTCCCAGCAGCATGCAGAGCTGACTCGACGTTTCGATTTTTGGGCGACGTGGTGGATTCAGTAGGGGTAGCGAATAAGGACGAGGTTCGATCGGGGTACGGGCTGGTGGATGACTGAGCAGGAGTAGCGAATGAGTTGGAATGTATAGCCGGAGGAGAGGTCGCGACAGGCATGGGAGCGGGGGTAGCAAATGCGGATACACTTCGCTCCTGGGGTGAAGTCGCAGCGGATGGTGGAGCTGGAGTAGCGGTACCCGATCTGAAGCTCTGGGTCGATTTCTGCCTCTTGACCGACATGGATGCTCGGGAAAAGGCAGATGGCATAGGTGGTCGATCATTCTCTTTGGAAAGGCCTTTCTTGCCAGTCATACGCGACATGAACGATTTGAAAGATTTGGCGGATTTAGGAGGTTCCTCGGGGATAGGCGAGGGAGGAGCTATAGTGTTGATGGGAGGTTCGGTGGAGCTGAAGAAATCGGCTAGCTCTTGCGCTTCGGATCGTTTGGAGGGTCTGGCCAAATCGTCCCGGGGCTGGGGCGCATGGACAGATAGGTCGTTTCGCTTGGTCTTGCGTCCGACCGACTCGACGTCGGCAGTAGATGGAATGATCGATTGATCCTGAGGAGGTGGAGAACCAAGGACTACAGCAGGTACGACCCTCTTTTTTGATCCAGACATCCTCTTCTCCTTGGGTTCCGACGCAAACATGTCGGCAAGTGACTCCTTTTTGGCTTTGGGTCCGTCCAAGAATTCCTCTTCATCCTCGTTCGCTTGCTCCTCGATGGTGGCGGCATTACGAGCGACCAATCTGTTACCGGACGACGATCGGCTATGCACCTTGGCTTTTGACGAATCGGTGGTGAGAGCCATGGCAGGATTGATTGGCATGGTCGGGCTTTCCGGAATCTCGGGTGATTGAGTGGGTCGGACTGCTCGTACGTACTTGCCCTGAGTGGGAGAAGCGGGTGCTCGACGATTTGGGGACATCTGGATTGTCAGCACTTCGATCTGATCGGATGGGCGAGACTGCGTACATCAAAGTTCTTGAGTCTACTTGGAGTCAAGCTGACTTTCATAGTCTCCCCACTCCTGACCAAAGCGTCAAATTCGTCTTCGTCCGCACTCGGTCGCCTCTGGTTCTCGTTGTCGTATTGGTCCTGGAACGCTGTGACGATTGTCTTGGTACTGGCGCTCAAAGCACTAGGGGATCGATTGTGGCTTTTGGTCGACGATACGGCCCTGGCGACGGCAGCTACTGGACCCTTGCTTCTCTCTGGGTGATTGACGATATGCTCTACCGGTGTCGAGGATGATAGGCGGGATTGATCGATGGATGTATCTCTCAATGAGGCCGAGGTGGGTAGGGATGATTTAGTGTTGGTGGATGAGCCAAGGATGATTTGGGAATGAGAGGTCTTGATAGGGGTAATTTTCCGTTGACGTGTACCTGCTTTGATGGCTTGTTCTAGCGATTCCTTGACTGCCTGTCAGTTCAAGGTCCTGGCCGGAAGACTCACCTAGCAATCGCCTAAACAGACCCCAGATACTCTCGTCCTCGCAAAGCGCTACGTATAGGTCCTGTACTCCGGCTACTGCTATACTGGAGTCTCTAGCGACGACGCGTGATAGCTGGCGCAGTACGTGCTCACAGACGTGTCTGGGGATCAGCTAGTGTCACACGGACAGTATCTAGACTCACTCGAGAATGGCAGTAAACCAAAGCGCAGTCGGGTCTAGCGTGTTGTCCGATACGTCCCCTCCTAACGCCTTCCACGCATGCGTGACTTGGATCTCGTACGCTTCTGAAGGTGGTGCGGTCGGTGCTAATGTCTGCGCAATCAGCTTGGTGGACGTGCTTCGTATCGCGAAACAGACATACCGAAAGGGTAACACACTTGAGCTTCAACAAGTCCGTAGCTTCACGTACAGGAAACGCTCGAGCTCCCTTTATCCCCGTCCCCTGACCGTCGGGCGGAAAAGCGCCTTTCTTAATTCCTGGATGCGATTCGTACCAGCTCCTCACTTCCAGTTCAGCCTCTGCAACAGCCGACCTCCCTAATGCTCTAGGCCCAGTAGTCTCTCCTGCACCCTTGTCTGCACTGAACACAGCAGGTATACCTCGAGTACGAATATGAGTCGGGTTGATGGATTCGGAAGATGAGATTAGGAGGTGAAGGATTTCGTCGAGTAGGGCATTGATATGGTATAGGGCAGGTTGGGAGAGGGTCGTCGGGCGTAGTTCCGAGATGAGGGCGTTTGCCGAGGTTCCAGAGAGGAAGACGGGACCTAGGTATATAGTCAGGAGATGATCGAGAACATTGGGGTCAAGGGACCCGGACTTACTAGTCATTTTGATACTAGGTCAGAGCTCAAATGGATTGTTTACCGAAGGCGTCTGTGCTGTAATATCAGTATCGGCTATACATCTCATGTCAATCTTGACTTACCATGTACTTGATCAGAAAGAGCTAAAGATGAGATGACAGGCCGCGTCGATGTATTGTTGAAAGAGTCCAAGCCTAGCCGTTCAACGGTAGTCGAGGCAATCTGTAAAACGAGGCTACACCTTCCGGATTAGGTTTCGAAGTAATGACAAAGTCCCGAAAACCGAATAGCTGCCTGCCGAGAATGTGTGTGTATATATGTAAGGACGTGCAGCGCCACTGCCGTTATTGATCGAATGAAGAGGGTTGCAGCGGAAGAGGGAGGAGTATTGCTGTAGCGGTTGATTTGCTTATGTCGTTGGGTCGGGATGCGACAAGAAAGCAAGCAATTACTGAACGAATAGCGGTGCGGTATACCAGGCTTTGAGTTCAAGGGGAGAAGATGTAATAGTCAAAGGTGGTTGTACAGATACACCCTTGCAGAGGGATGAATGAAATGAAGGAGACACGTTATGCGAACCCACAGCCCTTTACTCTGGCATGCTGCCTTTCGGACCTAAATTTCTGGGCTCATACACGAGAATGCATTTAGATATCTTTATTGTTCTATTCAATACACTGACTAGTGCGCCCCTAGACTCCTTTATGCCTCTCATATTACTTCTTTGCATCTGCTGCTGATAAAGGGCGAGATGAGTGAACATGAAACATCAGGAACCCGGAAACCAACGGAAGCAGATCCCATCTCTATATACGGATAAATACGGATAAATAGAAATGAAGGGGGACGTGCGTAAACAAGCCAGGATACATCCCAACTGTAATCTCATACCTAGCATCTCTATCATGTATCTCACTCTTCCCCCCATCCATGGTCCTCCTGTAGGATGCAATACCTGCCGTGGGGATACAGGAAACCAGTATTACCACTCATCATCCCCGACATGGTCCACGGAAATACCGGGACGCCAAGCCGAGCTAAATCAACCTTACCCCTGACCCGAAAATTCGTACCGCCCAGACGGCTCGGTGTGGTCGCACCGAAAGAAGATATACCTACGTCCAGCCTGACTCCTGTCGAGGATGTAGATGATGACGAAGACGAGGAATCAGAGGAGAAGGAGGTGGAAATCAAGCAGGATAAGGGCAAGGGTAAGATGATCGATACTGATATTTCGAAGACTATCAAACGTGGACACCCGACGACGATCAGTCAAGCAGACGAAGAAACATCGACGAGTGAAGACAAATCATCAAACGTCCTCAAAACGGTTCAAGAACTCATGGAGGAATATACACTACGCCAGAAGCAACTCGAGACGTTCATGTCTGAAGCAACATCGAGTATCGCCAAGCTGGAAGAGAGGATCGCCAGTGCGCAAAGCCGAAATGATGATGATGAAAAGTGTAGGGAGAGTTTACGTGATTTAAAGGCTCTGGTGGCTGATACTCTTACACAAAGCACAGTTCCGATTGTGGGTGTCGAATCGGCTGGATCATTTGGCGATTTCAATAATCAGCAAGCTCGGACTCAATCCCACTTGAGCAGATTCACGCAATTGGACTCGGACGAGGACTCGACACAATCCCTACGAACAATTGATCCCAAGGTTTTGCGACCTTCGTATCAAGGGATTGGACCGGCGCCGCCCCCTACCTCCTCTCCAGATCCACCGTCATCAAGCGTTATTGCAAGCTCGCCTCCAAGAGGCCAGGCTGAATCCTCGGCTTCTCCTCCTTCTCCCACTCATACCAGAGACACAGAAGATGGCCCTGCACCTGAACATGATACGACTTTGGTCGACATCCCTCCCTATAGCTCGCCACTCTTCATTCCCTCTCCACCGTCGTCGCCATATCAACCCAGCTCTTCGGCAGCTGCTGCAGCGTCGACTCTCGTGTCGATCGCACACTCCGACTATCAAGCTAGTAGTCCACCACCTGCGTCAGTGACCCATGAAGCTACTCGACCCTCACCATCACCACCATCACCACTACTACCACCACCATTACCGACTCAGCCTACCCTATCTACAGAAGATATCCATCATCTAGCTGGTCAGGCTGTCAAGACAATCGGATCCAAGAAGCGCTCTCGTCGACAGACGACCACTCCCCTTCCTGCCCCAGTCTGCTCATCGCCTGTGCAACCGCCTCCCAAGAGGCTGAAAAGCCGCAAGACCGGACCTCAAGTTCCTTCCAAGCCGAAAATCAAGAAGAGGCAAGTCAAAGGCGAGTCCGGGTCATTGCCAATTGGTACGCTCGCAAAGGGCAAAGGCGTGACCAGGGTGAAGGGTGCGAATTGGCCAAAATTGGGTCCAAATACAGTCATTGGACTCGCCGGCAATATCGAGTGTGAACATGTAAGTCGCCTCAATGGAGTAAAGGCTAATGACAGTGTCTTGGGCCTGTACACCGATCTTGTGCTGGATTGATGGACAACGAGGAGATCCCGGATCTAGCATGGATATGTCCAGACTGCGACTACAATCGGGAACATGGTAAGCCAATGCCAAGTCGTACGTTCTAATACTGATTCCCATAGGGGGCGATAGACTGCCGATAGTCTCGGACGCGGATACTTGCATCAGACCCAATTGTATTCGACGGTGAGCTGACGCTCTCCAACCTTGAAACTAAAGACTGAAGAGATAGAAAGCACGCCAAAATAGAATGGAGACCGACAGATCCAGAACTCTACGTCATCAAGCAAGCTATCGGGTAGGTGCAACCTAATGGGAAATAGAAATGAGACTGATGACTAGTCGAAGATCCCTTAGACCCGAGAGAGTCTGGTCCAAGGGCATCTACGAGTACCTCACATCGTGGTATGGCTATCCGCTGAATGAATCGACTTGGTGAGTGATCTCATTTCGCTGGGGGACCCAATACTGAGTTGTGGCAGGGAACCGATAGAAAGTTTTGTAGCGGCCGAGGAGATGGCCAGGCAGTTTATCCAGTCAGCCGAGAAGGAGGGAGCGGAAATGGACCAGGGAGGGCAAGGGGTGATTCTATTGGATGAAGCTAAAGAGGCGTTTGACGAGAATGGGGATTTGAGGGTGTGCCTCGGTTCTAGAGTGGAGCTGTAGTTGTTGATCACAATGGGCATGTTCAGAATGTACGCTGACTGAGAGAAATATGGATTGGCATAGATCACAGACAAATTACTCATAAGTAGGGCAGATGGGTCAAACTCCGCGATGTCTCGCTTGGGCGGTCCATCGTTCCACCTTGCGTCGATCAACTTCCTCATATTCTGTGAAGAACGCGTCCACGCCTTCTCTCACACCCACGGACAGATCACCGTATCGACTCTTGTCTCCTTCTCTTGCTCCGACGGCAGGGGCGTGTCGTAGAAGAGCCTCGTTGATACCCTCCATGTAACCCATCTTGAACGACGGATACACATCCGCTTGTCGAGGTCGAGGATAGTACGATTCGCAGTTGGCGATGAGCCTCGCGAGTCGTATCCCCCCGGCACAAAGATCGTTTTGCGAGTATTCGCCAGTGGTAGCATTGTTGCGATCAAGCTCCTTGGACGCCAGCGGTCGACGTACGAGCCAACGCTCGCACTAACCTATCAGCACTCGCTGCAGCTTCTGTCACGCACCATGTTGTAGTCAAAAATGACAAACTTTGCTCCACCTTTCCCATCGCCAGCGAGGCAAATTTCGCAATCTCGTCCGTTCACTCCTACTGCCCAATGTAGCCATCCCAGCATAATGCCCATGTTCCGGCTGACCTCCTCGGGGCTCGGCAGAATCACTTGTCCATCCAGTGCGTCCTTCAGCCGTCTATATTGCTGGACATCCACAGGGTGATCTGTCTCGCTAGAGTTTTGCACGGCCGCGATAGTGGCTCCGGGAACCCGGCCTAGGTAGAGTCGTATTAACCTGACAGGGCTAACGGGATGGTCGGGATTGATCATGGCATACGCCCTTGTAAACTGATAGCTCAGGAAGGGCAGCAACTCGAACGTGACTGTCGTCCTCGGTTGAGATCGGCATATCGTCTGTATATCTCGCGGTAAGTCGCCAACAAGAACCGTTCTGTCCAATACGTCTTTTAACGACTCCGTGGTACCATACATGGTGTATCGTGGAGTCGAAAATATCATTGACGCAGATTGGAATGCATGGTGCACGTCGACCCCTCTGTCAAATCAGTTCTGAGGAAGAATGGAATCAGAAGCGCGACATACATCCAGAACTCCTTCCAAAGCTGCTCGCGATGGAGCTCGCTGTCCGTATGAATCGTTTTGAACGCGAAGGACGAGCCTTCCACGTACCCAATCGATCCGAATTTCCCTTTGTTGATATACAAGAGGTTTGGAGACGTGCTTGCTGACATGATTCGACACGTAACAAGAGATAGAATAGCAAGCAAAATACAATGTGATAAGTATAATACCTGATAGAGAAACGATGGGAGCGTCGTCAGTAGCATCAACGGAAGAGCGCGTTCCACAGCTTAAACGGAACGGTTCGACCCGCTACACTTTGTCAATACCCTTTACCCTTCATGTATTTTGCGAAAGACTCTATGTGAGCTTGGAATGAGTAACGATGAGAAGAGCTGACCTTCCTGATGGCTAGCTGAGATCGTTAGCGAGATCGGAGTATTGGACTCACGTTGAATGTAGAGAAATGGCCCAATGCCCGATAGCACCACAATCTCATCGATCCACCCGGTGTGAGCGTGGGTCCGATTTAGGTTGTGTCAACCAACGAGACGGAGTAAAGCAGCATATGTACATGAAAGGATATGGATGGCAAGCTTGCTTGTACTCACCATGAGGAAACACCCCATCCTCCCGCTCAAGGGAGATCACTGTTTTACCTCCAACAATTTGTAACCTTCCTTAGAGCATAGTTTGTGGTTCTTCACTTTTACCAAGATGGCGTCATTACAGTCCAGCATCTACTGGATGTATTTGTCTTCATGGTAGATCAACCCAGCCATCCAGTAGCCAAACGATCTGTATGCGGTCGCTTAGTCGCATTCGACCCACCTGGTATATACTTGATTTCCTCGTTCTTCGATCTGGTCCAACGAGATCTCAGATAAAGTTCAGCCCGTCCCGCTTCACGAGCCTAGATCCTGCCGTGTTGTGAGCGAAGTCTACTCACAGGCAGACCGTTTAACGCGTCTCGCTCTGTCTCTGTGACTTCCACTTTTCCTCCGTTCATTTTGCATTTTTCATTCGAATAATCTTGATATTTGGACTGCAAAGACATGTTGCTCTTCCTCACTATCGCCAGCGGCCTCGCGCTCTCCCGACACGTGATTGAGTTGTTTGGCAAGAGGGATACGGAATTCGATGAAAAAGGGACGGTAGGGGGAGGAGCAGTTGAGGATCAGCCGATGTTGGAAAGGGAGAAAGGCAAGTCGGTGAAGGATGACACGGTATCAATTAGCCGTGAGTAATGATGAGGGGGCGATACGGCAGCTGGACTGACTCATGTAGAAGATCAAGAGTCCGTGGGCGACAAGGCCTCCCAATGTAGATCTCCATGCCAAGACGTCCCATCTCTCCAACACTCTGAGTCGACCCAGTCACTTTCAGACGTTGACGACGGTCCCGCCACACCTCCTTCAACTCCTCTTGAATCCTGCCCGTTCTCTCAGCTTGTCATACAAGATGTCCAAAAGGCGGACGATCCCCCTCGCCAGGGTTTGAACACGATGGTGGGAAGAAAGGAGGTCGACGATATGTGGTGGGTACACAAGGGGGACAGGGTGTATCTCGATGCCCGGGCTTGGGATGTCGCCAGTGAGTCATTGACGTGTGAAGGCTTCTAATGATACAGAGGACCGTCAGATCAAAGCGGCGTGCGAAGGGTCCTGGTATTACACCTTTGAACCCACTTGGGCCGAATGGGGGCTAAGCGTGATCGACTACCTCAGCTGGTCTGCGGTTTGGATGCTGGTCGTCGACTACTGTTTGCGCTACTTGTGGTGCCAGATGGACGCATCAGGCGAAAATATTTGGATCGTAATAAGGATGGTCGTCATCTATAGCTTTGTACTCATCGGACCCATGCTCGACGTAGGATTTCCTTGAATCACCGTAAGATACATGTAAAACCGTAGAAAGTGATGTAGACAAAGTGCGTTTCGCTACCACACGAACGGCAAGAGCTTCCAAGTCGACCGTCGATATTCCTTCCATTCGGTCCCGAATTCCTTTGCCAGCATCTCTTCTTCCTGCTTGATTCGTCTGATCAGGAAAAGGGGCGGAGCGAAGCAAGCGTAAAGTAGGGATAGACGGAGGACCCATCGAGGGAGATAAAGCGAGAGGAAGGAGCTTGGAGTGGTGTATCGGAGACTGAGTCCGAGGACCATGGAGATCAAGCCGGTATAAGAGGGATGACGAAGGAGGGAGTACGGGCCGGATGTCACGAGCTTGTGATTCTAGCGATGTGAGCTTGACACGAGAAGCGGTCAGGAGTGCTGACCTTCCTGATGGCTAGCTGAGGTCGTCAGCTGAATCACAAGAACAGGCCACTCACGTTGAATGTGAAGAAATGACCTAACGTCCTATAGCACCATAGTCTCATCGATCCACCAAAGATCATTCCTGCCACTCCTGCCCATTCTTGTCCACTCCATGCATGTCCTATCAATCCATTTGCTGCCCAGTCAGATCCACCTTGAGCGATGGCCAGACCATAGACGACAAGTGACGAAAAGAGGTGAACACTGGAGATCGATCTGTCAATTAGGGGCTGACTATCCTTTTCAATCTCGGATGGATCTGCAGTGTGTGGAGGCTTGGATGCCAACACGAAGGCTGTATCGGCTACCAGACCGAGGACGAACTGGATCACAGTCTGGAGCATGATATGTTTGACAGCATCGCATCTGAGAGTTGATTCGACCAAAGGCTCAGATGACCACGTGCAGCGTGTACAGTATACGGCATAGTCTTTCAAGGATTCATGCTACATATGGCTGGATAGCGACAGGCTGGAAGGAGCTTACTGCTGCTTCCTTATCCGTCCAAAGCTCATTTGAGTGATGCATGATGTACAATAAAACTCAACTCTCAACAGCCAGATTGGTTGGTCTCCTGGAAAATGGCTTCGTCTCAGAAACCATCTCTGAAATTTCTTTTCTGATCAGCTTATGCATTCTTGGCCTAGACCAGTAATCAGAACAAGGGAAGGCTAGAGTAGGACCAGGGCTATTCAATGGTGGTATAACTGAGACTTGAAAAGGGGTCTATGCATATACAACATGTTGAAGGAAACATGATTAATGAACTCGGATCTCCAAACAAAGCTGGGACTTGCCGTACACCGTAGTGTGAAGACAAGGAATAGAGGATACATTTCGTCCCAGACGATCTAGAGTGTATAAAAGAGTAACTATAAGGGTGTATGTATGACCAGTCTACCTAAAGCCCAAAATTCTAATTGTCCCATCTACCTTTCTAGCATCTACGCTTCCGACTTTCTCACCCACTTTGCCCTACCCCTGGCAGTGTGGCTCAGGTCCCGCCTGGCCTTGCCGAGAGGAGCAGCCTCAAAGACTTCGAAAGCGGATTTACCACCGCAGGTCTTGGATCCATCGGCGATACATGGAGTGTTGCACTGAGTGATCTCGACCTGGTTGAGGTTGGCCACTTCGTTGGAACATCCACAGTAGTCACCGTTGTGGAGACCGGCATAGGTGAATCCCATGGCGTTGCACCAGATCTTGCACATTCGTGGCGAGGTGGCATCACAAGTCATGTTGGCGTTGGCGAAAGCAGTGGTGGAGCTGTAGCAACCGACGAGCGAAGCGTCCGTAGGTGCTGGAGCGGGCGCAGAGGATGAAGTGGTGGAAGCTGAAGCAGATGACGAGGCGGACGACGCGGCGGCAGAAGAAGATGCTGCCGAGGACGAGGTCGAAGCCGCAGCAGATGAAGACGAGGCGGCAGAGGAGGAAGCTGCTGCCGAGGACGTAGCCGAATCTGAAGAAGATGGCACTTCCGGGGTAGACGAGGTCGAAGATTCTACTTGAGACGAAGAGGCGGAAGAAGTCGATGACGAAACGGAGACAGATGACGAGGCGGACGACGAGGCGGCTACAGAAGTCGATTCTGAAGACGAGCTCGAGGTCGAAGATGTTACAACAGGAAGTTCGGCCGAGGCGACGGAAGAGGTGGCGGAAGCGGAAGAAGATGAAACCGAAATCGAAGAAGAAATAGACGTGATCGAGCTGCCCTCAGAGGAGCTCGTTATCGACGGGATCGACGAGTCTGTTACATCATTACTTGCCGATGGTGAAGCAGTGGCAGAAGTGCTAACCGTGGTGGCAGAAGCCGAGGCCGAACGGGAAACAGAAGCAGAGACAGCCGAAGAAGACGAAGCTCGGCTGGTCGTGGCGGCGGCGGACGAGGTACTGGACGAAGCAGCTCGAGAGCTCGAGGACGATGAGCTGGACGACGAGCTGGACGAGACAGCTCGAGAGCTCGAGACGGAAGAGCTGGTCGAGCTTGGCGCTACCAAAGTGGTCGTAGTGTTAGAGGTGAGTTTACCAAAGACCGACATTCGGTACCAACCTCCACATTTCTGAGTGGCATCACCAGCACAGTTGGTGCTGCACTGGTTGTCGGGTACAATGTCGGTGTTCGA
>Ga0308160_10005554_pt1 | contig 13102 bp, 12 predicted proteins | sample PhyFR1_FD_201036 | JGI IMG/M metagenome (GOLD analysis project Ga0308160, IMG submission 201036) | Phyllosphere microbial communities from UC Gill Tract Community Farm, Albany, California, United States - DLSLF.R1 | ecosystem: Host-associated > Plants > Phyllosphere > Unclassified | place: USA... | reverse complement strand
TGCTGCGGGTAACCAGAGCAATAAATCGATAATTTTTGCTAAGATTCGGGTAGTAATTGAAGCGAGTTCACTATTGGGTACTGCTTTTTTTTCAATATGAATTTTACTAAAGCTGGAATTCTGAACAGGGGTTTGCTCAGGAAAAGCTGTAGGAGCTACATAACCTTCAGGTTGATATACAAGTTTACCTTGGGTTAATTCACCTAAAGCTTTCCATTCGGTCATGCCTTGATGCCAAGCCAAATCTGTAAGCAGAACTTGCTGACTAGCGAGCATCTGGTTCAACTGCTCTAAGGTATATGGACCAGCTTGTTGATTATTACGAGCCAAGTAAATTTGCATAAATATTAAATCTCAAAACGTCAATTAGGTTTGTATAGCAAACCCTTAAATTATAGATGAAAAAAAAGACCCAAATGTGGGTCTTTTTTTAACATAGTTTCTTAAGCTTGTTGAGCTTTTTCTTCAGCAAGGAAGAACCAGGTGTCTAAAACCGAGTCTGGGTTTAGTGATACTGATTCAATACCTTGTTCCATCAACCATTGTGCAAGATCTGGGTGATCAGAAGGACCTTGACCACAAATACCGACATATTTGCCTGCTTTACGGCATGCTTGAATTGCAAGTGAAAGCAATGCTTTTACCGCAGGATCACGTTCGTCGAACAGGTGAGAAACGATACCAGAGTCACGGTCAAGACCAAGTGTTAACTGAGTCAAGTCGTTAGAACCGATAGAGAAGCCATCGAAGTGTTCAAGGAATTGATCAGCCAACAATGCATTGGTTGGCAATTCGCACATCATGATTACTTTAAGACCGTTTTCACCGCGTTTAAGACCATTCAGCCCCAATAACTCGATTACACGTTTCGCTTCAGCAACTGTACGTACAAAAGGAATCATGATCTGAATGTTGGTTAAGCCCATTTCATCACGTGCTTTCTTCAATGCACGGCATTCAAGCTCAAAACAGTCACGGAAGTTGTCAGACACGTAACGGCTAGCGCCACGGAAACCAAGCATTGGGTTTTCTTCTTCTGGCTCGTATAACTTACCACCGATCAAGTTCGCATATTCGTTTGACTTGAAGTCAGACATACGAACGATCACTGGTTTGTCAGCGAAAGCAGCAGCAAGAGTTGAAATACCTTCAACCAATTTTTCTACATAGAATTCGATTGGAGAAGAGTAACCCGCAGTACGTGCCATTACAGCTGCACGAGTTTCGCGTGGAAGACTGTCAATATTTAACAACGCTTTAGGATGCACACCAATCATACGGTTGATGATGAATTCTAAACGAGCTAAACCGATACCTTCGTTTGGAATTTGAGCAAAGTCAAATGCACGGTCAGGGTTACCGACGTTCATCATGACTTTGAACGGAAGTGCTGGCATAGATTCGATAGAGTTACGTTGAACTTCGAAATCTAAAGAACCTTCGTAGATGAAGCCTGTATCGCCTTCAGCACAAGAAACTGTTACTTCTTGACCATCTACAAGGACTTCAGTTGCATTACCACAACCTACGATTGCTGGAACGCCAAGCTCACGTGCAATGATTGCCGCGTGACAAGTACGACCACCACGATTGGTGACAATCGCAGCCGCACGTTTCATCACTGGTTCCCAGTCCGGGTCAGTCATGTCAGATACAAGAACATCACCGTCTTGTACTTTGTCCATTTCTTTAATTGAAGAAACGATACGTACGCGACCAGAACCGATACGTTGACCAATTGAACGGCCTTCACAAATTACGGTACCTTTTTGTTTAAGCAGGTAGCGTTCCATTGTGCCGACATTTTCACGGCTTTTTACAGTTTCAGGACGTGCTTGAACGATATAGATTTGACCGTCATCGCCATCTTTCGCCCATTCGATGTCCATTGGAGAACCGTAATGGTTTTCAATGATCAAGGCTTGTTTAGCAAGTTCTTGAAGTTCGTGATCGTTTAACGCGAATTGTTGACGCTCTTGTTTTTCAACGTCTACAACAACAACCGATTTACCTGCAGAAGCTTCTTCGCCATAAATCATTTTTTGATGTTTAGAACCAAGATTACGACGCAGGATAGAATGTTTGCCAGCGTTTAATAATGGTTTAGACAGGTAGAATTCGTCAGGGTTTACTGCGCCCTGAACAACCATTTCACCCAAACCATAAGATGCAGTAATAAATACTACGTCACGGAAACCAGATTCTGTGTCCAATGTAAACATTACACCGGCAGCACCTGTTTCAGAACGTACCATGCGTTGAATACCCGCAGAAAGGGCAACAACTTCATGTTTAAAGTTTTGGTGTACGCGGTATGCAATTGCACGGTCATTATATAAAGATGCAAAAACTTCTTTAATCGCGATCAATACATTATCGATCCCGCGAATGTTCAAGAAAGTTTCTTGCTGGCCGGCAAAAGAAGCGTCTGGTAAATCTTCTGCAGTTGCAGATGAACGAACGGCAACCGCGATGTCAGGGTTGCCGTTAGATAATTCAGCGAAAGCGTCGCGAACTTCTTTTTCAAGTTCTGCTGTAAGCGGAGTATCGACAATCCATTGGCGAATTTTGGCGCCAGTTGCTGCAAGAGCATTTACGTCATCAACATTTAAAGTTGATAGCTCTGCCTGAATTTTAGCGTTTAGGCCACTTTGCTCGAGAAATTCACGATAAGCAGCAGCCGTGGTTGCAAAACCACCTGGTACTGACACACCAGCATTAGATAAGTGGCTGATCATTTCACCCAGAGATGAGTTTTTCCCACCTACAAGTTCAACGTCGTGTTTCCCTAATTTTTCTAGACCAATTACGCGCGCTTCCAAAGTTGTTACTCCACTTTTGCAGTATTAATCATATCTTGGCATGAAATTATAACAAATCGCGAAGCTTTTTGATTTAACTCGGCGACAGTCATGTAAGATCGGTTTACTATAAAGATTTTACAGTACTTAGACAAATATTTAAGGAGAATTTTAATGTCAGAAGGTAAACAAATTAAGCGCAGTGTGTTTTTTATCTCCGATGGCACGGCAATTACCGCTGAAACCCTTGGACACTCACTGTTAGCGCAGTTTCCTCATGTAGATTTTGACATTCATATTATTCCTTATATTAGCTCTGAAGAGGCTGCAATGACTGTGGTTGCAGAGATTAACCAGCGCGCGGAGCGTGATGGGCAGCAACCACTGGTGTTTGATACCCTTGTAGACCCCTATGTACGCGACATTATTAACACTGCAAATGCAGTAAATCTTGATGTATTTGAGGGGCTTATAGGTAAGTTATCTGAGGTTTTAGGCACTCCTCCTACAACTTTAGTCGGACAGACCCATGCAGTGACCGATTCAGAGTCATATAAAGCCCGTATTGATGCAGTTCATTTTGCTTTGGACAATGATGATGGGGCACGTACACGCCATTATGACAAAGCTGATTTGATTCTGATTGGCGTATCACGTTCAGGCAAAACCCCAACCTCAATTTATTTGTCATTACAATTTGGCATTCGTGTGGCGAACTATCCGTTAACTGAAGAAGATCTGGACGATAACCGTTTGCCTGCAGTATTACGTCCCCATAAAAATAAACTGTTTGGTTTAATGATTGATGCGGAGCGTCTTGTGGCGATTCGTACTGAACGCAAGGCAAACAGCCGTTATGCAAGTTTCAGTCAATGCCAGATGGAACTTCGAGCAGTTGAAGGAATTTATATTTCTGAAGGGATTAAATATTTGAATGTTTCGGAAATGTCGATTGAAGAAATTTCAACCCGTGTTTTACAAATGACAGGACTTAAACGTCGTATTGGTTAAAGTAAAAGTAGAGTTAAATCAAAAGGTTTAACTCTACTTCTTATCATCGAAAAATAAGAGGACTGTTATATGAATAAAATATTAAAGCTCAAAACTATTGCTCTTTTTTTCGCGATGTTGAGCCTGCTGAATAGTCAGGCTTTTGCAGAATCTGTGGCTCAATTTGAAAATAATATCATCAATCAATATTATAAAACCAGTCTGACTGATCGCTATGAAAATGACGGCGTCAATCAAGAGGTTGAATCAAAAGTAGCAAGCTTTATTGCAAAAAATCCGCAAAGTTTTAGCTATGCATTTAAAAATCTGCTGAGCAAAAACATGATTTTTGTGAACTATAGCCCTGATCGAAAGCTTAAATTTTATACGTTTAATATTTCTGCTGGAGGCTCAATGCGGGAATTTGAGTCTTATGTACAGTTTAAACAGGACAACAAAGTCATTACGCAGGCATTAAATGATGGGGGATTAATTAAGGCAATCCGTCAAACTCAATTGAATAATATACCAACTTATCTTATTTCCAGAACGTATATTGGCAGTGGTTGTGTGGGGGCATATGGCATTCAGGCGACTCAAGTTAGAAATGCCCAATATAAAACTGTGAGTGTTTTTAAGACTAAAACAAAAGCACTGGACCAGATTGATCTCAGCTATGACTGCAATTTTTATCCAAAAAATATCCAACCTTTTGATATGGACAGACACTATATTCGCGTATCTGAGAATCTTAAAAACATTGACATTTTATTGATTAAGCCATCAGGTGAGTTGACACAAAATTATTTGCGTTATCAAAGGGTTAAAAACAATTATCAATATATCGGTACAGTAAAATAAATTGATAGATAAAAAAAAGAGGCATATTCGCCTCTTTTTTATGCTTGAAACTTAATAGGTGGTGATAATTACGTCTACCAAGTGCTCTATGCCTTCCATACTTTGTACGGCTTGCTCTGTAATTTTGACCACTGGCCAGGTAATTAGCTTGCAGTTTTCACGCTGTAGCGCTGCATAGTAAGTATCTGACTTAAAAAATACTTTATTTTCACTTGCCGAGTTGGGCATTAACTGCCGTTTTAACCAGTTGTCTTTTAGTTGTGAATCAAGATAACGAATAGCCAATAATGATTTGATACGAGTGTTAAATAGACGGCGATTTTTAATAATTAAAGGATGTGAAAGCAGTTTATGAATGGCTTTTTCTGTATGGGGTAAAATAAAATGCGGAGTAATCTGAAATATTTTAACCGATTGAGCATGATTGCAAAGTTGATCTAAATGCATCACTGTCATTTGATTTGCACCGACAATAGCAACATTCAAATTGGAAAAATCAAAGTGTTTAATATCTTCTGATGAAACAATTTTCCCCTTAAATTTTTGAAAAAAATCGGGTGTATTCTGAAAGAAACCATCCAATGGATCTTTTTTCTTGTTAACCATTTACATATCCTTTCTTATTTTTACTTTATCGCGATGAGTTCTACAGTTCATTGATATACCCAGATTGGAACTTTTGGTAAAGATTTTTCTGGAATCCGGTCAGTCATCGAAACGCTGGGATTAATTAGAACGTGGATTATTTTTTGCTTATGATTTAGGCTGTTATGGGCTCAGGATAAAATAATTTAATATTAATCGTTGTGATAACTCTGATTTGATTTTCCTTACAATCCTGGAAAATTCACTGCGACATAGTGATTCTCTTGTGCTTGATTTCATCATTTTTTTTAATTGGGCTTTCATAAAAAGCTTAAGTCTTTTCCTCATCCTGTTCTATAGGTTGAAATGGTGTATTGGCGTAAGTGGGAACACTCGGTGGCTGGGTATGTGTTCTGAGATAGTCTAAATCGCGAATATTTTTCTGTACCGCAACTGCGCCAAATAAACTCAGTAAAAATGCCATGATATAAAATCCTTTTTCACTTAATTCAAGTGAAGCATTCCATAAGCCAATGGCAAGTAAGGCAATACAGATAATAATAGATGCCCAGCAAAGCCCAAAATAAATTGCAGTTACTTGAATGCCTTCGAGTTTGTCCCGGACAATTTTTTGCAAAGAGACTGCCGCAAATAAGCCATATAAAATCAGGATTAAATAATAGCCTTTTTCATTCAGTAACATTGACGCGTTAAATAAGCCGATGATATATGCTGCTGCACCGGTGATCAGTGCCACCCAACTTACAGCAATAAATGCAGAGCTAGGTTTATTGATATATTGATTCATTCTATTTTCCATTTTTTGTATTTGGTTGTTTTTTATACATATATTATGTCTAAGCTAAACAAGATCACATATGTTGTCCAATCGAATCGGCATAAAATCGATGAGATGATCAGCTGAATGGGCATTTGACATAAAAAAAATAGCACCTATATAGGTGCTATTGCGAATTTTAAAACGATCAGGAATTTTTGATATCCATCAATAATTCAAAGTTCTGAATACGTTTATCTGTATCGTAAATGTCACAGGTGAAAATGAACTCATCAACATTATATTTTTCCAGCAATTTTTCTAAACCGGCTTTAACGGTTTCTGGTGAACCAACTTGCCCCATCGCATAGAAGTTATCGACTGACATTTTTTCTGCAGCTGACCAAATGCCTTCCATGGTTTCAACAGGCGCTTTGAGTTTCAAGCTTTGTCCACGCATCAAGCCCAGTACGCGTTGATAGGCACTGGTCGCCAGATATTCAGCTTCTTCATCAGTCTGAGCAACCACAGTTGGAACACCCATGGAAACATAAGGACGATCCAGATATTCAGAAGGTTCAAAGTTTTCTCTATACAGCTTGATCGCTTGATCGAGCATACGTGGTGCAAAATGTGAAGCAAAAGAATAGGGAAGTCCCAATTTAGCTGCCAGTTGTGCACTGAATAAGCTTGAGCCTAAAAGCCAAACCGGAACATGTGTGTTTTGACCTGGAGTCGCGACAATACGTTGATGCGGTGCAGGCTCTTTAAAGTATTGCAGGATTTCCAGTACATCTTGTGGGAACTGATCTTCAGTTTCCTGACGGCCACGGCGTAAGGCACGCATTGTAATCTGATCTGTTCCAGGTGCTCGGCCCAGACCCAATTCCACACGATTCGGATAAAGGGTGGCTAAAGTACCGAATTGTTCTGCAACGACCAGGGGTGCATGGTTAGGCAGCATGATGCCACCCGAACCGACTTTTAATGTATGCGTGTTGGCGAGGATATAACCCAGTAACACCGCAGTTGCCGAACTGGCAATGCCGTCCATATTGTGATGTTCTGCTAGCCATAGACGTTTGTAGCCTAATCGCTCGGCCTTTTGTGCCACTTCTAAAGCATGATGTAGTGAAAATTGAATGCTTTTATCATCACGGACTGGTGCAAGTTCAAGTATTGAAAATTGGATGTCTTTTAATGAACGCATTGGTTTTCTCAAATATGGAATCTAAGAAAAGCATACGATGACTGATTGAATTTGTATATCGTTTTTTTTCGATATATTGAAATGATGGGTATGAATTAAGTAATTGCGGGGGTATATAAAAGTAATGTGTATATAAAAAAAGCACCCGAAGGTGCTTGAAATTAAATCTTTGGAATTAACGACGTTTGTTCCAGCCCACATGACGGCCATTGTCATGGCGGTCACTGTAACGATATTTACTGCTACGACGGTCATAGCGATCATTATAGCGACGATCATCACGATCGTATCGATCATCATCACGGCGGTCTTCACTTACTTTCTTGCCCAGTAATGCACCACCTGCAGAACCTAAGCCAGCACCAATATAACCACCGTTGGTGCCACCCATGTTTTTACCTACGGTATAACCACCGGCACCACCCAAAGCACCACCAATCACAGCGCCAGTACGATCACGTTTGTTTGCAGCAACACCGGCGCCTGCACCGCCACCAATAGCGGAACCAATCATTGCACCTGTAGTGCCGCCCATTTGTTTACCGACTGCGGCGCCCACGACGCCCCCTAAGGCAGAGGTCAAGGCTGTATTGGTTGCATTACCTGCATTGGCTGTAGTCATTGTTAAAGCAGATGTCGCTACTACAGCAGCTAGAATGATTGAATTAAATTTCATGGCAAACTCCTTTTTGAAGCTTTTGTTATCTCTTGTGTCAAATGTAATAAAAGATGTAGCAATGAAAATGAATGAGTTGTTCATTATTTGTATTTTTTTTCTGCCAGATTTATTCATAATCCATCATCATGATTAAAAACTAAAAAAGCACCCGAAGGTGCTTTAAAATTGAAACCTGAATCTTAACGGCGGTTGTAGCGACGGTTGTTATAGCTATTATAACGGCGGTCTGTACGATCATCATAACGGCGATCTTCGCTGACTTTTTTACCCAGTACTGAACCACCAGCAGCGCCTAAAGCCGAACCGATATAGCCGCCATTTGTACCGCCAATACTTTTACCTACAGTGTAACCACCAACACCACCTAAACCACCACCGATTGCAGCGCCAGTACGGTCACGCTTATTTGCTGAAACAGCAGCACCACCAGCACCACCAAGTGCAGAACCAATCATTGCGCCAGTGTTACCACCCATTTGTTTACCCACTGCTGTACCTACCACACTACCAAGCGCAGAAGTTAAAGCAACATTGGTGGTATTGCCTGCATTAGTTGCTGTGGTTGCAATGGCAGAAGTTGCAATGACTGTAGCAAATAAAATTGAATTAAATTTCATGGTGAACTCCAGTTGGAATCTATTTGTTATCTCTTGAGTTAAATGTAATAAAAAATGTGGAAATGAAGATGGATGAGTTGTTAATCGTTTGTAGTTTTTATCTGCCGAATTTATCCATAATTAACAAGTCATAAAGAGGGTGCAAAAAAAAGCACCCAAAGGTGCTTTTAATGTTCAGCCGAACGGTGATGAATTAACGATGGCTGCGACGGTATTTTTTAGAATGTTTTTTGTAAGAGCGTTGGTCGGCATGGCGATCTTGTGATACTTTTTTACCCAGTACTGAACCACCGGCAGCGCCTAAAGCTGAACCGATATAGCCACCAGTTGTACCGCCCATGTTTTTACCTACAGCATAACCGCCTACGCCGCCTAAACCACCACCAATTGCAGCGCCAGTACGGTCACGTTTGTTTGCTGAAACAGCAGCACCACCAGCACCGCCCAGTGCAGAACCGATCATTGCGCCTGTGTTGCCACCCATTTGTTTACCAAGAGCCGTACCTGCCACACTACCTAATGCAGAAGTGGCTGCAATACGAGTTGTACTGTCAGCATGAGCAGAAACAGTAAACATTGATGCAGTTGCTAATGTTGCGCTTAATAATAATGCATTCAATTTCATAGTTAACTCCATGTCCAAAAAAGCGGACGTTGTCAGTCAGTTATTTCGATGGAGCAAATGTAACAAAAAGATTTCCGGGAAATGTGAAGAGGAGCAATCAGAGTTGTGGCGTTTAGTGTCTGCTTTGTAAAGTTATGTTAAGAGTGTAGAAAACGCTCATAAAATAAACATTTATAAGAGGAATATGAATAAAACAAGAATGGATTTAGATCTGGTCTTAAAAAAATCCCTTTTTATATGTGATTGTGTCCCCACAATATCTATGTCATTTAACCCTTAGAATCGTTACACTAGGCACAATTTTTTTGAGCTGATCTATGTCATATAAGGCATGGAGATAGCCATTGTATTGAGATATTTTGCAAAATGAAAGAATCGTTACGTTTACGATTAGATCAACTTTCTGACCGTCATGAAGAATTAAACGCATTGCTTGCGGATATAGAAGTCATTTCTGACAACAAACGCTTTCGTCAACTTTCGCGTGAACATAATGACTTAACCGAAATTACTGAAGTTTGGAAAAAGTACACCCAAGCTGAAAAAGACATTGAAACTGCTGAAGCCATGTTGTCCGATCCTGACTTTAAGGAAATGGCGCAGGAAGAAATTCAAGAAAATAAGGCATTGATTTCATCTCTTGAAGCAGACTTAAATATCCTGATGATTCCGAAAGATCCGAATGATGCCAACTCTGCCTATCTGGAAATTCGTGCCGGAACCGGTGGTGACGAAGCAGCAATTTTCTCGGGTGACTTATATCGCATGTATAGCAAGTATGCCGAAACTCAAGGCTGGAAACTCGAAATCCTATCCGAAAATGAAGGCGAGCATGGCGGTTATAAAGAAGTCATTTGCCTGATTAATGGTGAAGGTGTATATGGCCGCCTGAAGTTTGAAAGTGGCGCGCACCGTGTACAGCGTGTGCCTGCAACTGAATCTCAAGGCCGTGTTCATACCTCTGCATGTACGGTAGCCATCCTTCCAGAAGTAGATGTTGATACCTCGGTTGAAATCAATTCTTCTGAATTGCGTATTGATACTTACCGTGCATCGGGCGCGGGTGGTCAGCACATTAATAAAACTGACTCTGCGGTGCGTATTACCCACATTCCAACCGGTACAGTGGTGGAGTGTCAGGATGAACGTTCACAGCATAAAAACAAAGCCAAAGCCATGGCTTTACTGGTTTCACGTCTGGAAAATGCCAAACGTGCTGCTGCCGATGCGGCAACTTCAGAAATGCGCCGTGACTTGGTCGGTTCTGGTGACCGTTCGGAACGTATTCGTACCTATAACTATCCGCAAGGCCGGATGACCGATCACCGCATTAACTTAACCTTATATAAGTTAGATGCCGTGATGGAAGGTGATTTAACAGAATTGCTCGACAGCTTACATCGTGAATATCAGGCAGATCAGCTGGCAATGCTTGCACAACAGAATGGTGGTTAATTGAATATTGCACAGGCTTTGGCCTTACGTGGTGAAGCAGAAAGTTATGAGCGCCAAGAAAATGCTTGGTTGCTCGAACACATCACCAAAATTGATTCTTTTGATTTGGTGATGAAAAAAGATCAGCAACTGACCGCTGAGCAAGAAGACGCCTATATCGATGGCTTAAACCGTATCGAAGATGGCGAACCTTTGGCCTATGTGACAGGTTCACAGCCATTTTGGACGCTGGATTTAAAAGTGACCAAAGATACTTTGGTGCCACGTCCAGATACTGAAGTTCTGGTGGAATCAGTTTTACATTTAGACTTGCCTGAAGATGCGCGTGTCGTTGATTTGGGTACGGGAACGGGTGCAATTGCTTTATCACTTGCCAGTGAACGTCCTGAATGGGAAGTCACCGCAACGGATATTTATGCGCCAACTTTAGAAGTTGCGAAATTTAATGCGGATAAGCATGATTTGAATCATGTGAAATTTTCATGTGGCAGTTGGTTTAAAGCGCTAGAAAAAAACCAGTTCTTTGATGTGATTGTCTCGAATCCGCCCTATATTGATCCTCAGGATAAACACATTAAAGGTTTGGCGGCAGAGCCTAGACGTGCTTTGGTCGCAGGCAATAATGGGCTGGCTGATATTGAATTTATTATTCAAAACGGTAAAAAGTGGCTAACCGCCAACGGCTGGATTGCACTTGAGCATGGCTATGACCAGGCGGGGGTGGTGTATCAGCTGTTTAAAAAATATGGCTATAAAGATATTCAAACCATTAAAGATTACGGCGGCAATAACCGTGTAACAATCGGTTGTTCCAAATAACTGAAAGTAATCGGTTTAAAAAATAAAGCGCTTTTTAGCGCTTTATTTTTTGACCACATCCTGCCAGCGCAATAGCTAGTTTTCAGCGAGTTTCATTAAGCTATCGGTTGTTTTTCCTAAAATCGCCAACAAAATAATTACAATAATGACAATGCCAGGGCGAGACGTTTCCCGTCCATCACTGAGTAAATACCCAATCCCTTGGGTTGCGGCAATCAGTTCGGCGGCAATCATAAACATCCAGGCCAAGCTTAAACTGTTGCGTAAACCGGTTAAAATACTGGGTGAAGCGGCAGGCAACGAGACATGTTGATTGTTGTATTTTAAGATATTGAATTTATTGGTTTTAATTTATGTTTTTCTATATTTATGACTATGTATTGAAAAAATACATCGGTATAAATAAAGGTAAAATAAAAGATACTTTAGAATGATGGTTATACAGTTAAATTTCATTGTAATTATTATGTAATTACGAATTAGATGGGATAATAAAAATGCCGACTTTTGCCGGCATTTTTATTGCATATTTACATAGCCATTTCTTTAAGCAAAACACGATTTAAATCATAGACAATTTAAATAAAAGACTATTTAAACGAAGGCTGCTGTACATCTGTATGTTGTTTTTCAAATAAGGTATTGCACATCAGTGCTGAAACCAGTGCACAGACAAAAATAACCAGAATCAGTCCGAACCCACCCCAAGCGGCTAAAGCTCCAGTGATTGCAGAAACAATTGCACCTGTCCCGAATTGCATTGAACCAAGGAGTGCAGAGGCAGTACCGGTATGTTCATGCTGATGCATTAACGCAAGCTGGCTGCCTGTAGGCATAATAAAGCCAAGTAAGGTCACGGCAATAAATAGTCCTGCGCATATCATATACAAATTGTGATAGCCCATGCAAAGCAAGCTAAACAGTAAACCAATCACAATGAAGTAAGCCGTATTGACCAGACGATATGTTTTTAACGCGCCAAATTTCTGATGCAGTCTAGGATTAAAAATGGCTGCAGCAACAAGTCCTAAAGCATTGATGGCAAATAACACACTAAATTGTGTTGCAGTGAGTTTGTATTCAGTAATGAAAACACTTGCAGAACCTGCTAAATATGCAAAGAAACCGGCTTGTGCAATACACAGGGTTAGTGCATAAAAAATAAATTTTCGATCAAAATAAATTGTAAAATAATGATGAAACGTTTTAGAAAGTTTGAATGAAGCACTGTGTTCTTGAGAGCGTGTTTCTGGCAATAAGCTTGCACATGCAATGAATACAATTGCAGCATAAACTGCTAAAAAGATGAAAATAGCACGCCATGATTCTAAATGCTGTAAGCCATTACCAATCAGTGGAGCCAGTACCGGTGACAGGCCTAAAATTGCTAAAACCATCGACATCATTTTGCCCATCATTGGCCCATGATAGAGGTCTTTAATGATGGCAAACGCAATCACCATACCAATAGATCCACCCAAACCCTGGATTAAGCGTAAAAAGTGTAATTGCATGACTGATTCTGCGAATGCACAACCGATCGAGCCTAATACAAAGATGCATAGACCCAGATAAATCATCGGTTTACGGCCAAATTTATCTGACAATGGGCCATAAAATAGCTGACCAAACATCAAGCCCAAGAAAAAAGTCATTAAACTGAGTTGAATCGCACCTTCTGT
>Ga0308160_10005553_pt1 | contig 13102 bp, 12 predicted proteins | sample PhyFR1_FD_201036 | JGI IMG/M metagenome (GOLD analysis project Ga0308160, IMG submission 201036) | Phyllosphere microbial communities from UC Gill Tract Community Farm, Albany, California, United States - DLSLF.R1 | ecosystem: Host-associated > Plants > Phyllosphere > Unclassified | place: USA... | reverse complement strand
GCCGGTCAGCACCAGCGGGCAGCCGATGCGTTCGCTCAATTCCTTGACCAGCGTATTCCAGTGGCGTCCGGGATAGCGCCTGGCCGGCGCGCTGGCGCCGGGATGCAGCGCCAGCCAGCGTCCATCCGGGTCGATGCCGGCCTGGCGCAGGCGGCTGCGTACGGCTTCCGTCTCCTTGGGGCCGGGAACGAAGGAGAGGCGCTCGTCCATGACCTCGGCGCCGAGGTGGCGCACCAGGTCGAGCTGGCGCTGAACCTCGTGGCGCACCATGGCGCCCGGTTCCGGATCGGCGATCCAGTCCGTCAGCAACTGATAGGGTTTTTCGCGGCAATAGGCCGCACGCAAAGGAATGCCGGCGAGCTGGCACAGCAGGGCCGCGGGCAGGGCGCTCTGGCTGTAGCAGGTGAAGATGACGACACCGTCGAAACGCTGCTCGGCCAGCCTGGCGATCCAGTCGATGTGTGTCGCGGGCGTAGCGGCCGCGCTGCTCTTCATCCACGGCGCCTCGTAGGCGAGCACGGCGTCGACCTCGGGCAGGTAAGGAGCCAGCGCCGCGCCGGCGGGCGAGGTGAGCAGGGTGAGCCGGCGCTGCGGGCATTGCGCGCGCAGGGCGCGCATGGCGGGCGTGCACATCAGCACGTCGCCGAGCGAATCGAGCCGCACGCACAGCAGGTGGGCCGCGTCGTTCCAGGCGCTGGAGGTCGCGCCAGGCAGGGAAATAGGGCTCGGCATTGGACTATGCATAGGAGTGGCCATCGGTGTGAGCGTGGCCGTCGTAGCCGGCGATCAGGACCGCGGCGGCGTACAGGTCGGGCGCCATGCGGGTGGGAATGCGGCGCGGCCCGAGCCGCCATTCGGTTTCGTTGCCGTTGTCGAGCAGGACGGTGCGGCAGCCGGCGCGGTTGCCGGCCTCGACGTCGTGCAGGATGTCGCCGATCATCCAGGATGCGCCCAGGTCGATGCCGTGCTCGGCGGCGGCCCTGAGCAGCAGGCCGGGAAGCGGCTTGCGGCAATGGCAGGCGACCGCATAGGGTGCGACGCTGCCGCCCGGGTCGTGCGGGCAATAATAAAAGCCGTCGAGGCTGAGGTGTTCGCGAAACAGCAGGTCGGACAGGCGGTCGCTCACCACCTCCATGGCGTCTTCGCCGAAGCGTCCCAGGGCAATCCCGCCCTGGTTGCTGACGACGAAGAAACGGTAGTCGAGCCTGGCCAGCAGGCGCAAGGCAGGCCCGGCCCCGCTGCTGAGCCGGATGCGGTGCGGCTCCACGTTGTACGGCACGTTGTCGACCAGCGTCCCATCCTTGTCGAGGAAGATCGCCTTCATGTCAGGGCCAGGAGGTGTCACGCAGCGGCAGCACGGTCAGCTCGGCAATGACGGTCTCGGGCGGCATCAGCAGCACCGCGCGGATGGCTTCGGCCACGTTGCGCGGGTCTTGCAGCACACCCGGATCGAGATCGGGAAAACGGTCGAGCAGGAAAGGCGTGCGCATCCCGCCGGCCACCACCGCCGTGACGCGAATACCGTGCGGGCGCAGCTCCGCATGCAGCGCGTGCGACAGGCCGAGCAAGCCCCATTTGCTGGCGTGGTAGGCGCTCGCGTTCGGCCAGGCGCGCTTGGCCGCCGTCGAGCTCACGTTGACGATGTAGCCGGCGCCTGCTTGACGCATGTGGGCGGCCGCATGCTTGGCCAGCAGGAACGGGCCATTCAGGTTGGTGCCGATGACGCGCAGCCAGTCGTCCTCGCTCAGCTCGTCGATCGGCAAGGTGACGTCGGTCCCGGCATTGTTGACCAGGACGTCCAGCCGGCCCATGACCTCGAGCGCCTCGGCCACGGCGCGCCGTGCCTGGTCCGGATCGGCCACGTCGAAGCTGATCGTGTGCACCTTCACGCCCTTGTCGCGCAACTGTTCTGCGCCCGCGTCGAGCGCGGCGGCACGGATGTCGGTGGCCACGATGTCGGCGCCGGCAGCGGCCAGCACCTCGGCCAGCGCCGCGCCCAGGCCGCTGGCCGCGCCGGTGATGAAGATGGTCCTGCCGCGCAGCCCGGCCTGGCCGACCTGCGTTTGCTGTTGCACGCTTTGCGCAGCTTGCGCTTCCTGCGTCGATACCATGTTGGCTCCTAGAGGGTGGTGATGCCGGATGCCGCGGGGCTCCGGGCTTGTTCGAGTACCGCCGCGTACACGGCCGCGGCCTGCTGCGCGACCGCGCGCCAGGTGTAGTGGCGATAAGCGCGCCGCAGGCCGGCCTCGCCCATGCGCAGGGCCAGCGCCGGATCGGCGTGGAGCTGCGCCAGGCGCTCGGCCAGCGCGCGCGGATCGCGCGAGGGGATCAGGAAGCCGGTGAGGCCGTCCACGACCGTGCTCTTGATGCCGCCGACTTCGGAACCGATCACGGGCCGGGCACAAGCCATCGCTTCGACCGGGGTGATGCCGAAGGGTTCGTACCAGGGCGTGGTGACGAAGACGTCGGCGGCGCCGTACCACAGGCGCAGGACCGCGCGCGGCTGCTGGCCGACGAAGCGCACCTGGCCGCCGATGCCGAGCTGGTGCGCGAGCGCGCCGAGCCGGGCCAGTTCCGGGTCGCTGGCGGCGTCGAGGCCCGCCTTGCCGCCGCCGGCGACCAGCAGTTCGGCGTCGACGCCATGCCGCTCGCGCAGCACGGCCAGGCCCTGGATGACGGTGTCGACGCCTTTGCGCGGCACCATGCGCCCGAGCTGGAGCACGGTGAAGCGTTCGGGCGGCAGGCCCAGCTGCGCGCGCGCCGCGGCGCGCGGCACGGGCCACAATTCCGCCGGATCGAAGCCGCAAGGCGCCACTGTGATGCGCTCCGGCGCCGCTCCGTACAACTGCTCCATGTCGAGCCGGTCCTGGGCGCATTCGGCGATGATGCGGTCGGCCTGGCGCATCAGCGCGGCCTCGATCCGGCTGCGCTCGGGCGGGAAGGCATCCAGCGCGCCCTGGGCCAGGCGGCGTACCTGGCCGAGTGCGTGGAAGGTGATCACATAGGGAATGCCGAGCGCGAGCTTGAGCTGCTGGGCGACCATGCCGGACATGAAGAAGTTGGCGTGGACGATGTCGTAGGGCAGCGCCTGGCGCCGCGTGAAGCGGGTCACGAAGCGGGCGAAATGGGACATCCAGGGCAGCAGCTGCTCCTTCGGCACGTAGCGCGGCGGGCCGGCCGGCACGTGCACCACGCGCACGCCCTCGCACAGCGGCACGAGCTGCCTTTGCCCGGGCGCGTCGCGCCGCGTGAAGATGTCGATGCGGGCGCCGGCCAGGGCCAGTTCGCGCGCCAGGTTGGCGACATAGACATTCTGGCCGCCGCAATCGATGCTGCCCGGCGGCGCCAGCGGCGATGCGTGCTCGCTGATGAAGGCCAGCCTGGCGGGCGGCGCGGCGGATGGGGTACGCGCGGGCTGTTCGTTCAGCCTCATGGTATTCGTCGTCACGCAGTGCTCCCGCGGGCGGCCGTGCCGGTGACATGGCGGAAGGCGGCGTCCCAGTCGGCGCTGAAGCGCTCGATCGAAAAGCGCTCCTGGGCGCGGCGCCGTGCGGCCTGGCCCAGGTCGCGCGCCAGCGAGGGGCTGCGCAGCAGGTCGCGCATGCAGTCGAACAGGCGCTCGACGCGGGTATCGATGAAGCCGTTGGCGCCGTCGTCGATGACGGTCGCCATCTCGGCCGTGGCGAGCGCGACCACGGGCATGCCGACCATCATCGCTTCGATGACGGCCAGGCCCAGGCTGGAATAGCGAATCGGGCTGAAGAGAAAACGGTAGCGCGCCGCGAAGGCCGGTAATTGCGCGTGCTGCACTTCGCCGAGTCCGTCCAGCTCTTCGGCCGCCATGCCGACCAGGTCGAGCGGCAGCTGGCTGCGCGCCTGCAGGAACAGGTCGGGTCCCATGCGCCGACCGCGGCGGGCAAGATGGTTGCTGACGACCAGCCCGCGCTCCAGGGCGCCGAGGTAGCGCACGGACTCGGGCACCAGCACGCCGTGCTCGATCACGCGGGTGGGCGTGCGCCGGTTGTCCCACATCAGCTCGTTGAAGGGCGTGACGTGCACCAGCAGCACGTTGGGATCGTCGACGGGGTGCGGGGTGTCGGTGGGGTGGGCGCGCGGCGGATCGTGTTCGAGGTAGATGCGCGGCAGCGCGCGCTGGGCCGCCGTCAGGAAGACGAACTGGTCTTCTTCCCACTGGTGGTCGTCCTGGAACAGGATGCAGTCGAACTCCTGCGCGTGCGCCGCCTCGACCGGCAGGTCATGCACGTTGTCGCCCCAGGGGAAGTGGCCGGCGCGTCCGCCATAGCCGGGCGGTCTCCCGGGTTTCGACAGCACGTAGAAATCGTGCGGCACCTGCGACAGGTAGTACAGGTAGCTGCCGTGCGTATGCCAGGTCAGGATCTTGAGTCGGCGCATGGGGACCTCAGGTGAAACGGACGCGGTAGCGGATGGCCCCGGCCAGGCGCCAGAACACGGCCAATGGCGGAATCAGGGCCGAGGTGAGGACGACGTCGGCAACGTGCGAAAAGCTGCGGGCGGTGCCGCGCAGGCGCCGCAAACACAGGCGCGCCGTGAGTCCCAGCCACAGGACTCCGGCAAGGAGCGCGACGGTGTCCGCCCCAGCCAGCAGGGCGCCGAGCGTAACGAGCAGGGCCGCCACCGCGAGGTAGTGGTCCCAGGGCGGCGCGGCCGCGATGCGTTCGCGGTACAGCTGCGGATGCTTCTTGTAGAGCAGGGCGTCGAAGGCGGCAGCGCGCGTGCGCAGCAGGCTGGCGCCCCAGGGGGCCGGACGTACCGGCTGCACCACCAGGGCCTCGGGCACACGGACGATGCGCGCGCCCGATGCCAGCAGGCGGAAGTGGAAGTCGGCATCACAGTGGCGGGCCTGCTCGAAGCGCTCGTCGAAGCCGTCGAGCGACTCCAGCAGCTTCCTGCGGCAGAAGCAGTTGGCGACGCAAAAGGCGTCGCTCGCGGCCTGGCGCGCGGCGCGCTGGGCTTCGGTCGGGCGTGCCGGCAGGGGCGCGTCGAGCCGCCCGCACAGGACGTCGACCTCGTCGCCGAAGGCGGCCAGCCCATGCGCCAGCCAGGCGGGCGAGGGCACGGTGTCCTCGTCGGTAAAGGCGATCAGTGGCGCCTGGGCACTGCGCCAGCCGAGGTTACGGGCGGCGGCCGGGCCATGCTCGTTGCTGTTCGGAAGGTAGACCAGGCGCGGACCGCGCTCGAGGGTGCGGGCACGCCAGCCGGCGACCAGGTGCAGGGTATTGTGGCTGGGCTCGTCGTCGACGACGATGATCTCGAAGGAGGAACCGGGCAGGCTCTGGCGGGTGAGGGCGTCCAGGCAACGGTCGAGCAAGTCCATCCGCCCGCAGGTCGGCACCACGACCGAGACGGCGATCGCGCTGCTGGCTGTTCTTGGCGTGATTGCTGACATGCTCTCTCCCGTTTTGTTTAATGCGGCGTTTCCTTGTCCATCCGCTGTTGCAGCAGCCACAGCCGCGCGTACATGCCCCGGCGCCGCAGCAGCTCGGCGTGGCTGCCCTGCTCGACGATGCGGCCCGGTCCATGACGACGATCAGGTGGGCATTGACGACCGTGGAAAGGCGGTGCGCGATGATGAGAGTGGTTCGATTGCGCGACAAACGGTCGAGTTCCTGCGTGATCGCGTGTTCTGAATCTGAATCAAGTGCCGATGTCGCTTCGTCGAAGATCAGGATCGGCGGATCCTTGAGGATGGCGCGGGCGATCGCGATACGCTGCTTTTCGCCGCCGGAAATGTTCACGCCGCGCTCGCCGACCGGGGTCTCGTACTTCAGCGGCAGCGCGGCGATCAGGTCGTGCAGCTGGGCGGCGCGGCAGGCGGCGACGACCTCGCCGTGGGTGCTGCCGAGCCGGCCATAGGCGATGTTGCTGCCGAGGGTGTCGTTGAACAGCGCCGTGTCCTGCGGCACGACGCCGATTGCCTGGCGCACGCTGGCGGCCGCTACCCGTGCGATGTCCTGGCCGTCGACGAGGATGCGTCCGCTGGCCGGGGCGTAGTAGCGCAGCAGCAGGCGCGCCAGGGTCGACTTGCCCGAGCCGCTGCGCCCGACCACGGCCACCGTGGTACCGGCAGCGATGCGCAGGTTGAGGTCGACGAGCACCGGCCGTCCCGGTTCGTAGTGGAAGTGGACGTGCTCGAACACGATGTCGCCGGCGCCGACACGCAGCGCCGGCGCGTCCGGCACGTCGGCGATCTCGGGCTGTTCGCGCAGCAGCGCGAACAGGCGTTCGGCATTGACCCAGGCATCGCGTGCCTCGCGATAGACGAAGCCGAGGGCGTTCAGCGGCAGGCAGACCTGCAGGGCGTAGGCGTTGATCAGCACCAGGTCGCCCACGCTCATGCGGCGCGCCATCACGGCCTGGCCGGCCAGCACCATGATGGCCGCCACGCCGAGCGCGATGAGGGCGCTCTGGCCGACGTGCAGGGTGAACAGGGCGCGCTGGTTGGCGACGCCGGCCGCGCGCCAGTCGCCCATGATGCCGGCAAAGCGCTGGGCCTCGAAGGCTTCGTTGGTGAAGTACTTGACGGTGTCGTAGTTGATCAGGCTGTCGGCCAGCTGGCCCTTGGCGCGCGAGTCGAGCTTGTTGACGCGCCGCTGGTAGATGACGCGGCGCGCCGTGAAGACCAGGGTGAAGCCGGCATACACGAGGAAGGTGAGGAGAATGATGCCGGCGAAGCCGGCCTCGTAACGGCTGAGCATGATGGCCAGCACCAGGCCGATCTCGACCAGGGTGGGGACAATGGTGAACAGGCCGATCCCGAGCAGGAAGGCGATGCCGCTGGTGCCGCGGTCGATATCGGGCAGCAGGCTGCCGAGCTTGCGCCGGGCATGAAAGCGCGGACCCAGCGCATGCAGGTGGGCGAAGGTCTTTTGCGCATAGGCCGAGACCGCCGCCAGCGTGACGCGCACGAACAGCAGGTCGCGCCATTCGTTGAACAGGGTCGAGGAAAACCGCAGAACGGCATAGCCGACCAGTAAGTAGAGCGGCAGCTGCACAGGCAGCGTGCTGCCCGAAAAGGCGTCGATGATGCGCTTGAGCAGCAGGGGGACGGCCACGGTGGCGAGCTTGGCGACCAGCAGCAGGATGACGGCCGCGACGATGCGTGCGCGATGGCGCGCGAGCACTTCCCACAACTCGGCCCCGATGCGGGTCTCGCTGGTCCTTTGGCTGCTAGTAGCGCTGGCGGCTTCCATGCTCCCGTCCTCGAATGCATTGGGAGTTGGACCAGCGCGCCGCACTTCCGGTTACATGCGATTGCTGTGATGGGTCAAATACAGTTCAGGTATTTCGGGGAACCCTTTACCTCCTCCATTCTCCGGATCAGGCCGGAAAAATCCTCACAATATTGCTCAGTATGTGTAGGAATGATCCGATGGCCGAGCTCAGTTAAATGACGAGGAAAAGCCGCCGGCAGGACAAAAAAATGCCCGCTCGAGGCAGGCATGACCAGACCCCGCCGGTGCTCGCGCACCGCCAGGGCTGATTCAAGGTATCAAGCGTGACGGTTCAACCGCGCGAAAAACCGGTGTCGTCGTCCATCTTGCGGTCGCCCGCCAGCTTGTTCGCGCCTGCCGGGCTCTTCGGATAGCCGCCGGCGGCATCGTTCGATTCGTGCACGCGGTCCGGGTCCTGCTGCATGCTGCCGCCCGGACGCCAGCCCGGATTCTCGCTGCGCGGGCCGGAATTGCCCGGGCTGCGCGGCAGGCCGCCGGTGGTGTCGTTCGACTGGTGCGACTGGGAAGTGTCCTCGCGCGCCTCGTTGCCCTGCGCGCCGGTCTGCGAGCCGGCGCGGTCGGTGCTTTGCTGCGCGCCCTGATTGTTGGCCTGCTGCGATGCGCCGCGGCTGCCTTCGCCACCGCCGTACTGGCCGGATTCGCCCGATCGGCCGCCCTGGCTCGACTGCACGCCCTGGCTCGATTGCATTGACGCGCCCACGCCATGGTGGTGGCCGAGCGAACCGCCCTGCAGCTCGGGCTGGCGCGGATCCTGCGGATTCATGCGGCTGGCCGCCTGGGTGTTGCCGGCATGCGCGCCTTCATGGTGCAGCAGAGAGGTGCCGGAATCACGTGCGCGGCGTCCCACCGGCAGTTCCAGCTCGCCCCATGCGGACGAGTGCTGTTCCATCTGGCGCTGGTGGCTGTCGGTCAGGCCCTGCTGCGGACCGCTGCCGCCGCTCTGCTGGGTTTGCATCGAGCCGCCCGGCAAGTCCCAGCGGCTGCTGTCCTCGGCAAACTGGCCGGGACCCATGCCGCTCTGCTGCGTGCCCATCTGGTCGACGCCCTGGCGGCCCTGCTGCTGCGAGGCGCCTTGCGGATAGGTGTGGTCGAGCGGGGCGTCGGGCGCCGTCTTGCCCTTGGCGTTCTTGTTCCACTTCTCGTTGCCGCCGTTGTTCGTCTGGTTGTTCATTTCGCTGCGTTGGTTCGCATCCATGGCGTTTCCTTTCAAAAACGGTTTTGCGGGCGGACGCCGCCGGTCGAGACCCGCCGACGCCGCTTCATCCTGCCATCATGCGCGCCCCTGTGTCGTTCCAGTATAGGAAGACGCATCGGTAGTGTGTAGGACAAAAACTGATGGGAAAAGTGATCAAAAGAACCCTATTTCGCAGGGGCATTTTCTGTCGCCTGTAGTCCTACAAAGTCATCTGAAAATGTCCTATACCCTCATCTAATTCGCATGCCTACTATGAATTCGACCTTCGCTCATCGGCGTATGACCGATGGGTGGGGGCAGCCTGCCGCAGGACGCGGCGGTTTACTATGTGAACAGGGAGAACACATCATGGCTTCGAGCAACCAAGGTAACAAACAGGGCGGTAACCAATCCAATAGCCAGAGCGCCGGCGGCGGCACCCGCAACCGCGGCTTCGCCTCGATGGATCCGCAGCGCCAGCGCGAAATCGCTAGCCAGGGCGGCAAGGCTGCTCACCAGAAGGGCACCGCGCACGAATTCACGTCCGAAGAAGCACGCCGCGCCGGCAGCATGAGCCACGGCAACCGCCAGTCGGCCAGCGCCGGCTCGGGCAGCAGCTCGCGCAGCTCCTCGAAGAGCGGCGGCCGCAGCTCGAAAGAGTAACATTCCATCGCGCCGTGCCGGCCGCCAGCGGCCGCCGGCATGGAGCGAAGGACGAATCCATACGGGGAGCGCAAAGCTTCCCGTTTTCTTTCCGGAGCTACACTAAAGCCGGACGGGATGGGGTAGAATCGCTGCGCCTTTTTCAACTATCCTGAGGAATCCCGTCGTGAAAGAAGCGGTCATTCGTGAAGTCAAGAGCATGTCCATGTCGTGCGATCGCGTGGGCAATTCGCTGCTTGCCAAGTTCTCCACGCAAGGCGCGAGCGATCTCTGCCTGCACATTCCGGCGTCCATCGTCTTCTGGCTGCTCAAGCACATGCCGGTCAACCAGGATCCGCGCCTGCAGCCGCCACCGGCCGGACCCCAGATCACCCAGCAGGACTGGGACAATCCAGCCAACCCGCGCGCGCTGTCGCTGAACTGCCGCGAACTGCCGGGCAAGCTGCGCATGGCCTTCAATCTCGACCGCGAACCGCATCTGGTCCTCGTGCTCGACCGCAGCAACGTCGAGCTGCTGCGCCAGATCATGGCCGCCTATAGCGCCGACCTGATCGACCTCGACGCCTGAGCAGCGAGGGCGAGGAGGGGGTGGCTGCCGTTTGGCAACCACCCTGCCGTTTGGCAGCCACCCTGCCGTGCAAACGAACGGCCGCGCAAGCAAATCCGGTATCATCTTCCACAGTTCCGACCAGGCCAACAAAGGATCAGCCATGCCTATCAAAATCAGCCAGCATTTCGATTCGGGCGCCATCGAGGTGGTGCAAGCGGACAGCGCAAAACAGATCGACCTGAACCTGCGTAGCGACAACAACGCGGACATCCACCAGTGGTTCCACTTCCGCCTGCAGGGCGCGCGCGGCCAGGCCTGCACGATCCGTTTCCTGAATGCCGGCCAGGCCACCTATCCGAAGGGCTTCGAGGATTACCAGGTGTGCGCGAGCTACGACACCGAGAACTGGTTCCGCGTGCCGACCAGCTTCGACGGCAAGGTGATGACGGTGAATCACACGCCGGAACTGGACAGCATCTATTATGCCTATTTCGAGCCTTACACCTGGGAGCGCCACCTGCGCCTGCTGGGCGAAGTAGCCGAGAACCCGATCGCGCGCGTGCATGACATCGGCACCACGGTCGATGGCCGCGACATGAACATGGTGGTGATCGGCAATCCTGCCGCGGAAAAGAAGATCTGGGTCATCGCGCGCCAGCACCCGGGCGAAACCATGGCCGAATGGTATGTGGAAGGCATGATGGATGCGCTGCTCGACGACGCCAATCCGATCGCGCGCAAGCTGCTGCAGCGCGCCGTGTTCTACATCGTGCCGAACATGAATCCGGACGGCTCGGTGCGCGGCAACCTGCGCACCAACGCGGCCGGCGCCAACCTGAACCGCGAGTGGATGACGCCGACGCTGGAGCGCAGCCCGGAAGTGCTGTGCGTGAAGAACAAGATCCACGAAACCGGCGTGGACATGTTCTTCGACATCCATGGCGACGAAGCCCTGCCGTACAACTTCGTGGCCGGCAACGAGATGCTGGCCGATTTCACGCCCGAGCGCGAAGCGCGCCAGAAAGCCTTCGTGGCGCAGTACATGGCCGCCAGCCCGGACTTCCAGAACGTCTACGGCTATGCCGCCAGCAAGTACAACGAGGAACTGCTGACCCTGGCGTCGAAATACGTCGGCCACACCTTCAAGTGCCTGTCGCTGACGCTGGAAATGCCGTTCAAGGACAACGCCAACCTGCCCAACAGCTACACCGGCTGGAACGGCGCGCGCAGTGCCGCCCTGGGTGCGGCGATCCTGCAGCCGATCCTGCAATCGCTGGACTGATCCTGTAGGCGTCGCGCATGGGCCTTGAGATCGAACGGAAGTTCCTGGTAGCCGGCGACGGCTGGCGCGCACTGGGCGAAGCAGTCCTGCTGCGCCAGGGTTACCTGAGCAGCGACCCGGCGCGCGTGGTGCGCGTGCGCATCGAAGGCGAGCGGGCCTTCCTGACGATCAAGGGCAAGAGCCAGGGCGCCACCCGCGGCGAATGGGAATACCCGATTCCCGTGCCTGAGGCGGCCGAGCTGCTCGATGGCTTGTGCCAGGCGCCGCTGATCGAAAAGATCCGCCGCCGCATCGCGCTGAAAGGCTACACCTGGGAAGTCGACGAGTTCCTGGGCGCGAATGCCGGGCTGGTCGTGGCCGAGATCGAGCTGGGCAGCGAAGACGAAGCCTTCGACAAGCCGGACTGGATCGGCCAGGAGGTCACGCACGACGCCCGCTATTTCAATTCGAACCTGATTCGCCATCCGTATTCCTCCTGGAAGGACCCGGCATGACCTGCATTACGCGGCGCACCGCGCTCGCGCTCGGCCTGGGCGCGCTGCTGGCCGGCACCGGCGTGCAGGCCGCCCAGCCGTCAAACTCCCCAGCTTCGATCTATTTCCCGCCTGCCGGCGAGTGGGCACGCAAGGCGCCCGCCGAGCTCGGCATGGACGCAGCAAGCCTGGCCGCCGCCGTCCGGTACGCGCAAGGCCATGAAACCGAACGCGCCCTCGATTTCTCCGACCAGGAAGCGACCTTCGGCAGCCGTCTCGGCTCGCTGCCGACACGCCGCGCCCGCACCAACGGCCTCGTCATCTACAAGGGATTTGTTGTGGCCGAATTCGGCGACACGGCCTTTGTCGACCCGACCTATTCGGTGGCGAAGAGCATGCTGTCGACGGTGGCCGGCGTGGCCGTGCGCGACGGCCGCATCGCCAGGCTCGACGAGCCAGTGGTAAAACGCGTCAGCGACGGCGGCTATGCCTCGGACCGCAATGCGCTCGTCACCTGGAAGCACCACCTGCAACAGGAAAGCGAGTGGGAAGGCAGCCTGTGGGGCAAGAATGCGGATTTCGTCGGCAAGGAGCAGTTCGGCGCCGGCGAACGCAAGCCGCGCACGCTCGAGGCGCCGGGCAGCCATTACGAATACAACGACGTGCGCATCAACCGTTTTGCGCTCTCGCTGCTGCGTGTGTTCGGGAAACCGGTGCCCGAGGTGTTCCAGGAACAGGTGATGGACGTCATCGGCGCCTCGAACACCTGGAAGTGGGTGCCCTACACGAACAGCTATGTCGAGCTGAACGGCAAGCAGGTGGCGTCGGTCAGCGGCGGTACGCGCTGGGGCGGCGGCATGTGGATCAATTCCTGGGACATGGCGCGCTTCGGCTACCTGTGGCTGCGCGGCGGCGCCTGGAACGGACGCCAGATCCTTCCCGCGGGCTACGTCGCGGACGCATTAACGCCGAGCGCCCACGGTCCGGACTACGGCTACCTGTGGTGGCTCAACACCAGGGGCAAGAACCTGCCGGGCTTGCCGGCCACTGCCTTTGCCGCCCTGGGCGCGGGCAGCAACACGATCCTGGTCTCGCCGGAGCACGACCTGGTGATCGTCTGGCGCTGGCACGGCGGTAATGTGGCCGAGTTCGGCAAGCGGGTGATCGCGGCGATCCGTTGACGGCTTACGTTAAATGGGCTCAAGCGTCGTACCGCGTGGGCTCGGGAGCCCGGTGAACCCGTGGGCCAGGCCATTGGCCTGGCCCACCCCTACATTAAGAAAAAATCTGCATAAAAAATGGCGCTGATTCAGCGCCATTTTTCATGAATCTACCGCAGACCGCTCAGTGGAAATGCTCGGTCCCCGCAGGCGTATCTTCCGGCATCTCCGCATGCACCAGTTCTCCGGTCGGATCGGCGAACAGGGGCGCGCCGCAGTCGTCGCAGTACTCGGCGACATACAGCTCGTTGATGCGCTTGATGTGGGTAATGCCCGCTTCGTTCAGGTGCGCGATGATCTCGTTGATCGGGGTCAGCGGCGCCGGCAGCAGGCCGCCCGCGCCCGGGCCTTCCATCGGCGTGCCTTCCTCGTCTTCCTGGCCATACAGCGGCCAGACGATGCCGTACACGACTTCGGCGCTCTGGCGCAGGGTGAAGCCGACGCGGTATTCGTCGATCTGGCCGTC
>Ga0308160_10005552_pt1 | contig 13102 bp, 19 predicted proteins | sample PhyFR1_FD_201036 | JGI IMG/M metagenome (GOLD analysis project Ga0308160, IMG submission 201036) | Phyllosphere microbial communities from UC Gill Tract Community Farm, Albany, California, United States - DLSLF.R1 | ecosystem: Host-associated > Plants > Phyllosphere > Unclassified | place: USA... | reverse complement strand
TGAATCCGCTTCCAAGGTTAGCTACGGTTGGCATATGTCAATTTAAGCTAATGACCAGCCGGCATCAGCATTTATGATTGATCTAGCCCAAGTATCCCTCGCTCTCCGGGGAGCTACCTCTCAATCCCTGATCGTCCTGGACGAATTCGGTAAGGGCACAACATCAGCGGATGGAGCTGGATTATTGGCTGGAGTTATTGATTACCTGATTCACGACATTAAACCCAGAACAATCATCCTCACTCACTTCCAGTATGTCTTCTCCTGATGGTGAAAGCTGATGGTAGTGAACTATTTGCCAACTCGCTGATTCCGGATGATTTACCAATTGTTTTGGCTCATATGAAGACTATCACGCCGATGAATGATGATACTAGGGTTACATTTCTTTACAAGTAAGCTTTCGATCCCGGACTCTTGCGATCAAAGCTGATCTCAGATTATCACCCACAATATGCCTTACATCCATGGCAGCGGAATGCGCGGAACATCATGGTATCCCGAAAGAGATAGTGGACCGAGCGAGATTCGTCACGTCAGTCCCCTTTTTTCTTCTTTCACAATTTTTTTCCTTCATGTTTCTTACCATCACTCTACCTATTCACAGAGAAGCAGTAGCTGACTTCAAGTGATTGCGTATCGAAATTCGAACTTCACAAAATCTACGATACTCAACTTACACCCGATCAAGCTGATGAACTCGCATTAGCAGAAGCGGTAGTAAGGGCATTCGTCACTTGGCCAATCAGTCATGAAAGTGTGGATGTAGCTATGCAAGTTAGGGAGATGTTGGATAAAGCTCAATTGGAGATCGAAGAGGCTTTAGAAGTCAGGGATGGGAATGAGGAGGACGAGAATAGGAAAGCTGAGGACAGCGAAGAGAGGGTCGCTGGGGGAGGAGCGGGATTCGAAGTGGAGCAGGAAGTGGAAGAGGACTGGAAAGCTGGTCAGGAGAGAGGTTCAGCGGTCATAGTGGATGATGAGAGTGAAGAGGAGGAAGACGATTGATAGGGTTAAGGAACGGCTCATGCTAGACGTGTCGTTTATGCATGCTCATCACGTCCAGCACTAACGAAAATCGAGACATAGATGTCACGACGTAATCACGAACGTGCTATGTTTGCGACTCATCATCAGGGGGAATGAAAGGAGGATAAGTCCACGAGTGATGATGGGATGTTTGAAGTTTGATGTTGTGAAAGGATGGAAACCAAACCACCGCAGCTTTCAAAAGAGTGTCGGAGGTTTTGTTGGCTCGAAATGAGGTATAAATACCTCGACAAAGTCACTCGCAGCTGATACAATCTTGCTTACAACTACAATACATGACTGCTCTTCAATTCAAACCTCAGGCACTAAAATTGAGTAAGTACTACCTCGATTTGGGATCAGCCAAGAGATCACAGTATTGAATGACAGCCCGGAACCAAGCATCCGCCTGGGCAGAACTCGAGAACGCACTGGACTGCCTATCACCTCTCGACAGACAATCGTTCCAGGATGGGAAACTATGTCGAGGACTATTCAGTAAAGGGCCTGGGGTTACAGTGCTGAGTCGATTCGCTGGATATCTGGGTCATTTTGACGAGTTGAGGGATGTTCCGGAGGATGTGCTTTCGGAGGCGTTGCGCTGCGTTGCTTGTTCATGTTCATAAGGGAGATGAGCGTCAGGAGATTGAGTAGGTCGCTTGAACAATGACTGAATCTGGAAGGTGGAGGGAGGGTTGGGAAAATTATCATATCGTAGGAGAACCGTCGATATTCGGTGATATATCTTGTACATATTTCGCTAGCGTGTATAAGGAGAGCTCAGAGGCTGCATGATGCAGTCACTCGTAGATGATACCGCTTCGAGACTGTTCCAGGCTCCGACAGTAGTGGTGTCGAGTGCGAGATGGTCGCGCTCGTCATGCATAGACGTACGCATGGATGTAACTTTCTAATGTCGCTCTATGCCCTCACTGGACCCTTGTCGCCAGATCATCCCTGAAGGCGAAAGAACGCCGTCAAGCTGGAAATCCGTATCCGTCATAGGTACCTTCTGATCAGGCGGCAAAATCTGCGGTGACAACGCCAAGGCGACTACTGATTAGCTTAGTCTGCGAGTGTATGCAGCATACCTACCGAGTAAAGGCGCAGGCCTAGTGGAGGTGTAGAGGTGTAGGAAATTGTCGTAGTATGCTTTCCCTCTTCCCAACTGTCGTCAGCGCTGTTTAGGGGTTCCACTAACCCTATTGCTTTCCTGGTCGAATGCGACTCCCGGTAGGAGTATAAGGTCTAATGCTGGGGCTGAAACGTCCAGGACTGTGTATCAGTACAGAGACACGTGAAAACGGGGAACGAACCGTCCTCGCGAGCCTCGTTCTCTTTGCCCGGTTCTCGACGATGGGTCCCAGGATCTAGGATACCCCACTTGTCGAGAGGACATCCAGCAAGGTCTTCTTCTGAATAGAGGCGAAGCATCTTCATCTCTGCTTTGCTAGATGACGCTACTGCAGGTGGGAGGTAGGGTGTATATAGCGTTTTACCTGTTGTCAGACAAGCTGGCAGGTGTTACATACCAGATGCCAATACATCCTGTACTATTCCCTTTGTCCTCAACTCTCCATTCGCCATTGAGAGGTAGCAAGCGACATTCTTTGCTTTCTGATAATATGGTTGCTCAAGTAATAATCGAGTAACAGCCTGGGCTATCTACTGCATGAGCCGAGTACGATTACCCGTAGATTACTGACATTGTTGCTCGAGCTCTGCTTCCGGTATCGCTTTCAGAGTCTTCAAGGTCGCTTTGCGCATCGCTGCTTTGAGTGTGAAGATTGTCTTTGTAGACATATCTTCTCCTCCTGACATCGATACCAACGCAAACGAAGAGTATCGAGCGAGATGAAGTTGATTGATAGAGGTAAAGGATTAGCTTTGATTAGGTTTAATTAGTAATTGATTAGGAAATCTAGACTAATGCCATTAGTAAATCCCTTCGCCGGGATAGCCGAGATTAGAGGGCGGATCATCGGACAACGGATCAACATTTCGGAAATTTCAGCGATCTACAGATAAACCATTCTCTACACCATATATAACGATACATAGGGTCAGGATGGGTCATAGTCCAGTACCACTACCTCGGACAGTCATCCTGGACTATTATGATTCTTGTGAGTGCACGCCGATCGTGCCGGTTGTTGCACTAGCTGATAGCAGATACCAACAATCTCTTGACACTATTCACGCAGCTGTATAGTAACAAGGAGGTATTGGAGAAAGTAGTGGTGATCAAGTGGGACTGCTTCAGCTGGTCAGTTTCTCAGCATCTAGTACTCGGAGATCTGACTCTCAGGAATGAATTTCAAAGCAATGTACTCCCTCATATCGACTGTGTCATCTTGTCACCTGGTCCCGGTCGACCTGATAGGAAAGAGGTAGGAATACACAGAAATAATCTGAGTGGTGTTGACCAAATAGGATATCGGATTTGCTCTAGATCTGTTGAGAGCTCACCACCTCGCCATACCAATTCTGGGAGTCTGCTTGGGGCATCAAGCTATCGGCGTGGCATTTGGAGGACAGGTAAATGAATTTCTTGATCATTCGGCACTTGGGCTGATCTTTTAGATCGCACATGCGCCAGAGATCACTCATGGACAGGTCGTCAAAGTCGCCCCGGTACAGCCACCCATCGGACTATTTGCATCGCCAACCTGGAGTGAGCCTGTAGGCGAATCTTATGAGGTCGTCGTGTACAACAGTCTTGTTGTGGATCGGGAAAGTGAGCCGATTACGTCTTCTCGGCCGACAAAGACTAATGACAGGCCTGCCTGACGAATTGGAAGTGACGGCATGGTCAGCCGGGGAAGGGGAGATCACGATACAAGGTCTGAGGCATCGGGAATTTCCAATCTGGGGTGTACAATATCATCCCGAGGTAAGTCATCGCTCTTCTCCAATCGCCCTGATACTGACAAGTAGTCCATCTCCTCGACACGCGGTGTTGGTCTACTCCAGGCATTCCTATACGAAGTCCACCAACATCACTCCCGCCCCGCTTCCTACCCATCGTTGAAAGAGCACATCGTCTCCTCATGCGCTTATCGCGTATCAGCATCGGGCTTTACTACCAATGGTCGTAATACTCCACTATCAACACACCCTAGTCCTCCTGGTACGCCTCCTCTGCGTCATCTGGCACTGACCGAGCGGCTTCAGCGGACGAATTTCAGATGCTTGGAACAGCCGCTTGGGGAGATCGGCAGGGAGTGGAGCACCTCAGACGCCTTTGAAAGTTTGGTCAGGAAAGAGGACACGGGTATAGGGCAGATATGGCTAGATGGGCAATCTGTAAGTTGTCTCCTCTATCAATTCTATATTTCATACTGATTGTAGCCCAATCGCCCTACAACTACCACCCTAGCCTCACCCAAATTCGCAATTACCTACTCCCTCTCATCCCGTACCATCACCCTACATCGACCTTCTCAAACTCCGATTCACTACCCCTCTCCGATCGTCAACTTCTGGGACCTATTTTCTCGCTGTCAGCAACAACTCTCTTCCCGCCTCGAGACGACGAGGAGGAACGAAAAATCTAGATTCCAAGGAGGATGGGTCGGATGGTTCGGGTACGAGATGAAGGAGGAGAGTCTAGCTGGCCACTCTTCGAGAAGAGGGTGCGGCTTTGCTGATTGGACGGAAGAGGAGAATGTGGATGCTTGTTGGTCATGGGTCGATCACTTTGTGGAGAGGAGTAACGAGGGAGAATGGACGGTCAGGGGTATTGTAGAAGACGGAGAAACTGGATCAATCTCGCAGGAAAGTGAACTACTTGCTTGGCTCGAGAAGGAGGGGATTCGCTTCGCGATGACTGCGGAGACGTTCAAGCAGTACTCCGACCAAGTGACCTCTACACTCTCACAACCTCATGCTGGACCGTCTCATCCAGTCGCCGGGTCCTTCCCGTCTTTCCACCCGATCATCACTGGCGCCCAGCACCGCGATAGTATCGATAAATGCAGAGAAGCTATCCGTCAAGGTGAATCATACGAGCTCACCTTGACTACTCGATTCGACGCAACCCTCCCTTCTTCCCCAAACAAGCAAGACGAAACATACTCCCTCTATCTCCGTTTACGAGCTCGGAATCCAGCTTATTACTCCACCTACATCTCTTTTCCAACTCTGAACACGCCGAGAGGTGAAGGACTGTTTATCGTCTCATCCTCGCCCGAGCGGTTCCTGAAGATTGATGAGAAACGTAATGTCGAAATGATGCCAATCAAGGGGACTATGGCTAGAGTGAAACCTGGTCAATGTGTGTGTACAAGCACCACGGGATGTAGAGGGTTGAACAAGGGGAGCGAGGAATGCATCAAAGCTGGCAAAGATGAGGATACACGGCGAGCAGATTGGTTGAGGAGTGACAAGAAGGAAAGAGCAGAGAATCTCATGGTTAGTCAATTGCAGAGATACGTGATGACGTCTAATGATAGATTGTTGATTTGATAAGAGCAGATCTGCTTGGATGCTGTATACCCTCAACGGTCAAAGTACCCAAGTTGATCGCGTTGGAAAGTTACGGGGTACATAATCTAGTAACGACAGTCACTGGCTTGCTAGCTGAGAATGTCGGACCGGTAGATGCAGTCAAGAGGTGTTTTCCGCCTGGTAAGTTTCGGTGCCCATGCTCGGGTCGGAGTCCGGACTGACGAGGAGGTTCAATGACGGGTGCTCCGAAACTACGCACAGTCCAGCTATTAGAGGAATATGAAGGACGTCGTAGAAGGGGTATATACTCTGGTACGCAGCACGCTATTTCAAGCTTCAGAGGTACTGATAAAAGGCGCCCTAGGGTATTTCTCGCTTGACGGAGCTACAGATCTCAGTGTAGTCATCCGGACTATAATAGTGGAGGGGTCTCGTAAGTCGATCTTACTGACCAAGAGGTGGTATGCTGATTTCAGATATGAGTATAGGATCGGGAGGTGGGATAACGTGGTTATCGAACAGGGACAGGGAATGGGAGGAGGTATTGACCAAGGTCAAAAGTGTAGTTGGGGATCTCGAGGGAGTTCAGTAATTCTTCAGGTCGGGCATAATCATCACTCATTACATATCACATATATCTTGTTGTACGATATTAAATGCATTATTGACTTCATCGGGCATCGCATGAGAGAATGTCGAATCGATTTCTGCCTCGGGCTCGGGCTCGGTATCGCTCATTTGCCGAACTCGATGACCGACGGTTATTCGGCTGCACTTTACACATCGCACTGCATAAATAGAGGAACAAAGACAGTCTAAGAGCTCACTGACATCATGACTGCACCAACGAATCCATGGGAAGAACGCTGGTGAGTAGCTTCACCACTGCATGCCTGAAAGAAGGCAACAGAGCAAAGACTGGCAGGCGGGGCATCTCCTACGACGCTGATTTCCAGGGCCCAAGGGAAAACAGGATGGGACCAAGGTTCAGCCAATCCGGAACTTGTCAGGCTACTCAGCTCCGATGAGAGTCAATCTTTGGGTATATCGACGAGTGGACGAGCACTCGTGCCGGGATGTGGAATGGTATGTCCAATTAGAAGGGCAAGCTGAAAGAAAGGGATACGATGTACTACTTTTGGCGCAACATGGATTGAAGGCGGACGGACTTGATATATCCCCTACTGGAGCCAAGACAGCTGAAAAGTGAGCAAAGTCAAAGTCGATTGGGAAATGATGCCTGAAAGCTGACGTGTAGGTGGTTGAGCGAGCAATCTGATCAACCCACCAACGGGTCCTGGAATGTGATTTGTACGGATTTCTTCGCATATACCCCTGACCAACCCTACGATGTGATCTTCGATTACACGTACGTTATTCTCCCCACTACCTCTGATGGTACTCATACTGATCGAAATAGATTTCTATGTGCACTACCCCCTTCACTCCGTAAAGACTGGGCAAAACAGATGACCGCCTTGTCGTATGAACAAACCCGGTTGATCACATTAATGTTCCCACTGCCGACAACTCCGGATGGTCCGATCAAAGAAGGTGGTCCACCATTCGGATTGAGAGAGAGTGATTACCATGAACTACTTGATGGGCAATGGGAATTGATCTGGATCAAGAGGGTCGAAAAGGGCACAAGGACTACGGGGGCACTTGGGGGCGAAGCTCTTGGGGTATGGAAGCGGCGATGAGTTTTCTCATTCATCTACTTACCATGCATGTCGAACGAAGCTATCATTGACCGGTATTCATAATGGCATGTTGTGGACCGAGCATGATATATACCGCTCAAAATCCCAGTCCAGCTCGGGATTCGGCTATGATATCCCGGCATTTGCCAACGTCACTTCCACTCCCGATCACCATTGGACAACTGCCGGATCAAGTGTACTGTACATATCTTTCGCTATCGCCTTTTGTAAATTGTCCAATAGCCTGCCAAACAATGTCCGACATTCATGGATCATGCCTCTGCGGAGAAATAGAGATGTCTCTACCTAAGGATCTTCCCGTTGCCATCTGCCGTTAGTATCCCGTTCCCCATCACTGGGGAAAGAGCTGATGGACAGATTGTATCGACTGCCGAAAGACCTCTGGCGCTGTGTAAGTGTTCTCATTGGTCTCACCTTCCATCTCTCCCTCCATGTGATACGCGAGGGGAGATACACATGATAGCGGTGACTAACCACCAGGGCATCATACAATTTCATGGCCGACCCCGATACGCTCACTATCAAAGGTGAACCCAAACACTTCAAGGGAAAAGGAGACAGTGGTGGAGATACCAAGCGATACTTCTGTGGAACCTGCGGAAGGTGAGTCACCATTCCTCATTGATCTCCGGAATTGCCGGGTCAGGATAAATGACTGACGGGGTAGTACACTCTACACTGCCATCTCCTCTCCCAAGCCTGTTTTCGTAAAGATTGGTGAGTCTTCACGCGCATGGCTGGACGGGTGCTGATGTCAGGTTTGTTCAAGCCGGAGGACTTGACCCAGAAACCAGTCGCCGAGATCTTCTGCAAGTACCTTGAATCTTGGAACTCGCCTATGGAAGGTGTAGACACCAAGCAGGACCAGTAGAGTGTTCGGGTTGGTCTGGGTGTCTACTGCAGTCACAGTCTGCACCCAAAGTTTAGCAAGTTTAGCAAGTTTCGTTAGTAAGAAAAGTCGGTGTCTTGAAATGTATGCATGCATGTGCTTCACTTTGAACTGCAATTGCAGCCCTAGTACAAACGTTGTAGCCAACATGACTGATCTACGGCATTCATTCGACCGGGCCGAATCATGACGCACAATCTCTATTATCGAACTGTTTACCACTACTTTGCTTTAAGATACAATGTCAATGATGGAAGGAAACTGTCTATGCGGCCAAATCAAAGTGACGATTCCCACCGGTCTGAAGGTTGCAATCTGTCGTAGGTCGCTCTTCTTCCCAAATGCAGTACCAGCTGATAGAACTCAGACTGTATAGACTGTAGACACGCATTTGGCAGCACGTCCGTTCCTCGCTACCTGTAACCTTGACCATGAACTGATATATCAGTCACGGGGCAATCTTTGAAGCTACTAAAGGACAGATGAAATTGAGTGGAGAGCCAAAGTATTTTGGAAAGAACGGGAATAGTGGGAAAGAGGTCAGGCGGTATTTCTGCGGGACATGCGGCTCGTACGTTCAATTCTTAATTCCAATCCTCTTCCTTCCAGCGTTGACGACAAAGACCATTATACACCGAAGACGAAAGTTTGGTCATCAGAGACGAAGATGGGCTGACTGATGATTCGCCTGTGTTTGTCAAGATCGGTAAGTAAGGGTTTTGACTGTATTGACAAAATAGGTCTATTCCCAGTAGGTAGTATACCAGCCCCGAGCTCTTATATGTTTGCAAGAGATATGGAGGAATGGGAGAAACCTGTTGAAGGGGCTCAAGTCAAGCAGACTTCTTGAAGAGGCATCGAGTCGTTCTAAAAGGATATCTGAATCGGGCTACATGCCTGACTACATGTGCTTAGACCAGAAGAACGCCGTGACAGAGTCATTTCAAGGTCGCTTCGGTAGTCAAGCTGGCCCTCCAGGTTTGATGGCTAAGAGATCGAAGCAAATTGAATGCATGACAACCCAGTCTTACGTCCTGCAATCACACTCTCGTCACGGGTAGCGATGCATGTACCAGAACTACATATCCGAGAACACTTCCGCAAAGCAAAGGCATTGGACCGGCAAGTCCAGTCAGAGGTATAATAGTACCGCATTTGTTCGAGGTAGCCTCAAGAAAGTCCATGCTGATTATAATACTACTATTTTGGCTACTGCTAAAACTACTCACACTACTCAGACTTCAACTCCGAGAAAAGCTTCTCCCTCTCTCCGCCTCTTCTTTCAGTTCCGTACCCGTCCGCCGTCTATCTGCTTCACCCTCAGTATCCATCTCTTGCAAGAAAGCTTTCATCCTCTCTTCAGTCTTGTCAACCGCCAATCCACACGCGCAAGTCTTCCAATCAGGATCTCCATCGGGTACAAAACTTTTCCCAGCGCATAATGGGCAAACACCAGATTTGTTTCCTGTAAGCTTGGGATCGAGATCGTGACGTAGATGAGGAATCGTAGTGGGTGGACATTGTTGGCATAGTACCTCGTGTGGTCTGGATCTACAGAGCTTACATTTGTCTGCTGCCGTTCCGCACGGGAGACGGGCTGATGGACGGTACGTTGGGAGATCCAGAATTTGGGGGATGAGGGCACACTACCTGTCAGATCTATTAATTTGCTGATGGGAGTGACACACTGAAGGGACGACGATAGGGCGTTTGATTCGCATGACCTGCAGACCCCCTGGACCGGGTCTCGACATGTCTTCACCAAACTCGGTCTTGCCCCAGATTGAGAAGAACACCTCTGCAACCAGTGTATGAGCGATATGAATCGGCGTCCAGGTCCTAGAGTTCGTCAGCGACTTCTCCATCACATCCGAGGATGACGTACGATCGTGGACAGCCCGGTATAGTCGATGGTCGCAATACATCATCCTTGGGCATCTGGCCCTTTGCCTCTATCTTGAACTCCCCGACATCCCTGCCTCGAGCATCTTTCCCTCTCCACAGGGCTGGCAGTCCAGGACCAGGATACCCTGCTTCTTTAGGTGGTATCTTTCCGCGCTCCACAAATGGGAAATTGGTAGTGACGGTGTGAGGGTTATTGGGATCACTGGGGGAAGTGATCATGACTGTCTGAGCCAGAGAGTAACGGAATGCGAAAAGGGTGACTGTTGGTGCTGCGTCGGGAACAATGAAACGGAACAATGGCCATGCTGCAATGTGCCACTGCGAGTCAGCACGACCTGACACGAAAGAGGCAAGACGACGTACTTCGTCAGCAGACATTCGCCATTTGTAAACTCCAACTCCCTCTGTGAAACCAGTAACTTGCTCGTCCAGCGAGCTGACCTGACCAGTCGGATTGGGGTTGTAGACAATCATGATAGTCCGGTGGGCTTCATGATTACCAACGATCCAGCTGTCTTCCTCCGACGACTGGAGCGATTTACCAGTATATACAGCTTGCGATTCGTCATAGCTTGGCGCATGTGGGATATATGTGCCTTCCTGTCGAGTGATCGCCATTCCAGCAAGGGCGCCCGTCGTTGACGATGGGCTGCCGGTCGGAGACGGTGATCGCGAGGGTAGACGAGACGATCCTGCTGATGTGGTTGTTTTGCCCGAGGCGAAGGACGATAGGGAGAGTGTACGGAAGAACGGCGAAGTCGTGGTGGGCTCCGGTACACCTTCCAGCTCAGCATACAAGTCATGGGAGATGTTTGCTCCTGGGACCCAATTCTGGGGTGCGAGTTTGGGCGGTAACAGCAATGTGAATTCAAATCTACCATTAGATGCGTCCGTATGTGAAGAGCTGACCTACCGCTGAGATCCCTCCTCGAGCCAGACTCCTTTACTACTTCCTCCGATAATCTCCACTTTGCAATCAGACAGCTCATGCTCTTCCTTCTTCTTGCCCTTGACGGCAATCTTCAATCTTGACCTTAATCCTACTCGAATGGATTTACATCTCATACGTCCACTTCCAGACGGCATCCTGACTTCCAGCTCGCCTTTTATATCGAGGTCATATCTCGGCTCTAGGTCACTCGAAGTATCGAGCGCGTTTGGCTCTTGCAGGGTTGCCAATATGGCACCATATCCAGGGACATGCAGTGAGAGCGTGGGCTTGTAAACTTGAGGAGTGCTTGAAGGGGATGACGGACCAGGCGATGCTTTGGCCGAGGATAGCAGGCGTACAAACGACATTGCTCAAAATGACTATCCGTATGGGTGATGCGTGATATCCATCCTATGTCTGTATGTATATGGAATAGAGTTATTCGGCCATGGAAGTCGAGTCGACTCGAAGAAGAGTACACACTCCTCTATTCGGGCAATTCGGGCAACGGCAACAGAAGGTTAATCAGCGATAATGATTGATAATCACACCGAGATCAATGCAGTCTAGTGCTTTCTACTGCATTCTCGAGTCGATGAATTATTAATTATCGGCCGTAGTATCAAGCCACCATAGGGTAGGAGATGGGGCAAATGGTCACAGATCCCCCGAAAACCGGTAATCCTGAGACGTTTGTCCGGCGCCGGATCTATGTTCGAGTCAAAAAGTCGACTTGCTCAGAGTCCGTTCCACTCGGAGTTGCTCAAGAGGCGTAAGATACCAAGTCAAAGTCCTTGTGAGCCATCGACTCGTGTGGCCCTCGCTCGAAATGCAAGAGCCTGTTCTTTTCCTCCATGGTGCAATATGCAGAAGTGGATCTTTTTGGCATTCTTCTCGACGCCAGGCGTGAATGATCTAAAGCATCCTTTCTATATATCTTTGGTTACACCTACAATACCAAAGACTGACATGCCGCTATCCCACCTCCCTACCTCTCTGTACCCACTAGCGGGGTCAAAGAGCACTACACCCGCCCCTTCCCCCTCTTCACCATTACAGGTCACCGCTACCAAATCATGTCGATCCCGCTTCACCAGCAAAAGCTCTCTAGGTTTCCAGCATCCAGTCTGAATATGACCAGCTGAAGTCAGGCGAGATTTGCGAGCATTGAATATACCTATCGTATCGCGGTGAGTGAATGGCAAGTATGGCCCGACTGTGCGTCTATTGGCGACTAGGAGTTGATCTTGGAGTAGCAGGATATCGGAGGATAAGTGAATTATCCGCCCGTCTGATGTCGGTGTATCGGAGTCGATGATTGCCGGTGGAAGGGTATAGATCGGATGAGTATTGGTGTGTTGAAGAAGGTTGTGTCGGTCGAGAGGATAAGCCATGACTGTTGATGATATTTGGAACGATAGGAAATATGCCTTACCTGCAAGCGTTAGCGGCATTTGAGTGAAGGATGACAAGAGACGTACCATCGTGTGATACAACGCCATTCCGCGGTCCACCGCCATATCTCCTGGTATCGAATGTCTGAATGACGCTCAGGAACGTCTTGTCCTTGTTTCGAGTCTTCCTCAGAACATAGATCACGTTGTAGCCCAAGTCGGGAATGTAGAATGTCCGCGAGTCTCGAGGGTGCTGGGCAATGTGGTGCGGATGGGGAGCTACGGTATCATCGTGCCATGTGGGTCTGGGTAGATCGAGATCTTGACGGAGTTGTAGTTGGCCCCCAGCTTCTATGCTGTACATTGCGACAGTCGAAGAGCCATACTGATAGTAAGTATGTGGACCATGTGGACCAGGCTTGACGGGGACTTACATTGATGACTATCAGATTCTGTCCATCTCGAGTAACCAGTGAATGCGCCGGCAAGTCCCCCTGAGTAGGCATCTGCCCATGGATCTCGAGATTGACATCACTTGTGTTCCTTGTTCCTCTAAGCGTTCCCGCACTTATCGATCCTGGCGTGATCTCATTATTAATGTAAAATAAGTTGTCCCGACGAGGATGCCCGATGAGATGCGAGACACTCTGCCGACTTCCCAGCGAGGCAGGAACAGGCGTAGATACCAATCTACCATGTATCGAGTCGAGCGAGAGGTAATGGAGCGGAAAAGACTGATTTGTTGGCGTAGTGACTAGTAAACCCTGGTGATGACCGGTCG
>Ga0308160_10005550_pt1 | contig 13103 bp, 8 predicted proteins | sample PhyFR1_FD_201036 | JGI IMG/M metagenome (GOLD analysis project Ga0308160, IMG submission 201036) | Phyllosphere microbial communities from UC Gill Tract Community Farm, Albany, California, United States - DLSLF.R1 | ecosystem: Host-associated > Plants > Phyllosphere > Unclassified | place: USA... | reverse complement strand
CGCACGGTGGGGCAAATCTACGCCCTGCTCTTCGTTTCCGAAGACCAGCTGCATGCCGACGACATCGGCGAAAAACTCGGCATCTCGCGCTCGAACGTGAGCATCGGCCTGAAAGAATTGCAGTCGTGGGGCCTGGTGCGCCTGTCGCGCATTCCGGGAGACCGCCGCGAATACTTCACGTCGCTGGGCGATGTGTGGGAAATCTTCCGCGTGGTCGCCGCCGAGCGGCGTCGACGCGAAGTCGCCCCGACGCTGTCGGTGCTGCGCGAATCGCTGATGGCCAATGCCAACCACCCCGAAGACAAGTTCGCGCAGGAGCGCATGCGCGAGATGCACGAGCTGGTCGACCTGGCCAACAACTGGTTCGACGACCTGCAGCGTCTGTCGCCCGAGTCGATGGCGCAGCTGATGAAGATGGGTTCCAAAGTCCAGAAGCTGCTCTCGGCCAAGGACCGCCTGTTCGCTGCCAAAGACGGCAAGGCGCCGAAGCAAACACCGGAAGAATAAGGCGGTCGGCAGAGCCGTGCTCGCCTCTTTCGGCCGACCGGCTAGACTGGGCTTTTCCTTTTTCTCTTACCAGTCCACTCCATGAATATCGCTTGTATCGCCTGGGGCTCGCTGCTCTGGAAACCCCAGGGCCTGAAGCTCGCCTCCGGATGGCATCCGGGCGGCCCCGCCATGCCCATCGAATTTGCCCGCCAGAGCGACGACAGTCCCGAACTGGCACTCGTGCTGTGCGACAGCGCACGCCTCATGCCCACCTACTGGGCCTACGTCGCCACCGATGACCTGGATACCGCCCGCGCCATGCTGTTCGAGCGCGAAAAGATCCGGCCAGCATTCCCCGAATGGATCGGCAGCGTGCCGGCGCAGGATGGCGTAGAAGACAATCCGCGCGTGGCCGCCTGGCTGCGCGCCAAGGGCATCGACGCCGCCATCTGGACCGCGATCCCGCCCAAATTCGATGGCGTGAGCGGCCGCGTGCCGACGGTCGACGAAGCCGTGGCATGGCTGGACAGCTGCAGCGGCGCGCAGCGCGACGCCGCCGAGGATTACATCCGCCGCACGCCGGCCCATATCGACACCGCGTACCGACGCATCATCGCTGCGCGCCTGGGCTGGCACCCGCTGCGCGAGGCGCATGTGACGCAGATGCGCTGAACGACTCCTGCTGCGGCATCGGCGCGATGTGTTGCCGCACCCACGCCTGCGCATGCGCCAGAGCCACCCTGGCCATCGCGGTCGGAAAATGAATGAAACCATGTGGCGCTTCGGGCGCGACGTTCAGTTCGACGTCGGCCACCTGCTGCCAGCGCTGCGCCATGCGCAGCGTGTCGTCGAGCAGCGGATCGCCGCTGCCAACGATCATCAGCGCCGGCGGCATGCCGGCCAGTTCGCCGAACAGCGGTGACAGCGGCGGCTGACGGCGCCCGGCGTCGTCCAGGTCGGGCGTGAGCCCGCGCAGTCCAGCCAGCATGCGCGGCCCGTCGAGCACCAGCGTTTCGGGCCCTGCCCTGCGCACGCTGTCGGTGCCAGCCATATCGTAGACGCCGTAGTACAGGACCGCGCCGGCGATGCGCCCGAGCAGCGCCGGCCAGGCCCGCAACCGCTGCAGCGTGGCGGCCGCCAGCTGCGCGCCCGCAGACTCCCCGACCACGATGACCGGCAGGCTTACATATTCGGGCAAGCCGTCCTGCAATAGCCAGCGCGCAGCAGCCAGGCATTCCTCCATCTGCTCCTGCACGGAGGCGCGCGGCGCCAGGCGGTAATCGACCGACACCACGGCCAGGCCACAGCGGCTGGCGAAGGCCGCATTGAACGCATCGTTCATGGGCGCATTGCCGATCACCCAGCCGCCGCCGTGGATGTCGAGCGCGATGCCGGCCACCGGCCCGCGCGGGCGGATGATCCGGACCTGCACCTGCACGCCCTCCAGCCCCACCATGCGCGTCTCGACCTGCAGGCCGGCGCGGCGCAGCTTGCGATCAGCGCCGACCTGGGACAAGCGCAGCAGGCCCTGCACCAGCGGCGGCATGAAGCGGTGGCGCGAGCCGAAGCGCGGCGCGCGCGCGAGCCGGGCGTTGAAGCGTGTCGCTTCGGCCAGCGTGGCATCGTCAAAGGTCAATGGCATCGGCTTTCCTGAAACATGAAAGAGTCAAACGGCCGGTAAGCGTACCACCGCATTCAAACCACCCTCGGGATGGTTCGACAGCACCAGCCGGCCGCCATGCGCTTCGATCACACCGCGCGCGATACCCAGGCCCAGCCCCATGCCGCCGTCATTCTGCTCGCGCCCATGGGCCAGCCGCACATACGGATCGAACAGGCTGGCAAACGCTTCATCGGGCACGCCCGGTCCGTGGTCGCGCAGGCAGATCAGCACCCAGCCGGGCTCCTGGCGCACGCTGATCTCGGCGCGCGCGCCGTAGAACAGCGCGTTGTCGAGCAGATTGCCAAGCGCGCGCTTGAGCGCCAGCGGCTTGCCGCGCACCGTCACGCCGCACGGTTGCCAGGCCACTGTATGCCCCGCCAGTTCGGCGCTGCGCACCATGCGGCCCAGCATCGTATCGAGCTTGATCTCGGTCGGATTTTCGTGGATGTCGCTGTCCTTCACGCATTGCAGCGCGCCCTTGACCATCATGTCGAGTTCATCGAGGTCTTCCTCGAATTCGTCCCGCAGGGCTTCGTCGTCCAGCAGTTCGGCGCGCAGCTTGAGGCGCGTGATCGGCGTGCGCAGGTCGTGTGAAATCGAGATGAACAGGCGCTCGCGATCGTCGATATAGCGCCCGATGCGCTCGCGCATCGCGCTGAAGGCGCGCGCGGTGTTGATGAATTCGCGGCTGCCGGTTTCGGGCAGCGGGCGCGCTTCGTCGTCGTGGCCCTGCCCCAGCGCCGACGCGGCATCGGACAACGCGGCCAGCGGCCGCGTGATCGAGCGCACGACGAGCAGGCAAAGCAGCAGCACCACGGCCAGCGACAGGACCTGCGGCATCAGGCGATCCCACGCGAACGGGTCGCTGCTGTCGAGGAAATACGGGTTGGGCATCAGCGCCGCCATGTACAGCCAGTTACCGGGCTCGATCTCGGTCTGGATCACGAGGATCGGGGCCGGGTCGGGTTTGAGCAGCAGCACGTGCTGGACCCAGGCATTGGGCAGATCGTCCAGGCGCACATCGTGTTCGGCCACCACCAGCCGGTCAGGCCGGGCAAACGCGAGCCGGAAGCCCGGCGAATGCGGCAGGTCGCTCCTGAGCGTGGCGTCGACCGTGGCGATCACGCTTTGCGCGAGCGGGTGCGGCGCGATCTGTTCGATCGGCACGTAGGCATGATTGAGGTTGACGAAAAAGCGCGTGCCGCCCATTTCACGCAACTGCTGGATGATCAGCAGGCGATAGGCCGGTGGCAGGCTGCGAAAGAAGCGGATCGCCCCGGCTGCGCTGTGCGCCACGTACTGGGCCGACGACTGCGCCTCGACCTGCGATCTGGCGCGCAGCTGGCTGGCCCAGATCGCGCTGGCTGCCAGCTGCGTCACCAGCACCCCGGCCACCATCACGAGCGTCAGGCGTCCAAGGAGCGATGCCGGCAACCAGCGCTGCAACGGCTGGTGCAGCATGCGCGCGAGCGGGTTGCTGCTACGGCTAGACACTGGACACGCTGACGTCGGCCGAGAACACATAGCCGGCCCCGCGCACGGTCTTGATCAGCGCTGGCTGCTTGCCGTCGTCGTTCAGCCGCAGGCGCAGGCGGCTGATCTGCACGTCCAGCGAGCGGTCGAGCGGGCCGGCGTCGCGCCCGCGCGTTTCCTCGCACAGCAGGCCGCGGTCGAGGATCTTGCCGGGGTGTTCGGTGAAGTATTTGAGCAGCTGGAAATCGAGTCCCGTAAGCGACACCGGATTGCCGGCGCTGTCGGTCACCGTGCGCTCCATCAGGTCGAGCGTGAAGCCGACAAACCGGTGGTAGCGCACCGACGGCGTCTCGGGCGCGGCGCGGCGCAGGATCGCCTTGATGCGCGCCAGCAGTTCGCGCGGGCTGTAGGGCTTGGCGATGTAGTCGTCGGCGCCCAGCTCCAGGCCCACGATGCGGTCGGTTTCGTCCGAGCTGGCCGTGAGCATGATGATCGGCACGTTCGAGCGCTGGCGCACCTGCTTGCACAGCGCGAAGCCGTCGGTATCGGGCAGCATCACGTCCAGGATCACCATCGACAGCGTCTCGAGGTGCGCATGGAATTCGGTCAGGAAGCTCTCGCCGTTGTGCGACAGGATCACGTCGTACTGGTTTTTCTCCAGATACGTCTTGAGCAGCACGCAGGTCTTTTTGTCATCGTCTACGATCAGTATCTTGCGCACCCGGCGTCCCCTGGCTGGTTAGGTTGAATAGTCTGAACAAGGCCGCCAGGCGGCGCTGTGCCAGCGCCACCGGCACGGCGTCGTCGAGCAGGTAGCGATGCACCTCGGCGATGATCGCGTCGCGGCTGGCTTCGTCGGTCGCCATGCGGTGCACCAGGCTGGGCGCCTGCACGGCCTCGCCGCCGGCGAAGGTCGTCCACGACGCCCGCGCGCAACTGTCCATGCGCGCGGGATCGGCATCGCGCCGCACCGGCACTGCGCCCTTGAGCAGATTGAAGTCGGCCTGGATCGATGGCGACAGCAGCAGGCGCGCCATCTTTTCCTGGGCTTCGCGGTGCCGGTAGTCGCCGGCGAACATCGACAGCGTGTCGACACTGTACAGGTGGTATGCGCCGGTGCCCGGTGCGCCGACGCAGCCGTAGTCCTGGTCCAGCACCATCCGGTGTTCGGCCAGCTCTGGCTTGGCCCAGTCGCCCATGATCATCATGCCGGCCTGGCCGGCGGCGAAGCGGCGTACGACCTCGGTCCAGGGCCGCTCGGCCAGCTGGCCGCCGGCCCAGCCCTTGATCGTGCGCAGGCGCTGCAGCGCGTGCGCGGTGCGCGCATCAAAAGCAGCGGCCGGACTGCGGCGCACGAACAGCGCGCGATAGAAGGCCGGCCCGCTTTCGGCCAGCACCAGGTTTTCGAACAGCGCCGCCACCTGCCAGGCTTCGCTGCTTTGCGCCAGCGGTTGCACGCCCGCGGCCAGCAGGCGCGCGGAGACGGCGTCGAATTCGGTCCAGGTGGTGGGCGGCGTGAGCTTGAGCCGGGCGAACAGCGCGCGGTTGTAGAACAGCGTATTGACGCGGTGGATGCCGAGCGGCGCGGCCATCGTGTGCTTGCGGTACTGGATCAGGTTCTGCACCGTGGGGAACAGCACGCCGCGCCAGTTGTCGGCGATGGCCACGTTGTCCAGTTCGAGCAGCAGGCCCATCTCGGCCCATTCGGCGACCGACACGCCGATGATCTGCGTGACTTCGGGCGCGTCGCCCGCCAGCACCCTGCCCTTGAGCACCTTGCCGGCACCGATGCCGGCGCCGCCGGGAATGGCGGCGTCTTCCCATTGCACGCCTTCCTTGCCGAGTCGCTGCGCCAGCAGGTCGGCCGCGCGGCGTTCGCTGGCCGAGGTCCACCAGTGCAGCACCTGCAGGCCGGACGATGGCGCTGCGGACGACGTTGCAGACGACATCGCGGGCGCCGGTGGCACGATCGCCAGCATCGGCGCCGCCGCCTGCACGGCGCCGTGGAAGGCGCAGGCAGCCAGGACGGCGCCAAGCTGCAGGCGTCGCCAGTCGCACCAACGCCCTGCCACTGTTCCGATCGACGCTCTCACCCGGTATCCCGCAGAAAACGCTGATTATAGCCCCGTGTTCCGCTACCCAGCAGGCATTTCGCCCGCGCCGTCAGCGCCGGTCGATGCGCGCCACGAGCCCCGGCCTGCCATTGCGGTCGAAGGCCGCGACCTGCACCAGTCCACGCTCGGTGATCGGCCCGGTCACCGGCCGGCTGCTGGCGGTCGGCGTGCTGCCATCCACGGTATAGCGCAGTGCGATCCCCGGCAACACGTGGTTGACCAGGACCTTGTCGCCCTCGAGCAGCAGGCCAGGCGGCGCAATGCGGTACGCCACGCCGGTGCGATCTAGGTCGAGGCGCGGCAGCACGCGCTGGCCCAGCGCATTGACGAAGCCCGACCACGCCGTGCGATGCAGCGCCGCCGCCTTCGCGGCATCAGGCTCAGTGGCCCAGGCCGGATCCGGCGCCCAGGCCCGTTCGGCCACCGCCAGCAGGCGCGGCATGACCAGGTAATCGATGCGGGCCGGGTCGCGCACGGTCTCGGTAAACAAGGTCGCTTCCAGGCCACGCACACGGCGCTTGCCGTAATCGGTCAGGCCGTCCTTGCCCACACGCGCAGCCTCGGTCGCGTTCTTCAGGTAGTCGAACGGGATGAAGTCATACGGGGTGTCGAGTTCAACGTAGTCGCCCCAGTTCACGCCTGGTTCTTCCGGGTTGGCGTTGTGGGCCATGTCCATGTACATCTTGGTCACGGGTGCCAGCACGATGTCGTAGCCGGCATTGGCCAGCCGATAGGCCAGGTCTTCGGCGCCTTCGGTGTTGTTCCAGACCCAGGCGAGAAAACCCTTTTGCGTGAAGCGCGGGTTCGGGATCAGCTTGTTCCTGCCATGCAGCGTGGTCTTGCGCGCCGCCAGCTCTTCCCAGCCCGACGTGTACAGACCATGCTTGCGCAGCATGCCATCGACCCGCTCATAGAAATAATCCCACAGGTCGGCCGTGGATTCGAGGTGTTCGCGCGCCATCATGGCGCGGCTGGCCGGGGATTGTTCCCAGGCGCCGTTCGGCAGTTCGTCGCCGCCCATGTGGATCGTGTGCAGCGGCGCGCCCGCTTCGCGGTGCAGTTTCACGACCTCGTCGACCACGTGCTGGACGAACGTGAAGCTCGACTCCAGGCCCGGATTCAGTACGTGATCGTTGTACAGCTGCGGCGACTTGTAGACCGAGCGATCGGCGAAATCATTGAGCAGATACTTGGCCGCGTCCTTGTCGCCGGCTGCCTTCAGGCGATGGTAGCGCGCTTCCATCGCCTGCACGGCGGCGCGCGCGTGGCCCGGCATTTCGAGTTCGGGGATCACGTCGATGTGACGCGCCGCCGCGTAGCGTAGGATCTCGATATAGTCGTCCCGCGTGTAGTACCCGCTGCCGCCCGCATCGCGCGGATCGGGCCCGGAGCCATAGGCCGGCTGCAGGCGCACGCCCGGCCTGGCGCTGTGCCCGCGTACGGCGCCGATCGACGTCAGCTCGGGCAAGCCGGCGATCTCGAGGCGCCAGCCTTCGTCTTCGGTCAGGTGGAAGTGGAACTTGTTCATCTTGTAGCGCGCCATCAGGTCGAGCCACTTGAACACGGTTTCCTTGGTGTGGAAGTTGCGCGAGACGTCGAGCATAAAGCCGCGATAGGCAAAGCGCGGCGCATCGACGATCGTCACCTCGGGCACCGACTGGTCGGCGGCGCCGGGCAACGGCAGCAGGTCGCGCAGGGTCTGCAGACCATACGCCACGCCGGCCGGGCTGTTGCCGACGATGGTGATGCCGCCGCCACTGCCGGCGCGCACCGCAAGGCTGTACGCTTCGGGCGAAGCCTGTCCTTCGACCTTGCCCACGCTCAGTCGCAGGGCCGGGCCGCTGCCCTGCAGCGATGCCGGGAACAGCGAGCGCGCCAGATCGGCTTCGCCTGCCAGTGCCGCCGATGCGCTCACCGATGGCTTGCCCGTCAGGCGCAGCTTGCCGCTGCCCTGCGTCAGCTGCAGGGGCGTCGGCAGCACAAGGGGCACGGCGCTCGCCGGCAGCAGGTCGGCGCGCTGGTTGCTGCGGTAGGTATCGGCAGCGGTGACCACGGGCCGCGCGCCCGTGTCGCCCTTGTCCAGCTGCTCGGGGCGCGTCACCGGCAGCAGCGCGAAGTCGCTGATCGCCACACCGACCTCGGGGTGCGCGTCATACACCAGGTACGGCCCGATGGGCGCGCGCGCCATCTTGATGATCACCTGCGGGTGGTAATAATCGATGTCGAGCGATTGCCCCGGCGCCAGGCCCGCAAAGTTTGCCTGCGGGCGCAGGCGGTACAGATTGCCGGCGACCTGCTCCATGCGCAGATTGCCCGTCACCGCCCCCGGCACGACGCCGTCCATGCTGTTGAAGTACAGCGTCCAGCCCTTGGCCGGCAGGCGCTGGCTGTCGTTGTTGGTCAGGGTCATGCGCGCCTTGGCGCGGCCTTCCGGCATCTGCGGCGTGTACTCGTTGCGCAGCAGCTCCCAGCGCATCTGCAGCCGGGCGCCACTGGCGACGCCTTCCATGCCGGCCGCAGCGGATGCTGACAGCGGGGTAGCCGGCGCCGCAGCCATGCCGGCCAGCGGCGTGGCCAGCAGCAGCGACGCCAGGGCGCAGCGTCGAACCAGGTGTGTGGTATCCAAGAGTGTCTCCAATCCAGCCAAAAGTGGGTTCGTCGTTCAGGGTTGCGGGGGCTTGTACCACCGGTCGAAATCGCGTTGCAGTCTGGCGGCCGCAGGTTCGGGCGCCAGCGTCCCTTTCAGCACGTCGGCGTTGACGCGCCATAGCACGCTTTCCATACTGGGTTGCCCGCGATGCAGCACTTGCGCATTCAGGCGGACGGTCGACGCGCAGCTGTTGCGCCATTCGACCATCTGCTTGGCGACCGGATCGCGCATCGCAATCAGGTGGTTTGACAGCGTGAAAAAGCCGGTCAGCCGGTTGCTGTAGATGTCGGCAAATTCCTGCGAGCCGACCCAGGCCAGGAACTTGAAGGCATCCTGCTTGTTCTTCGATGCGCGGTTCACGCCCAGCCCCAGGTCCATGTGGTCCGAGATGAAGCAGGCGTCGCCCCGCCGTTTTACCGGCGCGGCAAACACGCCCAGCTCCAGGCCGGGCGCGCTGCTGAAACGCGCGATATCCCAGGACCCTGCCGGATAGATCGCGGCGCGCCCCGTGGCAAACATCGCCTGGCTCTGGCCATAGGTTTGCGTGGCGGCGCTGGCGGGCAGATAGGCGCCCATGCGCGCACCAAAGCGCAGCGCCTCGACGAACGGCGGATCGGTCAGGCGCGCGCGCCCGTCGGCCAGCGCCTTCTGGCCGGCTTCGCCGCGCCAGAAATTGGGCCCGATATTGGTAAATACCAGCTGGCTCGCTTCCCAGCCGTCGGCCATGCCGAGCGCCAGCGGCGCGACGCCGTTCTTCTTGAGCACATCGAGCACGCGAAAGAATTCATCCACCGTGCGCGGCGCCTGCAGGTCGTATTTTCTGAAGATCGCCTTGTTGTACATGAAGCCGTGGATCACCGACGCCACCGGCATGCAGAAGGCTTCCTTGGCGCCGGCAGTCTGCCAGGCCACCATCGCGCCCGGCTCGAAATACTGCATCCCCGGCTTGCCATCGAGGCGCTCCAGATGTCCCTGCGCGTACAGGGTCAGGGATGCGTCGAACGGCCGGCACGCGACCACGTCGCCGGCGCTGCCGTCGGCCAGGCGCGCCGCGAGGCGGCCATCGTAGTCGGTGGGCGCGGTCGGCGCGAACTTGACGTCGATGCCGGGATGGCTGCGCTGGAACGCCGGGATCAGCACCTTTTCCCACAGCGTCTTGTCGTCCACACGCCAGCTCTCGATCACGAGCGTGCCGGCGTGCGCGAGCGGCGCCACCAGGGTCAAGAGTGCGCAGAGCAGCCATCCGGCAAAGTGCATCGACCTGCCCTTCTCAGTAGTGCGCGTACGGATTCTTGTTCCGGTTCGCGTAGTACAGCCAGGCGGTGCCTGCCACGCTGCCCGAACTGGTGAAGTCCGCATTGGTATTGCGCGTTGCGTACGGCATGCTGCCAAGCTTGTCGACCATGTAGTTCAGCGACTCGAGCATCTGGCTGGCCCCGTTGCCCGAGCACCCCATGGTGGGCGCGCCCTGGCGCATCGCCATGATCGCGCCCAGGCTGCCCTCGCTCCAGACGAACGGCGCGCTGGACGGCACGTTGTCGTAGATGACGTCGTAGAAGCCGACGATGCCAGTCACCTTGCGCGACGGGTAGTCCAGGCGCCCGGCGGTATTGAAATAGTCGCACATCCCCGGCAGTGCAGCGGCAAAGTTCTGTCCGGCGCTGCCCGTGTTCCCCAGCGCCAGCACCGACCACGAATAGGTGTCGAGATAGCGCTCGCCGGTATTGAGGGTGCTGGTATTGGCGTCGTAGCCGCCCAAAAAGCGCGTGCCGTTCCACAGGCTTTCGGCCGTCTGCCGCAACTGCGTGGCCGCGGCCAGGTACTGGCTGCCGCCATTGAGTGCGTGGTACTGGTGCAGGCTGGCATAGGCGTCGAGCTGGTGCTCCAGCGCGAAGATGCCGGTGCGGCCCGCCACGTAGTTGGTCGGCGCGAAGCGCAGGCCGCGGCGGCCCACGCCATTGATTGTCACGGCCACGGTTTCTGCGCGCAGGTAGTCGTGCAGGCGGGTCGACATCGCCAAGTACTTCGTGCTGCCAAAGGCTTTCTGGTAGGCGTTGAGCGCCATGCCGAACCACGCATTGGCGCCGGCGATGCGCATGTCCACGCCGGGATTGGCGTCGGCGCCGTCGGCCAGATAGGCAAACACCCACGCGCCGGACGCTGTCTGCGACCTGGCCAGCGCGTTGATGATCTGCTCGGCACTGGCCTGCTCGCCGGCCAGGCTGAAGGCGATCACGGCCAGCGCCTGGTCGTACAGGAAGGCCGAATCCATGTCGTGGAAGCTGCGGATCAGGCGCCCCGCGCCATACGGCCCGCCAGTGACCTGCGGCGTATTCATCATGCGCTGCAGTGCGGCGATCTGGGCGTTGGCCGACGTTGCCGGCGCCGGGAAATAAGCGGCAGTGTAGGCCGTGACCGCCGCCGGATCGATTGGCAGCGACAGCTTGGTCGTGCCCGTGATCTGGCCGCTGCAAAAGCCGCCGGTCGCATTGCAGTTGGGGCCCGAGAGCGGATCGTAGGATGCCGGGTGCAGCACCAGCACGGCGCGGTCGGCGCTGCCCACCGACCGCGGCAGGGTCAGCGTGAACGTGCCGTCGACGTTAATGACGGCGCTCGCATCGGCCTGGTAGTAGAACACATCGTGGTGGATGAACACGCCCAGCCGATAGTTCTGCACGCTCCCCGCCGGCAGCGCATGCGCGCCGCGGAACACGGTCTGCGTGGCCGACTGCGTCAGTTGCGAGACACCGAACGCCACGGCCGGCGCGCTGGCGAGCGGCGGTTCATTGTACGGAAAATCCCACCCCGACCAGACCGGCCATGGCGACGCGGCAGCCACGGCGACGGGCGCCGCCGACAACTGCCGAGAGACCCCGGCGCCGCCATCGTTCGCATTGCCACCGCAACCAGCCAGCACCAGCATGCCGGCGCCCACCAGCGCCGTCGCTACACTATTCAGACCATTGTTCGCACCACGCATCGCATTCTCCTGAAGGACACACTGCTGACAACTTGCTTTACCAGTCCACGCCCACGCGCACACCGAACATGCGCGGCTCGTTGTACTGGCCAATGACATACCCCGGGTCGACGATGCGCGCATTGTTCTTGGCAAGCACGTCGTTCAGGTTGTTCACGTACACCTCGGCGCGCCAGTTACCGCCAGGCGCGGTCAAGCGCAGCGACGCGTCATACGTTGCGTAGGCGTTCTGCTGATTGCCGACCTTGGGGTTGTCCAGGTTCTGGATGCTGAAGTACATCTTGTCCTGCCAGCGCGCCGACAGGCGCGGCGTGAGTTCGTAATCGCCGGCCAGCATGAAGCGCTGCGAGACTTCGATCCGGGCCGAGTTGCGCGGCGCGTTCGGCAAGTCATTCCCCACCACGTTCGCCGGGAAGCGCCCGACCAGCGCCTGGTTCGGACCCGTGTAGCGCACGCATGGCTCGACGCCGTACGTGGCGCGGAACGGCCCGCACGGCACGTCACGCCAGGTCTGCGTGTAATCCGGGTACGATACCACCTTGGCGCGCAGGTGCGAGTACTGGAAATTGACTTCGGCGCCCGCCCACGGGCGGTATTTGCCTTCCAGTTCGAGGCCCGAGATCTTCGCTTCGGCCGCATTCGTGGTGCCGTACAACACCGCCGAATCGCACGATGGATTGGCTGCAGTGCACGGGATCGCCGGGATGATCTTGCCCATCTCGACCGCGCCGGTCATCTGCATGTCCTTGTAGCGGCTGTGGAAGGCGGTGGCCGAGAACGACAGGCGGTTATCCAGCATGCGGCCCTTGTAGCCGACCTCGAAATTGGTCAGGGTTTCAGGCTTCCATGGCAGGAAGGTGTAGTGCGGGCCCGGCTCGCGGTCGGCGCAGTTGCCGCCCAGGCCGCGCGCGCAGATGTTCTGCTTGTCGCTGAAGCCGCCGGCCTTGTAGCCGGTCGAGAGCGAACCGAACACGAAGTCGTCCGGCGTGACCTGGTAGCTCAGGCCCAGGCGCCAGGTGAACTTGTTCCACGAATCGCGGTTGCTGCTCACGTCCGGCGTAATGCCGGCCATGCCGGCCACGCCGTAGTACGAACCCATGCCGGGTTTCAGGTCGCTGCTGTTGAAGAAGCGGCCCGGGATCGGCGTGTACTGGCCCTGGAAGTACGAGTACGGATCGCCCGTGGTGCCCGAATCGTAGAACTTGCCGTTCTTGTCTTCGCGCTCGTCGCGCGTCATGCGCCCGCCGACCGTCAGGTTCCATTTCGGCGCAATGGCCCAGTCGACCTGGCCGAAGGCGGCCATCGATTCGGACTGGCGGTCGGTCTGGTCATACAGCGCGTAGTACGGCGCGCCCGGTGCGTTGACCATCGCCGAGATCGAGTCTTCGCCGAACTCGATCGCATTCTTTTCGTGCATCCAGAACAGGCCGGTGACGTAGCGCAGATTGCCCTGCTCGCCGCGCAGCTGCAGTTCCTGGACCGTGGTCTTGAACTTCGACGAATTGGTAAAGCCGGCCGAATCGTTGACGAAGCCGCCGTAGATGTTGATGTCTTCGGCCAGCGGCTGGTAGCCCGAGTCGCCGTCGCGGATCTGGCGCCGGTTCTGTTCCGAGTACGACACGTTGTATTCGACGGTCGTGTGGTCGTTCACGCTCCAGGTCAGGCGGTTGCGGAAGGTGTCGATGTTCCAGTCGAGTTCACCCGGCCGGTTGATCTTGACGTCCCACTGCCCGC
>Ga0308160_10005549_pt1 | contig 13106 bp, 12 predicted proteins | sample PhyFR1_FD_201036 | JGI IMG/M metagenome (GOLD analysis project Ga0308160, IMG submission 201036) | Phyllosphere microbial communities from UC Gill Tract Community Farm, Albany, California, United States - DLSLF.R1 | ecosystem: Host-associated > Plants > Phyllosphere > Unclassified | place: USA... | reverse complement strand
GCCGATGAAGACAAAACGCGCGCCGCGCCGCATCGCCATCAGCGCCAGCGGCAGCGTTACCTGGCTGGCTTCGTCGAAGATCACGGTATCGAATTCGCAGTTCTCCAGCCGGTAGGTGCAGGTGGCGAACGGCGTGGCGCCGACCACGTAGCCGCCTTCTGGCCGGCCGTGCCACTCCGCGAAGCTGTCGGCGCCGCTCACGCCAGCCAATCCGATGGCCTGGGTGCCGCGTCCGATCTTCGCCACTTTCACGCCCTGGGCCGCGATCCGGTTCAGCGCATTGTTGATCGCCGTGTGGGTATGCGAGGTCACCAGCACGCGCTCGCCGCGCTCGACCAGCAGGCGCGCCGCCAGCGCCAGCACGCGGGTCTTGCCGGTGCCGGGCGGGCCCTGGATGCAGGCCACCTGCTCGGCCGCGACGATCTTGCCGACCGCCTCGGCCTGGGCCGCGTTCAGGCCCGCAGCCAGGGCGGCGGCTTCGGCTTCCTCGAAGTCGCGCGGGTCGAAGGCATCGTTGATGCGGCCGTCCAGCAGCGGCATCAGCGTGTAGTGGGCGCGCGAGGGCGGGATGGTCTGGCCGATGTCGTCAAGGACCTCGTCATAGTACTTGGAGAGGTCGAAGTCGTCGGGGTCGGCGTAGCAGGGCTGGCCGGCGGCGGCTTTCACCACCACCGACGCCTGGCGCACGCGCAGCAGCCAGCGTTCTTCGTCCTCGGCCTCGAAGGCGGCTTCGCGCGCGATGAGGGACGTGAACGGCGAGCCGCCGTGCAGGCAGACCAGGTCGCCCTCGCGGAAGCGCGAGTCGGTGCCGCCGTCGGTGTACGCCCAGACGGTGCCGGCTTCGGGCCCCGCTTCGAGCTTCAGGAAGCGCTGGCTCAGGCCCTTGGCCAGCCTGTCGGTCAGCGGCTGGCGCCAGACCGCGAACAGCTGTTCCTGGGCCGCCTCGCGTTCGGCCGCCACGAACGCGCGCAAGCCGTCGAGCAGGCGCGCGTAGCGGCGTGCCCGCGCGCTTGCCGCGGCGGCTTTATCGAGGGGCTGGGTCATGGTGGCTTCTGAAGTGAAGCATGGCTTATACGGCGGCGGCCCGCTGTCCGTCAAGCAGCAGGGCGCTGCGGCTGCGCGCCAGCGTGGTTTTCCCGACCGTTGTAGGATGATGTTTTTGCCACTTCCAGGACCAGACCCATGAGCGCCAACCTGTACGACATTCCCCTGCACCGCCTCGAAGGCCAGCCTGCTTCGCTGGCGGATTACAACGGCAAGGTCATGCTGATCGTGAACGTTGCCTCGCAATGCGGCCTCACGCCCCAGTACACCGGGCTCGAGCAATTGTTTGGAAAATACGAAGACCGCGGCCTGGTCGTGCTCGGCTTCCCTTGCAACGACTTCGGCGCCCAGGAACCGGGCAGCGAAGCCGAGATTGCCGATTTCTGCCAGCGCAATTATGGCGTGCGCTTCCCGATGTTCGAAAAGATCGAGGTCAACCGCGAAGGCCGCCACCCGCTCTACCGCGAGCTGATCGCCGAGCAGCCACAGGCGCAGCAGGTGGCGGGCAGCGGGTTCGGCGACAAGCTGGCCCAACACGGCCTGAGCCCGAAAAACCCATCCGATGTGATGTGGAATTTCGAGAAGTTTTTGGTCGGCCGCGATGGTAAAGTAATTGGCCGCTTCGCACCGGACATGAAACCGGACGACCCGGCGCTGGTAGCGGCAATCGAGGCTGCGCTGGGCTGAATCGCATCGGATTCGATGTGCGTCATGCCGGATGCCGGCGGCAGGATCGTTTGCTCCTGAATGAGGTCTCAGCAGTACTTTCAATTACACGAGGAGAACGTCATGGCGTATGTCGATGGTTTCGTGATTCCCGTTGCAAAGAACAAGCTGGATGCTTATCTGGAAATGGCGCGCAATGCCGCCGCCATCTGGCGCGAACATGGCGCCATCGAGTTCCGCGAGTGCGTGTCGGACGATGTCCAGCCCGGCAAGCTCACGTCCTTCCCGCAGAGCGTGAACCTGGAAGAAGGCGAACTCGTCATCTTTTCCTGGATCGTCTACCCTTCGCGCGCGGTGCGCGATGCGGCCAACGACAAAGTCATGAGCGACCCGCGCATGGCCGAGTACATGAAGCCGGAAAACATGGCCTTCGACGGCAAGCGCATGATCTACGGCGGCTTCGAGATGCGGGTCGATCTGTAGCGGGCGCCGTTTCGCTACACCCCTTCCAGGCTTGACCGGTCAGGTGACTGGCTGCCGCATTACGCAGTGGCCAGCGCTTCCGCTTGCTATCTTCAACATTTGTTTTATGAAAAAACAAATGTTTAGCAAACCGTAGCCGGAGGCCTCGCATCGCCTTCAGGGAGTCTTGCAAACTCAACAATCGTTTCACCAGCCTAACGCGTTGCCGCATTCCATGTAAAAACAGTACAGTAAGGGTGGTTTTTCCAGTCCTGTGCGGAGGTTTGCGTGAACGAAGGGTTCGATACGGCATTGCCACGGAAGTTGCTGCTCGCCACAGATTTGAGTGCGCGCTGCGACCGGCCACTCGAGCGCGCCAAGGCGCTGGCGGCGCAATGGCATGCCTCGCTCACGCTGCTGACGGTGCGCGAAGGCCCGCAAGTACCGGCCGAAGTGGTGCACTGGCTGGCCGGCAGCGAAGCCGGTACCGAAGCCGAGTTCGCCGCCCGGCGCGACATCGCCCGCGAATTCGCGGGCTGGGCATACCCGGTCAATCTGCAATTCGGCGATGGCGACGTTGCCGGCGCCATCCAGGCGGCAGCCGAACGCGAGGGGAGCGGCCTCGTCATCGTTGGCGAGGCGCGCATCAATACACTCGGCGAAATGCTGCTCGGCTCGACGGTGGAGCAGCTGGCGCGCAGCCTGGCGCCACCGCTGCTGGTGGTGCGCCAGCGCGCCCGCGCAGCGTATGCGCGCATCCTGGTGCCCACCGATTTTTCCCCGGCCGCAGCCCTGGCGCTGGAGACCGCCGCCCGCCTCTTCCCTGAAGCGCAACTGATTGTCTTCCACGTGCACGAAGCCGGGCTCGAGGGCCTGGCCGACCGGCGTGGCGATGGCAACGGCGGCGCCGGAAACAGCAGCGCAATCCGCCTGCGCTGCCAGCAATTTGTCGACAGCTGCAATCTGGCGCCCGGGGTCCGCGCCGGCATCGCCATCGACAGCGCCGCCGGCGCGCCGGAACTGCTGACCGCCCGCTACGCCCTCGAACACGCGGTCGACCTCGCCGTGCTCGGCCTGCACAGCCAGTCCGGCATGCTGCGCCTGTTCATGGACAGCAAGGGCGAGCAAGTATTGCGCGGTCTCGACTGCGACACGCTGCTGGTCAGCACCGGAGCACGCGATGCGGGCGCCTGACATGCGCGCCTGCCGTCACGCCCATCCACTGGGCACGGCGGGGCCGTGCCTCGCCTGGCCACGCTGGACAGGGTGACGCATGCTCGAACTCCTGGTCGTCCTCCCCTTCCTTGGCGCTTTTGTGGCCGGCTGCATGCCGGACGGATCGCGCAACCGGCCTTTCGGCGCCGCCGCCGTGGCAACAAGCCTGGCACTCGCGCTGGCCATTTCCCGTTTCGACGAAGTCGCTTCACACGACATCATCAAGGTGCAGTACGAATGGCTGCCCGCCTTCGGCCTCGACCTGGCGCTGCGCATGGATGGCCTGGCCTGGGTGTTCACCGTGATGGTGCTCGGCATCGGCCTGCTGGTGCTGCTGTATGCGCGCTACTACATGTCGCCGCGCGACCCGGTGGCACGCTTTTTTGCCTACATGCTTGCCTTCATGGGGGCGATGCTGGGCGTGGTCCTGTCGGGCAACCTGATTCAACTGGTGGTGTTCTGGGAACTCACCAGTTTTACGTCGTTCCTGCTGATCGGCTACTGGCAAAGCCGCAACGACGCGCGCCGCGGCGCACGCATGGCATTCACCGTCACCACCATCGGCGGCTTGTGCCTGCTAGCCGGCGTGCTGATCCTCGGCCACATCGTCGGCAGCTACGATCTCGACCTGGTGCTGGCCGCCGGCGACCGCATCCGCGCCCACGACCTGTATCTGCCGGCCCTGATCCTGGTCGCCCTCGGCGCCCTGACCAAGAGCGCCCAGTTCCCCTTCCACTTCTGGCTGCCGCACGCAATGGCGGCGCCAACGCCGGTGTCGAGCTACCTGCACTCGGCCACCATGGTCAAGGCCGGTGTCTTCCTGCTGATCCGCCTCTGGCCGGCCCTGTCCGGCACCGAAGCCTGGACCTGGATCCTCGGCAGCGCCGGCGTCTGCACCCTCTTGATCGGGTCCTTCTTCGCCATCTACCAGAACGACATGAAAGGCCTGCTGGCCTACTCCACCATCAGCCACCTCGGGCTGATCGTGGTGCTGCTGAGCATAGGCACGCCTTTGTCCGTGGTGGCGGCGGTGTTCCACACCATGAACCACGCCGTGTTCAAGGCTTCGCTGTTCATGGCGGTAGGGATCGTCGACCATGAAACCGGCACGCGCGACATGCGCGTGCTGCGCGGGCTGCGAAAGGCGATGCCCTACACGGCGGCGCTGGCGATTGTCGCCAGCGCGGCAATGGCCGGCGTGCCGCTGCTGAATGGCTTCCTATCGAAAGAGATGTTCTTTGCCGAGACCATGGTGGTGGGCGGCACCGAGGACTGGTCGATGTCGGTGGCGGCGGTGCTGATGGGCGTGTTCAGCGTGGCCTATTCGCTGCGCTTCATCAGCGTCTTCTTCGGTCCGCTCGCCAAGGATCTGCCGCAAAAACCGCACGAACCGCCGCGCTGGATGCGCTTCCCGGTCGAATGCCTGGTGGTGCTGTGCATTGCCGTCGGCGTGATGCCCGAGCGCGTGGTCGGCCGCATCCTGGAAGTGGCCACCCACTCCGTGGTCGGTCCGGACATGCCCGAATACGACCTCGGCATCTGGCACGGCTTCAATCTGCCGCTGGGCATGAGCGTGGTGGCCCTGCTCGGCGGCATCGTCTTCTATGCCGTGCTGCGGCGCCGCTTCAACCTGGCCGAACGCGACCGGGTGCCGGTGCTGCACCGTTTCAAGGGTGCGCAGGCCTACGAGAACGCCATGCTCGGCTTGTCCGCCGCCTCGGCCTGGCTGCTGCGCCGCGCCGGCACGCGCCGCCTGCAGCCGCAACTGCTGGTGCTGATGCTGGCCATGGTGGTGGTGCCGCTGCTGCTGGTGCGCCCGCTACCCAGCCTCGCCATGCCGGGCCTGGCCGACATCGACATCCTGTTCGCCCTGCTCTGGCTGATTGGCGCGGCCTGCGCGCTGGGCGCCGCCTGGCAGGCGAAATACCACCGTCTGGTGGCACTGATCCTGGCCGGCGGCGTCGGCATCGTGGTCAGTTTGACGTTCCTGTGGCTGTCGGCGCCCGACCTGGCGCTGACCCAGCTGATGGTGGAAACCGTCACCACCGTGCTGATCCTGCTCGGTTTGCGCTGGCTGCCGCCGCGCCTGCGTCCCCGCCACCTGGCGCAGAAGGCGCCCCGTTCCACCTGGCTGCGGCGCGCGCGCGACGGCTCGATCTCCGTGGCCGGCGGCCTGGGCCTGGCCGCCGCCACCTGGGCCCTGCTGAACAGCACGCCGCCAAAAACCATCAGCGACTTTTATTTGCTGCGCGCCCTGAGCGAAGGCGGCGGCGCGAACGTGGTGAATGTGTTGCTGGTCGACTTCCGCGGCTTCGACACCATGGGCGAGATCACCGTGCTGTCGGCGGTGGCTCTCACCGTGTATGCCCTGCTGCGCCGCTTCCGCCCGGCGCCGGAAAGCGTGGCGATCCCCGTGCAGCAAGCCAACGACGTCGATCCGGCCGTCGCACAGAATCCGGTGCAGCAGGCGCGCAGCGGCTACCTGGCCGTGCCCGCCGTCTACCTGCGCTTCCTGCTGCCTTTCATGGGCATGATCGCCGTGTATTTCTTCATGCGCGGCCATAATCTGCCGGGCGGCGGCTTTGTCGCCGGCCTGATCTTCGCCACCGCCCTCATCGTGCAATACATGATGGCCGGCACCGACTGGGTCGAATCGCACCTGCGCCTGCGTCCGCACCGCTGGATCGGCGCCGGCCTGCTCACCGCCTGCCTTACCGGCATCGGCGCCTGGCTGTTCGGCTATCCCTTCCTCACCAGCCACACGGCGCACGTCACGCTGCCGCTGCTGGGGCAAATCCACATCCCGAGCGCCTTTGTCTTCGACCTGGGCGTGTTCCTGGTCGTGGTCGGCACCACCATGCTGATCCTGGTCGCGCTGGCGCACCAGTCGCTGCGCAGCCACCGCATGCCGGCCGGCGCCACCCGCCACGCCCTGCCGCCGACCAAGGAAATCGCCTGATGAACCTCGTCATCGCCATGGCCATCGGCATCGTCTTCGGCTCCGGCATCTGGCTGCTGCTGCGCCCGCGCAGCTTCCAGGTGCTGACCGGCCTGATGCTGATGTCCTACGCCGTCAACCTGTTCATCTTCATCATGGGCCGCGTCTGGCTCGATAAAGCCCCGTTCACCCCGGCCGGCAAGGCCATCGACCCGGCCCAGCTGGCCGACCCGCTGCCGCAGGCGCTGGTGCTGACCGCGATCGTGATCGGTTTCGCCACCACCGCCTTGTACCTGGTGGTGATGATCGGCGCGCGCGGCCTCACCGGCACCGACCACGTGGATGGGGAGGAGCCCGAAGTATGAGTTTTAGCTTGTCCCAGCATCTGTTGATCCTGCCGATTTTGCTGCCGCTGATCTGCGGCGCATTGCTGGCGCCGTTTACGCAAGGCGCGCACCGCATGAAATTCGGCCTGGCGTATGCCTCGGTACTGGGCCAGCTGGCCGTGGCCCTGATGCTGATGCTGCGCACCGACAGCGGCGCCGGCAACACCGGCATCGGCGTCTACCTCGCCGCCAACTGGTCTGCCCCCTTCGGCATTGCCCTGATGGCCGACCGTTTATCCGCGCTGATGCTGCTGCTGACCAGCGTGCTGGCACTGGCCGCCCTGCACTATGCGATGCAGCGCTGGAGCCGCATCGGCGTGCACTTCCACCCGCTGTTCCAGTTCCTGCTGATGGGCATCAACGGCGCCTTCCTGACGCACGACTTGTTTAATTTATTCGTGTTCTTCGAGGTGATGCTGGCCGCCTCGTACGGCCTGGTCCTGCATGGCTACAACGCCGAACGTCTGCGCGCCAGCATGCAATACATCGCGGTCAACCTGGCCGCCGCCCTGCTGTTCCTGCTCGGTACCTCGCTGATCTACGCCACCACCGGCACCCTGAACATGGCCGACCTGGCCGCGCGCATCGGCGCCATGCCACTCGAGAACAGCGGATTATTGAAACTGGGCGTGACGGTGCTGGTACTGGCTTTCCTGGTCAAGGGCGCGATGTGGCCGCTGGGCTTCTGGCTGCCCACCACCTATGCCGCCGCCTCGCCACCCGTCGCCGCGATGCTGGTCTTGATGACCAAGGTCGGCGCCTACGTCATCCTGCGCCTGTGGCTGCTGCTGTTCTCGGACGGCACGAATGCCGGCTTCGGCTTCGACGCCTTGCTGTGGGGCGGCATGGCGACCATCGTGTTCGGCGCGGCCGGCATGCTGTCCACCGACTCGGCCGGACGCATGGCCGGCTACAGCGCCACCATTTCCTCGGGCACCCTGCTGGCCGTGATCGGCTACGGCCAGCCTTCGCTGGTGACGGCCGGCCTGTATTACCTGATCGGCTCGACGCTGGCGGTGGCCGCCTTCCTGCTGCTGATCGAACTGATCGACCGTATCCGCTCCCCGAGCGCAGCCATGCTGGCGCTGACCATGGAAGCCTGGGCCGTCGACGACAGCGAGCCCGACGACAGCCCGAACGAACCGCGCGGCCGCGGCGTGCCGGCCGCCATGGCCTTTTTGTCGGTGGCCTTTGCCGCCTGCGCCCTGATGATCGCCGGCCTGCCGCCCTTGTCCGGTTTCGTGGCCAAATTCGGCATGTTCCATGCGCTGCTCAACCCGGAAGGCGAAGTCATCCGCCGCGCCGGCTGGGTGCTGATGGCGCTCGTCTTCGTGTCCGGCCTGATCGCCATCATCTCGATGCTGCGCTTCGGCGTGCGCACCTTCTGGGCTGCGCAAGTGGTCACGCCGCCGCGCCTGCACTTGTCGGAAGTGGCGCCGGTGACGCTCTTGCTGCTGCTGTCGGTGGCGATGACGGTGCAGGCGCGTCCGCTGTTCGATTACCTCGGCCGCGCCAGCGCCGACATCCACCGCCCGGCCAATTACATCGAGCGGGTATTGCACGAACCGGCCGTGCCCGGTCCGGCAGCGCAAGGGGCAACACCATGAAGCGCTGGCTCCCCCATCCGCTGGTGTCGCTGGCCCTGTGCGTGCTGTGGCTGCTCCTGAACCAGGCATTCGATATCGCCAGCATCCTGCTCGGCGCCTTCCTCGGCATCGTGGTGCCGCTGCTGGTGCGCAACTTGCAGCCGCTCGGCTACCCGCGTCTGCGCGCACCGCTGGTCTTTATCCGCCTGATCGGCATGGCCGGGGTCGAGATCGTGCGTTCCTGCTTCAACGTCTGCCGCATCATCCTGTTTGCCGATTACGGCAAGGTGAATTCGCAGTTCATCCGCATTCCGCTCACCATTACCGACCCTTACGGCCTGGCCATGCTGTCCTGCCTGATCAACATGACGCCGGGCACGGTCTGGGTCGAGATCCTGGAAGAAAAATACGAACTCTCGTTGCACGTGTTCGATCTGCACGACGAGCAATGGTGGATCGACACCATCAAAACCCGGTATGAACAACCCTTGATCGAGATTTTTGAAACGGAGGCAGCCCGTGGCGACCCTGCTTGAGTTATCTGTCGGCTACGCCCTGGTGTGCGTGCTGGTGGCGATGGTGTTCTGCGCCGTGCGGCTCTTGCGCGGCCCCTCGGCCCACGACCGCGTGCTGGCCCTCGACACCTTGTGGATGACCGGCATGCTGCTGGCCCTGGTGCTCGGCATCCGCTTCGGCACGCAGGTGTATTTCGAGGTGGCGGTGCTGATTGCCCTGATCGGCTTCGTGTCGACGATCGCCATGGCCAAGTTTTTGATGCGCGGGGAGATCATCGAATGAGCGGCGTCGAGGATTTGCCGGGCTGGGCGGCGGCCATCGTGTCGCTGCTCCTGATCATCGGCGCCAGTATCGTGCTGATCGGTGCGCTGGGACTGCTGCGCCTGCGTACGTTTTACCAGCGCATGCACGGGCCGGCCATCACCATCACGCTGGGCGCGGGCTGCCTGCTGATCGCGTCGATGGTCTTCTTCACGGTGGGACAGTCGCGCCTGGTAGTGCACGAGGTGATCATTTCCGCCTTCCTGTTGATGACGGCGCCGGTGGTGTCGATGATGATCATCCGCGCGGCCGTGTACCGCGACTTGCGTGCGCGGAAAGGGGAAAGCGGCGCGACGGCGGGCGGCGTGTACACCATCGTCGAGAACGAGGTGCCGAGCAGCCCGGCGCCGGGAGAACGCTAGCCGCTAGGCATCCTTGCGCCCGGTCTGGCGATGCAGCGCGGCCAGGCGTGCGCGGGTGGCGCGCAAGCGCGGATGGGTGGGCAGCATCAGCTTGGTGCGGATGGCCAGTGCGCGCTCCAGCAGCGGCTCGGCCGCCGCGGTGTTCCCCTGCGCCAGGTACAGGCTGCCGAGTTCATGCAGCGCACTGGCAACTTGGGAATGGTTGGCGTCCAGGTGCTGCTCGCGCAGCTTCAGCGCCCGTTCGAGATGCGGCCGGGCCTGCGCATGCGCGCCCTGGCCCGCCAGGGCCGTGCCCAGTTCGAGCAGGCTGAAGGCGAGATCGACGTGGCCTGGCTCCAGCATCGCTTCGCGCGTCGCCAGGGTCCGCGCGCACAACACCTGCGCCTCCCGGTAGCGGCCCATGTCGTTGTACAAGGCGCCAAGATTGTTCCATAACACCGGCAGCAGATTGCGGTCGTCGGGTTTGACCGCGGCCTGCATGTCGATCGCCCTCCGGAAGGCGGCCTCGGCCTCGTCAAACCGGCCCTGCAGCTGGTACACCGATGCCAGCTCGTTCAGGCTGGCGACAATGTATTCGCGGCGCGGTTCCGGTCTGCGCTCGTCCAGGGCAAGCATGCGCCTGGCCAGGGTTTCGGCCTGGCTGAAATCGCCCCGCAGCGAGGCAACGGCAGCCATGCGTCCGAGTGTCTGGCGCAGGTCGGGATCATGGTCGTTCTGGCGTGTTGCGAGCAGCGCCAGCTGGCGCTGCAGCATCGCTTCTGCCTGCGGCAATTGTTCCGATTGAACGTACAACGAAGACATGGCCCCGAGCGCGGTCAGCAGTTCCTCGTCGCCGTCGCCGGGCGCCTGTTCGGCCAGCAGCAAGGCTTCGCGGTAGAGCGGTTCAGCCTCGGCAAACCGGGCTTGCTGGAAGTAATTTTCACCCACGCCTAGCAGGCGCTCCTGCAACTGCAGCGGCGTGACGCCATCCGCCTGCCGGGCCAGGGCGAGCGCGCGCTCCAGGTAAGGACGGGCATCCGTAAAACGCCACTGCCGGTCCAGGCTCTTGGCCAGCAACACGCATATTGTTTCATCCAGGCGCGGCACTGCGCCGGCCTGGCGCCCGCTCAAGGCCAGCGCGCGCCGCAGAAGCGCCTCGGCCTGTGCCGGTTTGCGCAACTGGAGGTAGTGCTCCGCCATCCTGACAAACCGAGCCTGGTCGCCATCCTGTTCCGCCTGCGCCAGGCGCGCCTGGGCCGCTTGCGCTTTGGCCGGGCCTGCCACGCCGTCGAGATACAGGCGCTGCAGATGGATGCCCGACTGCGTTTGTCCGTTTGCTTCGGCCTGCTCGAACAGGCGCAGCGCGGCCTGCTCGTCCGGCGGCTGGCCGCAGCCGTCCTCGAGGCAGGCCGCCAGCAGATATTGCGCATAGGGCTGTCCCTGGCCGACCGCTTTTTCCAGCAGCGTTCGCGCCTGAACCTTATCCTGGGGAACGCCCTCCCCGAGCAGGTACAAGTTGGCCAGCATGGTCCGGCCCAGCGGCTGGTTTGCCGCCTCGGCCAGGCGCAACCATGTGACGGCTTCGTCGATGTTGCGCTCCGTGCCCGCGCCCTGCATCAGCGACAGGCCAAGCTGGGCCTGCGCATCCGTATCGCCGCCCTCGGCGGCTTTCCGGAACCAGCCATAGGCTTGCGCCTCATCCCTTTCCATCCCCTTGCCGAAGCGGTACATCAAGCCCAGGTTGTACTGGCCGATGGCATTGCCCTGCTGCGCCGCCCGCCGATACCAGCGCTCGGCTTCCGCAAGATCCTGCACTACGCCGGCTCCCTGTTCATACAGATAGCCGAGGCTGACCTGGGCCTGGGCATGGCCCTGTTCGGCAGCGCTGCGGTACACGACTGCGGCCCGGAAAAAATCCTGCGCTGCACCCTCGCCGGTTTCGTAGGCGCGGCCACGGTTGTACAAGTCCTCGAGAGGAACCGGGGCGGTACTCAGCTGTACTGTCTGGTGCAATACGGGGATGTCGGCAATGGCCGCGCTGCTCAACATGGCAGGGGCCAGCATCAGCAGGATCGTTTTGGTGCGCATGTTCTTTTTCTCATGGGGCCTGCCATGCTCGGGCAGGCGAATCGTCGACGTGTGTCTGGAGACAGCCGCGTGCTCCAGAATGCGCGGTCATTATTACATTGATAATGCACTAATGCATGAAAGAAAGACTTTCATGATCGAGCGATGGGGCGGGAGGAAAGGGGGGAGTGCGACAGCAGATGAGTGTGCAGCGGCCCGCGCACGAGGTGGTGCATGCGCGGGCTTGTCCTGACGATCAGAGTTCTTCGGTATTGCAGTGTTGTTCCCACAGCTGGCAAGCGCGTTCGATGCCCCATGCGCACTTGTTGGCGTAGGTCTGGCAGAGGGTTTCGTTCACCGCCAATGCGGAGGTGGAAACGCCGAGACCCAGGCCCAGGCTGAGCACAAACGCCATTTTCTTGAGTGTCAGTTTCATCGTCGTTCTTTCATCGTTGTTGTCGTTGAAAAGAATCACGCCGGTTGGGTAGCCGGCCCTGCAACATCGCCGGCCGGCGAGCACGATACCGAGGAATCAGCCTTCGTAGCTATAGCAGTTAATGTCCCACAGCAGGCAGGCGCGCTCGTTACCGTCCGCGCATTTCGCTGCCCAGATATCGCACTGGCCGTCACCTGCAGCGGCATAGGCCGATACCGATCCGGACATGCCCAGCCCCAGGCCGAGGCTCAGCACAAACGCCATTTTCTTGAGTGTCGATTTCATCGTTCTTCTTTCGTCTTGTTATGGAAAAGAATGGCCATCACGAATGGTGTGGAAGGATCTTAGCAGTGCAATATTGTTCGGCTACTAGCAAGACAACTAGCCTGAAGCGTTTGACAAACAGGGACTTCCGATGCATCGCTATCGCGGCTGTTGCCTCGGCAATCAGACAGGATCGCGTGCAGGAATGGCAGCGAGGCCTTGTTCATTTTTTGAAGCCCTTCACGAAACGTGAACAGGCCGGTTTTGTGAACATGGAAACAGGCATGGTCTCTTCGGACCGGACACAGTAAAAAAGCCCTGCAAGCAATGCTTGCAGGGCTTTCATGACGGTACAACTGCCGAGGCCGGCTTAGAACGGAATATCGTCGTCCATGTCCGAGAAGTTCGGTGCCGGACGCTGTGGCTGCGGACGGGCTGCCGGTGCCGGAGGCGCCTGGCGTGGGGCCGGACGCTGTTGCTGTTGTTGTGGCTCGTAGCCACCGCCGTCGTCCATTCCCATGTCGTTGCCGCCACCCATGCCCTGGCGACCACCCAGCATTTGCATGTTTTCTGCAACGATATCGGTAGCGTAACGCTCGATGCCGTCCTTGTCGGTGTATTTACGGGTTTGCAGACGGCCTTCGACGTAGACCGACGAACCCTTTTTCAGGTACTGGCCGACGATTTCAGCCAGGCGGCCGAAGAACGAAATACGGTGCCATTCGGTCAGCTCTTTCTGCTCGCCGGTGTTGCGGTCCTTCGACTTGAACGAGGTGGCGACCGCGATGTTCGCGATGGCGTCGCCGCTCGGCATGTAGCGGATTTCCGGATCGCGGCCGAGGTTGCCGACGATGATGACCTTGT
>Ga0308160_10005548_pt1 | contig 13107 bp, 13 predicted proteins | sample PhyFR1_FD_201036 | JGI IMG/M metagenome (GOLD analysis project Ga0308160, IMG submission 201036) | Phyllosphere microbial communities from UC Gill Tract Community Farm, Albany, California, United States - DLSLF.R1 | ecosystem: Host-associated > Plants > Phyllosphere > Unclassified | place: USA... | reverse complement strand
CGATGTTAACAAGCTGGTGGAATAGGTGCCGACATAGATTTACTGCCGTGGCTGTAGCATCGCTGGCAAATTATTTTCGCCATACAGATGCAATGCGCCTACCGCCACGACATAGTTGCCCGTTGGCAATGTCTCCAGCTTTTGCCGCCAATCTTGGTTACGCTGATGCATCAGCATATCATACAGTTCGGTACTGAAGGTGGTGGGTAGCGTATCCCATGCGCCGCTGGGTTTGACGTTAAGCCACCAACTGATCATCGTCTGTAACAGCCGCGCATTGGTATGCCAATGCTCTAGTGTGTCGCGCAGTAGCACGATGCCCCCTCTCGGCAATTGTTCCAGCATAGCGTACTGTTGTTGCGCCCCTTCCAGCTCGATCACCCTTATGTGCTGTGATTTGGCCGCCTGTAATAGCTGGTAGTCCACCCCGTACTCGGTGCGCAGCCCCAGGCGCTGAGCCTGACGCGCTTGCATCATTAGTGCCACCTGCCAGCCTGGTAAGGTCGAAAATGCGTGGACATCAGCCTCCAGTTCTTGGCATAGCATCAGTAACTGGCGGAATTCATCGGTGGAAAGGCGCTGCTCAAGCCCCGGCTGCGGCTCGGCATCACCAAATGGTGAGGCGGAACCGGTGATATCGGACTCGACGATCAACGCATCCGCCTGTTTCAGGCGCATGATCAGCCTGGTTGGCAACGGAGCCATATCCACCGTACCCATATGAATGCTGCCCACCAGATGCAGTTGGCGACCACCGGGCAGGTTGATGTCCAGTGCCGGGTAGGCATAGCTGATGGGAGAAATCAGGCCGAGAAAGGCGGCGATGTGGCGTAGCAGTTGACCCATATAGCGGGGCTCCAAGAAGGTATTTGCTTTCAAACTTGACCGGTGAGGGGGCCATGGTGGCCTCATGCTAAACACTCTCCGCCATATCAGAAAGCCTGAAGGAAAGATGTCGAAACAACCGGAGGCTATTTCTCACCCTGGAAGGGTTCCCCTTTAGGTTTAAAGCGCAACAGCCGATTAGCGTTGCTGACTATGGTAATAGATGACAGCGCCATCGCCGCGCCAGCGACTACCGGGCTGAGCAGCGTACCGATGAGCGGATAGAGCACGCCAGCAGCGATCGGAATGCCCAGCGTGTTGTAAATAAACGCGCCGAACAGATTTTGCTTCATATTGCGCAATGTCGCTTTCGATAACTCCAGCGCATCGGCGACACCGTGCAGGCTGTGGCGCATCAGGGTCATCGCCGCAGTTTCGATAGCGATATCGCTGCCGCCGCCCATGGCGATGCCCACATCGGCCTGCGCCAGTGCTGGCGCATCGTTGATGCCATCGCCGATCATCGCTACGCGCTGTCCTTTCGCCTGTAGCTGCTTGATTGCCGCTACTTTGCCCTCCGGCAGCACGCCAGCAATCACCCGATCTATGCCGATCTCTTTGGCGATGGCGTTGGCGGTCAGCGGGTTGTCGCCAGTCATCATCACTAACTGGTAGCCTTGCTGGTGGAGGCGCTGCAATGCCTCAACGCTGTCACTGCGCAGTGGATCGCGGATGGCGAACAACGCGGCTGGCTCACCATCGGCGGCCAGCAGCACCGGCGTTACGCCGCACTCGGCTTGGCTGTGTATCTGTACCTCTAGCTGATCGAGCGCTATCTGGTGCTGTTGCAGCAGCGCGGCGTTGCCCAGGAGCAGTTTTACGCCGCCCACTTCACCGCTAATCCCGGCGCTGCGCAAAGTACGAAATTGCTCCACCTGTGGCAGCGTTTGCCCAGCGGCGCGTTCTACGATGGCTCGCCCCAGTGGGTGATGGGAGCCTTGTTCCAGCGCAGCGGCCCAACTGAGCGCCTGATGTTCGCTAACCTGATTAAAGGTCAGGATCTCCACCACCTGTGGGCGGCCTGCGGTCAAGGTGCCGGTTTTATCAAACACCAAGGTGTCGAGTTGGCTGGCCTGCTGCAATGCATCGGCATCGCGTACCAGCACACCGAATTCAGCCGCCCGGCCGACACCGGCGATGATCGACATCGGCGTGGCTAGCCCCAGGGCGCACGGGCAGGCGATGATCAACACCGTAGTGGCGATCACTAACGTATACCCCCACGGTGGCTGTGGGCCGAAGAAGTACCAGAGGGTGGCGCTGATCAATGCCACCACCACCACCGCTGGCACGAATATCGCGGAGATGCGATCCGCCAGTTGGCCGATTTCCGGCTTACTGCTCTGAGCCTGCCGCACCAGCTTGGTGATGCGCGCTAGTGTGGTTTTGCTGCCGATGGCAGCGGCGCGGAATAGTACGCTGCCGTTATCGACCACCGTACCGGCATAAACGGTGTCGCCCACGCTCCTTTGCTGCGGCACTGCTTCACCAGTTAGCATCGCTTCATCGAGCCACACGTCACCTTGCACAATCTCACCATCCACTGGCACGCGATCGCCGGTAGTCAGGCGCAGCCTCATGCCGAGCTGCACCTCTGCCAACGGGATAAAACGTTCGCCGTTGTCGGTGACCAGCCGCGCAGTGGGCGGCGTCAGATCCATCAACCGTTCCAATGCCTGCGAAGAGCGCTGACGCGCCCGTTGTTCCAGTGCCTGGCCCAGGTTGATTAGACCAATGATCATCGCGCTGGCCTCGTAATACAGGTGGCGCGCCGCCAGTGGGAAAAAATCAGGCCACATGTTGACGCTGATTGAGTACAGCCAAGCGGCAGCGGTACCCAGCGCCACCAGCGTATCCATGGTGGCGCTGCCGTTCATCAGCGCACGCCCAGCGTTACGGTAGAAATGTCCGCCAGCAAATACCATCACCGCCAAGGTAATGATACCGACGACCAGCCACGGGCGCTGGGTTTCTGGCGTCAGCGACATGCTGCCGCCGAATAGACCCCAGGCCAGCAGTGGCATACCCAGTGCCAGACCCAGCGCCGCCTGCCAGCTAAAACGCTTCATTTTGTCACGCGCGGTTTGCTGTTGACGCGTGCGGCGTTCGGTCTCGTCATGGATCATCTCCGCACTGAAGCCCGCTTTTTCCACTGCTGTGACCAACGCTTGCGGATCGGCAGTGCCGGTTACTAATGCACTGCGCTCCGCCAGGTTCACCCGCGCTTGCTCAACGCCGGGTACGGTCAGCAGCGCGTGCTGTACCTTGCTGACGCAACTGGCGCAACTCAGACCATTAAGTAACAGTTGCACGTCATCATCATTATTATTGTCGGTTGCCGGGAGGGAAGATGACACCGCTGGCTGAGCGTCCGGCAACGAAGAGGTTGCGTCAGTCAACGGCTCAGTTTTTGCGGCGCTGCCACTCGCCAAGTTGGCCTGATAGCCAGCATTTGCTACGGCGGCTATCAGCGCACTACTCGGTGCATCGCCGGTCACCTTGGCGTAATGCATGCTAACTTCTGCCTGTTCGACATCGCGGCAGCTTTCCAGGGCGTGCTTCACCCGTTGCGTGCAATGCATGCACGACAGTCCTTGCAACGCTAACAGGGTAGTTTGTGACATGATTCGGCTCCTCGCTCAAGGGCGGTATGTAAAGGTTGGCTGCTTAACCTGTTTTCACCAAGACTGGAGTTTAAACCTTCCATCAAGGAGAAGGTCAAGGAGTGAAATGAATATTAGCGACGTAGCGAAAAAAACGAGCTTAACCAGCAAGGCGATCCGCTTTTACGAAGAGATAGGGCTGATAACCGCGCCGATGCGCACCGACAATGGCTACCGCTGCTATTCTGCGCAGCATATCGATGAGCTGACGTTGCTGCGCCAGGCGCGGTAGGTGGGTTTTACTCTGAATGAGTGCCACGAACTGGTAGCACTGTTTAATGATCCGGCTCACCACAGTGCCGATGTGAAAGTGCGTACCCTACAGCAGGTGGCGGAGATTGGAAGGCATATCGGTGAATTGGACGAAATGCGCCAGCGTTTGCTGGCGCTGGTGGAGCAATGCCCTGGTGATGATGGTGCAGAGTGCCCCATCATCAATAATTTGGCGGGGTGTTGCCATTTGAGCTAACGGCTAATGGCGCGGATCACCAACGTGACGCCTGCTACTGCGATCACCTCCACGTCAGTGCCTACCGGTAGATCGTCATTGGCCTGGGCGCGCCAACTGCTGTCGCCGATGTTGATACGTCCTATGCCGTTGTGCATCGCCTCGGTGAGTGTGGCATGGGTGCCGATCAACTGGCGGTTACGCTGGTTAAGCATCTGTGCATCGTTGGGTGCCCCCGCTGGACGCTGACGCAGCCAGTACCACCACAGAAAGGCGACGGCAACGGTCAGCACGGCGAATATCGCCCCCTGCCATTCCCACGGCAACTGCGGCAGCAGCCAAACCAGTACGCCGACGATCAATGCCGCTACACCGCTCCACAACAGATAGCCGCTGGCTCCGAGCATTTCCGCCGCCAGCAGTACCCCACCAAGGGAAAGCCAGAAACCCTGTGGGTTTGCTGCAATCAGTGTGGTCATGGTTATTTGCCTTTGCTTTCTTTCAACAGTTCGGCGATACCGCCGATAGAGCCGAGCAGGCTACTGGCGTCCAGTGGCATCATTACTACCTTGCTGTTGTTGGACGAACCGATCTTTTGCAGTGCATCGGTGTATTTCTGCGCCACAAAGTAGTTCACCGCCTGAATATTACCGCTGGCGATGGCATCGGAAACTAACTGGGTGGCGCGTGCTTCAGCTTCAGCGGCGCGTTCGCGCGCTTCCGCTTGCAAGAACGCCGACTGACGCTCGCCCTCGGCCTTGAGGATCTGTGATTGCTTATCCCCTTCGGCGCGCAGGATGGCTGCCTGTCTTACCCCTTCAGCCTCCAGAATGTCGGCGCGTTTAGTACGTTCGGCCTTCATCTGGGCGTTCATTGAGGCGATCAGTTCGGCCGGTGGGCGCACATCGCGGATCTCAATGCGGGTGATTTTGACCCCCCAAGGATTGGTCGCCTCATCGACGATATGCAGCAGACGACTGTTGATGCTGTCACGCTGCGACAGCATTTCGTCCAGCTCCATTGAGCCGAGTACAGTACGGAAGTTGGTCATGGTGAGGTTTACGATGGCTTGTTCAAGGTTGCTGACCTCATAAGCGGCGCGAGCCGGATCAACGACCTGAATAAAGCACACAGCATCAATGGCAACGTTAGCATTGTCGCGCGAGATGATTTCCTGCGAGGGAATATCCAGCACTTGTTCCATCATATTAATTTTCCGGCCAATGCGATCCATAAATGGCACAACCAGATTGAGGCCGGGCATCAGCGTTTTAGTGTAGCGGCCAAAGCGTTCTACCGTCCATTGGAAACCCTGTGGCACAATTTTTATGCCAGCGAAGACCACAATCAGCGCAACAACAATCACGATGGGAATAAAAGTAAGCATGGTGAACCTTCCTGTCAGACATAGGTGAATGAATATTACGCCAGCAGCCATGCAAAGACGAGTCATTCAGGGATGGATGGCGAAGGAGATACCGAATAGGCACGTTCCCACGATTTTGATTTATTTCATGACGTTGTCCGTCTGGCGTTCAGGCAATCTTCAGCGGTGGCCGGTGAGAAAGACGCAGGCGCAGCAAGCTGCGCCTCAAATATTAATACAGCAGTGAATACAACTGGCGACGGTATTTGGCGGCCAACGCATCGCTGGTGCCTAATGTGGCGAGAATATCCATCAACGTCTTGCGCGCACTGCCGTCGGCAGCGGCCAGATCTCTCTTCAAGTGCCCCATCAATAGTTCCAGCGCTTCTTCATGGCGCCCGACCTGATGCAGTTGCAACGCCAATTGCACCGCCAGATCCACGTTCTCCGGCTGTTGCTGTACTTGTTGCTGTAACTGCTGGATTTCAGGGGTGTTGGCCGCTTGCTTCAGCAGCTCAATCTGTGCCACTAGGCCCTGATAACGGGTATCATGATCTTGCAGTGGGATGGTAGCGAGTACCGCTTCGGCGTCTTCAGTACGGTTCAGAGCGATTTGGGTTTCGGCCAACGTCAAGCCGATATCGCTACGCTGCTGGCTCGATTGCCAGGCATCTTTCAGCAGCGGCAGCGCCTCGGAATACTGGGCTTCAGCCAGCAGATCGGTGGCCTGAGCCAGCTTTAGATCCTCTTCCTTCGGCAAAAAACGCTGTAGAAATTCGCGAATGATCGCTTCCGACTGCGGGCCTTGGAAGCCATCGACCGGCTGACCGTCTTTAAACAGATACACCGCCGGGATGGAACGCAATCCAAATTGGGCGGCGATCATTTGTTCGGTGTCACAATCCACCTTGGCCAGCACCCATTGGCCGACATACTCTGCTGCCAGTTTCTCCAGCACTGGAGTGAGTTGCAGGCAGTGTTGGCTGCGTTCTGACCAAAAGTAGAGCAGTACCGGGATCGATATCGATTGTTCTAGCGTTTGGTGCAGGTTATTTTCGTTAATGTCAACAACAGATTGAGCTAGCATGTATTTTTCTCTCTGATCTTGCAGAACGATTGAAGGGTAAATGGGGGCGCGCCGGTATTCTTCAACCTCGCTGGCCAAATTAACTGATGTTGCGTAGTAGCCAGTCCATGCAGCGGCTCGGCAGGATGCGGCGCAGCACGCTTAGCGTGTGTGCTAGCAGGGTTACCGGATAACGCAGTTTGGCTCTGGGGCTTTCCAGCGCGTGGTGCAGCTTGGGCAGAATGGCCTGTGGGGGAAGCCTCAGGCGTTTGACGATGCGGGAGTTGTGCACTGGCTGGTCGCTCTGCGCCTGATTGGTATTCTGGGTAAAATGGGTGGAGATCGGCCCTGGCTCAATCAAACTCACCTGAATGCCGCTGCTATGCAACTCCATGCGCAGCGCATCGGACCAAGCTTCCAGCGCAAACTTGCTGGCGGCGTAGGCACCACGGCCAACGCCAGATACCAGCCCCATCACGGAACTGGTCTGGATAATGCGTCCTTCGCCGTGTGGCAGCATCGCTGGCAGCAGCAACTGGGTCAACTGGTGGGTACCGAACAGGTTGGTGGCGAACTGCTGCTCCATTTGACGGCGCGAAATGCTGCTCAGGGCGCCATACATCCCGAAACCGCCGTTATTGAACAGGGCGTACAACTTGCCACCGGTCAGGGTGATCACTTGTGCTGCGGCACGTTCGACGCTGGCGCTGTCGTCCAGATCCAACTCAATGCCTTCCAGCCCAAGCTGGTGCATGTTCTCCACGTCCTGCGGTTTTCGGCAGGCGGCCAACACCCGGTAGCCTCGGTTGTGCAGATCCTGCGCGGCAATCAGTCCAATCCCGCTGGAACAGCCGGTTATTAATACCGCTTTGGACATAAGGTTACCCTCCATTGATGTGGCATATACCTCAAGCCAGCTTTTGCTGTGCCCAAGCCAGGCTGCTCTGGTATTCAGTTGGCAGCAGCGATGCCAGCTTCTGCAACGCTTGCCGTAGCGCTACTGCGTCTGGATCATTTAGATTCAGATGGCCGACCTTGCGGCCAGCGCGCACTTCTTTCTTGTACCAGTGCAGATGCACCAGCGGCAGTGCCAGCCACTGATGATTTACTGCGGTGCCGATCAGGTTGACCATCACCGCCGGGGTATTTACCACTGGCTTCGGCAGTGGCAGGCTAAGAATGGCGCGCAGATGCAGCTCAAACTGGCTGATGGAAGCCCCGTTTTGCGTCCAGTGGCCGCTGTTGTGCACACGGGGTGCCAACTCGTTAATCAGCAACTGCTTGCCGACGATAAAGCATTCCATCGCCATCACACCAACATAGTTTAGCGCGTTCATGATTGCCGCCAGCATTTGCTCGGCTTGTTGCTGCTGCGCCGGGTTGGGCTGCGGCAGCGCTACGCTGGTGCGCAGAATACCGTCTTCATGCAAATTGTGGGTGAGTGGGTAGAACACCGACTGGCCATCGTGGCCACGTGCGCCGACCAGCGATACTTCACCGCAGAAGTTGATACCCTGTTCAACGATACATTCGCCATAGGCATCAGTTGGCAAAGCATGCTGTTGGCCTGGGCGCAGACGCCACTGACCACGGCCATCGTAACCGCCGACGCGGCGCTTGACGATCGCCAGTTCACCCAGGGTTGAGAACACCTGTGGCCACTCGGCGGCGTTTGCCAGCAACTGCCAAGGTGCAGTGGGTAAGCCAAGTTGGTCAATTAGCTGTTTTTGCGCCAGACGATCGGCCAGGCGTGGGAAGATGTCACGGTTAACGAAACTGTTGTGGATCGCCAACTCGCGTGTGAGTGCGGTTTCTGACCAGCGCTCGATTTCGGCGGTGATAACGCTGTTCTGATAGGGTACGGCTTCCGGTGTGGCATCGATGCCGATGGGATAAACGCTAATGCCCAGTGGTTCGCCGGCCTGGCGCAGCATGCGCCCCAGTTGGCCGTTGCCCAGTACGCAAACCGGCTTCATGCTTCCTCCCGGGGGTCTGGGTTGTTTAGCACATCTTCGGTCTGCGCGCGACGCCAGTCTGCCAAACGCTGTGCCAACGGCGCATCGTGCAGGGACAGGATCTGTGCCGCCAGCAATCCAGCATTGGCGGCACCGGCTTTGCCGATCGCCAGAGTAGCGACTGGAATACCGCGCGGCATTTGCACGATAGAATACAGGCTGTCAATGCCGCTTAACGCGGCGCTTTGCACTGGCACACCCAGTACTGGAACCAGGGTTTTCGCCGCCAACATGCCCGGCAAGTGCGCAGCCCCCCCTGCGCCAGCGATAATCACCTCAAACCCGTTGGCGCTGGCTTGTTCGGCGAAGCTGAACAATTTGTCTGGTGTGCGATGAGCGGAAACGACTTCAGCGTGGAACCGGACATCAAGCATGGTCAGCACTTCGGCTGCAAATTGCATGGTGGCCCAGTCACTTTTCGATCCCATTACAATTGCGATTTTCACTCCAGCGTGGCTAGCTGAAGCAGTGTTGGCTCCCATGGGAAGGCTCCTGTGATGGTACAAGCGCGGCCGCAGGGGCCGAATAATGAGGACATAGAGCATACCATGGGTGCACAGTAAGGAGAACGGTTGCGTCGCTGGTTTTCGCCGTCAACAGCGCGGATTTTTACATGCGCGGTTACTCTGGAATTTAGAATGGGAATGGGATCAGTTCGACGGCGTCGGCGCTGACTTTGATCATTGAGCCTTCGACGTGCCAGGCACCCAGCACTACACGGTGGGCCTGGCTATTGTTCAGATCCAGCCGATGCATTGCTGGGCGATGGGTGTGGCCGTGGATCATCCAGTGCACGCCGTGATGCAGCATTGCCTGTTTAACCGCTTGTGGATTGACGTCCATGATAGCTTCCGGCTTACATTGGTTGGCCTGTTGGCTACGAGCGCGCATTTTAGTGGCGATTTTCAGCCGCCAGCGCAATGGCAGGGCCAGGAACAGTTTTTGGATCAGCGGATTGCGCACCTTGCGGCGGAATTGTTGGTAAGTTTGATCGTCGGTACATAGTGTATCGCCGTGCAGGAGCAGAATGTGGCGACCATACAGTTCAAGCACTGTCTCTTCCGGCAGTAGCTGCATGCCGCTGGCGCGGGCGAAACGCTCGCCCAGCAGAAAATCGCGGTTACCATGGATGAAATAACAGGGTACGCCAGCTTGTTGCAGCGCCTTTAGCGCTGCGGCGATCTCATTGTGCAATGGTTCGGGATCATCATCGCCAGTCCAGGCTTCAAACAGATCGCCGAGGATATACAGTGCATCGGCGTGGATTGCATCGCGCTGTAAAAAACCCAGAAAACCGGCAGTAATTGCCGGTTCTTGTGGACACAAGTGCAGATCTGCGATGAACAGCGTACTCATACAGTGGCGATTATTCGCTGACGGTAACGCTTTTGATCACCACATCTTCTACCGGTACGTCCTGGTGCATGCCACTATGGCCGGTTTTCACGCCTTTGATCTTGTCAACCACATCCATGCCTGCAACCACTTCACCGAATACGCAGTAACCCCAATCCTGGGTGTTTTCACTACGAAAGTTCAGGAAGTCGTTGTCTGCCACGTTGATGAAGAACTGCGCGGTAGCGGAGTGTGGATCGTTGGTGCGTGCCATGGCCAAGGTGCCGATGGTGTTTTTCAACCCGTTGTTGGCTTCGTTCTTGATGGCTGCTTGGGTGGATTTCTGGTTCATGCCAGGCTCAAACCCGCCACCCTGAATCATGAAACCATTGATAACACGATGGAAGATAGTATTGTCGTAAAAACCTGCGCGGCAGTAGTTCAAGAAATTTTCAACGGTAACCGGCGCTTTGTCAGCAAAAGTTTTGATAACAATGTCACCATAATTAGTGTGGAAAGTAACCATAGATGTAGTCCTAACAAAATGAAATGAGACGTCACAGAGCGAGTGAACATTCAGACTGACCTTATAACATATCTCCCAGATTGAGTCAGCAGCCGCTAAATGGCGTCCTGCCCGTGGAAAAATAAATTTGTTATAACATCGCTGTCTATGGCTTATTTTTATCGTTTTCTATGGGGTAGGTAGGTAAAACATGCATGATCTTGCATTAGAGCAGGCTTCAGGTTTCAATATGCTACCGGGTTAGCCCCCTGACCCTGGTTACCCTTTTTGTTATCACGCACACCACGGAATGTCCCGATGCTAAAGATTTTTAATACCCTGAGTCGTCAAAAAGAGGAATTCAAACCCATTGATGCTGGAAAAGTTGGCATGTACGTGTGCGGGGTAACCCTCTATGACCTGTGTCATATCGGCCATGGCCGTACCTTTGTTGCTTTTGATGTGGTGGCACGTTACCTGCGTTATCTCGGCTATTCGTTGAACTATGTGCGCAATGTTACCGATATCGACGACAAAATTATCCGCCGTTCGGCGGAAAACGCTGAAACCTGCGATCAACTGACCGAGCGCATGCTGGCGGAGATGCATGCCGACTTCGATTCATTGTTGATTGAGCGCCCGGATCAAGAACCACGCGCCACCCAGCATATCGCTGAAATCATCGCGATTACCCAGCGTCTGATCGATCGTAATCACGCCTATGTGGCCAGCAATGGCGATGTGATGTTCTCCATCGACAGCGATCCACAATACGGTTTGCTGTCGCACCAGGCTTTGGAACAACTACAAGCGGGAGCGCGCGTTGAGATTGACGATGTGAAGCGCAATCCGATGGACTTTGTGTTGTGGAAGATGTCCAAACCGGGTGAGCCGAGCTGGCAATCACCATGGGGGGCAGGCCGCCCTGGTTGGCACATTGAATGCTCCGCCATGAACTGCAAGCAGCTCGGCCCCCACTTTGATATCCACGGCGGCGGTTCGGATCTGATGTTTCCGCACCACGAGAATGAGATCGCTCAGTCCAGTTGCGCGCACGATGGTCGCTACGTCAACTACTGGATGCACTCCGGCATGGTGATGATCGACAAAGAGAAGATGTCCAAATCACTGGATAACTTTTTCACCATTCGCGATGTGCTCGGCCACTACGATGCTGAGACGGTACGTTACTTCCTGATGTCTGGCCACTATCGCAGCCAACTGAACTATAGCGAAGAGAACCTGAAGCAGGCGCGCACTGCGCTGGAGAGGTTATATACCGCGCTGCGTGGTGCCGATGCTGATGCTCAGCCAATGGGGGGAGACGCGTTCGAAGCTCGCTTTCGCCAGGCGATGGACGACGACTTCAACACCCCGGAAGCCTACTCAGTGCTGTTTGAGCTGGCGCGTGAAGTCAACCGCCTGAAGAACGAGGACAGGGTGGCGGCTAACGGCATGGCGGCGACGCTACGCAAGCTGGCGAAGGTGCTCGGCCTGTTGCAGCAACAGCCCGAACAGTTCCTGCAAAACGGTGCGCAGGTTAACGGTGGTGAAGGAGCGGAAATCGAAGCGCTGATCAAACAGCGTAATGAGGCGCGCGAAACCAAAAACTGGGCGCTGGCGGATGCCGCGCGTGATCGACTAAACGAGATGAACATCGTGCTGGAGGACGGCCCCCAAGGCACCACCTGGCGTCGCAAGTAATGCGGCTTGATACGAAAAGGCGCTGATATTAGTGCCTTTTGTCTTATTGAAAGGCCCTACATTTCAAAGACTCGGCTTACCAGATGCCTCTCGCCCAGGGGGGCACCATAATAAAACGGTGAGGCCTGGCCTTTGCGCAGTGCACGCATCACTTCAATTTCGCGGTTCCAGTGTACACCCCCGTTAAGTGCATTTTTTGAGCAGACTTAGCGAGTGAAGAAAACGAGGGTCTGCTTACTCTTTTCCTTGATGTCAGTTCTCTTACCGTTTTCAGCACTATTGAAGTTAATAAACCCAACAATGGAATCAACGTAAATCCGGTTGACAAAGTAACGTATTGATAGAATTAAAATCATATAGTTACGTTTTTAACGTACATTTCCGTTCCATTGGGATTCAAACCCCTAGATGAGCAACTGGTCACCCAGCGACTTCCTCCTGGTTCCTCTGTCGCTTAGCTGCCTGAGCTATAGCTATCTCCCAGTCCACAGTTTCTTCTTGTCTGTTTTGACTGTGCGGTGGTGCCTGTTGTGTCCTTTTTTTCACCTCTTTTCCCTGACCATCCAACTGTTCTCTGGTCGTTATTTTAACTCGATCCAGCTCAGCTTTCTCTCTCGCCATCGCAGTATATAATAATGCCAATACCTGCGGAGTGATTTTTTCTTTAATTTTTTCCTGTAGGGCTTCAAAACTGGATTTCGGATTTTTAGTTCGCCGGACTCCGGTTTGTGCTCTGGAAACCATTCTGTACAGTTCCCGGTTTTCTGGAACGAGTCCCCCTTCTTTCAGGTGTGCTTTTGCCGCTTCATTTCGGCTGAATTTATCTGCCTTTTTTGCCTGTTCGTAGAAATCTGCAGCCTGGTTACGCTTAAGCTGACTGAGCCTGGAGCCGGGCAACTTCAGAGACAGACGCGCCATGATGTCCTGACGTGAATTTTCATCGCTGCCGGCAACGTCAGACAGCAGGGCGCAAAGCTTCGTTGCGGCCTCAGAATTCCATGCTGCGCCGGCAATGGCATGGGCGAGGGATCCAACGCTGTGCTCCTTTTTATGCGGCAGCAGCGCTGATATTACCTCCTCTTTGTCGAGGTATTCGTTCTCGTACAGCAGGTGTAATAAA
>Ga0308160_10005547_pt1 | contig 13107 bp, 17 predicted proteins | sample PhyFR1_FD_201036 | JGI IMG/M metagenome (GOLD analysis project Ga0308160, IMG submission 201036) | Phyllosphere microbial communities from UC Gill Tract Community Farm, Albany, California, United States - DLSLF.R1 | ecosystem: Host-associated > Plants > Phyllosphere > Unclassified | place: USA... | reverse complement strand
TGTCAAGGAATGGACGCACGTGTCCGGTTCAGGTTGGTGAGGAGTATGTCGTTGACCCAGTCGGTATGAAACTGGCACGACTGGCGAAAGGTAGCCTTGGGAGCGGTCTACGAGAGAGGAGGGAATCGGCGCAGCGCGCGGTACGAAGATCGAGGGGTCGAGCGAAAGGAACCTGGTGTCAGTGCCAGCTAGCGCAACGAGGGCCAACCAATGGCTCGCGAAGAGAAGCCGCACCTCGCCCTCAGCGTACTTGTCGACCTCCCAGCGGTCTTCGAACGGCAGCTTCTCGCCATCGCTCGTCCGACGGTCAGAAGGCGTCGGGGGAGTCGGCGCGCCCGAGCCAGAGCCGGCGGTCGGCTCATCGTCGGCGCCGTCGTTGAGGCCATCGACGCCGAGCTCGTTCCAGCGGACCCAGTCGGCCTTGCCGGCGCCTTCGTGGCCCTCGAGTGCCGTTCTCCGTCGGAGGCGCATGCCGAGCTCCCAGCCGGCGAGCAGACCGTCACGCCCGCCGGTGTAGAGGATGCCCTGCGGGCCGTCCTGCGCGGCGAGCTGCGTGCTCGTGTCGAGCGCCATGGCCGGCACGCCGAGCGAGTGCTGCGGGTGCGCCGATGGCGGGTCGATCGACGCATGCGACGACAGCGGCGGGTGGTCCGATGGGAACAGCAGCGGATAGGGCGAGCCATTGCGGGGGTGCGTCGACGACGGCAGCTGCAGCCATGGCGGCGGCGTCGGCGGGAAAGGCACGACGTACGAGATGCGGCGCGTCGAGTTGGTCATCCCGGGCCGAGCAACGAGCTGGGGCGGCGACGGACGAAAGGCAGGATCCTGAGCGCCGTCTGACCGAGGACCGCTGACGAGGAGGGTGGTCGAGAGGTTCGAAGCTGTCGGAGGGAAGACGTTCAGGGCTCGGAGGGCAAGGCGAGGCCGGCCGGCCATGCTGCTGCCGACGACCGCCCGCCCGCGGTCCTGCCTCCGAGCGGCCCTGCTCGCCCGCTCGACTCGGTCATCGATCTATAACCCTCCCCATCCATTGAGATCGCTCGGCGCACAAGACCCGCTCTGGGCACTCTGATCCTTCCCTGCAAAGACCGACGTGCCCTGAAGCAAGACATCATGCCCACTCGCGGCCTGCCGCTTCTGGCCGGTCGTCTCCGGCCCGCAGCGGCCGCTTGCCCGGTCACCTTCATCTCTCGAGCCTTGGTCCAACATGCGCTCGTAGGCCGCTCGGGGAGCTCCACGAGAGGGCTGTCGACCCATCCTACTCGCAGTGCGACTCGTCAAATAAGCACGGCGGCATCAGCGCTGGCCGCCCTCGCCGCTGCCGGCGCGCGGTCGCAACGGTACTTCGCGTCGTCGCCTCCTCCCTCGTCCCGACCGGCCTCGACGAGCAAGGCCGACGCCCGGCAGCCGGCGAGCTCATACGGCTCTTCAGGGAACGCCGCGCGTTCGGGTCCGCCAGCGACGCCGAGCATACGCTCACGAGTGACTCCGGCATCGCCCGTTGTAGCGCCGCTGCCTCGTCGCCGGCGGCCTCCGCCGAATCCTCGCAGCTCGGACGTGGAGGAGCCTCCTGCCAGCGATACGGCAGAGCAGTCGACACCACGCTCCATCTTGCAGCTGCCGTCATGGCTGAGGTGGACCATCAGCGGCGCAATCCTCGTCATCGTCGGGCTCGAATGGACTCTCCGGTCGTACGTCGCGCTCGCCCCCCGTCTGATCAGCGCGGCTCTAATCAGAGTCGCCCGCCCCTCCCCTCCGCCGCTTGCCACTTGCAGGGCCGGCCGGCCGTCTCTCCTGTCTTACGTGCCTATCCTCGACTTTGGTATCGAGCGCGCCATCGACCGCTGGTTTGAGCCGAACCCGCCACCCTCCCGGGAGGAGCTGCTCTCGCGCGAAGCGGCCGAGCGGCGACTTGCGGAGGGCCACTTCGCCGAGGAGAGGCCGATAGCACCGTAGGAGTCGAAGGATGCCCCTTTGCGCCGCGCTCTCTGCTTGACGCGACGATGGTAGAAAGAAACATCATTATGAGGGCACAACGAGTAGGACAAGGCTCTGTGGCAGAGGCGACCGGGAGAGAGGAGGGGAAGTGTAAAATACAGGCCGAGCGGCCGAGGACAAGGGAGAGAGAGAGAGAGAGGGAAGCAGATTTGAAGAACCGGACAAGGGCTCGTTCAGATACGCTGGTGCTCGTAGTGCGATGTCTCCATCTTGCCCTTCTCGCCCGACGAGGGGCTCTCGACCCGGCGGGCCTCGGCGCCGGCCTCGTAGGCGAGCTCCTCGACCGCGTCCTCGCCATCGAATAAGGCGGCCGTCTCCTCGAGCGTGCGGTTCTGTGGAAGGGAAAGAGCGTCAGCTACTGAGTGCCGCCTTCTTGAGCGTGCGAGTCGGCGCACCTTGGTCTCGATGAGGTAGAAGTAGATGTAGACGAGCTCGAAGATAAGCCAGCCGACGTAGACCCCTGCAGGAGAGGGAGGATATATGCTTGCTTGTCAGGTAAGGATCAAGGAGGAAGGGCAATGTCTGAGGCACTGACAGTAGTATCGCCATCCGACTAAACAAAGGGTCGAAGATTAAGACAAGGGAGTCAGCCTACAGCCTGCGTTACCGACAGGGACGAGGATCACCGTACTCTTCTCCAGGGCGATAGGGTTGACGTATCTGGTAAGTCATGAAGCGTCAGCGCGGTGCAAGGAGTCAACCAGAAGGGCAGTCCTCGACGCACTGGTTGAACACAAGCGAAGCCGAGACCTGAAAGAGGGAGGGTTGCGATGGGCACGGTGTCAGTGATGCTCTGCGCGAACGACGATAAGAGGCGACAGGACTGACTGTGAGGTTGAAGATGGAGAGCACTTTCGCGCGGATCTTCGTCGGCGTAATCTCGACGGTGTAGACGACGATGAGCGGTGAGAGGCTAGAAGGGAGAGGGAGGACGAGGTGTTCAGGTTAGTGAGAACGGCCTCGTTGGCCTCGAGATTGTGGGAACGTACGCAATGTTGTAGAACTGCAAGACGGTGGGGGGAAAGCAAGTCAGCGAGCGTCGAGACTGACAGTATCTGCGGAGGGGACGTGCAAAGTAGTAGATGAAGATAAGGCCGAGAATGGCTCGACCGGCCGCGCCATTGTCGGGATTGATGCCGTAGAGGGTACCGCAGATGGCCCAGGCGCTGAAGGGGGGATGGAACTGAGTCAGCTCCGAGACACTAGGTGCGATGGAAGAGGCGAGCGGGACGGTCGCGCACATAAAGGTCGTAAGCATGCCTCCCATGCACCACAGGAACAAAGGCCTGCGGCCAAATTTGTCGCAGAGCATGGCAGCACCGATGGCCGTGATCATGTTGACGATCTGTCAAACGAGGAGGCGGATTAGCGAGCCTGTCTGTGCGGCCGCACCCAAATAGGCGAGCGAACCTGGAGGATGCCGTTGTAGAGCGTCTGGGTTGTCTGCGAGGTGATGCCGACAGAGTTGAGAATGTCCGTCAGGTAGTAGGAGACGAGGCCGTTGCCAGACCACTGCGAAAAGACTGAATGTAGAGGAGGATGTTCAGCGTCAGCATCGACCACCTGTCGAGAGAGGGCATGCTGCAGGAGGCACTCACAGGCGATGCCGATGATGATCCTCAGGCGCCGAAGGTTGCCGCGGCTGCGGAAGATGCTGCCCCACGAGACCGTGTTGGCGCTCTCGCGCCGGATGGCCGTCTCGATTTCGGCCATCTCGAACTCGACGAGCGGGTGAGCAGTGTCGTTGTCACTGGTGTGGTACCGAGCGAGGACGTTGCGCGCCTGCTCGACCTTCCCCTTGGAAACGAGCCTGTGGATGACGAGCGCGAGTCAGCGTTTGGACCAGGATCGGCAAAGGACAGCTTGGGAAAGGATCGACGCACCAACGAGGGCTCTCAGGCACGAACCAGATCAGCTGCGCAACGTCAGAGAAGAAAAAGAAAACGTCAGTAAGAGCAAGGCTCACGGTCGGGAGGGCAGTGGCGACTTACCGCAACCTGGATGATGGACGGAACGGCCTGGAGGATGGACGGAATGCGCCAAGACATCGAGTTCTGGATGCGGAAGGTGCCAAAGGTCGTCCAGGCGGCGATCTGGTTCGAGCAAGGACGATGGCGGCTAGTCAGTCGCAGCCAGCCGATTACCAAGGGGAAGTCGACGCACGATCGAGCCCGAGTACCAAAGCCTGCAGGAGTAGATGCAGAGCGTCTTGTCAGCAAGACGGCTAAACCGGAGTAACCTGCGAGAGGTAAGGGGCGGACGCACGAATTGTAGAGCGCGGTGATGGGCGCGCGCTGCGTTCTGAGGATGGCGAGACGATGCGAGGGATCAGCATGCGAGCCCCAAATCGGAAACCGAGGGCAAAAGACTGACGGGTAGGCCAGCTCGACGATGAGAATGGGCGCCGCATTGGTCGCAAAGGTCAGGCCGAAACCTGCAGGGAGCAAGAGGCGTCAGCGGTGTTCAGTGACTTTGCTGCACCCAGGCTGTCGACTCACCGATTAGGCCGCGAGAGGCGATGAAGACGCCGATCGTGTTGCACGTCGCTTGCATAGCGACGCCGGCGAGCATGATGATCGAGCCGATGAGGATGCCGGCTCGGCGTCCGAGGCCGTCGGTAACGTAGGGAGCGAGCGGAAGACCGGCGATGGCACCAATGTTTTGCACCGCGTTCAAAAGTCCCTTTGTCCCGCCAGACGGGTCGTTGAACTGAGGGGGAGAGGATGGTTGAGGGGAACAGGATGGTTGGTCAGACCGAGGCTGGTACAAGACGTCGGAGGCGAGACGCACCTTGTTTTTCCAGTTCGTCAAAGCCTGAAGACCGTTCATCATGCTGCCGTCGTAGCCGTTCGTGCTCGACGTGATGAGGGCAATGAGCAGGAGCATGTTGATACTGCGGATGCCTGTGTGAGTTGAGGACGACGAGGGCGGGCAGGCTCAGAGTCAGCCTGCGGCCGAGCAGCGAGCGGCGTCCAGCCGGCGTGGCGTTGACGCACCCTTATGCTTCCACCATGGCCCGCGGTAGACATGTGCTTCGATCTCGGGCTTTGTGTGAGCACAGCGAATGGAAGGTGGAGAGAGCGTCGGTCGTCAGTGCTAGGAGTGAGGGTCGAGCTTGCGCAGCGGGCGGTAGGTACGCACAGGAATGCCTCCGGCGTTGTCGTTGGCTGCGGCGGTAGGAGCCATCTTGAGGACGACTGGAGAGAGGCGCCGAAGGGTCGGGTGGGTCGGTTGGGAGAGAGAGAGAGAGAGAGGTCGGTGGTTGGCTCGGGTGTCGATTCGTCCTTAAGGAGGAACGACGTCCGGAGGGGAAGGAGCCAAGGACGACAGGGGTCTCGGCGGGCAGGTCCGAGGAGCCGAGGGGAGGCACCTCGCGGTCTGTTTCCCAGCCCGGCAGCCATCGCTAGCGAGGTCATCGGCCGGCGGCTCGGCGAGAGATGTGCCGGGAAGCCTCCGCACCGCCCCTCGTCAGCGACCAGCGGTGGGTCTGCGTATGTCGGGAGGCGGCAACGACCTCCTCTGGTTGCTGCAGCGGGCACGAGGCCAAGTCGCGTCGATGGAGCCCCCCTCCTTCATCGTGATGTTGGCTGGCAAACGACGGCTGCAGACGCACCTGGACTGAGGAGCTAGCGCCCAAGGTTTCGTGCGGACGGACCTCGGTAAGATGGGAGGGAAGGGCCAACGTCGAAGGTCGTCGCCACGCGCGGCGGCCGTCTACGGTGAGGACCGCGTCCCTCCGGGCAGCCTCTCAGCCACGAAACCGGCAGGGGTCGGAGGCGTCAAGCGGCAAGCAAAGGAGCAGGCAGCGCGCGACCCAGCTAGCCGGAGCCGGGGCCAGCAGGCTTCCCTACTACACCTTCCTGAGCGCAGCACTCTCAAAGCTGCTCGTCGTCGCCTCCTCTCGACTGCGGCTGCTGGTAGGGCAAGAGTGATGAAGGGGGAAGGGTACGGCGGGTCAAGCTGGCAGGCGGGCGGCCTTGCTTCCGAACCTGGGATCGGCGGCCGCCTCCGACGCGGCTCTCAGAGCAGCCCTGCTGGGTGCTGAGCTCACCGCTCCGACCGCCCAGCCCTCGACAGCCACCGCAGCCTCCTACGCTTCTCTCCGAACCAGGAACCCCGTCAGAAACCAACGAGTAGACGGACGAGCCTGCAACTGTCGTCGCGCTTGCCGTCGGCTACCGTTCACTTCGGCCGGCTCCTACTGACCTCGGTCGGACCGACGCAGGTGCGTCGTCCCTGGGGGACGCGCCGCCGCGACGCGTCCCTGCCTGTCGCGACGTACTGGCGCGTGCTTACCGGAGCCCTGCCTCGCAGCAGCAGCAGCAGCAGCGACGACGATGGGTCTTCCTCTGGTCGCGGCTGGCCAGCTAGCTTTCAGCTTCTACAATGTCGTCCTCGAGTTGCTTGCGCCGGCCAAGATCCAGACGACGATCCCGATGCTCGAGGCGAGCTCCTCGCCTTGGTCTGACCGGTCTCGAGGTTCCCGCCTGCTGACCACTGCCTCTGCCCTGCACCCGTCGGTATCTTGCTCAGATCGTTGCCGTGCGCTTCCTGATCACCTACCTCGGCTGCGTGGCCTACCTCAAGCTCAACCGGATTCAGCACCCCTTCCTTGGCCCGCCCGGGGTGCGCGGCCTGCTGCTCCTGCGCGGCATCACCGGCTTCCTCGGCGTCAGCTTTGCCGTCTACCACAGCTTGGGCTATTTGACCTTGTGCGTGGCCCTGTAGCTAGGGATTGTCCGCCCGCCAGCGACAAGACTGACTCGGCTGCCGACGCTGTCTCGCCGCAGGTCGGACTCGACGACGCTCTCCTTCCTGACGCCCTGTCTCACCGGCTTCATGGGCCACCTCTTCCTCGGCGAGCCCTTCACCCCGCGTGAGCTGCTCTCAGCCTTGACGAGTCTTATCGGTGTCGTCTTCATCACGAAGCCTCACGCCCTCTTTGGCGGGCGCGACGAGGACCTGCTCATCTCTGAGTCGGGCGAGACGCTTGGCGCCGGCTGGGGTATCGGCGAGGGCAAGTTCGCCGTCGGTCTCGGCCTGCTCGGCGTCATCAGTGCTTCGGCGGCCTGTGAGTGAGCCAGCTGCGTGAGAGACTGAAGCGCCCCTGCTCATCAAGGCCTCGTTTGTTCGTCACAGACACCATCATCGCCGCTATTGGCCGTCGGTCGCACCCGCTGCACATCGTCGCCGCTTTCTCGGGCTCGTCTGTCGTAGCCTCCATCATGTGCGTCTCGCCACACGCCTCTGTTCGTTTGTCGCCCTTTTGACGCTCCCTCGGCCTGTGCTTCATCCAGCGGCATGATCGTCTTTCGGATCCGGCCCGTCCTGCCGCCGACAATGCACGCCTTCTTCCTGCTGCTTTCGTCGGGCGTCCTCGCGCTCTGCGGCCAGGTCCTGATCGCCATTGGTCTCCAGGGCGAGAAGGCCGGCCGAGGCAGCCTCGTCCTCTACCTGCAGGTGCGGCCTCACCCAATCTGATCTTCTAGGCTCCAGCGCTGACGTCGCGCTCGTCGCTCTGCGCAGGTCATCTTCTCTGGGCTGGTTGACCGGCTCGTCCTGACCCATGCCGGGCAGCACATCTCGATCCTCTCTGTCCTCGGCTCGGCCATCATCCTTTCGTCGGCCTACTTTGGCACCTTTGCCAAATCGGTCCCTGCCGTCCTCTTCTCTCCCCTGCCGATGCCGGCCTCCTCGCCAAAGGTCTCGAGCACGGGAACCATCTTCCGCCCGGCAGGTGCGCGCGAGCGGCGTGACTCGCTCTCGCACAAGCGCTCGGCGTCGAACCGCCTCTCGCCAGCTAGCGGTCTCGCGTCGGCATCGTCGAGGGTCGGCAGCCTGCTTTCGCCCGCGCTCATGATGTGGCAGAGCGCGAGGGCGACGCTCGCTCCTTCCTCCTCAGTTTCCTCGTCGTCACATCCTCTCTCGCGGCCCTCCGAGGCCGATCGGACTTCGCGACGACCAGCCGTGCCGCCTTCGACTCGGACGAGCCTCTTCCCGCCCTCTTTCACGCTCTCGAGCGAGTCGCCACGCGACGGCGGCATGCTGGAGCTCGACCTCGTGCCCGACGAGCGCCGCCATCGACCAGTCGGCGCCGCAGCAGGGAGAAGCGCCGACTGGTCAGGTCGTGCAACAGCAACGGCGCCCGGCCTGCCTGTGTCCAGCGGTCCCAGGTCAGGCAGGCAGAGTCCGAGGTCGACGTTGCGGGTGGTCGACACCAGCGCAGGCGGGCCGGATGCCGCTCGGCCGGCGAAAGGATCGCCTCAGGTCATCGTGCTGTAGAATCCCCTCTCTCTTCCCATCTTGTACTCTCCGGACACTTCACATCTTGTTGGCGACCCCCTTATACTCGGGCGGCCTGTAAATCACTCTTGACATGTTTGCTCTCACAGCCACGTCTAGCACGTCAGGGGTGTCAGGGGTTCTGCAGCCCGTGGCCTAAGCAGCGCAACGCGCCCCCCGCCCCCCCCCCCCCTGACGCCTAGGGTCACCGACGATGCCCAAAGCAAGCCTCGTCATCAGACCGTCATGCGAATATCAAAACAAGTGCCACCCAAGCGCGCTGCTCAGATCGTCTCGCTTGAGTTGCCGTACCCTCGGAGGCCCTCGGCAAACGCCCACTGCGTCTCCGACTTGAGGCTTTCGGAAATTTCGACGCCGGCCTCGGTGACGGTTGCGATTTGGAACTGGGTTGGGGGAAGGAAGGAGTCAGGTGTCAGCGCGGAAGGACTTCGGGACGCAAGTCGGCGGACCGGGAGATGCAGGGGTTGGGCCGTGGGGGCGGACCTTGTTAAGCGAACGCGCGTCGCGGTAGAATAGGACCTTCATGCACTCCTTCATGATGTCGGTCGCCTGCTCGCGGGTGAGCGTGTCCTCGTTGCCCTCGACCGCCTTGCGCAGCAATGGCTGGGCGCTGTCGGGTGTCGCCGGAGTAGAGTCGCAGCGGGTCAGCGCCACCCCACTGGCTACAAAGAGGGACAGCAGGGGGTCAAGAAAGGGGAGCGCACATGTACGCGCCGTAGCCGGTCGCGAGCGTGCTCGCCGTGTAGGTCGTCCCGATCAGGTCAACGTAGCCGAGGAAGCGCTCGCCCTTACGGACGCCGCCGACGAGGAGCGTGTTCCACAGCGGGTTCATCTTTGTCCGCCGGGCATACATGAGCTTCGAGAGATAATTGTAGACCTCGGTCGGGCCGAGGGCGTGGCCGTCCGAGGCGTTGGCCTCGTTGATGCTGCAAAAAGGGGGGGGGGGGGGTCAGATTCAGCGTCGGCCACTCGCACCCCTTCATCTCCGTCTAGCGCCTCCCGCGTAGAAGTAGAGAGCAGACTGACACGAGCGACTCGAGCGTCTTCTCGAGGTGCTGGAAATCACTCATGTCGCCTCCGGCGCCGACGACCGTGTACTCGCCGACGGCCTTGAGCCGCTCGACGTCCTTGAAGCGGGCGAGCGAGCCGTACGAAGCAAGGTTGTCGGCAGCAAGCATGACGCCGTCCTTGAACTTGAGGGCAAGAACCGAGGTACCGGTGACGATGGGCGACCTGAGCGGGGGTGGAGGAGGGAGGCGGTCAGAAGATGGTCGAAAGGGGAGGGGAGAGGACAGGCCCGGGGGATCGGCCGTCAAGGACAGGTAAGCGATGTAGGCGCCCCGTCTGCGGGAGACAGGGCGACGAGGCTCAGGAGTGGCCGCCCGCAGCAGCCAGGAAGACGAGCCAGCGGCGACCCTCGAATGGCACCCCTGATCCTAAGCCCTCCCAGAGCCGAGCTCGACGAGCAGCCGAACTCGTCCTTCCACCCTGCCTGCTCGCGCCGCGCTCCGCCCGCCGGCTCCATCGAGGCCCGTATGACTCGCACTCACTGAGTGTGTCCGACCGCACCCTCGGCAGCATGCTGCCCACCTCCTCCGTGGTGCCGTCCGCCGTCAAAGGCCTTGGCCTCCCAGTTCTGGGGCCGGTACGACCCAGCCGACGAGGCGTTGAAGAGGTCGGGCGCGGCGTCGTTGCGAGGCCGGCCCCAGGAGAGCGGAAAGTGGTCCATCGGGAGTTGCGGAGCGGGTGGAAGAAGGGTTCGGAGAGAGGTGTTCGGTGCTGGCGTCTAGGGAGGAGTGGGTATGGGCTGTCGTGGGAGGTGTCGGTGTCGATGGTCGGGAAGGCTGGAGATGCCCAGGGCAGCACTCCAGCGAGGCGGCTTGAAGCGGCGGCGGCGGGCCTAACCCTAACCCGCCGACCCCTCGTTCCCCTTCCGAGGCGACCGACCCCGACGACGACGCTGAGCAACGACAGCCGACCCGGACCATCCCCCGTTTACACTCGCGATGCGCGCACAGACGTCCTCGGCCGCTCGCCGGTCGCTTCTTTCACGGCCGACGCTGGCGACTGCCACTCGGCTCGCGTCGACCCTGCCCCCGAGCCCAGCGCTTCCTTCATCATCACTAGCAGCAGCAGCGGCGGCCCATCCGCTCCGATCGCTCCTCAGCGAGACGGCTCTCGCCCTCTCGCACGTCGGCGAGCTCACAAAGACCGACTCAGCCTGGCAGCGCCGGCTCGAGCGGGCGCTCGCCCGGCTCGACGAGCGCGTAGAGAAGGAGCGGCCGCGGATCGTCCTCGGCCCGGCGAGGAATGCCGCCAACGCGCCGAAGCAGGCGCCGTCGCAGCTGAAGCGTGAGGTGACCGGTGCGTGCCCTGTTGAGTGGCGCAAGCGTCGTGAGAGCCGGGCTGACATCTTGGACGCTTGCTTCCGCTTGCCCGCCTCTGCAGTGTATGGTGCGCCCCTGACGGGCGTCGACGAGGTGCTCCTCGCGCTCCTTGAGGACCCGCTCGCAGACGACAGCACAGCCGTCCAGCGAGCGGCGGTCGAGGAGATGATCGTCCGGCCGGCCAAGGCCGAGGCAGTCAGCATTGAGTGCGTCTTCTCCCGCCCATGTACATATCGGCAGGGTGTCTAACGACGACCATCACCTTGCCGCAGGTACGGCTCTGCGCCTTCGCCGACGGCCTCGGCTTCGGATTCGGCCCTCCGACTCGCCTCGTCCGCTCCCTTCCTGCAGACCTCGCCCGCCCTCGAGCTCGTCTACCTCCCTCCTTCCACATCGCCCGCCAAGGCGCTCGTTTCGCTCCTTCTGGCCCCTGCGCCGGTCCTCGTGGTCGACTCACTCCGTCTCCTGTCACCCTTGACGCACCCTTCGCCCGGTGCGAGCCACGGTGGGCCCGCCAAGGCCGACGCAAGCGTCCTCCAGGCCCTCCTGAGACACCCCAACCTCAAGCTCGTCGTCACCCGCATCGGCGGCAGCGGCGGGCGCTTGACCGCCAGCTCGCTCGCAACCGACGGACCGACCAAGGCTGAGCTCTCGCGCTTCGCAACCGACGTCGGCCAGCTCGTCGGGTTTGAGCCCGACGCAATGCGGCGCTTTGCCGAGCCGGGCGTCGTCACTTGGGTCGACGTCGGGCTCGCCGCCGAGGGTTACGCCGCCTGGCGTCGGAGTGGGCTTGCCACTGGCGCACGACCGGAGGAAAAGGCGCGGGGGCTCCAAGAGTTCACCGACAAGGTCGTCGGCTCAAACGTCGCCGCGCTGCAATTCACGCTCGCCAACCCGCCCACCCCCAGCGCAGCCTCACCAACGACCGAGGAGGCCGCCGTCGTGCCCTTCCTCGTCGACCTCGCGCTCGACGCAGCCCGCTTCGACCTGCTCGCGTACGACAACCACCTCCAGAACCGCTCGCTCGCGGCAAAGGCGCTCGCCGCCAACGCGGCCAAGCTCGCAACCCAGTACTTTGTCAAGGCGCTCGCTGTCCCGCCAAAGGTCGGCGTCATCACCGCCACCGCCGGGCATGGCGACAAGGGCCAGGCGGCGCAGGCGACGGCGGCCGGGGCCGAGCGGCGCGTGTCGGAGGAGGTTGTCGGCGACGTTCGGTCGGCTGTCGCCGTCGTCCTCGCCCGCTTTGGCTGGCTCGGCATGGCAGCCAAGGGTCGGGTCGACGATGTTGGCCAGGAGGTTGGCGACGCGATCCGCATCGGCTGGGGTGGCGAGGGCGAGCGACTGGTACGTCTGGATTGGCGGTCGTGCCAGAGGTTGACCGACTTCGGAAGCTGATCGAGTGCCGTCCGTCTTCTCCTTTCTCGTACAGCTCATCTTTCAGACGGGCGTCCTCTCGGTCCTCCAGCAGTCGCTTGGGTCTTCACTCAACCGGGCGCTCACCAACCCGCCCCACCCTTCGCTGCAATCTGCCGTCCTCGTCAACGACCTCCCGCGGCTTCAGCCGATCACGCCCAGCCTCCTGCTCGGCCCCGTCCAGAACCGGCTCGGCCAGCTGCTCTCCGCCCAGGGAGGACCGGTTGCGATCCTCCAGCTCCGCGCACAGAACGCCGTCCGCGCAGCGTACGCCCTGGCAGCGACCTCGGTCGGAGGTGCCTACGCTGGCTGGTTCGCCGAGCTCGCGAGCGCAGAGGGCGCGCTTGGCGTTGGCGCGCTTGGGGCGGCGCTCGGACTGAGGTTTGGCATGGCCCGGTGGGAGAAGGCCAAGCGCAAGTTCTGGCTCGACTTTGATCGCATCCAGGGCGGCCTCGAGGAGGATCTCCAGGTGCGCTCTCCTCACCCTGTAGCAAGCGCCTCTCCTGCCTGTTCCTCGAGCTGACATCCTCCTCTTTCCGGCAGAAAAACACGCACGAAATCGTGTCGGACGCCCTCCTAGCACGGCCTCGCGTTGCAGTCGAGGGTATGGAGGCTCTCGTCGTCAAGCGCCGGTCCGAGCTCGAGCGGCGAGTAGAGGAGATCGAGCGTCTTCGTGCGCGGCTGGTGACGCTGCCGGCGGTGTTGTCAGCGCAATGAGATGACGCTCTAGCATACTGTCGCATCTATCTGGCGGGCAGCAGGCGATGACAGGACGTAGTCATAGAGATAGCGCTCTAGGTCCCATCTGCCCGCGAGTCTCGTAAAGGGAAGATATCTCGTCGCCCAGCCTTGAGATGCTTGCGAGCGTCTGTCGAGCGACTTTTCGATGCGGGAGCAAGAGACATGAGTAGAGGCAGAGCAGGCACAGAGGGGGAGAGGGAGAGGGAGAGGGAGAGGGAGAGGGAGAGGGAGAGGGAGAGGGAGAGGGATAGGGAGAGGGAGGGGG
>Ga0308160_10005546_pt1 | contig 13109 bp, 9 predicted proteins | sample PhyFR1_FD_201036 | JGI IMG/M metagenome (GOLD analysis project Ga0308160, IMG submission 201036) | Phyllosphere microbial communities from UC Gill Tract Community Farm, Albany, California, United States - DLSLF.R1 | ecosystem: Host-associated > Plants > Phyllosphere > Unclassified | place: USA... | reverse complement strand
CTGTTTGCTCGCGCGAGCACCAACGTGCTCGCGCGAGCCGACCTGCTCGTGCGAGCAAGTCTGGAAAAAATGCTCCTAGATAATTGCCGTTCTGAGACCTCCCAAGCAAACACAACGTCAGCCCCTTCCCACCCTTCAAGCAGACTGATTTGTGGATGCGTTCTCATCAAAATATAGAGGTCGAATGGTTTCACCGCCTGACGCGCGCGGGCTTCGGTCTTAGCCGTTTCAGCCCCGACTGCACGCTTGACCGAGCCTCAATCTGCTGGAGAGAGCACCAATCTGCTTGCGTCAAGAAACTTCTTATGGATCCACTTAATTTTTGCACCCCCTTAAAGCCCTCAGCCCTCACTACACATTACTCGAACAGACTGATTTTAGGATGGATTCTCGAGGCGTGAGGGCTGAAAAAGGGTTTGCTGCGCGTGGTCACGTGACATTGTGGCTGACGCGCGAGAACCGTCTCTCCAGCAGATTGAGGCTCGGTCGAGCGCGCAGTCGGGGCTAGGGTTGCGTTCTCATCAAAATATAGAGGTCGAATGGTTTCACCGCCTGACGCGCGCGGGCTTCGGTCTTAGCCGTTTCATCCCCCTCACCCACCACCAACCACCATCTCCCTCCTCCTCCGCCCACCCCCTCCCCTTCCTCCACCATCCCACCCCGCCCTCCCTCCCTCGTACACTCGATCACCCTCCTTCTAACCCAACAGTAAGTGTCTGCCTCATTTCTCTCGAACAGCGACTGACCCTTCCCTTCTCCTCCTCTCCTGCACCTCAGTTGCTCGGCTGTGCTTGTGCGTTCCACCCTTTCTGACTTGGTCGTGGCTCTCTTGTCTGCTCCCCCTCCCTTTTTCTTTCCCTCTCTTTGTGCTGCCTGAGGGAGTGAAGGGGGAGGCGAAGGGGAGCGAGCGGGCGACAGCCGATCGAATGACAATGTTCCCGAAAAAACGACCCCGTGCGAGGGAGGGGGCTGGGACGAGCAGAGGTTGCTCGTGCGAGCAGAACGAGCTCGCGCAAGCTGATACGCTCGTGCGAGCTTAACTTGCTCGCACAAGCCAATTTGCTCGCACGAGCCACTTAACTCGCACGAGCCGTTTTGCTCGCACGAGCCGCTTTGCTTGCGCGACTGCGAGCCAATCTGCTCGCGCGAGCAAGGAAACGCTCGCACGAACACCGCTATTTGCGCGCGCGAGCAAAAAAGGGGCTCACGCAAGGGTTTTAGACACGCAAGCAAAACTCGCTCGCGCGAGCACTTTTCCGCTCGCGCGAGCATATATGGCTCGCGCGAGCCGTCTGCACTTTTCCTATCGCCTCGAAAGCTACAAGTACCCGCTGGGAATGGTCGCGCACCTCCTCGGGGCTGATCCGCATATGTCGGGTACGACGTCGGCTTTATCTTCAAGAAGACGGCCGCTCGATCAGCACGGTTGCAAGAAGCTTTCGGCGACCTTGAGCTCAAGCCACTCGACATCAGTGCGTCGAAGCTCTCGTCTTCTCACATGCTTACAAGGTCATGCACTGGCCGACCCGGCCTGACTGGTTTGCCATCAGGGCTCACCGGCGGTAAATCCTCACGTTGGGCCTCAAGTGGTGGAACGCAAGCGCGCCTCAGCCTGGGTGCGTTGATCGACCTTAAGTTGACTGGTCCAGACTCAGCCAACACGCTCACCCTCCGGTTTCCAATTCGCTGACTCCTCGGTGACGACCGCTCCACTGCTGCAAGTCGCTTATGCCCAAAGGCGCTGCTCGGTGTCAGGCACTGCGGGCAGAGGCGACGGCGATTCAGACGCTTGCCGCGCTCAATTGCAGGAAAGCCGATGCTGCGTTGACGCTCGAGGCCATCCGTTCCGCTCACGCAGCTGAACAGGCCTACGTGATTGGCTGGCTGAGCTGGATGTCCAGCGACATCGATCCCACACGGCCCTTCTGGGTCTAAGGTGCGCGATCCGGCGGGCTTGCATCTTCACATGATGTGTGCTCCTGACATCCTGACTGCCTGCGGCTGCGTCGTCGGTCCCTCAGAGCTCGGTTCCGGTCTCTGTTCCGGTTGACGTCTCTCTCCTATCGAACGCGGTGCGCCGTGTCGCAGACGACGCACTTTGAATCGTCCGTGGTGTGGGCCTTTGTGATGCGTGATCCATGCACCGAGGACTTTGATCTGACTGCTTTCCGGCGATTTCTTCGAAGCTTATGCTCTGGGCAACTCGAAAGCCTGCCAGGGCCAGGCCGCCCAAGCTCTCCGCGACAGTGTTTGATGCCTTTAATTCATTCGTTTTTTTCAAGAGGCATTGATTGAAATTTACATTCTTGATGCATCCGCAGCTCCGTGAGTCGTGACAATCGACATGCCCCCAACGTCGACGTGACGTGACGCAACGTTGTTGAGGAGCGCTTGAGTACAGTACGCCAAAACGACCAGCTACAGCTCTCAGAGCAAGAGCAAAGTTACGACCAGAGCACGAGCTCGATTAAGACGACCCAGCCCGGCTCCTACATGGCCGGCAAGGCTTCGGTCTACGGCTGCCGCGGTCTACGGCTGCCGCGGTCTACGGCTTGCAACCGACCGCTATCGGCCTCGTCATCGGCAAGGACACAACCGCAGAAAAACTCGTGATGGGCTCCGTGCCCAGGCTCTGATTCATGTGCTTGCCAGGACTGACGCCCTTCCATCTTGCCTCGGCAGGTATACCGCTTCAAGAGCAGCTACTTTGACGACGTCTCTGGCCCTGGCCCTTAGCAGTTTAAGTGGCTCTGGCGCAGAAGGCTTCCGGAGCTTCACCGTCTCTTGCCGGCTGACGTCGACCTCTGAGTCGTCACCTTCGAGTACGTCAAACTTTTGCCGCTTACTATGCTCACGATCGCGCTGCGAGGCTGACGTCGATCTTCAAACACGACAAGGGCCGCTACTGGATTCACTGCGCCTGCCTTGGCCGTTACTCTAAGCTCGTGCAGTACGTGATGCGCAACGAGTGGCCCGCTGACCTGTCCTTCGCTTCAGCATCTAGGTCTGGCACGTCATCGTCAACAATCAACACCTCGTTTCCCATGGCCCGGCCGGTCTCGGCTTCAGGCCGTCCCCCTCGACGTCAAGCAACTCGTCAAGCTGCTGGACAGCCTGCACAAGAGCGGCCACTTTGACTCCAAGCGCGGCCGAGACCCGGCGGTTCGTGACCGAGGTCGTCGGCACAACGGCGGCTGTCAAGTCGGCCAAAGACGGGGGGTTGTCGCTGTGTGTACATCTCTTCCAGGAGCGTCACAGTATGAGTCGACAGCCAAGGCCACGCTCGTGCTCCTTTAGGCGGCCGGCCTCTTCGTCGACGAGGCCGTCCGCGCCGTTGCGACGTACTTATGAAGCGCTCGACACTGAGGTCGGGTCCAGGATTACTGCCACCCAACGCGTCAGGTGCCAGCCTAAGTGGCCACGTATGTCAGGAAAGCTCTCGCCCTGTCGATCAACATTCGACGAGGCTGCTTGGGGTTTGCGCGATCGACATTTGAGGGCACGAGCACAGGTGCCGCCCAAGATCTACCCACTCTGATTAAACCATAAGTAACTTACGAAGTCGTCCGTGGTGTAGTCGTGAGGCGGATGCAAGGAGAGTGGCCAGAGGTTGAGTATGGTGGACATCGGAGGGCCACGCACGAGTGCCTTCGAGTTCGCGGAATGACCTCCTCTTCATCATTACCTCGAGCCTCTCTTCTCCTGCTCGACTGTATAGCCAAACCTCTACTTCACAAGACGGCCAAGGTACAGCTTTAACCCCAGGGCTCTGAGCTCTCCGTGCTTTCGACGTCTACCGGGAAGACCAGGAGCCTTCAGAAGGCCAAAAAGCGCGCCCGCATTGACTCGCCTTGGCGGTGGAGATGAACCCGAGGTGGACGCTGGCGAAGACGATTTCAACATCCTCGATGACAAGCTCAATTAGGTCGTCGAGGCTGATCTCAAGCTATCCGCTACTGAGCTCAAGTATGACAATGTCTCTTACCAGTTTACCGCTCAACGTACGTGCGCCGCCGCAACGTAGTCTGCGACGGGTGTCTGGCCGCAGCCCCTCTTCCATCAGCTCGACTTGACCACGTTGAACCCCGCGCTGAACGTTGAAACGTTATTCCTCTCTAAGCTCGGTTCGCTCGCTTCTTTCAGACCGTCCGCTGTCACATAGGCGGATCATTACCCGGCTGTACCCGGCTGTTGACCTCGACAAAGGTGCGTCGCTTTTACCTGAATGCTGAGCAGGTCGACCTTGTCTCGGATCTCGTCGTTTCCCATCTTCTATAGTGGAAGCGCCGACGCGCGCATTAGGTGACATGCTCTTGATGGCAGTGAATCCGAGCTTTAGCTCCCTCAAAAGGATAACATCAAAACCGGAGGACAGGTCGCAGTCATTCTCGGCCAGCTCATCCTCGAGCGCGAAGACGGCCTCTTTGATTGCATAATCTTGCAACCGATTTGTCACTCGTCGCGCGGGCGCTTAACAGAGGTTACGTCCGGTCCTTGAAGAAATCAAGAGTTCAAGGAAAACTAATTCATACTCACCCTGCAGGGCTGGCGCTCGAAGCCCATTGGCTACGACAAAAACTCACGCCGTTGCCGACGTCGCCTTCAACGGGCGACCGCGCGAGGTAAGGCTCTCTTGGACGACGATGCCTGCTACGTCTTGACCCCGGTGCCGACCACACGACTTTAGTGTCTAGACCATGAGCCCCCGGTAATGGACTTTCTCATGACGTCCGTTCGACTCGCCTTGAGCGGTCTGCCGGCGCTAGCAAAAGCCGACCCGGACTCGAGCTACAAGACGACCTGCAGGCAGGCCTCTCAGCCTTTGACACCCCTCTTACTCTGCAGCCGATGTCAGCAAGCGTCGAAGACGTGTGAGTGCTTGGCATACTGGACCGCGCGAGACGCAAACTGGGACGCGGCCCCCTTGATAACGAGATTAAGAGCGGCCAGGTCTTATAGAGAAATTTCACAATACAGATTCCTTAATCTGAGCGCCTCTGCAGTATCGGGCAGTGAGCTGTCGGTTGCTCTCAGAACTATGTCGCTCAACCATGAACGCTACGATAATGTCCGTTGCCCACTGACAAATTAATTGAAACGGCTACCTCCGTGGGGTGCAGCGTCATCTCGCCAGCATGATACAGGCGCGCAGCAACCACCGAGATGGATGACGAGATAAAGACAATCAACAAAGACAATCAACACGCCATCTTTTCCCTCGAAGGACTTTCTCTTCCTCGCGCCGATTGGTAAGAGAGAGTTGACAATTAGCTTAATCAAAGTTGTGTATCCCACGAGATTGACACCGAGAGCCGTCGAAATCACGTTTCTTTTCTGTCAGACATAAAGTCACCCTTTGGTTTCATAGTCCCTGTTTTCGCGCCTTGATTAGACACAGCGACAAGACCTACGCCATTATAACCCGAATGATTTGACACTTTGAGTTAGAGGGGAGCGAGTATGCGCGTCAAGGACATGTCAAAGCTCGCCGCTAACAGAGCAGCGCTTTGTCATTCTTACGTATGTAGCAGGTTGATTGCCGTTTAGGTCGTCACGACGTAGGCATCATTCAATTCTGATCCGTGGCATCCCTGGAAAAGCTGGATATGAAGCAAACTGCATTACGGTGTCTTTTTCAATCAAGCTTCAACGCAGAAACTTCATCTTTGATTCCTTTGAAGGCAATTGAACAATTGACTTCGACAGCAGTCCAGTTCCATGCATTGGGTTTCCTCTCGTCGACTTTTTCAAGATTGGTCATGGACGTTTATAAAGTCAATCAACATGCGTACTGCCGGTGCCAATGCTGAAATTGAATCGACGTTGATCCTACTCTTGATTGCTGCACAGGTAACGAAACAGAAGGGCGTACCTCAGAAATCTTCAAGCGACTCCTGAGGAGATTACCTGAGTGATTACTCGCCAGAATCTGGGAGACGGTGCATAGGTGCTCATATCCAACCGGAAACAGTACATGCAATCACAATGAGCGCTGCCTGACGTTGTTCTGCGTGTTGGAATCCAATAGAACTTGGTATATAATCTCAGTCCAAAGCTGTAAGGAGTGCTCAATTACGAGGTGACGATTACAAAAAGTGATAAGTAACGAACATAGTACCATCAAGGCCATCGACTGAAGATAGCACACGTACGCAAAAGTGCGTTGCTAAGTTGACTGAAGACTCATAACTAGATGACAGACAACCGCCGTCACATGCAGGGCTTACATACTGAATGAGTCACTTCTTGACATTGCCACACGGCATTCAGGTCGTCTTCGTCAGCGGAATTGGAGCCGCATCTTCTTGTCAGCCTTCGCCCTCGTCGTCACCACCGTTTCGCCTCGAGCCAAAGGTTCTCGACCTGCCAAAACAAACGTGATCTGGTGCAGATAACAAACAGCGAAGTTCAGCTGCCAAACGTTCGAACCGTACGAATGTCTGACAAAACTCAAACAAAGATGCCGGCCCTTTACATATATCGATTTAAGACGCTATGTCATACTGACATCATCATTCAGAATGAAAAGTCCGGTTTGACAGCCGTTGATACGTGCTCACATGCGTCGGAAACCGATTTTTTTTTAACTGTACGTCGACTTTAATTTACATGCATTACGTCACGGTACATTATCTGTTTTTGCCGCTGACGATGTGGTGATTCACTGCCCCCTTACTGGCGTTGCCGTGCGTCATACCCTGTCAGCTTCTTGGCAAGCAGCGCGAAAGGTTGTCTTGGACGGACTCAAATTGATCGGCTATGAGTCTAGATTTGACGCTTCTGAAAAGCCCACGTCGGGTGACGCAGCCAGTCTGTTTAAAAGAGTAAAGTCGGAATTAAAAGCGGTAGCCGCCAGCAATGCACAGATACAGTATAAAAATGCACAGAAAAGCATGACTCATGACTGATATCTGTTTTCGCCGAACAGAATGTACGCAGAGGAATGTGTTGCCACTGGCTGATGTAAGGCAACACGATATGACGCCCAACTTACTTGGCCCCCGGCATGGGCAGCTTGATCTTGGGATGGCTAAAATTGACATGGGAACATCAACGTCGCGACCAAATTCAATGAGGAGAATGTCGGATACAACGTCAAAGCCAATAGGCATGCAATTGGATATGACCCTTTGATGAGGGCACCAGGCTAAGACATAAACTTGAGCTGGAGACGGCGACTGCTGTGCATGTCATTACGTCGGGCGCATGGTCTACCAAATGGCTGGATCTCACTGTTTGTGAGGTCGTTTTTCATGTTTGAAAACGAGGTAGAGGATGGTCGCAGACTCTGAATTGTACCTAGCTCGCTGTTCCCAGCAGATCTCGCCCGTACCACTCAATGTGTGCACGCGGCCTCGACGGCAAGGGAGGTGCGGGCCTCTGGGCAATTGCCGAGGGAATCAAAGAGGCGGCGCCAACTTCTCCACGCTTGATGGGTTGTGCTGAGCTAAGAAATGCCCTTTGACACCCCCGTCCCCCTCCATCTTCAGGCGACATAAATTGAGCCCCTTGGTAGAGATCTAGCTCATGCCAGCACTGAAAATCCCATCACGCTAGACACGGGCGGCAATCTATAAAGCGGGTCCGGGATTGCCAGCAACTTGTCATTCTGAAAGATCAAGTCGCATCGGTGAAAAATTCGGTTGTGGCACCAATCCTCAGTGATTGGCGTAAAGTAGCCGATACAATATGGTGCGGATGGCGGCGTCCCTTTGGCCTCGGTGACCGATTACAGACTAACCCTTATCCGTCATAGACGCCCTGACCAACCACGACGAGCAGCAGACTGCACACGTTGCCGGACTTTATCCGTCCTTCTGATTCCCAAACCTCAAGCATTTCATGCGAACGCGCTTCCTGACCTGTACCAAAATAACAGAGCGCGAGACGCGCTGAGGTCGAAGTTGCCGTTCCATTACACAGGCACACTGCGCCCGGATGCATCGTCGTCTACCCAAACGCCTGCCAGCCAGGCACTAGTTCTTTTCAAAGGCACGAGCTCAAGCGCAATAATGCGCAGGACGCACAATCGTGTTTAACACACGTGTGCGCTAGTGAGAATAGCCCGCCCTCATATATAACAGCTGCCTTTACTTGATCAACCAAGGCATATACGAGCGCATCGGCCGCGGAGCTAGCGATGCGCTGCTCGATGTTTCCGTTCTTCCCTTACGATCGTTGTATTACCCGCCGCTGAGCAACCCGTCGAGCAAAATCACCCCTCAACGCGGCCTTCAGCAGTGGGGGCCGCCTGTTTCGGCGGTGGCAGCCGTCCGTCACCTCACCAGTCGCCTCCTCGTCGGCCGCTCAGCAGAGCCAGGCGGCGCCGAGGGTGACCAGCTGCGAGTCCCCTTGTTACAGGCCGCTGAGCGGACAACCATCTCAAAGCCGCCGCCACCGCAGTACGAGCGGACGCAGCTGTGGCAGAGACTTTGGACGAGCTCCTCGGGAGGAAAGCCCCTCTCGCGGTCCAAGGGCAGAACCTATGACAGGACCTCGGCGCCCTCAACTCAACGGCTAACCGCCCCGTTTACGAGGTCTTTCCTGTCCTCCTCCGATGTCGCCAACAGTTTTTGAGTCGCTCCGAGCCAAAGGCCACGTTCCTGCAAAGCCTGTCATACGCGAGCGGCGGAGCTAGGCGGCCTGTTCGTGCCTCCGGGATACCATATCCCGATCGCGCCACGCTCAGCGCGCCACACTCAGATATGGCCTGCTGCCGTCCGCCTCGCGATTCCAAGATGTCCCGTTCGGCCCGGCCTTGCCCTCGGCCAACCCGGGCCGTCTCACGCTTTCCCGCTGGTGCTCCTCTTCTTGTCGGCGCCGGCGTCGACGACATCCTCGGCTCGGCCGCTGGAGCCTCGCCTTGTCGAGAGGGCGTCGGCGTTATCCTCGACCGCCGAGGAGTTGTCCTCGCCTGAGGCCTACGCGCCCCCTCGCGCGACGCGATCATCCAGGACCACCAGAGGCAGCGGCCGGCGTCGCATGCCTCCCGGCGAGGACACTCTGACCCGATCCGACCTACGCGCCTCGGAGCGCCGTCGCGCGGCCGAGGAGGCCGACGATGAGGAGCCGGTCGGCCCGTCCAGGCCGAAGGGGCTCTCCAGGGACAAACGCTGGAACCCTCAAGAGGGCGATCCAGAGCTGTCTCGTGGGTGTTCGAACTTGGCTGTCGACTTTTAAGCCGAAGCTTGAGCCCTGACTGATCGTTGCCGATCCGCAGCCTTGGCAGACGCTACCTGGAAGGGTTCGTTCCCGTCGTCCGACTCGGTGCGGAAGCGTTTGCGCAGCTGACGATCTCTCCGTTCTGCTGGTCCCGCAGGGCTGCTCTTTTTGGCCCGGCCGAAGCAGTTCTTCACCGATAGCGACGGACCTTCGGACTTGCGCGCGACCTGGCATCGATTCTGGCTGGCTTTAGGGTCGGAGGACCTCAAGGCCGACAGCGCCCGCGCGGTGCCCGAGCTCCAGTACATCCACAGTACTGGCGCGCTCGGGCGCGAAAGGACGCCGGCAAGAGCCTCACCAAAGGCGCGCTCTGCCTGGAAGACTCGCGCTTCCAAGCCGAGGACTGGACTTGGGCCTAGTCCGGCCGCCGCTCTGGCCTCAAGGCCGTCCTCGTCTCGTTCTTCGACGTCCTCGCCAAAGCATCACAAGTCGTACGAGTTCTACGCGTCGCGTCTGGCGTCGCCGGCCGCCTGTTTTGACGCGGTCCTCCGGAGTGGCCTCGGGGTCTTGAACCTGCAGGCCGCGATCAGTGTCCGTCCTCCTGCCATATGCCCTATGCTTCTGTCGGTGGGAGCTTTCCCGGCTGACGTCGCGTGCGCACCTTCAGGATGGCGATGTCAAGATTGCGCTCGAGAGCATCAGCCCGTACGTTCACGTTAACTTCTCCCTCTATCGCGCGGAGACGGGGCGCTGACAGACACCTCGCTTTCTAGACGCCCGCTCCTTCCGGCCCCGTCGCAGCCTCGGACGCTAGCAGAATGTCCATCGTCATGAAGCGCGTCGAGCCGTCGGGCCCAAGCAAGAAGCTGGCCATCAAGATGATCGAGAACGTCCACTCGCTTGCCCTATCGATCAGTCGCAATGAAGACCGCTTTTCGCTGCAGCCCGGGGGCCAGCCACGCTCTACCGTCGAGGCAGCCCAGTTAAGCGGGGCGCAAGAAGGGGTGGCCAACAGATTCTGGACCGCCTCCGACTCAACGGCGCCGCGAGCGTGTTGGCCATGAACCGCGTCAAGTCGGCCTCCTCCTTGTTACTCGCAGTCGAGTATCTTAAGGCGAGGACGGTCTGGCAGATGCTCCCTGGCGTCCTGCCGAGGTCCGCACCAACACCAACCTGCCAATGTTCCTGCGAAGCAGCACTTTGTCGACGTAAGTACTGTACGCACACGATGAGATGTACGGACCCCGCTTCGAAACCTAATCAGTTAGCTCTCAGATTATGTACGATTGGTCCGACAGAGTGTTCTCATGCACACAAATCTCCAGGAAAGCCACATTTTGGGCAGATCTGGGCGACATTTGGGAACTTAGCTCTCGGAAAGATGTATCTTGGGTGTGTTACCGCGTTACTTACGTACGGAGACCCCTGCGTTACCGTTACCGAGCCATACATCTCACCGTGTGCGTACAGTACCGTCTGCTGAAGATCGAGCTCCGGAAGCTTCGAACGGTGACCTCTGCGGACGGCATCATCTGGACCGAACAGCGGGCGATATGCCATCTACCTTGTCAAAACCCCGTCCGGCTGGATCACCTGTCGCCGGGTCAGTGCCGAGTTTGATCGCTGATTCTGGGCAACCAGGACCCTCATCCCCCTGCTCTGTCCGGACTTGGGGGTAGCCGGAAGGGCAACATGCCGGAAGCCCGGCGCCAGACTCGGCTCCCCCCCCTACTCCTCCGGTCAGGCGACCAAGGTGCTGTCGTCCTGGCCGACAAGTCCAAGGGAGCGGTCGCCGACGCTTGAATGGCGAGCTCGAGGGGCTGGACCTCTTTTTTCAGTCCGCTCACATTTCGTTGCCGGCCGTGTGTAAGCTCTCCTGTATGATGATATGCTGACGCATTGCATCTTCCTTCACAGCCGCGCACTACGGCATTTGAATACTGGCGTGTGCACATACCTGATTGCGTTTAAAGCAACTGCATCATGACTGCTCATGGCGTCCATCACAAGCAAGCCGAACCGAGGAAGCCGCGAAACTCCTCGATAAACCATCTGCAGTGGGAAACGATGCGTTGTGCGGCGCCCTCGATGAATATCGATTTAGGCGTGCGAAGCCTCACCGGACTGGGATGCTGAAAGCCCGATCGGCTCGGCGATCATCAACACTCGCACGAGGCGTCGTCGAAGACGAACATGTGTTGCAAGGGAGGGCTGGTGGGGCTCAGTAAGAAGTAGTTTGTATGCGACGCCCCCTAAGGATGGTGTCCACCTTCCCCCAGAATTCTCGCCGCCGCTCTCATGCACCGCCGCCGCTTCCTTTTGTGTCGCCGCCACCGCCACCTCCCATCTATGCAGGTCGTGAGACGTAGACAGATCTATCAAGCAACCGGTGCTCAAGCCGACAGCGTATGACGCAGCCCAAACGACGACGTAAGCTCCAGCGTGTCGAGACAGGTGGGTGAGTACAGGGTTGATCGAAGAGAGGCGAACACGAAACGCAGCATGAGACAAAAAGCATGATCAATAGCGGGATCGAACCGCTGACCTTGGCGTTATTAGCACCACGCTCTAACCAGCTGAGCTAATCGATCTTCGATGCTGAATTCCTCAAAATTAGCATTATAATCTTTTACGGGTTGAGCACCTAATCACGCGGCGAGCGGCAAGAGCCATCTTTAACTAGATAAGCAATCCCGAGTGTATGCGGTTTTGTTGACGAGTTTTCACTCCGCGACCGCCTCACCCGCAACGTCAAACGAGGACAAGTCGCAGACGTGCGGCACCACGTTGGGAAAGGTCTGCGCGACATCCTGCCCTTTGCCGGGTGGACGAGATCGCATATTTGCGAGCAACGCGGGCTGTGGATGATGATCGTCGATGACGAGTCCGGCAATGAAGTTGCTTCAGAACGGGCGACAATGCGTGCGACTCGCCGAAGCGATCGTCTTTCCAACCAGGTCATCCCGGGCCGTCTCCGTCCGAACTGACTTTGTCTTTGATTGGGGCTGGCCGCAGTCCGCATGGTTGAGCCGCTACCGCCTGCGCAGTTGCAGACGTGTACGGCCGGCCGCACGTTTTAGACATCGCAATCTCTCCCGACATGACAGCCTCGCCGTCCCCGAAGGTGCCTCTGACCAACACGTTTTATCGTTGCCCGTCTCAATCAAATGCCAGCTGACATGGCTGCAGGCTGATTTGCCATGCACACGCCAAACTCGTCACGCTTGCCAGACGCCTCGTCCGTGGATGAGGAAAAGACGAAAGCCTCCAACGCAAAGGTCCCGACGATGCACGCGCTCGCGGAGGATCTACACGGCGCCATGCAGGCGTCAGACGACAGCGACGAAGATGACGACGCCCTAGTCGAGCCGATCCAAATTCAGAGCCACGGCCCCAAGGACGCCGTACTTGGCGAGCACTGTCCGGTAAGCAACGAGGATCTATTCGAGGCCGTCGACGTTCAACCCCGAGCGCGACGACCAGCGTCGAACAGCACTTATCGCGATCATGGCGAGACACGCCGCTACGTTTGGCATGGGCAACCGTCTTGGCTACCTGCAGACAAAACTCAACATCAGTTTAAAGCTGAAGGATGGAAAGCGCACATCTCCCAGCCGCCTTGATATGCAGCGTCGCCGCAAAAGCGCGCCTGCCCCGACAAGCAGTTTGACGTGGTTGGAGGCCCGAGGTCATTCTAAATCGTCCCAGCCGGTCGTCTTTTGGAGCTCCAACGATCGTCGTCTATCGAAATGACAAGCCTCGCATCTGTATCGACTAGCGGCGCCTGAACAGCGCGACAGAGACAGACTCTTACCCGCTCCCGAAGCAGAGTGACATCCTCCACGCGCTGACGGGCGCAGATTGGCTGATTCAGACCGCACTCGACGTACTTGCGGGTTTCAAGCAGCTCGAGCTGACCGGAGTTCCAGCGGGTAATGGGCACGTTT
>Ga0308160_10005542_pt1 | contig 13117 bp, 18 predicted proteins | sample PhyFR1_FD_201036 | JGI IMG/M metagenome (GOLD analysis project Ga0308160, IMG submission 201036) | Phyllosphere microbial communities from UC Gill Tract Community Farm, Albany, California, United States - DLSLF.R1 | ecosystem: Host-associated > Plants > Phyllosphere > Unclassified | place: USA... | reverse complement strand
CTCGATGTTCTCTGGCAGTTTTTCATCAAGCTACTCGGATGCGCCATGGCAGCCTTCGTCTTCATATCCTCAACCTCAGACCCAGCTGCAATCCTTCCAGGAGGGTGTTGCCGCGTAGGTGTGATGGTTTCTCTATGGCATCCAGCTGATTTGGTAGACCGAATATACATGACTACAACCCAAATCTGCCTAATGACCGGACCGACCAGGTCACCGATCCCTTCCTTCTCTCACTGCTCAATCATATCATCTTACCGCCACAGGTGCCCCAATCCGTGTCATCGCCGAACGACCTGTACATGTCAAACTTGGGCTGGTCGCCGCAGGCTATCATGTCGGCTGGACAGCAGTATAGCTCAGGCCAGTACAACCCACCAACAAGTTACACGGAATCATCGTACATCAACCAAGCTCAGCTTATGGGCATGAACCCTGCCCAGTCTGAAACCCATCCTGGTAGCGGGATGGGCACATCGGTACCGCGCAACAACACGAATCAGAGCTTGGACAATAGCTGGAACGGATATTTCGGCAGTAGTTAGTCTTTGTAGTTTCTGGAAGCAACAGATAGTTGTACATGGATACTACATGGATACAAATATCAAGACATGATATCGTTGATTGACAAATCAAGACAGACCATCTTGCCCGGAGCGTGGCCGATGCTGATCCCCTCACATTCAGGGCTGGACATGACGACCAGCTGGGGTGTGACTCCACATCCCCAAAAGACGGGTACTTCGCCTTCCCGAATTAAAGGAGCATCGCCAAATTCGGGATTGTTGATATCTGTGATGCCTAGCTGCGTCGCTGCCTCAGCTCCCTGTCTCATCAGCTGACACTTAAGCTGAAGGGTCGGATGACGAACCCAAGCGATCGGTTCTCCATGAGTTTCGAGGTATGGTCTCGTAATGTCCCGAACACGTTCTACGTCTTCGGGCTTGTAAGGGCGCATCGAGACTACCGTGTTGCCTTTGAAGACTGTAATCATCAGCTATAGCCGACGAGGAGATGCGAACAAGACTTACTGCCGGAAGGAAGAAGCGGGAGGTTTGTGCGGTACATAGGTACATTTCGCCCTTCTTCTTGATGTCGAGGAGTCAGGCCTGCATCTGCTAGTGCTTGCTCGAAGGTGAAAGAACAGCCGACTACCTCATAAGCGATGGACCATGCGACCAGGAAACGAGCTTACCGAGGAAAGCCACACTATCTTCCTTCCAATACTCTTCGACATTCGCAACATCCCCCTTGATCAATTTCCCATTTCTATATCTGACTCATCAGCCTCTTGCCCATTCATACCAGGTATACACTCACACATTGTATCCAGGAGCGTCACGTCTGATATCGCTGTCTCCAGCCAATTTCGCCTGTAATCTCGGATCTCCTGGTGCGACATTCTCCCCTAAAAGCGGACAAGAGACCGGGTTCCTCTTACATAGTCCCCTAAAATCGGACGCATACTTTGCAGGTAGAACCAACAGATTCGCTTGGACTTGGTCAGGACAAAGGCCAGCAGTCGGCGCGGTGAAAGTTCCGGAACGGGCGGCTTGACGGACTGATAAGGCGTCGGTGAACGAGGGGGTGGTAGCAATTGGCATTATTGTTTTCGATATTTACAACAAGGTCTGGGCGATGTGAGGGATCCTGCCCTCGCCTCATGAAGCTATAGGTATGCCATCCTGGACGCTTATCTCGCTATCTGCAGGTGAGGTAAGCAGTCGAGACGAGAGGATGCACCAAATCACCTCGGAACTTGAGCGGAAATTCAATCCGGGGAAACCCTGAGTTGGTAGCAAGCAAGTATACTCGTACATTTAGGAAAAATGTCAACCTATGACGCTGTCTATGTCCTACACTATGCTCCGAAAGCCGCCTCGGCCATGGACTTCTCGGCCAAACTGCCCCTAGCCTCCCAATGAGGCTTGTACCCATTTGCAGTGCCATATGCCTTGGCCCCTTCTACCTTCTTCCCCCATCCACCTCCACCAGGTGTTTGCAGTACCAGCCGGTCTCCAGCAGCCATATGTACAGCTGCCTTGCCTCCTAGATTGACACGGCGGGTCTGACCCTCGGTAGTCTGTTTAATCCAAGTGTTGATTCCCATCTTGGCGGGTTCACCTCCTGCTAGGCCGTATGGCGCTCTTGATCTACGTTCGGTGAGAAGCGAAATTTGGATTGGCTCTAGGAATTCAAGGTCTCGGACAACTCCATTACCGCCCGAGTACTCGCCCGGTCCTCCGGAATCTGGGCGGTAGCCGAATTCGCGGAGAATGACCGGGTATCGACGTTCCAAGATTTCTGGGTCGGTAATTCTCTGTCAGGTCAGCTATGTATCCTGAACAAGCTGAAGAGAACTTGCAGTATTGGTCATGTGACAGCTAGCCCGTCAGCGAGATACACATGAACTCAAGCGGTATATCTTACTGCACACCACTTGCTCCATTCCATCCTGGTCCAGCCCCACTACCTCCAGCAATTGTCTCGTAGTACCCCCATCCTTTCTTGACTTCACCCGTGATAGGGTCTTTGCCTCCCACTCCAAATGATAAGTTGTTGCAGCATCCTTGACTGGCGGCACAGGCGTTGAATGCTTTTAAGACGACATCGGTGATCCGCTGAGATGTGAGGACGTTTCCGGCACAGACTGCAGCTTCTGGGGAGGGGTTGAGGAGACAGTCCTCGGGGATGTGGACTGAGAGATCAGCTGAAGTCTCTCGTCTTGGTAGCTCGGTACGCACTGTTAAGGGGCACGAGACACCCTGCGTTCAAGGGAATATCCTGATTGACCATTGTACGCATACTGGAACTTAGCGGAAAACAAGGGAACGAGAGAGCTGACATACCAGTAGATGATTGCCGAGTGCACGACAGCGATAGGGGCATTCAGATTACCCCGTACCTCGGCTCCAGTCCCTTCAAAGTCGAAGACTGCATCTCCCTTTTCGCTGTCTATCGTGACTTTGAGGCAGATTGGCGTTCCATCGTCCAGGTAATCAATAGCTTCAAGAACGTTGGTGCCGGCCTCTTTGGCCGCCTTGATCAACATAGTTCGTACAGCTTGCTCGGCATTTCTACCTCGTTAGTATCACGTTCGGACGCCTGATGATCGGACTCACTGCTGGATATAGCCCATGTAGCCGTGAACGACTTTGAGGCCATGTTCATCGACCAACGAGTGGAGCAGCTGCGATCCCTTGTGGTTTGCAGCGATTTGCTGTGTTGTCAGCTGTGGCCAAAGCGACCGATGCGAACACAACTCACCGCCTTGATATCACTCTCGACGTCCCGGTAATTCCTGCAACCGCTTCCACCGGGATACTTGGCAGGAATATCGACCAATAGCTCATACAGCCCCTCCTGGTCGAATACGCCTTGCGAGACTAGCTTGAAGCTGATGATCTCTGCTCCCTCCTCTGCCAATGTCGTACTCGTCGCCGGCATGGATCCACCAATGATACCTCCAATATCACTATGATGTGCTCTTGACGCAGTGAAGAAGATGATCTGGTCCTCCTTCCCAGGTGTAGGGTCAAAAATGGGTGTAATGACCGTTAGATCAGGTAAATGTGATCCACCGGCAATGGGCGAATTGGCTAGGAAGACGTCTCCTGGGTGAAGTTGACCCGCCCACCGTTCTAGTTGGAACTTGACGGCGAATGACATGGACCCGAGGTGAACAGGGATAAAGGGAGCATTCGCGACTAGATCTCCGGTATGGCTGAATAGGGCACATGAGTAGTCGAGCCGTTCTTTGATATTGGTCGAGATGGAGGTCTGTTGGAGCGATCGCCCCATTGCCTCTGCAACATTCATGAAGCGGTTGGCGCTATCTTCATCAGCTACATGGCCAATCAGACTGGCAAGGGATCCTACAAGAGACTGAGGGTGATCGGATCCTTGGGTACATCTGAAGCGTTGACCATGATGGATTGTGTGAGATGTGTATAGGATGCGTATAGGCGATAAGTGCGTATTGGGGATTGATTCCTTCAAAAGTAGTACAGAAACATATATCAGCTATCTATACAACTACTATTCAAGTCGTGACCAGCTCGTGATAGCGTATCATGAGCGGCCTCGGTATAGGAGTAAGAAGTATCGCCTAACCTGTACCCCGGATCAACTTTCCGGTCATGTTCCGCGCAACTTATCTTTAAGCCGTTTATATTCGCCATCAACTCATCTTCCGCGCAACAATCTGCTAGCCGATAGGATAAGGGGGATTGGGTCAGGATGGATCAAGATGTATGCAAACCCTTCATATAGTGTTGTCTGCGTCGAGAAGATAGCTCATAATTCCAAGTCTTCATCACAACCATCTTCATCCAGTATGACATATATCGATATTCCCGAACACTCTATCGTCGTATCTATCGACAGAGGAGGAACTTTTACCGATGTCTATGCGTAAGTGTCAAATCTGAATTGGGCCAAGAGCTCATGTTGCAGATCATGGCCCGACCCAAATAACGCTTCCAACCCCCGCAAGGAGGTCATCACCAAGCTCCTCTCGCAAGACCCTTCCAACTACCCAGATGCTCCCACGGAAGGTATCAGGAGGATTTTGGAGATAGTGACCGGACAGCCGGTCCCCCGTGGTATTCCTCTGCCCACTAACAAGATCGGTACGTCCCCATTTTGTCTTTGCGAAGCTACGCTCACCACGCAGATACGGTCCGACTGAGTACCACCGTCGCAACCAATGCTCTCCTGGAACGACGGGGAGCACCTCACGCCCTACTCATCACGAAAGGCTTCAAAGATCTCCTCAGTATCGGTAATCAAGCCCGTCCAAAGATCTTCGACCTGCACATCAAGAAAGCATCCACACTATACGGCGATGTCGTTGAGGTAGACGAGCGTGTCACTTTGGTTGGATACACCTCGGACCCCGAACACGCTGCACATGCCGTCAAGTGGACCGAAGATGGTCAAGTCGCCAAGGCCTACGAGGGAATTGGTGCCCAGAACGGTCTTGGGGGAAGTACAGAAGGCTCGATTGTACAGGGATTGAGTGGGGAGGCAGTTCATATACTGAAGAAGCTTGACCAAGAGGTGGTTGAGAAGGACTTGCAGAAGCTCTACGACCAAGGCTACAGATCGGTCGCTGTCGTCCTGGCACATTCGTACGTTTCACCTCCCCACTCAAAGCTACAGTGACTGATTAAATAGCTTCACATACCCAGACCACGAGCTCGAAGTCGGAAAGATCGCCGAGAAGATTGGTTTCAAGCATATCTCCCTCTCGTCTCAACTACTGCCCATGATCAGGATGGTACCCAGAGGAGTCTCGACTACGGCAGACGCATACCTCACACCAGTGCTCGGTGATTACCTAGATGGGTTCTATGCTGGATTTGCCGGAGGGCGAAAAGGTGGTTTGAAAGTCGAGTTCATGGGTTCTGATGGTGGTCTGGTCAATCTCGATGTATGCCTAACTTGATTTCCACCTAAGCCGAGGCTGATGAACAGAACTTCACCGGTCTCAACTCCATCTTGAGTGGACCTGCAGGAGGAGTCGTTGGATATGCCCTCACAAGTTGGGACACAAAGGAGCGAGCTCCAGTCATTGGGTGAGAACTGAAATCGTTCGAACTCAGTAGCCCTACTGACAAGTAGATTCGATGTCGGAGGTACTTCCACAGATGTGTCCCGATTTGATGGCCGATATGAGATCGTATACGAAACGACAACTGCCGGTATCTCTATCCAAAGCCCTCAGCTCGACATCAATACCGTCGCTGCTGGCGGAGGATCATGCTTGACTTTCAGAAATGGAATGTTCCACGCCGGACCCGAATCTGCCGGTGCCCATCCTGGACCTGCATGTTATAGAAAGGGCGGACCACTTGCACTGACTGACGCCAACCTACTACTGGGTCGATTAGTCCCAAGAATGTAAGCAGACCTACTATAATCTTGGGATAAAGCTGATGATTAGTTTCCCACAATGTTTTGGCCCCAATGAGAACGAGCCTCTAGATCCCAACGCTTCGGAGACCGCTTTCAGGACACTGCGTGAACAGATCATCGAGGAGACCGGACGTGAATTGTCGATGGATGAGATAGTATGTCTCACTCATAGGGGCTAGACTGACGTATCAGATTTACGGTTTTGTCAAGATTGCCAACGAGACCATGGCTAGGCCTATCAGAACACTAACGGAGGCTAGAGGTTTCGCTACATCCAAGCATATGTGAGTGTACCGGCCATCTGTATTACTGTGCGCTGACAGTTTAGTCTAGCCTCTTTCGGCGGTGCAGGAGGTCAGCACGCATGTGAGATCGCCGAGGTAAGTCTAACGACTCTTCGTCTACGAGCTGCACTGACCAAGGCAGAGTCTCGGCATCACGCGTGTATTGATCCACCGTTATTCCTCAATCCTTTCCGCTTACGGACTCGCCCTTGCAGACCGGTTAATTCCTTCCTCTTTTCTTCAGGGCTAAGCTGATCAATCAGAGTCTACGAATCCCAAGAACCCTGTTCATCCGTATACGATGCCGAGACTATTCCAATGCTACGATCCCGTTTAGCAGGAATCGACCGTCGCGTGAGGACTGAGCTGGATGCACAGGGCTTCAAGGAGGATCAGATCAAGACTGAAAAAGTCTTGCACATGCGTTTCGACGGTTCCGACACTGCTCTCATGATGTACGTTCACACCCGTTTGCAAGATGACGGACATAGCTGATCGATTAGTCCCGAACCTGCAGATGGCGACTTTGAGACTGCCTTTAAGGTCGCATACAAGCTCGAGTTTGGTTTCCTACTCACCAGTGCCATTGTGGTGGACGATGTCAAGGTCAGTGTCCGCACTCCGGTTAGGGGTCTTGACTGACGATCTAGGTCAAAGGAGTCGGAAAGACATTCTCACCACCTGGAGATTCCGTCTTTGACGAGATCAAGACCCTCAAAACCTCCCCCGTCGACGCAATCACCGAGACGTCAAAGGGCGGAAAAGTGTCCAGTCGCCAAGAGGTTTACGTCAGTCCTCCTGGAACTGGCAAGGGATCTCGAGTCGATACTCCAGTATTCCAACTGGAACACCTTGATATCGGAGACGAGGTCGCTGGTCCTGCTTTGATCATTGATGCTACTCAGACAATCTTTGTCAATGCGTAAGTCGCGTTTGTCCCAGCGGAGTTCAGTACTGATTAAGACAGGACGTGGACCGCTACAGCTACGACTCGACATCTACTCATCACCCGACCACATAATTAGACCAGCCACTTGTACATTTGTAATTAGATATCGGATGACATGCATGCACCCATGATTCTTGCTTCCCCGAGTGGTCTGGGATAAATTGCAAGAATGATGTAAAAATAATGATCCTCCACCTCCGCCGTGCATCAACTGAAATGTCATTTAGAGTGTATATTTCTCTAATTATACATAGACAATACACCAAACATGGATATTGACGACCTAAGTAAGTGACCAAGAGGGCCCAAGAGGACCTTGGCTCAATACACCCGGTTCAGAATCGGGCTAACGAGTCACAGCGGTCGACAACACCTACCAGCTCGGAGGAGAGGATGATGAGAGGGAACGTGAGCAGAATGCGGTTGCTCTTGAGCAGCTGGAAAGAAGGACAAGATTAAGGACAATGGCTGTTCCCACGGACGACAAGAAAGTCAGGGAACGTCTAAGGGCATATGGAGAGCCTATAACATTGTTCGGGGAAGGGGTGAGCTGATCCCCCCACATCGTTCGAATGCAGTGTAGCTGATCAAATAGCCTGGAGATAGAAGAGACCGTCTGAAATATGTTCAGGAGCAGATTGAGATGGCAAGAGGCAGAAGCGGGACGGATTATCCAATGGATGATAGCGATAGTGATGATTCGGATGACGAGGGGGAGTTCTTTACGGAAGGAACGGATGATTTGCTAGCGGCGAGGAGGAAGTTGGCCGCATATTCTCTGCAAAGGTAAGTATTTTCGTTCACATGATGCGGACCCGAATGCTGAACAGGTAGAGCGAGAAAGAGAATAGCGCGTCAGCGTATAGAAGCTGGATTGCCTCTAGGAAAGATTGTCAATGTCAGAAAATCACTGTATCAGGAAATGAAGGTGAGCTCGCCAGCAAGCCTTTCCTATGTCCAAGCTGATAGTTAGTCTTTCAATAACCTTGGATCTCAGTTCGGTGACGATCGTCCACTGTCGACGTTACGTTTCTCGCCAAATTCCCAATACATCTTAACGACATCATGGACAGGTGACTCCAAAGTCTGGGATTTACCCAACTTGAATGCAGTCTCGACAAAACGAGGGCACACGGATAAAGTGGGAGGAGCGGCATGGCACCCCTCAGCGACTGTTGGGATGTCCGAGGACGGACTGAATTTCGCAACGGGAGGTGGAGAGGGAGAAGTCAAGCTATGGTCATTATCAGAGTATGTCCGCTTGCTCAGTCGTAGAGACTAGCTGATGAGTAGTGATAAGCCATTAGGGACTCTGCGTGGGCACACGAATCGAGTTGGGCGTGTAGCTTTCCATCCATCTGGGTCTTTCCTTGGATCAGCATCATTCGATGGGACATGGAGATTATGGGATGTCGCAAAGCAAAAGGAATTGATGACGCAAGAGGGACATAGTAAAGAGGTCTACGCCCTGACTTTCCAGGACGACGGTGCGCTGGTAGCATCGGGGTGAGTCATTCCTTGATGTCCATGGCACGCAGCTGACCATCCAGTGGTTTCGACGCAATTGGACGAGTATGGGATACGAGAACAGGGAGAACGGCAATGGTACTGGATGGGCATATCAAGGAGATTCTAGCAATGGACTTTGCTCCTAACGGGTAGGTCGCACAGAGGAGCAAGGAGCGAAACTGACATCCAGGTACCAAGTAGCAACTGGATCCGGAGACGATACCGTCCGTATATGGGACCTTCGAGCTCTTAAAACACAATACATAATCCCTGCCCATAGTTCATCAGTATCTGACCTCCGATTCTTCCGCTCCACCTCTGAACTGCCCCACATTCCCCTGGAAGCACCACAAACCAACGGCACCACCAACGGCGATAAGATGGATACAGACGACATCAGCAACGACCCAACCGAGAAGGAAACGGCTACACCTTCTTCTGATGTCCTTCCTCGCTCTGGACTATTCTTGGTCACGGCTGGATTTGATTGTAATGTCCGTATATGGTCTGCGGACGAGTGGAACATGATCAGAAATCTGGCTACGGATGCTGGAAAGGTCATGAGTGTGGATATCTCGGGAGATGGCAAATTTATTGGATCGGCGAGTTATAGTCGGTCCTTCCATCTGTTTGGTGGTGATAATTCGTTGTAGACTCATAGACATGCAGATTACAAAAGACGCTACTTGGGGGCCTCGCTCCCAATCCTGCTGATACATTTGCCGGGTGAGCATGGATGGGAACAGTATATAATGCATCGCGCACTACTTCGACTCGCCATACTGCTTCAGTATATCCGCCGCACTCTGGCCTTTTCCAGCACCACCAGCGGAACCCGTACTACTAGCCCCACTACTCGTTTTCTGAGGCTTAACGGAGAATCCCCGACTGATAGTCCGAGCCATAGAGCTCAATCCACCTGTCGAGGTCGAAGTCGAGGCGGATGCAGCAGAAGTAGATGCAGTGCCGATACCAAGTGGAGATCCCTTGCCCCCGGTCCCACTTCCTGTAGCCGTGCTAGTCCTGCTAGTCCCGTTTTCCCGCTGACTTGGCGACAATGAGCTGCCGGAAGGCGGCCTGGCTACCCAACCGTGAGATCCGGGGGAGAAGTTCCCTGACCCAGTCGATGATGTGATTGCCATCGCTGGAGCTGCTTTGCCACCTGGAATTCCGATCGGTAAACCCCTCGAGTGGGTTGAATGGGAAGAAGCGACAGATGCGGGTCGGCCTAGCGATGAAGGTGCGAAAAGCGGGACATCTCGTGAGGTGGGTGATAGAGTTGAACGTGATGATCTTCGATGATGACTCTTACTCAACGTAGGTGCCATTGGGACAGAAGCGGCAGCGCTCTGAGCGACAGGCGGGTCGGCTGGATTATCCACGGGTAATTCAAGTGTGCCCGACGGAGATGAAGGTGGCGGGACTGAGGTATCTTCTGCAATGACGGATGGTTCTTCTGTAGTCGTTATTGGGCTGATTTGGGAGATAGGCTCGTCGACAACCTGCTCCATCACAGAAGGCATGATAGGGGGGAAGTATCCCTCGCCCCTCATTGCCAGACTAGGCGACATAGTCATCGGCGCAGTCTCCCTGAGACTAGTCGGTAGTCCACTGATCATCCCGCTAGTACGCGTACTGAATGGGGGAAGTACCGGTCGGACTGATGATCCCATGACTGAAGTGGGTGACGTGTCTTGGAGTAAAAGGCTATTCATCCCCATTGACGTAGATCGCCGGGGATTCCTGGGCATGGTGAGCGGATCGAAAGGCTCGGTACCATGTATCTGGTATCGCAGACCGGGAGTAAGTCCGATCGGATTAGTCTCGGGTGTCTGCTTATCAGCTCTGTGTCTTGTAATTCGAGGATCGACGCACCTCTCCAGCGACCGCTTCTTCCGAGCTGGTGATACGAGCCATGATCCATTCCCGGCTCTTGGCTTCTTCCTGCATCCTCTCATCGGCTTTAAGGAAATGATGAGGAGCATTGACTATACAGATCAGCTTGGAGAATACACAATCTGTGGTAGCTTACCATTGAAAGCGGCCCAATGGCGCCGAGAAGGATCCCGAGTAGGTAAGAAGAGAGCCTGATATCAGTGGCCGCAGGTACCAGACGTTGGAAGCTTACCAAGTCTCCTTTTTGAAAATCGGTGAACGTTATCCTATTCTTGCAGATACTCTGAGAGTGTTTGTATGCCTTTTGATATTTCTTGATCCGGACTACCACCTTATTAACAACTTCAGTGAAAGCTTCCAGATCGAATTGCTGAGCGGAAGCGAGGCTTCGTATGAGGACACTATCCCTTATCGAGATCGTCGATTGAGTAGCAGAGATTGGGGATGCCGGTCTCGGCCTGTCCTTTTCGATATCCTCCTTCTCCCTCTCTGCTTCATCGGACTCATTTCGTTTCGATGATGCTGCAGCGTTCAAGATCCGAAGTAGTGGACGGCAAGTATCGTAGTATTTAGTAGCGAGAGCGACCGCGTCTCGAGCCACTTCAGCTTGATGAGCCTTCTCCGCAGCTATCGCGGTCGCAGTATCTTTCGTCGTAGCCATTTCATCCGACAAGACAGCTTCCCTCCGTTGAGCCTCCCTCAATTGAGCCTTACTCATAGCGAGCTCAGCCTTAAACCCATCAGCCTGTCGAGTCGCATTGTTGCGAACGGCAGTAAGCTTCTCAGCTAATTCAATCTTCATATCTTCAACTTCTTTAGCGAGATTGAGGTTCTGATGCTCTAGCACAGCTCGATCACCATCCGCTTCGGCGATTCGATCTCGCATCAATCGTTCCGCTTCGGCAGACTGACTTTTGAGGGCGACATCTCGTTCTTGCTGAGCTGAAGCGAGCTGTTTCGAGGAAGCCTCCAGTTCCGCTTGTAATCCAGCTACTTGAGATCGAAGTTCGTCAGCAGCCGCATGAGCATCGCTGCTAGCTTGAAAGTGTTTGGTTCGCTCGTCGCGCATATCGCTTAGCTGGGCGAGTAGATTCTGTTCGGTATTTTTAAGACCGTCCACATCAAGTAGAGCTTCTTGTAATCTGATGCCCAAGTCGGTCGCTCGGGCTTTCTCCTGTGCCATATCCGCTTGTAGCGCAGTGATGAAATCTGATGTCTCTTCCTGATCTCGAGTTCGGTCTTCGCTGAGTCGATTGCGTTCCTCAAGCTCGGCAGATAGGGTTTGGCGAGCAAGCACCTCTTCTCCGAGATTGGCTCGCAGCCGGTCCACTTCCTCCTGAAGCTCGAGTTGTCGTTGGTCCATACCTTCTACCTCCTCGCGATGGCGCAATTCCATCTCATCCACCAGGTCTTGGTCAATGCCGACTCGTGCCTCACTCTCGGCAAGCAGTGAGCCTTCATCGCCTCTGGCATTGCGCATGATAGACAGGACTAGCCATCAGCTGGCGTTCCGAGTTCCTGTAGCTACGAACCTCTCTTGTCCCATGACCAATCATTTGCAACCTGTTCCCTCCCCCGGAACGCATCCTGGAGGGAATTGTACTTGTCGAGAAGTTGACGAACAGTCCCGAGAAGTGCATCTCGTTTAGGTCCGGCGGTGAAAGACGACTCGACGTCCTTTGCGAGTCCATTAATCCATTGATCAAGTTCTGCTAATCAGCTTCGACTCATCAGCTGCAAGCTTACCGTCAAGCATAACATCATCTACCACCAGCTTATCCAGCACTTCTCCACCAGACATGATTGTGAAATCACAGTATATCGAGGAGCTCTCCTTCATCCCCCACAAGGTGATGAAATTCAATTGAGAGATATCTTTATTCATCTCGGCCCTCCGTTCTCGTTCGGGAAGGAGCATCGACCCAATAGCCTCATTGAGCTGCTTGCACCATGCTGCAAAGCTACCTCCGAACTGGCGACGCCATCGGTATTCTAGGACGAGCGAGACATAGGCGAAAGGTAGATTGTGTAGGCGTGTCAGATGGGGAAAAGCGCCTTTCGACTTGAAGTCCGTCTCGAGGGTCGTGAGTGGCTTGATCACTTCGGCTATTCGGGATTCCATATGCGCGACTTGGCGCAGGTGAACATGGACTTCTAAGGTGTAGTCGTTCTACCCATTAGCTCATCTCATTGGTGCGACAAAGATCAGCTCACCTTGAGAGCAGTCAGATGATCTAGGTCACTCCGCATGATCTCCTCTAGCTCTAGTGCCACTATTGATCAGCTACTGGCCCCGATTGCGACTTGTTGGCTGTCAAGCTACTCACCATCCAGGAAGTGATCGTCTTGCGAGGCCTCCGTGATGGCCCCGATAGCCTGCTCCGTACGATGTAGAGCTTGATCAAATTCCATCCTGATCACGTTGGCATTCTCTTCCGCCTTGTCCTTCTCGATCGTGGCCATTTGTAGCAGTTCATCCATCTGTTCCGCCAGTGCTCGAAAGCGTTCGGAAATATCATCTGAATGAGTCAGCTTACGAGCCAGAGACTTCTCGAAATAGCTC
>Ga0308160_10005541_pt1 | contig 13119 bp, 14 predicted proteins | sample PhyFR1_FD_201036 | JGI IMG/M metagenome (GOLD analysis project Ga0308160, IMG submission 201036) | Phyllosphere microbial communities from UC Gill Tract Community Farm, Albany, California, United States - DLSLF.R1 | ecosystem: Host-associated > Plants > Phyllosphere > Unclassified | place: USA... | reverse complement strand
TCTTGGATCCTCTGCGCGACCCTGCGGACGGCTTTGCTCGAGTTCGGGCGGCCGGCTGCGGCGGGCGACCGAGGGCGCGGGCCCTTCCCCGCGCGACCACTGGCGTCGACGTCCCGCTCAAGGGAGAAATCCGTCCGCCTGGAGCTCGCCTTGCGCTTCGTGCCCGTGCGAGGCTTCTCGTACTCGGCTGAGCGACCTCGCCCGCGTCCGACGAGCCCTCGTCGTTGTTGACGGCCGTCGGCTCCCGCTCGACGGTCTCGCCCGTCGCCGCGTCGCGCTGAGCATACGCCGCTCGGAAGTGGCGTGCCGCGGCCGAGCTGACCTTCGTGTACTCGATCTGGCCGTCGACGACCTCAAACGTCAGAGGTAGTTCGCGGAGACGTCACTTACTAGGGTTGAGCTCCCAGTACTGGAGGATGGCCTGAGAAGGGGTTGGCGAGGCCGTCAGCGAGGGCGAGAGGCGTGCCAGGCGGTCCCGAGAAGGGGTCGACGCGCAGGTCACCGAATTGACCTCGCGCGAGAGAGCACGGCCTCGGCCATGGTCGGTGACGCGGATGACCGAGATGGACTGCGGTCTGACTCTAACTGTGTCCTGAGCTCGGCCGGCCCAGTAGGCTGCGTCGTACGTCTCGGCGTCGGCCGTCGCTCGTCGACAGGGGAGGCGAGCCTCGAGGTACATCGAGCGGGGAGGGGGCGGGGCGTGCACAGCGGGCGCGAGGGTGTTGAGTCTATCTCGGTCCGGGCCCGATATCGCAGGTCAACCGGCGGCAGGTGCAGAAGGAGCTGTAGTGAGCGAGCCAGCGAGACGAGCGGGTGACGGGCTGGAAAGGAGGTCGTCGTCGTGGGCGAAGGAGGCACGACGCGCCGTCGCCGGTACGCGTCGGGCTGGCGAGGTCCGTTCGCCTGGCCGCAACCGAGCCCTTTGCGCGTCCCTCGACGCCGACGCCCCCCGAGCTCTCTCGAAGTTGCCACATTCCGCTCGACAGGATGGGTCAGCGCCAGATCTCGGGAGGTGAGCGAGGCCGCATGTCGTAGGTCTGCCATGTGAAAGGGGTCGACTGGCCGAGCGTCCCAGCTGGTCGAGCGCGCGTCGAAGCTGGGTCGGCCGGCGAGGGGACTCCGACCCGCCCTCGGCGTCCTTCCTCGATCTGACCTCGCGAACTGGGTATCTTGGCAGCCAGGTCCGAACTGGGTATCGCGAACTGGGTATTGCGAACTGGGTATCGCGAACTGGGTATGAGAACTGGGTATGAGAACTCTGTCGTCGCAAAGCCGGCGTCGAGCGTTGCGCATCGCATGCGGGCTTGGCGGCCTTGACCTCGGCCGGCTATCGGCGCGCCGCCCGCCGAGCTTCCTGACCTCGGACGGCAAACGAGTCGGCGGCAGACGGCAGCGGTCGAGCAACTCAGACCACCGGGTCGGACAGGTGCCTCATCCTGGCCCGAGCAACAGCTGCAGCAGGTGCAGCCCCTTCCCTCGCCCTGGCGAGCGAGCTTGCTTAGCCGCCCGAGGTGCAGTAGCCCGTCGCAAGGGCCAGGCTCGTCAAGCAAGGTCTCGCCGTGAGCTCGCCGGCAGCGACGCGAGTGCTGGCACGACTGCACGACCCCGCCCCAGCTGCTGCCGAGGACGACCACGATGGGACGGCTGGCACGCCTTCGACAATTTCGCTGCGAGCAAGCCGGGAGGGACGAGGCCGGCGCTGGTGTGGCCTGCCGCTCAGCGTCGAGTCGACGGGCGAGCTCGGAGCCGGCGGCGTCGGCAACATGAGCAGCCATCAGCGCCGCAGTCGGAGGTCTCTCTTCGGGCCGGGCAGCAGCCGACAGGGCAGACGTCGCCAAGGTGCCCTCCGGCTGACTATATCAGCTTCTGTGTCAGGGTGAGCCTCGAGCTCTCGATGCGGTGACGGACGGCGGTTGAGGGGAGCGACCCGTCTCTGCCAGAGGTTCGTCAGCGAGCCTGCCGATGGAGAGTGTCGTCACGCGGGGCACCAAGATGGTCGCCCGAGATCGACCGGCCATCTCGCTCGCCCGACCACCACCCACCCTCGTTGAGACCTGCAAAGCCAAGCTCGTGAGGGCTCCGTTCGAGTCCTGACTGCTCTGCCAGAGTCGTTGCTGAGTGCGTGTGCCGGATCTTTGGGTCCCTGTGGCATCCTCTAGCCGCTCTCGCCTACACCTCGCCAGCTCCTCTTCACCTGCCCGCCCATGTCGCTTAGCAAGATCGTCGTCGTCACCGGTGCCAACAAGGTCGGTTGGCCTGACCTCTCACTCCAGGGTCAGTTTTCAAAGACTGCGTGCTGATGCCTGCCACCCCTCTCGGATCCAGGGCATCGGCAAAGCCATCGTCACGCTCCTCGCCCAGTCGCCGCCTGAGCCGCCGCTGACGATCTACCTGTGCTCGCGCGACCCATCCCGGGGCGATAGCACGCTCAAGGAGGTCGAGGCTGCCAAGAAGGGCCCGCATCAGGTTCGGCTCGGCAAGCTCGACGTGCATGACCAGGCGAGCGTCGACGCCTTCCGCGGCACCATCGAGAAGGAGCACGGCAAGGTGCGCATCGTCGCCGGGGGACGACTGCGCCGCTGGCAAGGCCCTGCCCCGTGCTGACCACTCCTGCTTGCGTCTCTCGTCGCCCCCGCCGACAGCTCGACATCCTCATCGGTAACGCCGGCATCGCCATCTCGGGCGACCGCTTCGACGTCGACGTCGTCCGGGACGCTTTCGCCGTCAACTACTACGGCAACAAGCGCGTTACCGAGGCCTTCCTCCCGCTCCTCAAGAAGGCCGACAGCCCTCGCATCGTCAACGTCGCTTCGACCGCCGGCCTCTCGAGCCTCATCAAGGACGACCGCCTGCGCGAACGCTTCACCAAGTCCGACCTGACCGTCGCCCAGCTCGAGGCGGCCATCAAAGACTTTGAGAACGCCGTCGAGAAGGGCACCTGGAAGGAGGACGGCTGGCCGTCGTCCGGCTACGGGATGAGCAAGTGCGCGCCTCATTTTGCCTCCCCGCTTGACCTCGAACTTTGCTGACACACGAACTGCAGGCTGTCGCTGACGGCCTTGACCAAGATCCTCGCCCGCGAGAACCCGGACATCGTTATCAACGCCTGCTGCCCAGGGTCTGCTCCACGTCCTGACCCGGTGCACGTCTCGAGTCCCGTCGACTGACAGGCGCATGCCTCTTCTCCTTGCCTCAGATACGTCAAGACCGACATGGCGCCAAAGGGAGCCAAGACGACCGAGCAGGGCGCGGCGACTCCCGTCCAGCTCGCCCTCGACGACCTCGGGGGCAAGACGGGCGTGTTCTGGAGGGACGGGAAGGTCGCGGCTTGGTGAGCGCTGTCGTCGGGCGCCATCGTCGGTCCAAATCCGCGTGTGTCATAGTATTTAGCCTTCGAAAGCAAAAGGTCCGGCAGGCTTGCTGGGGGAAGATCTCCAGAGCTGCACCCCGAGCTGTCAGCCGGCTGCTGGCTGAGCCCGCCTCTTTCGTCCCGCCTGCAACCTTCACCGACCACGATGCTTCCCACCTCAGCTACACAGCGGACCTCGCTCGATGGTGAGACTCCCTCCGGCCCTCCACCCGGTGCCACAGCAAGCCGTCCTACAAACCCCTCCTGACGCCTGCGCCGCTCGCAGAGCCGGCGACCGGCGACGCGCTCTACCTGCAGCTCGAGTTTGCGGTCGCCTTCCCTCTAGAGCGATACTTCGAAACGTGCCTGCACGTCAGAGGCTCTCCTCCCTCGACTGAGAGACCATCCCAACCAATCTTCCTCTCTGTTCTTCTACCCTCGGCTGCAGGACCGGATGGCGGCCGCTTGATCGCAGAGTGAGCTGGGGAGCGGTGTCCATCGCATCAAGCCTGGACGTTGCGCACGAACGAGAGGACGCCGGACGAGAAGGCGCAGAGCTCGCCGAGGCGCTCGCCCTCGCGAACCTGCTCGGCCCGGAGCGCGCTCAGCGGCTCGCGGAGCTCCTCGCCGTTCTGGACGAGGACGTCGCCGTGTATGCAAATCAGGGGAGGCGAGCCTGTGCAGCTTTCCCTCTTAGCGGTAGTGCGCCGACGCAGGATAGCCCTCGGCGGACCGCCGTCAAGGCGTGGTCTCGATTGGCGCGACTATTCGTCCTTCCAGCTGCCGCGGAATTGATGCTCGACCATCGCCTCGGCATCCCAGGTGGCTTGGGCGCCAAAGAGACCGACGCCAGGACTGAAGCCAGTGACAGGCAGGATGACGACCTCGCCGACGCGGAGCGGGCCTGGGAGGCGACCGAGCACCATTGTCAGTCGGACGCCTGGTCGAAGCAGCCGCTGGAGGCCGATGGACCCGCCGAGCGAGCGCAGACTCACGATGCAGGTCCTTGAAAATCGGCCACGAGAGGCCGTACTCGGCTCTGAGGTAGCTCATGACGCTGTCGGTCCAGACGCCCGGGCCAGTCCACTCCATCACACTGACGCCGACGCCGAGTGCCCTCTCGCTTTCGCCCTCGTTGCCCTTGACGTCAAAGAGGCTAAGCGACTCGACCCGCTTGGCCTCCTTCAGATCATCCTCGTCCCGGAGCTTCTTAGCGAGCGCCGCACGGGCATCGAGCCAAGCTGAGGCGCGCGTCGTCGACTCGGAGATCCGGCGCAGGACGTCGATAAAGATTGGGTGGTGTGGCGAAGCGGCGATCGTCCACTGGACGAACTGAAGCGGACGAGGCCACCACTAGCGTGCATGCGAGGGATAATCGAGGTCAGCCTCAGGACGCCCTCCAACGAGCTCCAGATCAAGAGGGGCACGCACGTCGTTCCAGTCCTCGCGAGTGCCGACGTCGGCCTCGATGCCGATGACGACCTTGGCTTCTCCATGCGACCGCGGCTCCTTCGGCAGGAGAGTGCGAGAGCCTTGGCCCCACTGGTCAATCGGCTTGAGGCAGTTGGTATCGGTGTCGGTGTAGACGCCGCCCTCGACCCTGAGGTTGGCAGAGGGGTCGTCGGATGATCAGCCCGCCGGATAGCACGCAGGAACGGGGAAGGCTGCGGACGACGTACAGCAGCAGCAGATACCGCAGCATGTCGCTTCGGAGGATACCGCCCTTCCCGCTGTCACCCATCTTCTGCCAGGTGCCCCAGAGGCCGACGGCTGGCAGGGTATCGTCCGTCCGGCCATCGAGCGCCTGCTTGGCCCAGACGCCAGCCTCGGCGTCGTCGAGCAACGACCAGGCCCAGCCGGGATTCCTGCTCGTCCAGCCGCCGTCATCACGCGCCTGGTCGTGCTTGGCCGTCTGCCAGATCTTCTTGAAGTGACGCATACCGTGGTCAGAGTCGGTGTTGGCCGCTGACGCCGGCTCGCCGCCGTACGTCTCAAGGCTGGCGAGCAGCTGCGCCTCGAGCGCCGGCGGCAGGGCTGCCCGTCGCACAAAGGTCTGGAGGGTCGTCCAGTATTGGTCGGGCGCGTCGGGTTCGAGCAGCTGGAACGTCTTGTCCGCTGCAACACCGAGCGACGACAGACCCTGGCCGGCAGCCCTGAGCGAGGCAACGCCGGCCGTCAGGACGCGGTAGACGCCATCGAGGTCCCAGCCGACAGCGACGCCGATATCGCCATCCGCAGCCTCTGTGCTTGGCGCGTGCTTGACGGCCGGCCTGCCTTGGCTGCTGCTGCTGCTGCTGCTGCTGCCGCCGCCGCCTCCGATGTCGAGGACGCCGTCCGAGGTCGTGTAGCCCCAGCTGTGGCTATTCCCGGCGCCGCCCGCGGGCAAGGAAGGGAAGGCGACGGGCCGGACGACGAGCCCGAGGACGGTGAGCGCGAGCACGAGCTGGACAAGCAGCGACCGGCGCGCGAGGTGGAAGAGGCGGAGCGCGAGCGAGGAGGGCGTCGGCGCTGAGGCGTGCTGCGATGGCTGGCGTGAGTGCCGGGCGGTGAGGGTTGGTCCGGCCGTCGTGGGTAGGACCGGTGCTGAGGCGGCGGTCGTCATCGGCGGAGGAGGGCGAAGACGGCGAAGGCAGGCGGAAGGAGGCGCAGGAAGTGATTGCTCAGAACGTCGAGGCCGTCGTCGTTGTCGTCACTACTGGCGGGCAAGATTGCATACCGGACGAGGTCCGCGGGGTGTTGACTGACGCCTTCAGAGCTGAGCTGATGGGCAAGGGGGTCGTCGACGGGCGGATGCCAGCGGGACCGCCGACGACTGCGGGCGAGACGGGCCGGCTCGCGAACGTGACAGGACGCGTACGCTTCCTCTCGGTCGTCAGACAAGTCGCAATGCAAGTCCATAGACGATCCAGATCTAGCGCCCTCAAACACATCTGACGTTCTTCCTATCCATCAAAGGCCCAGACCTTAACTCTGCCCGCGCCGTCGCTGCCGGCAGCCTCGCGCGGGACGCCAACCGAGACGATGCGCTCATCGTCCTGGACGACCAGCTCGATCCGCTCGCTCCCTCGACCGGTGCTGACGGCGTGTAAATCCGTCCACAAGTTCGGCTCGCAGTGGCAGTCTGACGTCGACGGCGACGACTCGGCGACAGCAGCGGCGGGGACAGGCTGCGAGATTGTCTCTCGAGGGGTCAAGACCTCAACCCACCCGGCCGTTGAGCTTGGCGCTCGAAGCGGCGTCGACGGCGGAGAAGGCAGCAGGCCGGGCTCGAACGGACAAGGCGACGTTGGCCGGGGACGATCGAGCTGCCCGAGCTCCCAGATGAGCAGTCGGCCGGTTGAGTCGGCCGTCACGCATCGACCTGGAAGCGACAGCAGGTCGGCGCAGGTCGGTCAGAACTGCGGCGAGGCTCGAGCGAGAGCTGCTCGACGAGGACGCACCATTCCGGAGCGAAACGGCCGTCACGCCCGCGCTGTGCGCCCAGAGCGTTTGTCGCCACTCGAGTCGAGTCGCGTCTGGCGCATCCGGCACCTCGTAAACCTGGACGACATTGTCCTCGCCAGCTAGGCACACCCACCGGTCGTCTTGGGCCACAGCGCTCACCCGGCCGACCGTCCCGAGCTCGGCCGAAAGCTCGCCATCATTTGCCGTCGTTGACGGCGACGCGGGCGGCTGCCAGAAGGCGCCCAGACCAGCAGGGGCGAGCGCCGACAGTGAGCGGTCTTGAAGCCAGTCCCAGCGTGCGCCGCCGATCGTCGACCGTGAGGGACGGAGGACGACCTCCTGCCGAGCGACGGCGAAGAGGTCTGGGTAGCACGGCACGGCGTAGGCGACCGCGAGCTTGACGGCGTCGGGAGCGCCGGGTGAGGAGTAGGCAGCGAGCCGGAGTGTCGATGGATGCCAGGAGGTGAGTGACCGGAGCGTCCGGAACGGCCGGAGCTCCTTTGCCGACGACCTTGGCTTGGCTGCCTCGGCCGGCCGACCGTCCGGGCCGGCAACGCCCGGGAGATGAAAGAAGCTGAGCCGGAAGTGGTCCGAGCAGGTGACAAGCAGCGGGCCGTATAGTGCTGATCCAACCGCCGGGTGGAGTGGCGGTGCTGTCGGCGAAGGCTGGAAGAAGACCTCCTCGACGGAAACGGCCTTGTCTCGCGAGGGCGATGAAGCGGCATCCCGAACCGAGAAGACCGAGAAGGCGCCCGACGACCATCCAACGTAGAGACCGATCGAACGGGCTCTGATGCTGCCCTCTCCGTTAGAGAGCCAGCCGCGGGCATCGAGTGCGAGGTCGATCGGCTTGACGTCCATCTTCGACGACCGGCGCTGCCGCTCCTGACTGAGACCGGCCGAGGTGAACGTCAGGAGTGCGTCGCCCGCCCGGAAGGCGTCGTTTGGCGAGGCAGCGCCCGCTTTCGCGCGGAACAGGCTCCCTCCGGGGACACCCTTCGTCGCGCTTGTCGAGAACGTGACGAGGTAAGGCGAGGCGAGAACGAGCAGTGTCGTCGGCGCTGGCAGAGTGCGCCTGTCGGGAGTGCCTGCCGGCAGCGACTGCGAGGGCAGTAGAGGCGGGAGCCCGCTCTCGATATTGACAGAGGTCGACGCGACCCGTTCGATGGTCGGCGTGCTCGGTAGGGAGGTCAGGATGGAGCGGCCGTTTGTGAAGTTGGTCCGGACCTGATGGGGAGCGAGACCGTGGTGAGATCAGCCGTGAAGGCCACCGGCGACAACGTAGACGACACAGCTCACCCTGTAGAGGTGCTTGTAGTCGACGGCCTCGTCCGATGTAGCTGGAGCGGCTGCCCTGGCAGGGAGGCCGGTGATCTCCCGTCCGAGGGAGGAAAGCCTGGTGGTGTTGCTGCTGCTGCGCGCGCGGGCCAGCGCAGGATCGAGCCCTGGTCGATGGTGAGGATCGCCTGTTATCAGCCCAAGCCGTCTGACACGACGGAGACGTTGCGACGGATGGTTGCGCACCAAAGTAGAGTGACTTCCACAGCTGGCCGTCGTTAGCGAGCCGCATGAAGTGTCGATCGACCCGCTCAACGGCGGCGAGCGAGCCGAAGTCAAGGTGGCCGAGGACGAGGAGCCAGATCTCGTCCGACAGGGTCGACGTCGGTCGCCTGCCGGCGCCGCCGCTGGCGCCGAGCGCTGCTCGTTGCCGCTTGCGCGCGCCGAGGTCGGCGAACGTCGGCTGAGGGAGCGACCGCTTGCCTGGCATGGGGACAAAAGAGGTTGGTCGGGAGAGCGAGAAGAGTCGGTGGCGACAGGGCAGGTCGACGACGACGTGTGTGGGCCGAAGACGCCGTGCCGTTGGTTTACGCCCGCGTAATGTCTTTACGCCCGGCAGACCCGAGGCGGCGAAGGGAGAAGCTAGCGTCGGCCCGTCCCTCTGTCGTCGTCGTCGTCGTTCCGTCGAGCCTCGTTGCCCCCAAACGCCCAGGGCACACCGACCGACACGCCGCCCGATCCTCTGCAGGTCCGTCTTGTGCGCTTCTGCGGCGGCCCGACCGCTGCCGATCTCGTGCCGTGTGTGCACTCTCGGCCAACGCTGACTCGCAGCCCGCTCTCCCCGACGCCCTTGCTTCGCGCGCCCGCGTGCAAACTCGTGCCCACCGTCATCCCTCGCCGCTCCTCCTCTTTGGCTGCCGACACCTTGCTTGGGAAACGCGACCGCAGCTCTTCACGCCTCCCTCTCCACCCTGTCGACGCCTGGCCCGCAGCCTCCAGGACCTGGCGACAAACCGCCGCCGCCGCCGCCCTCGCTGGCCGTCCTCGCCGCGCACCGCCGCCGCCGCCGCCTCCAGCCGACGACCCGGCCCCGGCAGCTCATGGGCTGGGCCGCCTACGCCGCGCTAGGGCTCATGGCCGGCTTTCTGCCGAGGCTCGTCCTCGGTCAGGGCCCGGACGACGTCGGCCTCCTGCTCGGTCTCGGCCAGGGCGCGCTCGGCGGCGAGCTCGGCGACCGCGTCCGAAACCTCGTCTTTTGGGCGGGCTTGCTCGTCCTCGTTGGCCTGCTCGGTGCGTCGCTCTCAGTCTCCCAGCCTGGTGCCTCTGACGAGGCCGATCTGACGTCCGTCTTCCCCGCCTGATTGCCCGTCAAAAGCTTTCGTCACTAACCCGACCGACGGCGCCTTCCGGTCGTTCCTGACCGAGCTCTCGTTCCGACGCCATCTCCGTGACCTGCACCGGCCGGCCGGCCACGACGGCGACGAGAGCCTATCGGGTCAGCTCAAGTCGTCTTCGACCATGCACAGAGGTCAGGCCGGCTCGTCCTCTGCCTCTGACGGTTCGGCCCGAACGACGGCCAGCGCCAGCGTCGCCACCGCGTCGTCTGGGAGCTCGCCCTCGGCCTCCGGCAGCCTTCAGGTCTCACCGTCGCCAGCACCCTTCCGCTTTACCAACCGCGTCTCCATCTCGCTCCGCACGCCGCCCTATGCCTTCCACTCGTTTGGCTTCTTCTCGATCGTTGCGGTCCCAGCCGGCGCTGCCGCCCAGCAGCCCTCTGGCGCTGCCGGCTCGGCTGCCGCCCGCAAGTGGATCGCCGAGCCGACCGAGCACGACGCCTTGCTCGCCGGCGTCTGGTTCCTCGGCGCCTTCGGCCGCTGGTGGCTCATGGGCGCCTTTAGGGGCCTCGGAGATGACAAGGCGGCTGGGGCCAAGGTCGCGTCGGAGCAGTCGCCTCAGCTCGGCGTCAAGGACGTAAAGGCGCTCGATGGGAGCGAAGAAGCTGTCGCTGCCGGTGCGTCCTCTTCCGCCCACCGACGCTACGCCGTGTGCCAGAGCGTCACGCCGTGTGCCAGAGCGTCACGCCGTGTGCCAGAGCTGACGTCTGTCTCGGCACTCGCCGCTCTTGTCCTTGTCCTAGTGCTGCACAAGAAGGGCCTTGATCTCGAGCTGCCTCCGCCCTACTCGCACTCGCCACCGCCATCGCCGCGTCAGGCACAGGCTCGGCTCGCTGCCAAAGCTCGCCCGCGCTCCCGACGACCGAGCCTTGACGACAGCAGCGGCCGGCCTCCGCCCGCCGCCGAGCTGCAACCGCCAGCAAAGACGAATTCAAAGACCGATGTAACACCAACCCCTCCTACTCTTCCGGACCCGCAACACCAGCAGCCTGAACCCAGCCCCGGGCCGCCATCTACTCAACCGGCTTCGCTCGACCACCCGCCGAGCCTCCCGCCGCTCCCGCACATCGAGCCGGCCGTGCTCGCCGCCAACCCGCCGCTCGGAGAGCTGCACCGAGCGCTGGCAGCCTCCCAGGCGTCGACGGCCGACCTGCTCGCGCAGCTGTCGCAGTCGTCGGCTGCCTCGGTCGCTTCGCAAGCTTCACTCCAGCAGACGATCGAGGAGCTCCGCTCGCGTAAGGCCCAGGAGGATGCTGACCGGCTCGAGGTCAAGGCCCGGACCAAGACGCTCGAGGAGAGCAAGCGCCAGGCCGAGGCGGCCAAGCGCGAGGCCGACAAGAAGTGCAAGCACGCCGAGTCGCTCCGTGATGCCGTCCTCACCCGCATCGCCGAGCTGACGCGTGAGATGGAGGGTGCGCGCGAGCGCATGCGCGACCAGCGGGCCGAGATTGCCGCGAGCTTGGCGACGGTTGCCCGACGCGAGGGCGAGGTCAAGGCCGAGACGGCCACGCGGCGCAAGAAGCTCGCGCTGACCGAGGTCCGTGTCGGCGAGATGCTGCACGATGTCAAGGAGCTCGAGGGCCTCGTCCGGTACGAGGAGGAGTCGCTCGAGCACGCCAAGCACGACGCCGTCTTCCAGCTCGAAGAGGCTCGCAAGCTCATGGCTTCGTACTCGACCTACGGCAACGCCGGCCAGTTTCGCCCGCGCACGGTCGAGTCGGACCTCTACACGGCCCATTCGCAGCCGCCATCCAACATTGTCAACTCGAGCTTGCCCAATCCGGCCTCGTCCATCTTCGACCTCCCCATTCAGCAGCTCCCGCTCAGCCTCCTCCAGCGCCGACGGCAGCCAAACGAGCCGCCCTTGGCCCACGCGGGTGCGGGCGCCGGCGCCGGCCTCCACAACGGCAGCTCGGTTGGCCCGAACGGGCGGTACGGCCATGCCGGCCGGACCGCTTCAGGCTCGCACCTCAACGACGTCTTTGGTTTCGAGGACTTTGGCCCCGGCGTCGCGCCGCGGACGCTCAACCGCTACTCGACCCCTTCGCGTGAGAGCCTCCAGGCCGCGGCCGCTGCCGGCTCTGCCAACCCGACCCTCGCTCCCGTCAACGCCTCGCTCAAGAACCAGCCTTACATGAACGCTCCGTCGCACCTCCCGTTCGCCCACCTAGCCGCTGCCGAGGACTCGAGCGAGGATGACCTGCTCAGCTCGCCCAACGTCATGTCGGCCTCCTTTACGGACCTTCTCCCGCGCGGCCTCTTCCAATCGCTCACGGCCGACGGCCTGCTCTCGCCCGACCCCGAGAAGGGCACGCTCAGAGGCGCCCACTTTGACTTCCACGACGGCGAGTCGGACGGCGAGACCGCTGCTGCGGCTGGCACTGGCAGCCCGCCCACCGGGGACACGGCCGACGGGGCCGACAACGAGGTTGCCGGGAAGACGCTTTCCGACCGGGCGCTGCCTTCGAGCCCCCGCTCCGTCTTCTCCAACGACCCGCGCTCGTTCCTGCTCGAGGGTCCCGAGAGCGCCGAGGACCATCCAGCTCACCTAACCTCGCCGCAGCAGTCAGCCCCGCCTGCGTCGACCTCCAGCTTTGGTCATGGCATCAGTCCTGCCCCAGCTCCGGCAAGCACTGCCGCTCTCCAGGCGGCCGCGGCTCACTCGGCGCTGAGCGACCTTTCGCCCAACTCGATGCCCTTTGTCCCCTCGCTCCACGGTAGCCACGTCGGCGGCGGTCTCGGCTCGGCTCGCGTCTCGTCCGAGTCGCTCGTCCCGCCGACCTTGGCCGGCCCGCCGACGAGCTCATACGGCGCGTCGCCGGGCGGTGGCGCCGGCTCGCGCTTCTTCTCGTCGATCCGGGCGTTTGCGCCGAGCGCGGCCGAGCGCCAGGCGCTCACGCGTGCCCTCCGCCAGAACAACGGCTCGAACCGTTCGCTCGACGCGACCGACCGAGGCCCCGACGCCAAACACGGGCCGCCACCTTCGCCGCCGGCCTCGACGACGACCGGCGGCGCCTCGTTCTATGCGTCTGGTCCGCGGCTCTCGCAGCAACGGAGCGCGAGCCCTTTCAGCACGCCTCACGGGAGCTCGAGCGACCTCAACCGGGACCTGATGGCGGCCGCCGCCTGGGATGCACCGCCTGCGCGGCCGAGTCTCGACGAGACTCGCACGCGGACCAAGAGCTTCAGGTGCGGCTCCGTTCTAGCCGGTCGCCTTGATCGCCCGATGCCTGCGCTGACGAATCCCTCGCGCCTCGTCCTTTGCCAGCCGCTTCTTTGGCCTCGGCTCGTCCCTCGGCTCGAGCTTCTCGCGCAAGGACAAGGAGGACGGCGGCTCGTCGAGCTCGTTCCTCTCGACGTCGCCCTCGGCCTCCTCCAACGCGACGGCGGGGACCTCGGCCGGCGGCGCGCTCTCCTCGTCCGGCGACCAAGGGCTCATCCCCTCCAACTGGGCTCCGGGCTGGAAGAAGAATGCCGGCCACGCTGCGGCGGCCAAGCCCGCCGACGGGCGATGGGCTCGGCAGCAGGGCTCGGCTGTGGCCGAGGACGACGATGACTGAGCGGGGGGGGGGCCGCCCCCCCCCCCCCCCCCGGCGGGGGGGGGGGCGGGGGGGGCGCGCGGGGCGCGGGGGCCCCCGCCCCCCCCCGCCCCCC
>Ga0308160_10005538_pt1 | contig 13122 bp, 9 predicted proteins | sample PhyFR1_FD_201036 | JGI IMG/M metagenome (GOLD analysis project Ga0308160, IMG submission 201036) | Phyllosphere microbial communities from UC Gill Tract Community Farm, Albany, California, United States - DLSLF.R1 | ecosystem: Host-associated > Plants > Phyllosphere > Unclassified | place: USA... | reverse complement strand
TTCTTCCACCGCCGCCGCGCCGTCATGCACGACGCGCACCGTGTGGCCGGCAATCTCGAGCAGCGCCGCCAGCGTGGCGGCGGCATCGACGTTGTCGTCCGCGACCAGGACGCGCAGCGTGCCGGCCTGCGCGCCAACCGCCGCCGGCGCCGGCGCCGGCGGCGCGACAAGCGCCGCCGTCATCAGCGGCAGGCGCACGGCAAAGCTGCTGCCCAGGCCCACGCCGGCGCTCTGCGCGCTGACCGCGCCGCCATGCAGTTCGACCAGGCGCCGCACGAGGGAGAGTCCGATCCCCAGTCCGCCGTTGGCGCGCTCGATGCTGCGCGCCACCTGGGTGAACATCTCGAATACGGCCGCCAGCATGTCGGCCGCGATCCCCACGCCGTTATCGCGCACCGTCACCACCGCTTCGTCACCCTCGATGCGCGCCGTCAGCACGATACGCCCGCCGTGCGGCGTGTACTTGGCCGCATTCGACAGCAGATTGCTCACCACCTGGCTGATGCGCACGGGATCGACGTCGACCGGCACCGGCAGCAGCGGCAGATCGACCGTCAACCCATGGCCGGCAGCGTCGATCAGCGGTTTGCTGGTTTCGATGGCGGTTGCGATCACGTCGCGCAGGTCGACCGGCTGCATCTGCAGCACCAGCTTGCCGCTCGAGACGCGCGCGATGTCGAGCAGGTCGTTGATCAGGTGGACCATGTGGCCGACCTGGCGCTCCATCATCGCGCGCACGCCGCCCAGCCGCAAGGCGCTGCCCGGCTTGTCCGCGCCCATGCGCATGATTTCGAGACCGTTGCGGATCGGCGCCAGCGGGTTGCGCAGCTCGTGCGCCAGCGTGGCGAGAAACTCCGACTTGCGGCGGTCGGCATCGTGCAGCGCTTCGCTGGCGCGCACCCGTTCGATGTGCGCCCAGCAGCGCTCGACCACTGCCTCGACCAGTGCCACCTCACCCGCCGTCCAGACGCGCGGCGTGCGCTGGTGCACCGCCATCATCGCCGCCAGCCTGCCGCCCTTGACCAGCGGGCAGCAGATGATGGCCCTGACATCGATCTGGGTGAACATCGCGGCGCCGTCTTCGTCCGTCAGTTCGCGCTCGACGTCGTCGATCAGCAGCGTGCGGCCTTCGCGCATGTCGGCGCGGGCGCGCGAGCCGAACAGGTCGAGCGAATACACGCCCACGGTGCTGACCGCGCCCGGCGTCACCCAGTCGTGGCGGATCGTGAAGCGGTCATTGTCCGCCTCGACGTCCGCATAGGCCACGCGCGTGACGTCCAGGTATTGGCCCAGCAGGCGCGTGGCCTCGTCCATGATCGTCTTCGGATCGTGCGCGACGCGCGTGGCTTCACCGATCGCATCGAGCATGCGCAGGCGCTCTTCGACCTGGCGCCGCTCGGTGATGTCGCTGCCGGTGGCGGCCACGAACAGCAAGGCGCCGTCCTCGCCCATGACCGGGGCGATGACGAGGTCGATGAAGCGCTCGCCGCCGCCCGCCACGAAGTACGGCAGCTCGCAGCGCACACGCTCGCCGCCTGCGGCCAGCGCGACGCAGGCCGCAATCTCGGCCGCCACCTTGGGCGAACCGCTCCACCAGCCGCAGGCCTGGAACGGGCGTCCCAGCACGTCGGCGCGCGCATAGCCGCCGGCGTCCAGGGCCACGTGATTGGCTTCGATCAGCGTGCCGCCCGGTGTCATCAGGATGCCGAAGTGCGTGCCCTGCTCGAAGAACGTGCGGAACTTGGCGTTCGCTTCGGCTGCGGCCATGGCTTCAGTGGCGGTGGCGCGCACGCTTGCTTCGAACAGCTTGCGGCTCGTGATGTCGAGCGTGGTGCCGACCAGGCGCTCCGGGGCGCCCGCAGCATCGCGCAGCAGGCGCCCGCTGGCCGCGATCCAGCGTTCGCGGCCATCGATGGCGCTCACCGTGCGGTATTCGTCGCGGTAGTGGCCATCGCCCGGCGCGGCCAGCAGCGCCGCCACCCTGGCCACGACACGCTCGCGGTCATCCGGATGGAACGCGGCGTCGATCAGCGTGTGGGTCACCGGCCCGTCGGGCGGCACGCCGAAATGCGTGCGTGCGTGCGTGTTCCAGACGATCTCGCAATGGGTCAGCGCATGGTCGAACAGGCCGAATTCGCCGGCATCGGCCGCAATGCGCAGCTTTTCGTTGGTGGTTTCCAGCTCGTGCAGCGCGTGGTCGCGCTGTTGCGCGGCCAGCACCTCGGCCGTGGTTTCGGCGCACATGCAGCACACGCCTGCCACCTGCCCCGCTTCGTCGCGCAGCGCGATGGTCGAGAAGGTAGCGTAGATCTGCTCCGGGTAGCCGTTGCGGTGCACGACGAAGCCATGGTCTTCTTCGTGCACCGGATTGCCCTGCAGCGTGGCGGACAGCATCGGGCGGACCTCGTCCCAGACATCGGCCCAGACCTCGGCAAACGGCTGGCCGAACGTCTGTTCGGGATGCGCGCCGCGCGCGCCCAGCAGGACGCGGTAGGCATCGTTGTAGAGCAGGTGCAGCGCCGGCCCCCAGGCCACGTACATGGGCTGGCGCGCACCGAGCATCAGGCTCACTGCGGTGCGCAGTGGCTGCGGCCAGGTCGCCAGCGGGCCGAGTGGATGGTGCGCCCAGTCGAGCGCGCGCAGCAGCGCGCCCATGTGACCGCCACCGGTGGCAAACGCCAGGTTCGACGGCGGGAGGTGCGGAGGCAAGAGGTCGGGCATCGGGGTTATTCACCAGGTATATTCCATGAACGATACCACTTTGCCGACCTGGCACGTGCACATTTTTCCCGTGGGCAAATATGCTATCGGTCGACACGTTACACGCAATACCAATTGCGATACCAATTAGCGCAACGACTTGAATACCCGCTTCTTTATAGCAGAGCGAGCCCGTACCAGTTGCCCCCCCACAATCAATACCAGTTAAATACCTGTTGACACACCAGAACGCCCTGCCTATAGTGCGATGACCCTTTTCCCGGCACTCATTGCACACCATGATCGACTATCTCATCGGCGTTGACGGCGGCGGCACCAACACCCGCGTGCGCCTGGCCGGCCGCGACGGCGCCGTGCTCGCCACCGGCAGCAGCGGCGCATCCGGCCTGCGCCACGGCATCGACAAGGCCTGGAGCGCGGTGCTTGCCGCCACCAGCCAGGCCTTCACCGCCATCGGCATCGACACCGTTCCCATGTCCGCCTGCGCGATCGGCCTGGGCATGGCCGGTGTGCACAACAAGGAATGGGCGGCCGCCTTTCGCGCCGCCGATCCGGGCTTTGGTGCCCTCGTGCTCGACACCGACGGCTTCACGACGCTGATGGGCGCCCATGGCGGGCAGCCGGGCGCGATCGTCGCCATCGGCACCGGCAGCGTCGGCGAAGCCTTGCGGCCCGATGGCACGCGCGTCGAAGTGGGCGGCTGGGGCTTTCCTGCCGGCGACGAAGCGGGCGGCGCCTGGATGGGCCTGCGCGCAATCGGCCACATCCAGCAGGTGCTCGACGGCCGCGCCGAAGGCGGCGCCTTTGCCGACGCCGTGATTGGCACCTGCGGCGGCGCGCGCGATCCGATCCAGGTCTGGCTCGGCCACGCCACGCAGACCGACTACGCGGGCCTGGCGCGCTTTGTCGTGGCGCACGGCGCCACCGATCCCGTGGCCGCCGGGATCCTGACACAGGCGGGCGCAGAAGCGGCCCGCATCGCGCGCGCGCTCGACCCGTCGGGGAGCTTGCCGCTGGCGCTGTGCGGCGGCCTGGGTGACACGCTGCGCGCCTACCTGCCGGCCGAAACGCTGGCACGCTGCAGTGCCCCGCATGGCGACTCCGCCGCCGGCGCGCTGCGCATGATCGAACTGCATCTGAAGGACACCAACGCATGACCAACGACGCTCGCCGCCCCATCAAGGGCAACATCCTCACACCGGCCGGCTGGGTGCACGGCGCGCTGCGCTTCGGCGCGCGCGTCGATGGCATCGACGGCCGCCGGGTGGACCCGGCCAACAACGACGACGTCTACATCGTGCCGGGCTTTATCGACGTGCACGTGCACGGCGGCGCGGGCCGCGACATGATGGAAGGCGGCGACGCCCCGCACGTGATCGCCGCGCTGCATGCCAGGCACGGCACCACCAGCCTGCTCGCCACGACCATGACCGCGCCCGTCGAAGACATCGACCGGGCCTTGACCGCCATCGGCGCGGCCTGCGCGGCGCGCGGCAAGGGCGAGGCGCGCATCCTTGGCGTGCACCTGGAAGGCCCGTACATCAACGCCGGCAAACTCGGCGCCCAGCCCCCGTTCGCGCGCGAAGCGCATCTCGATGAAGTCATGCGCTTTCACGCACTGGCGCCGATGAAGCTGATCACCGTGGCGCCCGAGATCGACGGCCACATGGCCCTCGTGCGGCAGTTGACGAAGGCCGGCATCCGGGTCCAGATCGGCCACACGAACGGCGATTACGACGTCGGCGTGGCAGCGCTTGCCCACGGCGCGGCAGGCTTCACGCACCTGTTCAACGCCATGCCCGGCCTGCACCACCGCGATCCCGGCATGGTTGGCGCAGCGCTCGCGCACGCCGAATACGCCGAGATCATTCCCGACCTGCTGCACGTGCACGCGGGCGCGATCCGCACTGCCCTGCGCTGCATCCCCAAATTGTTCTGCGTGACCGATTCGACGGCCGCCGCCGGGATGCCCGATGGCGACTACATGCTGGGCCGCCAGGTGGTCCACAAATGCATGGGCGGCGTGCGCCTGGCCGACGGCACGCTGGCCGGCAGCACGCTGACGATGGACCAGGCGCTGCGCAACCTGGTGGCCATGGGGCTGTCGATCGAAGACGCCAGCAAGCGCGTCTCGACCCACGCCGCCGACTACCTCGGCGAAACCCGGCGCGGCCGCCTCGCGCCTGGCTGTCACGCCGACTTCGTGGTCCTGGACCGCGCCCTGAACATCAAAGCTGTCCATATCGAAGGAGAATGCCTGTGAATGCCACGCCCGCCACTGCTGACGGTCACCAATCGCTGATGCTGCAAGAGGCCCTGTCGTCGGGCGACTGCATCGCCCACGCCCTGACGCAGGACGCCGACCGCTACGCCGCGCTGGGCGAACAGCTGCGTGCGACGCAGTTGCACAGCGCCGTGACAGTGGCGCGCGGCAGCTCGGATCACGCGTCGGGCTACCTGGCCTACCTGATCATGTCGCGCATGGGCCGCCTGGTGACATCGCTGCCGATGTCGCTCATCACGCTGTACAAGTCGCCGATCATCGCGCGCGACACGCTGGCCATCGCCATTTCGCAATCGGGCCAGAGTCCCGACGTGGTCGAACCGATGCAGTACTTCCGCGCTGGCGGGGCCGTGACGGTGGCGCTGGTGAACGACGCCGCTTCGCCGCTGGCCGAGGCGGCCGAGTGGACGATGCCGCTCCATGCCGGCAAGGAGCACAGCGTGGCCGCGACCAAGAGCTTCATCGCCAGCCTGGTGGCCGGCGCGCGCCTGGTCGCCGATTGGCAGAACGACCCCGCACTGAAGGACGGCATCGCCGCCCTGCCCGACGCGCTGCGCGCCGCACGCAGTTTCGGCCAGGACGGCGACTGGTCGGGGGCCATCGACGTGCTGGCGCCGGCGCGCAACATCATGGTGGTGGGCCGCGGCATCAGCTTCCCATTGGCGCTCGAGGCGGCGCTCAAGTTCAAGGAAACCTCGGCGCTGCAGGCCGAAGCGTTTTCGGGCGCCGAGATCAAGCATGGCCCGATGGCGCTGATCGAAGACGGCTATCCGCTGCTGATCTTTGCAACGCGCGGCCCGACCCAGGCCAGCCTGGTGGCGTTGGCCGACGACATGCGCGCACGGGGCGCGCGCGTCCTGCTCGCAGCGCCGGCCGATATCGCCAGCCGCGACCTGACGCTGCCCACCGCCGCCATCCCCGACCTCGACCCGATCGTCGCGGCGCAGGCGTTTTATACAATGGCGGCCAGACTGTCGGCGGCGCGCGGCATGAATGCCGACCAGCCGCGCCACCTGAGCAAAGTCACCAAGACGAACTAACCGCCTGAATCTCGACCATGAACGACTACCTCGACCTGGCCGGCCAACTGGTGATGGTGCGCCTGTTCGGCACCGAACTCGATGCCGAGACCGACGCCTTCCTGCGGACCTACCGGATCCGCGGCGCCTGCCTGTTCCGCCAGAACATGCGCGACGCGCCGCAACTGACCCGCTTCACGGGCGCGCTGCGTGACGCGATCGGCCCGCAAGCGCTGATCGCCCTCGATCAGGAAGGCGGCGCCGTCGTGCGTTCGACCTGGGTGCCGGCCCCGCCCAGCGCGATGGCGCTTGGCGCAGCCAATGATCCCGACTTGGCGCGCGACGTCGGCGCGGCCGTGGCGCGCGCGGTGCGCTCGCTGGGCTTCAACTGGAACTTCGCGCCGGTGCTGGACCTGAACAACAACCCGCGCAACCCGGTGATTGCCGAGCGCTCGTTCGGCGCCGATCCGGATCGAGCAACGCGCATTGCGCTGGCCTGGATGGAAGGCAGCGAGCGCGAAGGCGTGGCCTGCTGCGTCAAGCACTTCCCCGGCCACGGCGACACGCATGTCGATTCGCACCGCGACCTGCCGTACGTCGACAAATCGCGCGCCGACCTCGAACAGTTCGAGTTCGCCCCGTTCCGCATTGCTGCGCCCCACGCACCGGCCATGATGACGGCCCACATCGTCTATCCGGCGCTGGATCCCGTCAATCCGGCCACCATGTCGCAGGCGATCCTCACCGGCGTGCTGCGCGAGCAGTTCGGCTACGACGGCGTGATCATCACCGACGGCATGGACATGCACGCCATCGCGCACCGCTACGGGGTCGGCCAGGCCGCCGTGAATGCGCTGGTGGCCGGCGCCGACATGGTCATGGCCATCGGCACGCGCGCTACGCAGATCGAGACGGTGCACGCGATCGCCGCCGCGATTCGCGACGACGTGCTGCCGCTGGCCGCCGTACAGGCCCGCCTGGCGCGCCTTGGCAAGCTGGCTGACGCGCATCCGGCCGGCGCAGTCGCGTACGCGGCCGAACAGGATGACCGCGCACTGATGGCACGCGCCTGGCGCGCGGGCCTGACGGCATTGCGCTCGCCGCAGCGCCCACCGCGCGGCGCGCGCGTGCGCCTGGTCGCACGCGCCGACGTGGTCAGCGATGGCGTGTCGGAAGCCGGCGTGCCGGCGGCCAGCATCGCGGCCGCACTGGCGCAGCTGTACGACGTCGACCTGGTGACCTTTGCCGATAGCGAAACCTTCGACTGGGCCGCGCTGCCGGCCGATGGCCGCTTCACGATCCTGGCCTCGACGGCGCGCCGCCGCTATGGGCCCCAGGCCTGCGCAACCTGGCGACCGGATTTGCACCTGGCCTTGTGGAATCCGTACCAGGCACTCGACTTTCCCGGTCCTGCGTTGCTGACCTATGGCTTTGCGCCGCCGGCGCTGGCTGCGGCCGTGGCCTGGCTGGCGGGCGAGATCGACGCGCCCGGCACCTGCCCGGTACCGGGTTTTGACGGGTCGTGACAGCGGCAAAGTAACGCGATGTAACGACACGGGCACGGCGGCCCGTGCTGCGGCACAATTGCCAATCCAGAAAAAGCTGGATATATGGGACAATACTTTTTTGTCCGAGCTTGGCATTTTTGCTATATTGCCAAACGCACATTTCGTATATTTTTTGTCTAGATAGAAGGATAACCAATGTCCCAATTCCGTCTCGCCCGCCTCTGCCTGATGCTGGCCGCCGTCGGCCTGAGCTCCGCTGCCGTGATTCCTGTCGTCAACGCACAGGACAAGCCTGCCGCCGCTGCGGCTGCAGCGCCGAAGGACACCGTCCGCCCAGAGCTGTTCAAGCTGCTCGACCCGGCGCAGATCAAGCCGCTGATGGATGCAAAGAATTACGCCGAAATCCAGAGCCGCGTGACGCAGGCCGAAGCCTTCCCGAACCGCACGCCGTACGAAGACTATGTCGTCAACCGCATGAAGCTGTCGCTGGGTTCGGCAACGAACGACAACGCGATCTCGATCCCGGCCCTCGAAGCCGTCATCGCATCGGGCCGTCTGGCGCCGAACGAGCAGGCCGACTTCATCCAGGCCCTGGCCAATATGCACTACAACGCCAAGGATTACCCGAAGGCGATCGAGTGGTTCAAGCGCTACCAGAAAGAAAGCCCGACGCCTGAAAAAGTCGCCGCGCCACTGACCCGCGCCTACTATCTGGGCGGCGATTACGCCAGCGCCAAGACGGCGCTGCTGCCAGCGATCGAAGCCACCGAAAAAGCCGGCCAGAAGCCAAGCGAAGAAGACCTGCGCCTCCTGGCCTCGTCGGCCAACAAGGTCAAGGACGATGCCGGTTACCTGGTTGCACTGGAAAAGCTGGTCGCCCACTACCCGAGCGACGACTTCTGGACCGACCTGCTCAACCGCGGCGTGGCACGCAAGTCGGGCTTCGATGCGCAGACCAATATGATCAACGTGTATCGCCTGGAAGCTGCTGCCGTCAAGCAGATGGCGGCCGAGGAATACGTCGACCTGGCCGAGCTGTCGCTGCGTGACGGCTTCCCGACCGAAGCGAAGAAAACCATGGATGCCGGTTACGCTGCCGGCGTGCTGGGCAAAGGCAGCAATGCCAAGACCCACAACGCGCTGCGCGACAAGGCCAACAAGGGCGCAGCAGACGATGCCAAGAACATCGCTGCCGGTGAAGCAGGCGCGGCCAAGGCCAAGACCGGCGCCGGCCTCGTCAACCTGGGTTGGGCGTACGCGACCATGGACCAGGGCGACAAGGGCGTCGGCTTCATCCAGCAAGGTATCGCCAAGGGTGGCCTGAAAAACGCGGAAGAAGCCAAGCTGCGCCTCGGCATGGCACAAGTTCGCGCCGGCAAGAAAGCCGACGCGATCTCGACCTTCCAGACCGTCAAGGGCGGCGGCGGTGCCGGCGACCTGGCCAAGTACTGGCTGGTGCTGCTGCAGCAGCAGAAGTAAGACTGCTGCTGTTGATGGACCCGCGAAAGCGGGCCGGGCCGCGGGCCGGGCCCGCTTTTTTCATGCATTGCCATGGCGCGCTCATGCTCGTGTGAACCTCCGCCATCGGCCACAACCATTTTGAGGATGAATCGATGAATCGATGCACCTGGATCTATGGTGTCGCGTTTGCCATGCTGTCGACAGCAGCCTTTGCGCAGAGTCCGCGATGCACAAACGACGGCACCTCGTTTGACTCACTACGATGCGGGGAGGACAAGCTCAAGGAGCCAGAGCAAAGTCTGAATTCGGCATACACGCAACTGCTTGCCAACCTTGAGGGCTCGAAGGCTCGGGAGGGACTGATCAAAGCGCAGCGTGAATGGATCAAGTTCCGGGATCTGGACTGCGATGCCAAATATGAGTTACGTCCCGGAGCAAGCCTGCAATCATGGTACAGAATGAACTGCCGCCGTGAACATGCGACACAGCGTGCAGCACAATTAAGAACCTGGAACTCGGACTGATCATCGTTGCCGACTCAAATTCTCCGAGCAACGATGCATAGCCGCATAGCCGGGGTCAGGTCTGACATTTAGACACGGACTCTTCCTTCGCCCCTTTACCACGGCGTTCATGCATCGAGATTGTGTCGAGCTCGTGTCCGAATGTCAGACCTGACCCCAGCTGTTGTTATCGAACCAGGGCGCTGGGTGAACGCCGACGGCGGGCTGAGTAGATGATTCCAAGGCCGACCATCAGGGTTGCCCAGGATGCAGGTTCTGGAACCTCGGTTGCAGAGAGGGCGAGGTTGTCTATCGCAAATTCCGGAAAGTCTTGTCCGCCCGTGATGGTTAAAGACGAAATATTGACGAAATCCTGGAAATTAAAGTTTGAAAATGTTTCAGCCAGACTTTCTTCCAGAAAGATCGTGTTCGTGATGACGCCGTTGATTCCCATCGCAGTGAGGGTCATACTCAAAGGCCGACCGTTCCCGGTAAATGTCTTTGCAACGTCCAGCGAGGTAAAGGAGAACAAACCTTTGTTCTCACGATCGATCGTGACACTACTTTCATTGAACGCATAAAGTGCAGTCGTCCCATTTGAAGCACACGCTGGACTGCACATACCCAAATTACCAGCAGGATCATCGATAAGATAAAAGCCGAAATCACTGATCGGAGAATACGTCACCCTGAATCCGTCCTCGAGAAAGCTGTAATTCGAGTAACCGTAACCACCGTCCTCAGACTCAAAACCAATCGTTGCCGCTACTGCGGAGCTTGTTAAGAAGGCAGCCGTGATGGCCAGCATTGCTTTTCGGATCATCGTTATTTTCTCGCAAAATGAAACCATGAACAAACGGGATGGGGATGAAGGTATTGCGCTGAAAAAAGCCTGACAGTGAATAGCATTACCAAACTATATTTAACTCTTTCGTCTGACTCAGAATTCACGCTTAAAATCTTATACCAATAATTTTTATAAAAATGTATTGGTGTGTACAAGGATGTATTGGAAATATCAATATGCTACATTCATAATTGAATATTAGAAATATATTTATATTCAGCGCAAGATAAGTAAAAAACTCTCTAATGTCGTTATCGTGTACCTCGCCCAGTTTCAGCTCCCGTCTTGATATGTGCCTCCAGCCCAACTACGCCAGGCGCAACATCTTCAGCCAGCACATGGCGGTCTGGATAATCCCCGCCGTTCTGCGTCCGGAAGGCAATCGGTATTGAATCAAACAAATCCTGAAGCCGCGTTTGCCAGGCGGACTCGATCAAGGCCATGCGCCCGGCGTCGATGCGAACCGCGTCGTAGACGGCAAACGTTGGTAACACCTGCATCCCGGGAAAGAACAGGCTGCCGTGGGTGATGGGAAAGAGCAGCTGCTCAAGCGGGCCATTGATGCCACGGGGCCCGTAATCGATTGCCGGTCCGCCGACGGTGACGGCCAGCATGGCGCGCTTGCCGGCGAGGCCGCCTTCACCATAGCGGTAGGTATTGCCTGCGCCCTGATAGCCGTAAGCCAGGCCGAACGCCCAGACCCTGTCGATCCAGCCTTTCATGATCGCGGGCATGCCAAACCACCAGAGCGGAAACAGCAGGATGACGGCATCGGCAGCGGCCAGCTTCGCTTGCTCTTGCTTAACATCTGGCGTCTGGCTGCCGGTGGCGTAGGCATGACCCGATTCGTCGATGAACGCCAGGCGCTCCGGGTTGGCGCGGCTTAAAAAATCATCCTGGTCGAACACCGCCTTCCACCCCATTCCGTACAGGTCGGACTGCGTGACGGTGTGCCCCTGCGCTTCCAGGGTTTGAATGGCGACCTGGACAAGGTGACGCGTGGCAGAGGTCGGTTCCGGGTGTGCATGAACGAGCAGCACGTTCTTGCTGGTGGTCGAGGGCATATGAGCGCTTCCTATGACAATGATGGGAGCTCGCCAGTGTGTCCGGCCGCCAGCTATCCGTGAAATCACATCATTTTTGGCCTATCATCCACCGAATGAATACCAAGACCACGCCCGATCTCAATCTGCTGATCACGCTCGAAGCATTGCTGACCGAGCAGAACGTCACGCGAGCGGCCCAGCGTTTGCACCTGAGCCAACCGGCCGTCAGTGCGCAGTTGCGCCGCTTGCGCACGCTGTTCGACGATCCGCTGTTGATTCCACTGCAGCGCGGTATGGCGCCAACGAGCAAGGCGCTGGAATTGCTCGAGCCGCTGCGCCGCTCGCTGGATCAGCTTCGCGCGACGGTGGCCGAGCACCATCGATTCGATCCGGAAGCGACCGCGCTCGACGTCAACATCGCGTGCACGGATTACGTGCAGGCAGCGCTCGCGCAGCCGTTCGTGTTGATGCTGCGTCAGCGCTTTCCAGGCGTGCGGGTCGCCCTGCACCACCTTGATCCGAACCGGCTGGAAGCCAGGATGGCCAAGGGCGACATCGATCTTGCGTTGATGACGCCGGGCGAGGAGCAAGGTCGTCTGCGCAGCCGGCACCTGTTCGACGAGCATTACGTGCTGATCGGCAGGCGCGGCCATCCGGCGTTGTGCCCCGGGATCTCCGCCGCGCAATTCTGCGCGCTCGAGCATGTCATTGTGTCGCTCGATGGTGGGGCGTTCTCGACGCCTCTGGACATCGGGCTGGCCGCGCTGGGCCATCAGCGCAAGGTGGTGTTGTCGGCGTCGTCATTCCTGTTCGTGCCTGGCATCGTCGCGCAATCGGACCTCGTGGCCCTGGTACCGGCACGCCTGGTGCGCGATGGCGCAGCGCTGCTTGACGTCGTCGATTGCGCTTTTCCCGTCCCCGGCTTTTCAGTCAGCATGTTGTGGCACGAGCGCCATCATGGGCATCATGCCCAACGTTGGCTGCGTGCCATGATCGCGGAATTTGCCGGTCGACTTTGAGCGGGCACATCGCACGGTGCGGACGCAAACTTGATGCGTGCAGCGATTCTGTGTGCGCGTCCGAACATAGCCTTTGACCACTCCTCGCGATAATTACCCCATTCACATGGGAGAACTTATGACGACGGTACGCAAGGGCCAGGCGCCCGCCAAACTGGGGCGCAACGAATTTCACCTGCAATTCCGTCGCACCTTCCAGGACCCCGGCTACGACGCGCTGGAAAACGAGCTGGCTGCCATCGAGGCAGTCGCCTGGGACGCTTACCAGGATGGCCGCAAGGCGCCCCGTACGGTTAAGGCCGGCCCTGGCTTTGCCGATCCCGACTACGACCTGTCGATCGACTGGAAAGCCGCGCGCGACCGCCTGCTCGAGGCTGAAAAGCACCAGAAGAACCCGGACACCAAAAGCCGCATCCTGATCATCAATGCCTCGGCCCGCAACGACGGCACCTGCCCCGGCGAAATCTCGAAAAGCTGGCGCATGTCAGAAATGGCGCGGGAAATCATCGAAGCCGACGGCATCGAGGCCGATATCCTCGACCTCAGCCTGATCAACTCCGATTACGACCGCCACATCCACCCGTGCAAGGGTTGCGTGTCGACCGCGATGCCGCTGTGCCACTGGCCATGCAGCTGCTACCCGAACCACGCCGAGCGCCAGGTCAATGACTGGATGAACGAGATCTACGAGCGCTGGGTGCTGGCGCACGGCGT
>Ga0308160_10005537_pt1 | contig 13123 bp, 11 predicted proteins | sample PhyFR1_FD_201036 | JGI IMG/M metagenome (GOLD analysis project Ga0308160, IMG submission 201036) | Phyllosphere microbial communities from UC Gill Tract Community Farm, Albany, California, United States - DLSLF.R1 | ecosystem: Host-associated > Plants > Phyllosphere > Unclassified | place: USA... | reverse complement strand
GAAATACATCACCGCGATCAGGATGATCGGCAGCAGGAACATCTGCATGCCGCCGCCAGCGGCAGGAGCGGCACCGGCGGTCTGCGCCTGGGCTACGGGAATCAGGAAATCGAGCGGGTTCATCGGTATGTCCTATTGGTTTGGGCAGCCCGTCGCCGGTGAAGGCACGAACTGCTGGTTTGTCGCCGGAGGCGGCAAGCAGCCGCCGATTATGCCACGATCTCTCCTTACCCCCGGAACGGCCTCCGCGCCATTCCCTTCTCCCCTCGGGACCATGGCCCCCTTCTCGGGGGAAGGTGCCGCGCAGCGGCGGATGAGGTTACGGGCAAAGCCTCATGCGCCTTCGATGCTCGCGAGGCTGCGCCCGTACCCTCACCCCAACCCCTCTCCCGGCGGGAGAGGGGCTTAACTCGTGCTCCGGCGAGAAGGTGGTATTGCCGCCCCTCCTTGGATCAGGCCGCCCCCCTTCTCCCACCGGGAGAAGGTGCCGCGCAGCGGCGGATGAGGGTACGGGCGCAGCCTCATGCGCTTTCGATGCTCGCTAGGCTTCGCCCGTACCCTCACCCCAACCCCTCTCCCGGTGGGAGAGGGGCTTTGTCACTGTTCCGAGGGCAGCGGTGTGGCTTCCGCCCCACGCGCCGCATAGAAGGACCGCCGGAACTGGGCAAAGGTTCCCGCGGCGATCGCCGCGCGCATGTCGGCCATCAGTTTCTGGTAGTACCAGAGGTTGTGCAGGGTGCCCAGCATCGGCGCCAGCATCTCGTTGCAGCGGTCCAGGTGGCGCAGGTAGGAGCGGGTATAGCCGCCGCTGCAGGCATGGCAGCCGCAGCCCGGCTCGATCGGCGCCAGGTCGCGCTCGTAGCGGGCGTTGCGGATGCGCACGGTACCGAACGAGGTGAAATAGTGGCCGTTGCGCGCGTTGCGGGTCGGCATCACGCAATCGAACATGTCCACGCCGCGGGCCACGCCCTCGACCAGGTCCTCCGGCCGCCCTACCCCCATCAGGTAGCGCGGGCGGTCGGCCGGCAGCCGCGGATGCAGGTGTTCGAGCATCGCGTTGCGCTCGTGCTCCGGCTCGCCCACCGCCAGCCCGCCGATCGCATAGCCGTCGAAGCCGATCGCCTGCAGGCCCTCGATCGAGCGCGTGCGCAGGTCCGCATGCACGCCGCCCTGGACGATGCCGAACAGCGCCGCATCGTTGTCCAGGCCGTCGTGCGCATCGCGCGAACGCTGCGCCCAGCGCAGGCTCAGCTCCATCGAGCGGCGCGCGACGTCCTCGGTGGCCGGGTACGGGGTGCATTCGTCGAAGATCATCACAATGTCCGAGTCGAGCACCTTCTGGATCCGCATGCTCTCCTCGGGCCCCAGGAACACCTTGGCGCCGTCGGTCGGCGAGGCGAAGGTCACGCCCTGTTCGCTGATCTTGCGCCGGTGCGCCAGCGAGAATACCTGGAACCCGCCCGAATCGGTGAGGATCGGCCCGTCCCAGCGGGCGAAGCCGTGCAGCCCGCCGTGGTCGCCGATCACGTCCAGGCCCGGCCGCAGGTACAGGTGGAAGGTATTGCCGAGGATGATCTGCGCGCCCAGCGCCTTGATCTGCTCGGGCAGCACGCCCTTGACCGAACCGTAGGTACCGACCGGCATGAACGCCGGGGTTTCCACCGTGCCGCGCGGAAAGGTCAGGCGCCCGCGGCGCGCGGCGCCGTCGGTGGTGTCTAGCTGGAACTGCAATCGGGACATTGAAAGGCCGGGATTCGAGATTCGGGATTCGGGATTGGCAAACGCACGGGCGGTGACGGGTAAGAGAATGCTTCTACGAATCCCCAATCCCCAATCCCGAATCCCGGCCCCACAACAGCATCGCATCGCCGTAGCTGAAGAAGCGGTAGCGCTGTTCGATCGCATGCCGGTACGCGTCGAAGATGCGCTCGCGGCCGGCGAAGGCCGAGACCATCATCAGCAGCGTGCTTTCCGGCAGATGGAAGTTGGTGACCATCGCATCGACGCTGCGGATGCGGTAGCCGGGCAGGATGAAGATCTGCGTCTCGCCGGCGAACGGATGCAGTTCGCCGTCCTTCGACGCGCTCTCCAGCGCGCGCACCACCGTGGTCCCGACCGCGATCACGCGGCCGCCGGCGGCGCGCGTGCGCCGTACCTGCTCGACCAGGCTGGCGCCGACGTTGAGCCATTCGCGGTGCATCACGTGCTGCGCGAGCGCCTCCACCCGCACCGGCTGGAAGGTGCCCGCGCCCACGTGCAAGGTGACATGGCCGACGCTCACGCCGCGCGCCTGCAGCGCCTCCAGCAACGGCGCATCGAAATGCAGGCCGGCGGTCGGCGCGGCGACCGCACCGGCCTCGCGCGCGAACACGGTCTGGTAGCGCTCGCGGTCGTCCAGTCCGGGCTCGCGGCGGATGTACGGCGGCAACGGCAGCCGCCCGGCATGTTGCAGCCACGCCTCCAGCGTGTCGGGCACGTGGAATTCCAGCACATAGAACTCGCCGTCGCGGTCCAGCACCTCGGCCTCGCCGCCGGCATCCAGGGCGATGCGTGCGCCGGCCTTGGGCGACTTGCTCACGCCCAGTTGCGCACGCGCACGCTGGCCGCCGAGCAGGCGCTCGATCAGGATCTCGACGCGGCCGCCGCTGCTCTTGTTGCCGAACAGCCGCGCCGGGATCACCCGCGTGTCGTTGAACACCAGCAGGTCGCCCGGCTGCAGCAGCTCGGGCAGATCGCGCACCTGACGGTCGGCGAACGGCGCCGGTGCCGGCGGCACCAGCAGCAGGCGGCTGGCGGAACGTTCGGCCAGCGGCGCCTGCGCGATCAGTTCCTCGGGCAGCTCGTAGCGGAAATCGGACTTCTTCAAGGCCGGCGTATCACAGTGCAGGTGGCCGGTCATTGTAGCTGGAGGGCAGGGATTGGGGATTCGGGATTGGGGATTCGCAAAAAAAGCGCGGCGTCTGGCTCCGCTCTAACCAATCCCTAATCCCGAATCCCCAATCCCGGCCCCTCACCGCTCGAACTTGGTCGAAAGAATGATCGAGGAGGTCGTCCGCTCCACCCCGTCGACCGCGCCGATGCGGTCGGTCAGCACGTCCATGTCGTTGACCCCGGGCACCACGCCCAGCGCGATCAGGTCGTAGGAGCCGCTGACCGAATGCAGCACGCGGACCTCGTCGATCTCGCGCAGGGCCTTGACCACCGAGGTCATCTTCTTCGGCAGCACGGTGATCAGGATGTGCGCGCGGATGTGGCCCTGCTCGAAGTCGTCGCGGGTGCGCACCGTATAGCCGCAGATCACCCCCTCGCGCTCCAGCCGCTCGATCCGGCTCTGCACGGTGGTGCGCGACAGGCCCAGCCGGCGCGCGATCTGCGCGGTGGAGGCGCGGGCGTCCTCGCGCAGCAGCGAGAGCAGGCGTTCGTCGGAGGAAGTGATCTTCATGCGCGGCCAAATTTCGTCGAATCGACGAAATTATCCGATTTCCTGCACAAATCAACTCTGCCAACCGACGATCCGGTCCCGATAATAGAAGGTCTATCGCTGAACGCCCCGCCTCCAGGAGATCCCGCATGACCGTACTCGGCCCCCTCGCCCCGCTGCGCGCCCATGCCGGCGAACGCCTGACCGCCGGCCTGGACGATGCCAGCATCGAACGCCTGGCCGCCTCGCACCCGCAGCTGCGCGCCGCGATCGACGCTGCCGCCGCGGACCATCCGCGCCTGGCCGCGGAGTTCGCCGACCTGCTCGAGCTGGACGAGATCGAGCAGATCCGCACGCTGCAGGCCGGTTTCGTCAACTTCTACGCCGACGACGCGGTGACCCCATACGTGGCGCTGGCTGCGCGCGGCCCGTGGGTGGTCACGCTGAAGGGCGCGGTGCTGTACGACGCCGGCGGCTACGGCATGCTTGGCTTCGGCCACACCCCGGACGCGGTGCTGGAGGCGATGGCGCGGCCGCAGGCGATGGCCAACGTGATGACCCCTAGCCTGTCGCAGCTGCGCTTCGAGCGCGCGCTGCGCGCCGAGATCGGCCAGCAGCGCGGCGCCTGTCCGTACAGCAAGTTCATGTGCCTCAACTCCGGCTCCGAAGCGGTGGGCCTGGCCGCGCGCATCGCCGACATCAACGCCAAGCTGCAGACCGACCCGGGCGCGCGCCACGCCGGCGCCCGGATCAAGCGCATCGTGGTCAAGGGCAGCTTCCACGGCCGTACCGACCGTCCGGGGTTGTATTCCGATTCCAGCCGCAAGGCCTACGTGCAGCACCTGGCCAGCTATCGCGGCGAGGATTCGGTGATCGCGATCGCGCCCTACGACGTGGAGGCCTTGCGCCGCGCCTTCGCCGACGCCGAGCAGCACGGCTGGTTCGTCGAGGCGGTGTTCCTGGAGCCGGTGATGGGCGAAGGCGACCCGGGCCGTGCGCTGCCGCCGGCGTTCTACGCCGCCGCGCGCGAGCTGACCCGCGCCCACGGCAGCCTGCTGCTGGTCGATTCGATCCAGGCCGGGCTGCGCGCCCACGGCGTGCTGTCGGTGGTGGACTACCCCGGCTTCGAACAGCTCGACGCGCCGGACATGGAAACCTATTCCAAGGCGCTCAACGCCGCGCAGTACCCGCTGTCGGTGCTGGCGGTGACCGAGCATGCCGCGCAGCTGTACCGCAAGGGCACCTACGGCAACACCATGACCAGCAACCCGCGCGCGCTGGACGTGGCCAGCGCCACGCTGGCGCAGCTGACCCCGCAGGTGCGCGCCAACATCCGCGCACGCGGCGCCGAGGCGGTGCAGAAACTGGAGAAGCTCAAGAGCGAGCTCGGCGGGCTGATCACCCAGGTGCAGGGCACCGGCCTGCTGTTCTCCTGCGCGCTGGCCCCGCAGTTCAAGTGCTACGGCGCCGGCTCCACCGAGGAATGGCTGCGCCAGCACGGGGTCAACGTGATCCACGGCGGCGAGAACTCGCTGCGCTTCACCCCGCATTTCGCGATGGACAGCGACGAGTTGGATCTGCTGGTTGGCTTGATCGGCCGCGTGCTGCGCGAGGGTCCGCGCCTGGCGCAGGCCGCAGCCGCCTGAGGCCGGCTGGCGCATGCTGCAGGAACTGGCCGAGGCGATCGCCCGGCCGCTGTTCGAACTCGTCCTGCAGCTGTTCGGCTACTGGAGCGGCCGCATGCTGCTGCCGGTGCTGTCGCTGGGCTGGATCCGCGCCGAAGCCCGCCGCGACCGGCCACCGCGCCGGCCCGGCAAGCGCCGTCACGGCCAACCGTTGCTTTATCGCGACGCCAGCGGCAGCCTCGTCGCCAGCGACGATGCGGTGATGATCGTGGGCCTGGCGTGCTGGGCGCTGCTGGCACTGGCCGCGCTCCTGCTCTACCGACTGGCGCCATGAAGCGGCGCTAACACCGCGCCATCCGGCCGATTCGACCGCCACCTCGCTGGCAGCTAGCATTCCTTCCGGGTGTTTCGCTTCGACTGCCAAGGGGACGCATGAAATCCATCGCCATCGCGCTTGCCGCGCTGTTTGCGTGGTCGGCGCCGGGTGCGCGCGCCGCAGCGTGGGAACCAGCGCCCGGACACGTGCAGGTCCCGATCTGGCCGGGAACGCCGCCCGACGCACAGCCATTGCCGGGCCCGGAGTTCGTGACGACGCGCAACAAGGTGGCCGGAAAACCATGGACGGCGGCGGAGCGCGTCTCGCGTCCGACGATGACGGTCTATGCGCCGAAGGGCCGCAACACCGGAACGGCCGTCGTCGTGTTTCCCGGCGGCGGTTACTGGGTGCTGGCGATGGATCTGGAAGGAACCGAAGTGTGCGATTGGCTCACCTCGCGCGGCATCACCTGCGTGCTGCTGAAGTACCGCGTGCCGGGCGACAGGCAGCAGCCGCAGTCGGGTCCCTACCCGAAATCGCCCATGGCATTGCAGGACGCGCAACGCACCATCGGCCTGGTACGCCAGAACGCAGCGCAGTGGCATATCGATCCGCACCGGATCGGCGTGCTGGGCTTCTCGGCGGGCGGGCACCTGGTGGCGGCGATCAGCACGCATTTCGAGCGCCGGCTCTACCCCGCCGTCGACGCGGCGGACGAGCAGAGCTGCCGGCCGGATTTCGCTGTGGCCCTGTATCCGGGACACCTGTGGATCGACGACGACAAGTTCGAACTCAATCCGGATGTGCCGGTCGGCGAACGGACGCCGCCGACCTTCCTGCTGCAGGCCGAAGACGACCGCTTGGACGGCATCAATCAGTCGCTGGTCTATTACATCGCCTTGAAGAACGCCGGCGTTCCGGTGGAAATGCATCTGTATCCGCACGGCGGCCATGCCTTCGGCTTGCGTCCCAGCGCATTCCCGATCACCCGGTGGCCCGCGCTGGTGGACATGTGGTTGCAAACGATCGGAATGACGTCCGACTAGTCCGGCTATCCGATTCGTCCCAGTCGCGCCTCCGGCCGGCTGCGTGCCGGCACTCGCAGCTGCAGGCAACTGGCGGCGCTCGCGCCGGCTGCGGCACACTGTGCGCATCCCCCTTACGAGCGCGCCCATGAAGATCGTCGAAGTCCGCCATCCGCTGGTGCAGCACAAGATCGGCCTGCTGCGCGACGCCGCGCTGAGCACCAAGGGCTTCCGCGAACTGGTCACCGAACTGGGCACCCTGCTCGGCTACGAGGCCACAGCCGACCTGGAGACGGAGACGCACACGATGGACGGCTGGGCCGGCCCCACCCAGGTGCAGCGCATCGCCGGCGCCAAGATCACCCTGGTGCCGATCCTGCGCGCGGGGCTGGGCATGCTGCCCGGCGTGCTGGCGCTGATTCCGGCGGCGCGGGTCAGCGTGGTCGGCCTGCAGCGCGACGAGGAAACCTTGCAGCCGGTGCCCTACTTCGAGCGCCTCACCGGCCGCCTGGAAGAACGCGACGCGCTGATCCTGGACCCGATGCTGGCCACCGGCGGCACCCTGATCGCCACCGTGGACATGCTCAAGCGCGCCGGCGCGCGGCGGATCAAGGGCATCTTCCTGGTCGCCGCGCCGGAAGGACTGCAGGCGCTGGAAGCGGTGCATCCGGACGTGGAGGTCTATACCGCCGCGATCGACGACCACCTCAACGACAAGGGCTACATCCTGCCCGGCCTCGGCGACGCCGGCGACCGCATCTTCGGCACCCGCGTGGGCTGAGCGGCAGGCGATCGCGCGGGCGGCGCAGGACCTAGGCGCCAGCGCGCGTTTCGTGCAGGAGTGCTTTCGCTCTGAGCTCCAGGCGATATCTGAGCGAATCTCGGGCGATCAGTCGCGACAAGTTTTACCAGTAAGCCTGTCGCCACTGAAGTCGCTCCTGCACCGGTCTTCGGACTGCCCGCAGGGTGCACTGCGGAGGGGTTTCGGCCCCGACCAGTTCCGCAGCCAATCTCTATACCGACTTCGCCGACTGTAGGCATGCGAGTCGATCTGCGCCGGCAGCCCCGGCACGCAGCTTCGGCGTGCAGCCCGGCTGCCGGCGCGCGCTCAGCGCTGCAGGTTCTGCAGCGCTGCGCTCACGTACACCAGCGGCGCGTTCCAGTTGATCGCCACTTCGTTGCTGGCGTAGCTGCACTCCTGGTCCAGGTAGGACAGCGCCGGCAGCGACGAGGCGTAGGCGTGCTTGCACTCCTTGGCGTCCTGCTGGCCCGGCTGCGGACCGCCGACCAGCAGGCCCGGCACCGGCAGGGCGACGCCGTCGGCGATGGAGATGCGATGGTGAATGTGCAGCGGCGAACGCGCGCCGATGCCGGTCACGAACGACATGCCCAACGGATTGCGCCCCAGCACGTAGTCCAGCTGCGACTGCGCGGCCTGCAGGTACTCCGGCTTGCGTTGCAGCTGATAGGCCTGCAGCAGCAGCATCGCCTGGTTCAGCGCGGTGCTGTTGCTGCCCCAGTGGAAGTCGCCCGGGGCCATCGCCACTTTCCACGCCGAGCCCTGCCAGGCATGCAGCAGGTGCGTGGCCACGCTGTCGATCTCCTGCGCGATGCGCGCCTGGTCCGCGTGCGCGGTCAGCCGCGTGCGGTGCTGCGCCAGCGACATCCACGCCAGCCCGCCGACCGAACCCCAGTTCGGCACGCTGGCGTGCACGTTGCGCGCCATCGCCGCGTCGTAGAACGCGTCCTCGCCGGTGGCCAGGTACAGCTCGGTGGCGGCCCAGGCGAACTCGTCGTCGAACTTGTCGTCGTTGTAGCCGCCGGTGTGCACGTCCGCAGGCTGCCGGTAGACCATGTCCGGATGCGCTTGCGCCCAGGCCCAGGCACGGCGCGAGGCCTGCAGCATGCGCTTGGAGACGCCGTCGAAGCGGTCGTCGAACGGTGCGTAGATACGGCTGGCCTGGGCCATCACCGCGGCGAAGTCGAGCGTGGCCGCGGTGCTCTTCTGCACCACGTAGCGTGGCGCGCGTGCCTGGTCGGGCATCTGCATGCCGCCGAAGTCCAGGTTGGTCAGCTTGTGGTAGACCCCGCCGTCGCCCGGATCCTGCATCGCCAGCAGCCACTGCAGGTTCCAGTCGACCTCGCGCAGGATGTCGGGCACACCGCCGCCGCTGTCCGGAATGCCCTCCTTCTGCGCGGCGAAGTAGGCCGGGAATTGTTCGTAGGCGGCCAGCAGCGTGTACACGGTGATGCCGGAATTGACCACGTACTTGTTGTAGTCGCCGGCGTCGTACCAGCCCTTCGGCGCGGAGATCACGGTGCCGGTCGGGCGCCCCGGCGAGGCCGCCGAGGCGTGGATCAGCACGTGGGTGTCGGGGTGCCCTTCCGCGCGCGCATGGCGGCCGGCGTACTCGCCAGGCAACGCGGTGCTGGCGCGGTTGAAGTAATAGGCCTTCAGCGCCGCGCGCGTCACGCCATCGTAGGCGTCGGCAGCAATAGCGAAGCTGTCAGATGGCGCCAGCCCGTCCACGCGCAGGCGATAGCGGCCCGGTTCGCGCAGCGCGGAGAAGTCGGCGATGCGCACCGTCTGCTGCGCCGGCGCCCAGGTCGCCGCCGGCCCCAGCGTGCCGCGCAGCACCACCTTGCCCGAGTCGGCGCGTTCGACCGCGAAGGCGTCGCCGTGGCCATCGGGCACCACCGCGAGCTTGCTGGCGGCCGGCAGATAGCCGACCTGGTTGAGCCGGATCGGCGACATGGCGGCATCCTCGGAACGCGAGGCGCAGCCACCGACGACCAGGCAGGCGAGAAGCAGGCAACGCAAGGCGGTAGGCAGTTTCATGCGCAGATACTGGCCGGCCGCGATGACGGCTGCAAGCGCCGCGCGGCGGGCTTTCAGCCGCCAGCCGGAATGCCGCGGCGCCTGCGGCGCGTCGGCGCGATCGAGGGCGGTGCGCCCTAGCCTGCCAGCGACCGCGCCTGCAGCGACGGCACCTCGTGCGTGGTGACGAAACGGCCCTTGCCGTCGCGCGCCAGTTGCGCCAGCGCGCAGTCCGGGTCGTGGGTAAAGAACAGGTGCACGTTGCGCGCCAACGCGTCCTCCAGGAACGCGCGCTTCTCGTCGATCAGCAGTTCGGCGTTGCGGTCGTAGCCCATCGTGATCGGCACATGCACCCAGGAGCGCCCCGGGATCAGGTCGGCGCAGAACGCCACGCCGCCATGCGCCTGTCCCTCGACCTGCTGCGCGCCGACGATCTCGGCCAGCATCAGCCCCGGCGTGTGCCCGTCGCTGAAACGGAAGCGCACCGCCTCGCCCAGGGTGCGCGAATAGTCGCCGTCGACCAGTTCCAGGCGGCCGCTGGCCTGCAGCAGGCCAGGCAATTCGGGAATGAAGCTGGCGCGGTCGCGCGGATGCGGCTGCAGCGCGCGCTGCCAGTGCGCCGCGCCGACCAGGAAGCGCGCGTTCGGGAACAGCAGCTCCGGCGCGGCGCCCTCGCGCCACGGCGCCAACAGCCCACCGGCATGATCGAAGTGCAGATGGCTCAGCACCACCACGTCGATGTCGGTATGCGCGACGCCGGCCTCGTGCAGCGACTCCAGCAGCACGTGACGGTCTTCCTGGATCCCGTAGCGCTCGCGCAGCGCCGGCGCGAAGAACGCGCCGACGCCGGTCTCGAACAGCACCGTCTTGCCGGCCAGCGGGCGCGCCAGCAATGCGCGACAGGCCAGTTCTATGCGGTTGCTATCGTCGGGCGCGGCCCACTGCTGCCACATCGCCTTGGGCGCGTTGCCGAACATCGCGCCGCCGTCGAGCTTCTGCGAATTGCCTTGGATCGACCAGAGTTTCATTGCCGGGATTCGGGATTCGGGATTCGCAAAAGCGCGCGGCGTGCGGCTCAGCGCGCTGGCGCTGTCAGTTGCAGGACCTCGGCGCTGCCGACCTCGTTGCGCGGATCGCTGCCGCCGCTGAGCACGTTGTTGCGCTTGTCCCACTCCACCGTCTGCAGGTTGCCCCACACGTGGCTGGAACCGCGCCCGCCCTCGGCGCTGTCGCCGGGCAGCTTGAGCGTGTGGCCCATCGCCTGCAGGCCCTGCACGGTGGCCGCATCGAAGGTGCCGGTCTCGGCCTCGATCACGTCCGGCAGCCACTGGTGGTGGTAGCGCGGCAACGCGGCGACCTGCTGCGCGCTCAGGCCGTCGTCGTAGCCGAGGATGCCGAGCAGCACCATCGTGATGATGCGGCTGCCGCCCGGGGTGCCGAGCACGATCGTCTTGTCGGCGTTCTCCATGAAGGTCGGCGTCATCGAGCTGAGCGGGCGCTTGCCCGGCTTGGGCGCGTTGGCGGCGTAGCCCATCACCCCGAACGCGTTGGGCGTGCCGGGCTTGAGCGCGAAGTCGTCCATCTCGTCGTTGAGCAGCACGCCGGTGCCCTTGGGGATCAGCCCGGAGCCGAACAGCAGGTTCACGGTCTGGGTCGCGCCGACCCGGTTGCCTTCGCCGTCGATGATCGAGAAGTGGGTGGTTTCGTCGTCTTCCAGCGGCGTCGGCTGGCCCGACAGCAGGTCGCTGGGCGTGGCCTTTTCCGGATTGATGGTCGAGCGCAGGCCGATCGCATAGTCCTTGCTCAGCAGCACGCGCTGCGGCACCGCGGTGAAATCCGGATCGCCGAGGAAGAAGGTGCGGTCGCGGTAGGCGCGGCGCATCGCTTCCACCACCAGGTGGGTGCGGTGCACCGGGTCCATCGCCTTCAGGTCGTAGCCTTCCAGGATCTGCAGCATGCTGGCCAGGGCGATGCCGCCGGACGACGGCGGCGGCGCGGTGGTGATGGTCCAGCCCTTGTAGTCGAAGCGGATCGGCGTGCGCTGCTTGACCGTGTAGCCGGCCAGCTCCTCGGCGGTCCAGTGGCCGCCGGCCTGCTTGACCCCGGCCAGCAGCTTCTTGGCGGTGGCGCCGCGGTAGAACCCGTCGAAGCCCTTGGCGCCCAGCAACTGCAGCGTGTTGGCCAGTTCCGGCTGCTTGAACAGGTCGCCTTCGGCGATCGGCTTGCCGTTGCGCAGATACACCTCGCGGGTGCCAGGATAGCGCTCCATCACCTTGCGCCGCGACTGGTAGCCCTCGGCCATGCGCCGGTACACCGGGAAGCCGTCGCGGGCGATGCGGATCGCCGGCGCCAGCGACTGCTGCAGCGGCAGCTTGCCGTGCTTGGTCGCCAGTTCCACCAGCGCCGCCGGCAGGCCCGGAATGCCGGCCGACCACGGGCCGTTGACCGAGCGGTCGCGGTCCAGCGCGCCCTCGGCATCCAGGAACTTGTCGGCGCTCGCCGATTCCGGCGCGACTTCGCGCGCGTCCAGCATCACGTCCTTGCCGGTCTTGGCGTCGTGCAGCAGGAAGAAGCCGCCGCCGCCCAGGCCGGAGCTGATCGGCTCGACCACCGCCAGCGTCGAGGACACCGCCACCGCCGCGTCGAACGCATTGCCGCCCTCGCGCAGGATCTGCAGGCCGGCATCGGTGGCCAGGCGGTGGCCGCTGGCGACGGCGGCGCCGGGCGGATGCGCGGCAGCGGCAGCGACCGGCGCCTCGGCCCACGCCGACGGCGTCAGGACCAGGGCGAGCAGCAGGACACGGCGGACGAGCGTTCTCATGCGGCGGGGGGCTCCTGTCGGTAAAACTCGGGATGATTGCGCTGCAGTTGCAGCAGCTTGGCCAGCAACTGGTCGTGGCTCTCCGGGATCGCCGGATCCGGGTCGATGCATTCGACCGGGCACACCACCACGCACTGCGGCTCGTCGAAATGGCCGACGCATTCGGTACAGCGGGCCGGATCGATCACATAGATCGTCTCGCCCATCGCGATGGCCTGGTTCGGGCAGGCCGGCTCGCAGACGTCGCAGTTGACGCAGAGCTCGTTGATCTTGAGGGACATTTCGCTGGATTCGGCACTAACCGCGCCATCTTACCGGATCGGGCGCGGCGGCCCCGGCATCGCGGTCACGTCCGGCGGGACGCTGCGTCGCGCAGGCGACGGCTTGATGCGCCATAAAGCCGAACCGGCGGCGAGGATGCCCTTGGCAGTTGCTTGTAGAGTCCCGGGGAACGCAGTGCCCACTGCTGGGCCGAGGCGCGCGCAGGAGCCGGATCGGGCGATGGATGCCGCTGGCTAGACGGAGACACTGCCGGCGATGGCCGGACGGTCGTGGCCGCAGGCCAGCCGAAACCGGCACTGCATCGGCAGGCATGCGCTGGCCGGCATGCCATGCCAGGCCGGCGTGCCCATGCAGGCACGCCGGCGCTATGGCGCTTACTTCGCTTCGACGAAGATGTACTCGGCGCCGGTCGGCTGGATCACGGTCTGCACGCGCGCGTTGTCGGCTGCAGAGCCGATGTAGACGACGCGCACGCCCTTCATCGTGTTCGGCTCGACCTTGGCGAAGGCGGCGGCGATCAGGTCGGCCATCTTGGCCGAGGCCGAGGAGCCGAACGCCAGCATGTTGCCCGGCTGGATGCCGCGGCCGATGGCGGTGGTGGCGCTTTCCACCTGGCGATCGTACTTGGCCTGGAAATCCGGATCCGACTCCGGCGGCAGGTAGTACAGGAACGGGCTGTTGGTGATGCTGCCCATGTTCTGCAGCGCCACTTCCTGCAGGTACTTCTTCCAGCCGGCATCGTCGTCCTTGGACGGCGCGGTCAGCGCCGGCTGCGCGTCGGCGGCGGGCGCGGCGGCCTCTTCCTTCTTGCAGGC
>Ga0308160_10005536_pt1 | contig 13128 bp, 13 predicted proteins | sample PhyFR1_FD_201036 | JGI IMG/M metagenome (GOLD analysis project Ga0308160, IMG submission 201036) | Phyllosphere microbial communities from UC Gill Tract Community Farm, Albany, California, United States - DLSLF.R1 | ecosystem: Host-associated > Plants > Phyllosphere > Unclassified | place: USA... | reverse complement strand
GGTGTGGCATCCCGCGCTGTTCGATTTTTCTTTATTTGTCATCGTGCTCGGCGCGCTGACGTATTTCACACGTAACTGGTCCTGACATGGCGACGAAAAATTTTCTTCCGGCGGTCGGCCGGGTTGGTATCACTCTGCTGGTGACTGCGGGCGCAATCTATGCGGGCTGGCAGATGTGGCGCCACTATGAGGTCGAACCCTGGACCCGCGACGGCCGCGTCAAGGCCTACGTGGTGCAGATCGCGCCGGATGTCACGGGACAGGTAACGAAAGTGTACGTGCACGACAACCAGCACGTGGCCGCCGGCGAACCGCTGTTCGAGATCGACCGCGCCCGTTTCGAGCTGGCGCTGCGCCAGAGCGAAGCCCAGGTGACGGCCGCCGAGGCGGCCCTGAGCCAGGCGACCCGCGAGAACAAGCGTAACACCCAGCTGGATGACCTGGTGTCGCAGGAAACCCGCGAGCAGGGCCAGACCCGCACCGACCAGGCCCGCGCCACGCTGGCCCAGGCCATCGTCAACCGCGATACGGCCAAGCTGAACCTGGAGCGCTCGCACGTCGTGTCGGCGGTGGACGGCATCGTCACCAACCTCGACCTCCGCGAAGGCGCCTACGCCACCGCGGCACACCCGGTGATGGCGATCGTCGACCGCAGCACTTTCTATGTCGAAGGCTATTTCGAAGAAACCAAGCTGCCCGGCATCCAGCTCGGCGACAAGGTCGAAGTGACCCTGATGGGCACGCGCCAGCCGATCGCCGGCCACGTCGAGAGCTTCGCCGAAGGCATCGCCGACCGCGACCGCTCGACCGGCGCCAACATGCTGCCGAACGTGAACCCAACCTTCAACTGGGTGCGCCTGGCCCAGCGTATCCCGGTGCGCATCGCACTCGATCCGGTGCCGGCCAGCGTGCGCCTGGTCGCCGGCCAGACCGCGACCGTGAAGGTGCTGCCGGGCGCGGCGCAGCCTGCGCCTGCTGCCGCACCTGTCACTACACCTGCTGCTGCTCCGGCCGCGCCTGCGGCGACCGCTACCGCCGCCGCACCTGCTGCCAAGGCAGCGCATTAAGGAATTCATCATGACCCGGTATCGCTCCACCGCCTCCATCAAGAAGGCGCTGACCCTGTCGCTGATGGCGGCGGCGCTGGCCGCCTGCACCACGGTCGGCCCCGACTACCATGTGCCGAAAGAGGCCGTGGTCAAGCGCGACGCGGCCAACGCCAAGTTCATGGGCGCGGCCGACAAGGCTTTTAAATCCGACCCGCTGCCGGCCGACTGGTGGCGCCTGTACCAGGACCCGGTGCTGGATAAACTGATCGCGAAAGCCTTCAGCGCCAACGCCGACCTGCGCGTCGCCGCTGCCAACCTGCAGCGCACGCATGCGGTGCTGGAAGAAGTCGAAGAGAAGAAGCGTCCGGAAGCCGAGGCCAGCGTGGCGCCGGTGTACGGCCGCCTCGCCGGCGAATCGATCGGTATCCCGGAACAGCTGCCGCGCACCGGCCTCTACGACGGCGACATCCGGGTGTCCTACCAGCTCGACATGTTCGGCCGCATCCGCCGCGCCATCGAAGCCGTGGAGGCCGACGTCGACGCCGCCCAGGCCGCCGCCGACCTGGCCCACGTGTCGGTGGCCGCCGAGACCACGCGCGCCTATGCCGACGCCTGCTCGGCCGGCTACCAGCTGAAGGTGGCGCAGCAGTCGGTCGACCTGCAGCAGAAGTTCGCCAACCTGACGGCCGAGCGCGTCCAGCGCGGCCGCGGCATCGCCATCGACAACAGCCGTGCCCAGGCCCAGCTCGACCAGTTGCGCGCCAACCTGCCGCCGCTGGTGGCGCGCCAGCGCACCGCGCTGTACCGCCTGGCGGTGCTGACCGGCGAGGTGCCGAGCGGCTTTCCGCAAGAGGCGGCGCAGTGCACCACGCCGCCGCGCGTGATCAGCGCAGTCCCGGTCGGCGACGGCGCCGCCCTGCTGCGCCGCCGTCCCGACGTGCGCCAGGCCGAGCGCCAGCTGGCCGGCGCCACCGCCCGCATCGGCGTCGCCACCGCCGAGCTGTACCCGAACATCACGCTGGGCGCCTCATTCGGCGGCGTCGGTTTCATGAACGACTTTGGCAACGCCAACACCTGGAAATTCTCGATCGGCCCGCTGATCCAGTGGAACCTGCCGTCGACCAGCTCGGCCCACTCGCACATCGCCCAGGCGAATGCCGGCACCGCGGGCGCGCTGGCCCACTTCGACGCCGTGGTGCTGAATGCGCTGCGCGAGACCGAGAGCGCGCTGACGGTGTACGCCCGTGAACTCGACCGCAACGGCGCCCTGCGCGCGGCGCGCGACCAGAGCGCGCTGGCAGCCCGCCAGACCGCCAAGCTGTACCAGTTCGGCCGCACCGACTTCCTGGCGGCGCTGGATGCGGACCGCACGCTGGCCTCGGCCGAGAGCATGCTGGCGGCGTCGGATGCGCAGCTGGCGGCGGATCAGGCGCAGCTGTTTTTGGCTTTGGGTGGTGGTTGGGAGAATGCGCGGCCGAAGGGTGGCGAGCATGAAGGCGGCCATGGCGAGGCGAAGGAAGGCAAGGCCGAGCATGTGGCGCAGGCGGGGCACGCAGGCCACACCAAATAAAGCGTACCGCCCCTGCTTGATCGTCGCCCCTGCGCAGGCAGGGGCGACGTAATTACTTTTATCTCTATTGATTACTGGTGCGGCTGCCCGTTAGAAGCCCGCAACCCCGCATCCACCGGCAGGTTCACGCCGGTAATCAGGCGCGCATCCTCGCTCGCCAGGAACGCCATCGCTGCCGCAATGCCCTCCGGATCCTCGGGCGCCCCGAGCGGCATGCGTTTCTTGAACTCGGCGATCAGTTCGGGTTTGGCCATCATGTCTTCGGTCATCCCGGTCTTCGTGAAGCTGGGATTCACCGCATTCACCCGCACCCCATCCTTGGCCGCATCCATCGCCATCGCGCGCACCATGTTGCTGACCGCGCCCTTCGAGGTGTTGTAGGCGAACAGTTCCCAGTCGCCGCCCAGGCCCGAGACCGAGGAGGTCATGACGATGGCACCACGCGTTTTCACGAGTTCCGGCATCGCCGCCTTGGCCATGTGGAAGTAGCCGCCGACGTTGACCGCCATGACGCGTTCGAAGTCTTCTTCGCTCGTGTTCATGATGTCGCCCTCGGTGGCCACGCCGGCGTTGTTGATCAGGATGTCCAGGCCGCCGAAGCGCTCGACGGTTGCCTTGACGGCGGCAGTGGCGGTGGCCTTGTCGGCGGTGTCGCCGACGTGCACCAGCACGCGCTCCTGCGGCAGTGCGCCGGCGGCGTCCTTGAGCTTGGCTTCGTCGTTGTCGAGCATCACGACACGGGCGCCTTCATCGAGGAAGCGGCGCGCGGTGGCCAGGCCGATGCCGGATGCGGCGCCGGTGACGAGTACGGTTTTTTCTTTGAAACGGGTCATCTTTTTCCTTTCTGCTTACAAAACTTTATCCAGCGTGATCGGCAGATCCCGCACCCGCTTGCCGGTTGCGTGATACACCGCGTTGGCGATCGCCGCGCCCACGCCCGTGATGCCGATCTCGCCGATGCCCTTGGCACCCAGCGGGTTCACATGGGGGTCGTCCTCGTCCACGATCTGGACGTCGATTTCCTGGATGTCGGCATTGGTCGGCACGTGGTACTCGGCCAGGTTGCCGTTCACCGCGCGGCCGTTGCGCTTATCGATCAGGGTTTCCTCGAACAGGGCGAGACTGATGCCCCAGACCACGCCGCCCATCAGCTGGCTGTAGCCGGTCTTTTCGTTCATCAGCTTGCCCACGCCGTAGACGCCGACCACGCGCGGCACGCGGATCTCGCCCAGCGCTTCGTCGACCTGCACTTCGACGAACACCGCGCCGAACGAATGCATCGAATATTTTTTCGGCGCGTCGCCCGGCTCGGCCTTGGCGGTCACTTCGACCGCCTCGCCATGGCTCTGACGATGGCGGGTGGCGATCTCCAGCATGCTGACGCGCCTGGACGGATCGGCCAGCAGGTACAGCTCGCCCTGCTCGACGCCGACCGCATCCGGCAGCGCCCCGAACAGCGGCGAGCCGTTGTCGGCGGCGGCGATGCCGATCAGTTTCAGGCGCAGCGCATGGCCCGCCGCCTGCACCGCCGGGCCGACGCTGGCCACCGTGGTCGAGCCGCCCGACACCGGCGCTTCCGGCATCTGCGAGTTGCCGAGTTCAAAGCGCACGTTCTCCACCGCCACGCCCAGCGCATCGGCCGCGATCTGCGTCATGACCGTATAGGTGCCGGTGCCCAGGTCCTGGGTGCTGGAACGGAACAGGGCAATGCCGTCCGGCTGCAGGCTGGCCGAGCACTGGCCGGCCGAGCGGTTGGTCGGATAGGTGCAGGTGGCCATGCCCCAGCCCACCAGCTTGTCGCCCTGGCGCATCGAGCGCGGCTGCGGGTTACGGTCCTTCCAGCCGAAGCGCTCGGCGCCGATTTCGTAGCACTGGCGCAGCGATTTGCTGGAAAACGGCAGTTCCTTGCCCGGATCGATCTCGGTGTAGTTCTTCAGGCGCAGTGCGACCGGATCCATGCCCAGCTCATAGGCCAGCTCGTCCATTGCCGACTCCAGCGCGAACGAACCCGAGGCTTCGCCGGGCGCGCGCATGAAGGTCGGCGTGCCCAGGTTCATGGGCGCCAGCCGGTGCGAGGTTTCCTGGTTCGGGCTTTCGTACATCATGCGCGTCATCAGCGCGGTCGGCTCGATCCAGTCTTCGAGCACCGAGGTGTAGGCGACCGTGTCGTGGCTGGAGGCCATCATGCGGCCGTCGTCCAGGGCGCCGATGCGCATGCGCTGCTCGGTGACCGGACGCTGGCCGACCGGCCCGAACATCTGGTTGCGGTCGAGCGACAGCTTGACCGGGCGGCCCAGCTGCTTCGCCGCCATCGCGGTCAGCGGCACATGCGACCACACCGAACCCTTGGAACCGAAGCCGCCGCCGACGTAGGGGCAGATCGAGGTCACGTTTTCCTGCGGGATGCCGAAAATGGCCGACAGGATCTTCTGCACGCCCTTCATGTACTGGGTCGAGTCGTGCACCGTCAGCTTGTCGCCGTCCCATTCCGCGATGGTCGCGTGGGTCTCGAGCGGGTTGTGGTTTTCGATCGGGGTCGTGTAGACCGCGTCCACGTGCTTGCTGGCCGCCAGCAGGCCGGCCTGCAGGTCGCCGCGCTTGGTGTCGGTGTCCTCGGTCAGGACTTTTTCCGGCGGATGCACGGATTGCTTGGCGACGTCGAAATCCAGCACCGCCGGCTTGTGCTCGTATTCCACGCGCAGGCGCGCGGCAGCGTCGCGCGCATGTTCCAGCGTGTCGGCCACGACCACCGCGATCGGCTGGTTGTTGTAATAGACATCGTCTTCCTGCAGCAGCGTCAGGCGGCGGCCGACCGGCGGCTGGATCTTGCCGTCCTTGGTTTCCTGCGGCAGGCGCATGGCGTTCTGCGGCGTCATGACCAGCAGCACGCCGGGCACCTCGCGCGCCGCGCTGTCGTCGACGCGCAGCACGCGTCCGCTCGGGATGGTGGAGGTGACCAGCACGCCGTGGGTCAGTCCTTCGACCGGGTGCTCGGCCGAGTAACGGGCCTGGCCGCTGACCTTGGCCCAGGCGTCGGTACGGTTGATGGGTGCGCCGATTGCGTTCATACGTTTCCTCCCGCTGCAGTCTGTAAAGCGCGCACGACTGCGCGTTGGGCCAGTTCGACCTTGAAGGTGTTGTCCTTGTAGGCATGGGCGCCGGCCACCGCCGCCGCGGCCACCTTGGCCAGTACCTCGTCGGTCAAGGGCTTGCCGCGCAACGTGTTTTCGGCATCCACCGCGCGCCAGGGTTTATGGGCCACGCCGCCCAGCACGATGCGCGCGTCGCGCACCAGGTCGCCATCCATCTCGACGGCGGCCGCCACCGACACCAGCGCAAACGCATAGCTGGCGCGGTCGCGGACCTTGATGTAGTGCGAACTCCGGGTAAATTTTGCCGGCGGCAGTTCGACCGCGACGATCAGTTCGCCCGGCTGGATCACGGTATCGTCCTGCGGCCGGTCTTCGGGCAGGCGGTGGAATTCGGCCACCGGGACCTGGCGCGCACCGCCAGGTCCCTGCAGGTGGACGACGGCATCCAGCGCCACCAGCGCCACGCTCATGTCCGAGGGATTGGTGGCGATGCATTCCGGGCTGGCGCCGAGGATCGCGTGGATGCGGTTGTAGCCTTCGAGAGCGTCGCAGCCCGAGCCCGGGTTGCGCTTGTTGCAGTGGGCGAAAGTCGGATCGGTGAAGTAATAGCAGCGTGTTCTCTGCAGCAGGTTGCCGCCGATGGTCGCCATGTTGCGCAGCTGGGTCGTGGCGCCGTTCAGGATGGCTTCCGACAGGATGCGGTAGCGCTGGCGCACCAGCGGGTGGTTGGCGGCGGCGGTGTTCGACACCGTGGCGCCGATGCGCAGGCCGCCGTCCGGCAGTTCCTCGATGGCGGACAGGGCCAGGCGGCTGACGTCCACCAGCCGGACCGGCTTTTCGATGCCGCTTTTGTACAGGTCGAGCAGGTTGGTGCCGCCGCCGATGAACTTGGTGCCGGGCTGGCGCGCCAGTTCGATCGCGTGGTCCACGTCGTTCGCACGTTCATAGGATATCGAGTGCATGGATTCCCCTCAGGCCTGGCGCAGGACGACGCTGCGGATCGCCTTGACGATGTTCGGATAGGCGCCGCAGCGGCACAGGTTGCCGCTCATGCGCTCGCGGATTTCATCGTCGCTGAGCTGGCCGGGGTCGAGTTGCTGGCCCTCGGTCAGCGCGCTGGCCTGGTGCTGCTTGACTTCGTCGAGCAGGGCCACGGCCGAACACAGCTGGCCGGGGGTACAGTAGCCGCACTGGAAACCGTCGCAATCCATGAAGGCCTGCTGCATCGGATGCGGTTCGCCCTCGTGGGCCAGGCCCTCGACGGTGGTGATCTCGCGGCCGTCGTGCATCACGGCGAGGGTCAGGCAGGAATTGATGCGCTGGCCGTCCACCAGTACCGTGCAGGCGCCGCACTGGCCGCGGTCGCAGCCTTTCTTGGTGCCGGTCAGGTGGGTGACTTCGCGCAGGGCGTCGAGCAGGGTGACGCGCGGTTCGATGTGCAGCTGGTGTTCGGCGCCGTTGATGCGCAGCGTCAGCGCTTGGGGAGGCACGTAGGCAGGCGCGTCCTGCACCGCCGTCGCGTCCAGGGTCTGGTCGTCTTGTGGCATTGCTGGTCTCTCGATTCGGTTGGTAGTGTGTTATTGATCATCGCCGAAATCAAAAAAATGCGCAGCGCGACAGAGGCAATTCCGCTTGGAAATCAAAGACTTGTGGAAACTTTTGGCAGGGAGGTGCCGTGCAGCGTTGCAGATGGCGTTTGAAGGGTTCTATACTCGGGGCAGTGATGCACACAGGAATGACTCATGCGCTCCCCTCTTACCAGGCTGACTTATTTGCTGCCGACGCTGCTGCCGACATTGCTGCTGGCCGGCTGCGTCAACGATTCGGCCAGCTATACCATCGATAACGACCGCGACCATGCCGTCATCGTGAGGGTCACGCAGGATTATTTCTGGAGCAAGCAGGCATCGCTGAGCGTGCTGGCCTCACACCTGCCCGATTGCCAGCGCCGCTTCGATTTCGGCAAGACCGACCTCACCGACCTCAACATCGAACTGTTCTCGACCGGCCAGGAAACCTTCCTGCTGCGCGCAGGCGAAGACATGTGGCAGATCGAAACCAACAACTGCACCCAGTTGCCGGCGCCGGGAGACGACGTGCAGGCGCAGCCGATCGGCGTGTTCCACCTGGACGGCAAGAAGAAGCTGGTGTTCGAAAAGGCGGAAGGCGCCGCCTGAGAGCAGGAGGCGCTCACGGGCGCAGCCAGCCGCGCGCGATCGGCCGCGCCAGCAGGCGCCGGTACAGCGTTGCCATCGACTCGGCCAGCGCCGCGCACAGTCCGGTCACGGCTGCGGTCTGGAACAGCAGAGTCATGGCGAGCGCCATGCCAAATCCGCCCAGCATGTCGAGCGGCCAATGTACCCCGAGGAAGACCCGCGCCCAGGCCACGGCCAGCGCCAGCGGCAGCATGGCCAGGCCGAAGCGGCGCACGGCCGGCGCACGGGCACGCGCCAATACCAGCGCCACCGTGAACATGATCGTGCCGTGGTCGCTCGGGAAGGAACTGTTGGCGGCGTGCGGCAGGAAGTTGTGACCGATATGCTCGGCGAAGGGGCGCGCGTGGTACCACAGCAGGCCGATGAGCACGTTGAGCGTCAGCGCGCAGACCGTCGCGGCCAGCGCCTTCACCGCCGCTTCGCGCTGCTGCGCCTGCCCGCCCATCCACAGGGCGGCGAGGCCGAACGGCACCACCAGGATCAGGTATTTGGCGGCGAATATGCCGAGGTCGAGGCGCCAGCCATGCAGGCCGGCGTCCGCGTTCAACATGGAAAAGAATAGCAGGTTCAGGTGGTCGAGCATGATGGAAGTGTGCCTTTAAGTAAGAGCATCACTTCTTTATAGACGCCCGCCTGCCCGCCCGGAAGAGCGAACTCAGCCGTAAGTTTAACCTGCCTCAACCCATCTCGCTGTCCAGGTGCGCCATCTGCGCGGCGTTGTAGCGCTCGCCCGCAGCCGCATTCGGCGGCACGATGGTTTCCAGGCGCGCCAGGTCTTCGGGCTTGAGCACCAGGTCGGCCGCGCCCAGCGCTTCCTGCAGGCGGTCGCGGCTGCGTGCGCCGACCAGCGGCACGATATCGGCCGAATGCGCCGCACCCTGCGCCGCCACCCAGGCGATCGCCAGCTGGGCCACGGTCACGTTCAGGTCCTGGGCCAGCGCGCGCATGCGCTCGACCAGGGCCAGGTTAGCATCCAGGTTGTCGCCCTGGAAGCGCGGGCTGGCCAGGCTGCGGAAATCCTTGTCGCCGCCGCGCGCACGGCTCCAGTGCCCGCTGATCAGGCCGCGCGACAGCACGCCGTAGGCGGTGATGCCGATGCCGAGCCGGCGCGCGGTCGGCAGAATCGCCGCTTCGATGCCGCGCGAGATGATGGAATATTCGATCTGCAGGTCGCTGATCGGGTGCACGCTGCTGGCGCGCTGCAGCGTGTCGGCGCCGACTTCGGACAGGCCGATGTGGCGGACGTAGCCGGCCTTGACCAGGTCGGCGATCGCGCCCACGGTCTCTTCGATCGGCACGTCGGGATCGAGGCGCGCCGGGCGGTAGATGTCGATGTAGTCGGTGCCCAGGCGCTTGAGGGTATAGGCGACGAAGTTGCGCACCGCTTTGGGGCGGCAGTCGTAGCCGTTCCAGGACCCGTCCGGGCCGCGCAGGGCGCCGAACTTGACGCTGATCTGCACGTTCTCGCGCGGGCGGCCGGCCAGCGCATCGCGGATCAGCATCTCGTTATGGCCCATGCCATAGAAGTCGCCGGTATCGAGCAGCGTGATGCCGGCGTCGAGCGCGGCGCGCAGGGTGGCGATGCTTTCGTCACGGTCCGCCGGACCGTACAGGTCCGACATGCCCATGCAGCCCAGGCCGAGGCGCGAGACGCGCGGGCCGTGTTGTCCAAGTCCGGTGGTGTGCATCTTCTGTAGATTTCCTTTGGCTAGCGTTGTCCGGTCAACTGGCGCAGCCGCGTGATTTCGGCGCTGCGTCCGAGACGGTCGAGCGCCTGCTCGAGCAGGGTGCGGTCGCCCTCGCGCAGCATAGTCCATTGCGTGAAATACTCGTGCACGGTACGCCAGGGCGGAAATTCGGGCGGCATGCTGCGCCAGGCGCTGCCGGTGTGGAGGAAATACAGGACGGCGCAAAATACGTCGTACAGGTCGTGCTTGCGCGGACGGGTCTTGCGGCGCGCCGCTTCCAGCATGTCGCGCACCTGGTCGAACTGCTCACGCGGTACATCGCTCGGGAATATTGGCCTGGACATGTCGCTCGCCTCAAAATGACTTGGAACGCCCGATCCGGAACAGGTTCCCGATCGAAGCTGAATGGGACCACTCCCGTGTTGACTTTTAAACTTCGTCAATACGAGTGTAGCATGCGTTCCGCATCCCTGTGTGCCACGATGGTGCAGGCGTGCATGGTCGTGCGCACTCACGGTGCATACAGGAAAATGAGGGAGAAAAGACAGGGCGGCGTGCATGCCGCCCTGGGGGAAAGCGCTCGTAGCGCCTTTGCCGGACGCGCGCTCAGTCGCGGGCCAGCGCCAGGAACTCGGTACGCAGCGCCAGGTTCGGCTGCAGTTCGCCCAGCATGGCCGAGGTGATGGTTTCCTCGCCCGGGGTGCGGATGCCGCGGCTTTCCATGCACATGTGGCGGCACTTGATGACCACGCCGACGGCTTTCGGTTCCAGCACTTCCATCAGCGTATTCGCGATCTGCACGGTCAGGCGTTCCTGCACCTGCAGGCGCTTGGAAAACACGTCGACCAGGCGGGTCAGTTTCGACAGGCCGACGATCTTGCCGTTCGGCAGATAGCCGACGGTGGCCTTGCCGAAGAACGGCGCCAGATGGTGTTCGCAATGGCTGTAGACCGGGATGCCGCGTACCACGATCAGTTCGTTGTATTGCTCGGCGCCGTCTTCGAAGGCCTTCAGGATTTCGACCGGATCCTGGTCGTAGCCGGAAGTCCAGTGTTTCCAGGCCTTGGCGACGCGCGCCGGCGTCTCGTGCAAGCCCGGACGATCGGGATCTTCGCCGATGCTGGCCAACATGCGGCGCCAGTCGTTTTCGGTGAAGAGTTCTTTGTCAGACATGGTGGTCCCTAAATATGTGTAGATAAAACTGCCGAGAGTATATAGAAAATGCTGTGGACCTACAGGCTGCAGGCCGACTGTTGACCAAACCGAACGCATCCGTTGTAGCGATGCGCTAGCGTTGTTGACGTCCTTATCACCGCTTGGGAGACAAACATGCTCGGCAGCACTGTCCTGGAAGTCGCGGTCGGCCTGACGTTTTGCTACGGCACGGTCGCCCTCATCGTGAGCACCCTGCAGGAGGCGCTGGCGGCGCTGTTCCGGCTGCGCGCCAATACCTTGCTGGCCGGCGTCAAGAGCATGCTCAACGACCCGCGTTTCGACGGCCTGGCGCGCGCCGTTTACGCCCATCCGCTGGTCAATCCGCACACCGACGGCACGGCGCAGGACGAAGCGTCGCTGCGCACGAAACCATCGTACATCGAACCCGCGCATTTTGCGATTGCCTTGGTCGACAGCCTGTGGAAGGCGCCCTGCGACTTCCTGGCCCTGCGCGGCGCCATCGACGCCATTCCCGACCCGCAGCTGCGCACCGCGCTGCAGGGCCTGTACAACCGGGCACGCGACCTGCAGCAGTTCCAGGACATGCTGGCCGGCTGGTTCGACAATGCGATGGCGCGCATGTCCGGCACCTATAAACGGCGCCAGCTCCTGATCTCGTTCCTGCTGTCGCTGCTGCTGGCGATCCTGTTCAACATCGACAGCATCCACCTGTTCCGCACGCTGTGGCAGCAGCCGGCGCTGGTGGCGCACCTGCAGGACGTGCCGGATGCGATCGATCCGGCGCTGGTCGATGCCCTGATGACGCTGCCGATCGGCTGGCGCAGCTTCCCGCCGCAGGTGAACGCCGACTTTGCGCTGCAGGTGTCGGGCTGGCTGCTGACCGCCTCGACCACGCTGTTCGGGGCGCCGTTCTGGTTCGACCTGATGCAGCGCCTGGTACGCATGCGCAATACCGGCAACAAGCCGGAAGAGATCCCGCCCGGGCTGCGGCTGGAAGGCCGGATCGCGGCGACGCCGTCGCCGGCACGCCTGCCTTAGTCGGCCTTCGGCCGGTGGGCATCCACCAGGATGCTCGAAATCGAGATATGCGGCACCCGCTCCGGCCATTCGTCGCCGGGGCCGAACCAGCGCGCCTCCAGGATTTCGTTGGGATCGGTCTTGATCTCGCCGTCGAGATAATCGGCGGTGAAGGCGATCATCAGCGAATGCGGGAACGGCCATGACTGGCTGCCGAAGTAGTTCAGGTTGTGCACGCGCAGGCCGACTTCCTCGAACACCTCGCGGTGCACCGCTTCCTCGATCGTCTCGCCGGCTTCCAGGAAGCCGGCCAGCGGCACGAAGCGCTGGACGGCCGACTGCGCATGCAGGGCCAGCAGCACCTTGTCTTCCTTGCGGATCAGCACCATCATCGCCGGCGAGATGCGCGGATAGGCCATGTGGCCGCAGTTCACGCACTTGAAGCAGCGCTCGCCGCCGGCCAGTGCGGTGCCGCTGCCGCAGGCGCCACAGAAGCGGTGCGTGCGCGCCCATTCCGCGATCTGCACCGCGCGCATCGCCACGCCCAGCAAGCCTTCGTCGAGCTCGCCGAACAGCGAGCGCAGGCCGCGCCAGCCATAGCCGCTCGGCGCCAGCGCCTCGTCGTCGACCCAGCCGGCCTGGCAATAACGCTCGTCCAGCAGGCCGACCGGCTGCAGGCGCTGCGGATCGAGGCGCAGGCTGGTCACGGCGGCCTCGTCCGGCAGGGCCAGGTCGGCTTCGCGCACCAGCAGGCGGCCGGCGTGAAAGATGAACGACAGGGCATCCGGGCTGGAGCGGGATGCCATCAGGGGCGTGAAGGAAGCGGGCGTGTGCAGCATGGGAAATCGGCTGAATATCCATTGGTAATTACCCTGATGATACGCCGAACTAAAGTCGTCCGCTGTGTTCAAAGACTTTGCTGGACCATACGACTACCCGCATGCGCACCCACCAGGAGAGAGCGATGAACGAGGCGCCCGTCGTGCTTGGCATCAACCGGACGCAGGATGCCAGCGTCTGCCTGATGCAGGGATCGCGCCTGCTGTGGGCGATCCAGAAAGAGCGTCTCACGCGGCGCAAGCACCACTGGGGCAAGGTCGGCGATTTCCGCGACCACTACGGCCCGCGCCTGCCCTGGCCCGAGCGCCCGATCGACGTCGTGGTCGAATGCTTTTCGTCGGACCTGGAAGCCGGCAACCTGGCGCTGTACGAAGACGAGCTCACCGCCAGCCTGCGCCTCGCCCCCGACTGCCGGCGCGCGCGCATCTCGCACCACCTGGCGCACGTCTACAGCGTATTCCACCCTTCGCCGTTCCGCGA
>Ga0308160_10005534_pt1 | contig 13131 bp, 12 predicted proteins | sample PhyFR1_FD_201036 | JGI IMG/M metagenome (GOLD analysis project Ga0308160, IMG submission 201036) | Phyllosphere microbial communities from UC Gill Tract Community Farm, Albany, California, United States - DLSLF.R1 | ecosystem: Host-associated > Plants > Phyllosphere > Unclassified | place: USA... | reverse complement strand
TCGGCATTGACCGATGGGAAAAAGACCGCTGTCAGCCGATTCAAGAGGCACGGTTACTTGCTGCCGTTAGAAAGGAGTTGGGAGCACAAGTCGAAAACCTGCGGATGCCGCCATTCCAGAAGAGTGAACTCGTCGATGTCTGGTCGGCCGAGGCCAACATCGGTGTTCCCGTGCGGCCGTTCCCACGGTGGATGCGCTGCGTCAAGTGCGGGCTGCTGTCGCCCTTCGATGCAGCTCTGTTCGAGATCAAAGAAAACCGCTTCAGGCCGGAGCGAACCCGTTTTGTTCACAAAGGCTGCCGTGGCTCAAAAGGTGACCAACCGGCCAAGGACGCCGATGCCGTTCCAGCACGTTTCCTGCTGGCCTGCCGCGACGGCCACCTCGATGACTTCCCTTGGCACTACTTCGTCCATGGTGGTAACAGTTCGTGCAAAGGCACGCTGCGCTTCTTCGAGAGCGGCGCGTCGCTGCAAACGGAAAACCTGTGGGTGAAGTGTGATACCTGTGGCGCATCAAGAAGCATGGCGCATGCTTTCGGCAAGGCTGGAAAAGAGAATCTGCCGAGTTGCCGAGGACGTCACCCGCATCTGGATCACTTCGACAACGAATGTGAAGAGGAGGCGCGCGCGGTCCTACTGGGCGCCACGAATAGCTGGTTCCCGATCACTCTCTCGGCTCTCGCGATCCCGCAGACGAAAGACCCTCTGAGTCAACTGATCCAGGATGGCTGGGAGTTTTTCGACGAACTCGAATCCGAAGCCGAGGTGTCGGTGACGGTGAAGACCTTGAAGAAGACCGGGGCGCTGCCAGGAATCGACAAGTATCCGTCGCCGGCGATCTGGTCGGCCATTGAGGCGCACCGCAAAGGCGGCGGACAGGAGGCCGTGGGTGAGGCCGACATCAAAGCGCCTGAGTGGATTGTGCTGACAGAGGCCAACCCACCCACGGACTACCCGCACTTCATGAGCAAGAAGGTTGGCACGCCACAGGGATTTGGTGGCCATATCAGTCGGGTCTTGCTCCTTGAGCGATTGCGAGAGGTGAATGCTCTGCTGGGCTTCACTCGGGTCGAAGCGCCCGAAGAATCTGGCGACCGGAATGAACGCCCCCAAAGGGCCAGCCTTTCGCGCAGCAAGCCCGATTGGGTCCCGGCCAATCAGGTTCATGGCGAAGGGATCTTCGTTCAATTTGATGAAGCCGCGCTCCTTAAGTGGGAGGCTATGGATGGTGTGAAGAAGGCCGACCAGATGCTCTGTGGTGGTCATAAGGGGTGGCGCAATGCACGTCATCTCGACCCGAACGAGGGCAACCCCGGAATTCGCTATGCAATGCTGCACACACTGTCTCACTTGCTGATTCGCGAGCTGGCTCTGGAGTGCGGGTATAACGCCGCGAGCATTCGTGAGCGCATCTATGCGGATACGTCAGGCGATAGCCCACAGGCGGGCATCCTCATCTACACCGCAGCAGCAGATTCTGACGGGACATTGGGCGGCCTCGTGGACCTTGGCAAACCAGAAAACCTTGGTCGCCTGCTGGAACAAGCACTGAATCGTTCGAAGATCTGTTCATCTGATCCGCTCTGCTCCGAACATGATCCTGAGAAGGATCGGTCGTTACACGGCGCAGCGTGCCATGCGTGTAGCTTCGTAGCCGAGACTTCATGCGAACGAGGGAACCGTTATCTGGACCGCTCACTGCTCGTGCCAACATTGGAACGCGCCGACGCTGCTTTCTTCAAGGGCTTCTGACATGGAGGAGCTCTTGGAGGCCGTTGCAGCCGTGGTCTCTCTGGTGTCTTCTGAGAAGGTAAGAGTCATTGCCGACCGCGCTCGTCGAACCGAGCCCAGCAAGGCCATCGCAGCGCTATCCAGTGCGGTCGGGACCCCGCTAGCTGCTACCGTGGTCGAGCAGCTTGCGGTCACCTGGCAAAAGACTTCTGTCGCCCCAGACGAGCTGGCATCAATGCTTCTTGCTGCCAGCTACATTTACACCAAAGCGGCTTCTGAGCAATCCACCGAACTGGTGTGGACGGGCCCTACGACACCTTTCGTATCGACTCGTCGAACCGAGCAGGCGCTTTTGCAGATCATCAACTCCGCTGAACAGTCTCTATTCATTACCAGCTTCGTGGCCTACAACGTGTCGACCATCGTCAAGGCACTGAATGCGGCAAATGATCGCGGCGTTGTCATCTCCATGCTGCTCGAATTAGCCCAAGGTCAGGGCGGCAGCATCTCTTTCGATGTGATAGGCAAGATGAGGACGCTAGTCCCCGCCGCCAAGCTCTATGCCTGGTCCGACAGAGCCGATCCGTTTGCCGAGGGGCGTGTCCACGCCAAAGTCGCCGTCGCTGACGGCAAGATGTGTTTCATCACCAGCGCGAACCTCACCGGGCACGCAATGGAAAAGAACATGGAGGCCGGCGTGCTGATTTCTGGGGGGCGCATCGGGAAGTTGCTCGGAGATCACCTGCGTTCACTCGTCGACACAAAAATCGTCTCCTCGGTGTGACCATGCCGCGAAGTGTAAAGTCACAGAAGGACAGCACATCGAAGGCTAGATGGATTTTCAAAAGCGGGTATGAAATGGCTTCTAGAAAGTGGGAATCCAGTAATGGTAAGGCCTGCGGTCCTACTCTTCCCGTATAACGTCTAACGAGGAAAGGATTATCTATGTTATTAAAAGGAGCGCCACGATGGCGGAAATAAAAGCAAAAGAAAAAATAGGGGATTGGGCGTTTCGAATAGAGGGGCCAATTGTATTGATTCCAACGTTGTTGCTGCTGGGCCCGATTGGGTATGCGATCTACACACGCACGGTGACAGACTTTCTTCGAGTCCCACTTACTGCTTCGTTGGTGATGACGACTGTTCTGCTTACGCTATCATCTCCATCCCTCACTTTGCCAAAAAACTTTACAACGATGTGGAGTTGCCTGAAGCAAATAGGCGCGACTTGGATATTTAGCGTTGCCGTTTCGCTCTTATTATTCGGCATTGGAGTCTCCTTGATAGACGCTTTCCAAAGCGGTTCAGGGGCAATAACCTACAACGGAAAATTTTCGCTGGCGATCGGTATCATCACATTGTTTCTAGGTAGTGCTTTTTTCTGGGCTCGAGCAAAGTGGCGCGTGACCTATGGCATCTCAGAAGCGTTTTTTGGCGTGGCAATTGCCTCGCACCGCGCCTATGGAGAACCTAGCTTCTGGACTAACGATAGTTTCAGCTTTTATGCAGCCATTCTCACGGCAGGGATTTATTTAGTCGTGCGTGGACTGGACAATGTGAACCAAGGGTGTAGTCTGCCCGGAGATCCATTACTGCGGCTCTGGAATTGGTTTAAAGCGAAAACATTTACCACAGATCCACTAGAGGTAAAGAAATTTTACGGGCAGGAGAAAGTGGAGAGGAAGTAATCATTCCCGGGGATTTGCCATCGTAATTTCACATGCGCTGCTCGAATGCAGAGAGATTGACAGAACAATGCTCATGAGGCGCTCAAATACTTCGGCGGGCCTACCGTGATAGGCAAACAATGAGCGTTTCTCTTAATGCTGACTTCCAATGTCCGTATCTGAATCTGGCCCATGATCGTCGTACGTGAAATCATCAAGTTCCATGTTTTCGAACGAGATTTCTTCGATCTTTGCATCCGATAAATTAAGTAGCGAATCGGTATCGACATCGCCAAGCTCCACGTTCCCCGCTAGCCCGTCGTCAAACGAAAATGAGACGCTGACCCCGTCCATTTTGGTATAACGTTGTACGACGCGGTTGTATAGGACAAACGCATATTCTTTATCTTCTGAATCCCACGGCGAGCGTTCATAGTCCGGAAAATCGATGGTGATAACGAGTGAGATCTTAACAGCCGCATCAAATTCCGCATGCTCTCTAGAAACATCAATCAAGTTTCTCCGTACAAACTTGAATGAGTCGATTTGAACTTGCTGCACTTCGGCTTCGTAAAAGCCCTCTTCAAAGGCATCTGAAATCTGAAAATCTTCGTCTCGGATCCGCTGTTCGATGATCTCCTGCAAGCGAATTTCATACTCTGAAAAAATTTCCTCGGCAAACTTTGCTGGTTCTGCGAGCCGCTCCGTGTTCTTCAGTACGAGCGTAAGAAGATCGTCTAGGCGGCCTAACGAAATCAAGTTCTCGTGGAGCGCGCAAAATTCCTTTACGTCTTTGTCCTGGCTAACAATATAGAGCTTGTGGCCCCGCTGCTTACTAATCGCGTCAACTGCGAGAAGCACAAAAGCGTCTGGGAATTCGGACTTCTTAATTGCAAAAGGAGGTTTCTCGTCGAAGTAAGCGTCGAACACCGAATTAATATCGACTGTGTTTGTCGGTACGACCTCCACCGAGTCATGATCCAAGAATGCTTCAAACTTTCTTACAAGCTGATCTTGAATAGCTTCTACAGTTACAGGAGCGAAAATTCCATGCCAAGGCAGGGCCGTGGTATTTCGTAGAATCATGGCGTCTTTCTTGGCCCTGCTAATGATACCATGGGCCTCGACAGCCTTACGTTTTAGATGACGGCGAATCTCTCTTACATTGATGTCAGTAATAAGTAGATGGCAACCATCTTCTTCTAGATGTGACCTTAAAGTGTTAAGCACGCCCGAGTCAAATTGGAAATTCCTTGCGACATAAGTTTCCGTATCTAGGAAAAAGAGTTTACTGCGTAAGGGTTGGTCATCGGACATGGTTTTGCTATCGCCAAAAAATTAGCTGAAGAGATATTATCTTAGCATAGGATTTCGAACTTAATGTCAGGTCGACAATCTTAGATTTCCATCGTATTCGCGCTCCGAGCGGCGAACCCTACGCTTGGTCGTCATCTCGCTGGTCATCGCAGCTACCGTGAGGAGGTTCCGAACGCGTCACTGGCGCGAAATGCTTGTATCTCGTTTCCGCTGTTGTTGAACGTTGGTGAACATTGCGCTTACACGGCAGTATTGCTCGCTCAACTGTGGTCAAAACCTCACGACGCGCACGCCGCCTATGTTTGGACGATTTCGCACTAAAGACGCTTGATGAAAAGGGGGGGGCGCTGGGTTGAACATTTGTTCATAAACACATTACTTTCGAAGAATCCTGTTTTTGGGTTAAAAATCAAAAGGTTGCCTGCCCCCATGAACAATCCGAGTCGCCATTCAAATCGGCTGCATCTACTGCTTTGCACGGCCCACGCACAGCTACCTCGGCCTGTCGCCGGGGCTCGACTTCGAAACCCGCATCTTCGCCAAGGTGAACGCGGCCGAATTGCTGCGGCGCGAACTGGCGCACCCTTCGTACAGGCCCGAGCACATCGCCATCGGCGTGAATACCGATGCCTACCAGCCCTGCGAGCGCGAACGCCGTCTCACGCGCGAGGTGCTGGAAGTGCTGCACGAGTGCCGCCATCCGGTGGGTCTGGTCACCAAGTCGTCGCTGATCGAGCGCGACATCGATTTATTGGCGCCGATGGCCGCGCGTTCACTGGCGTGCGCGGCGATTACCCTCACCACGCTCGACTCCGACATTTCGCGCACGCTGGAGCCGCGTGCGGCTGCCCCGGCACGGCGCCTGCGCACCATCCGCACGCTCACCGATGCCGGCATTCCGGTCAGCGTGAGCGTGGCGCCGATCATTCCGTTTGTTACCGAGCCGGAAATCGAAAGGATACTCGAAGCGGCACGCGACGCCGGCGCCGTCAGCGCCCATTACACGGTGCTGCGCCTGCCCTGGGAAGTCAATCCGCTGTTCCAGCAATGGCTGGAAGCGCATTTTCCGGAGCGTGCCGCAAGGGTGATGAACCGCATCCGCGAAATGCGCGGCGGCAAGGATTACGACGCCGACTTCGGCACGCGCATGCACGGCGAGGGCGTCTGGGCCGATCTGATACGCCAGCGTTTCGACAAGACCGTCGAGAAGCTGGGGCTGGGAGCCATGCGCGGGCGCTTCGAGCGGCTCGACAGGTCGCAGTTCCGGCGGCCGCTGGTGGTGCCGGCGGCGGTAAGCAAAGGCAAGGGCAAGGATGGTGCGAAGGGGACCGGGCAGCTCGATCTTTTCTAGCCCTGCCCGAGGCCAGTACGCTGAGCGATGAGTTACTGACCCACGCAAATGATCTTCGTCGCGTATTCACGCGCATTGCTCTTCTTGCTGGCAGCCCAGTCGATCACTTCCTGAGCCTGCTCCACCGTCATCACGGTCGCTTTTTCCTTGTTCTTGATGAAGGAAACACCCTCGAACTTGCCTTCCTTGCTGCGCATGACCTTGGCGAATACAGGTGGCTTCTTGCCGTCGTCGGCGATCTTGTTTTGCTGGACGAGGTAACGCTGGTCGATGTTTTCCATGTGAGTGCCTGGTAAGTGATTTGGGCGCTATTTTACGATGCCGGGGCGGCAGGTAAAAAGCTGTGGCAAAACGACCTGCTTACCTAGTCACCTGACCAGCTGGACTTGTGCTGAGCAATGGCTATGATTTGATGCAGACTGGTGCAAGCGGCCAGTTGCGGAACTGCCGGGTTGGCGCCCCTGTCCAACCTGGCACACCCTGGACTTCTCATCGGCACATAACAACATGAGGCGAACAGCATGGCGACCCGTTTAGGCGAACTGATCGAACGTTTTGGTGGGCAACTGCGGGGCAACCCAGACAGCGAAGTCGTGGCCATCGCGCCACTCGACCGCGCCGGCAGTGCCGACATCGGCTTCCTCAGTAACAGCAAGCTGCGCGCCCTGGCTGCACACAGCCATGCCGCGGCGCTGGTATTGTCGCCCGCCGACGACGCCGAACTCATCGCCTATGCGGGCGCGCGCATCGTCACCGCCAATCCGTATGCCTGGTTCGCCCGCGCCGCGCAATACTTCGTGGCCCTGCGCACGCCGCCGCTCGAGCCGGGCGTGCACCCGACGGCCGCGGTGCACCCCAGCGCGCAGGTCCACCCCACGGCCCATGTCGGCGCCCACGTCACGGTGGAGGCGGGCGCGGTGCTCAAAGCCGGCGCTGTCATCGATGCCGGCTGCTACATCGGGCGCGCGGCCGTCGTTGGCGAACACACGCATTTCTTTGCCAACGTGTCATTCCACGCCGAGTGCATCATCGGCGCGCGCGGCATCGTCCACTCGGGCGCCGTCATCGGTGGCGACGGCTTCGGCTTTGCAGTGGAAGGCGGCACCTACATCAAGATTCCGCAGACCGGGAGCGTGGTCATCGGCGACGACGTCGACATCGGCTCGAACACCACCATCGACCGTGGTGCGCTGGACGATACGGTCATCGAAAACGGCGTCAAGCTCGACAACCTGATCCAGATCGGCCACAACTGCCGCATCGGCGCCCATACCGTCATGGCCGGCTGCGTGGGCGTGGCCGGCAGCACCCGCATTGGCAAGCACTGCACCTTTGGCGGGGCCGCGATGATCAATGGCCACATCGAGATCGCCGACAACGTTCACGTGACGGCGGCGACCATGGTGCCGAATTCGCTGACCGAACCGGGACGCTATACCGGGTATTTTCCGGTCGGCCGGAATGCCGAGTGGGAACGCAATGCGGTGCTGGTGCGCAATCTGTCAGGCATGCGCGAGAAACTGCGTGCGCTCGACAAGGCGGTCAAGGCATTGCACATGGAAAGGCAGAACGAATAAGTGCTTTTTCCGGCAGCGCCCCGGGCCGGCCAGGTGCTGGGTGCGGCTGGCTGTGGCCGGGCAGGGTGGCGAGGATCAGGTACCAGCCAGTTCGATCAAATGGCGTTCGATCTCGAACACATGCGGATCGTCCTTGCCGAGTTCGCGCAGCGCCTTGGCCAGTTCCAGCAGGTATTCGCTGTTCGGTCCGCTCGGTCCGCGCGACTCGGCAATCTGGCGTGCAATCGCCTGCTCGCTGGCGGGGCCGAGGAAGGCGGCGTTTTCGTGGGTAGCGATATACACCAGTCCTTCGACACCGCTGCCGTCCTCGAAACGGATCTCGGTGGCCAGGCGCAGGTAGCCGTTTTTCTCGCGGTGATCGAGGTGGGCGAATTCTTCGGGCGTGACGAGGTAAGCCATGCCGTGGCAGAGCGTGCCGGCTTCTTCCACCAGCGTGACCACGCGTCCGGGCGCCGCCTCGGTGCCGCGGTGGTCGTGCGAGCCTTGCCAGAAGCGGCGCGTCCAGCCACTGATGCTGGCCGGGCGGCGTTCGAGATACGGAAAATCGGCCTTGTAGATCAGCGAGCCGTAGCCGAACAGCCAGACGCTGGCGTGGCTGTTGAACCTGTCCATGCGCTGGTTGATGGCGATGGTGTTGTGGGACATCGAAACTGTTTGGTGAAAGAGGAACGCTAGATTCTAGCGCAGCCGCACGATTCGGGCTGGCGTCGCTGCAGCATGCACGCAGCCAGGCAGGCAGGATGGCTGGCCGCCCGTCAGCCGCCTTGCCCCTGGCGCCGTTTCGACGCCACATAAGGAAACAGGAAATCGATGAAGCTTTCCGCTGCCGGCGACAGCGAACGGCCGGCACGGGTGTAGACGAAAAAGCGGCGCGTCAGCACCGGTTCTTCGAGCGGGCGCATGCGCAGCTGGTACAAGCGGGCCAGGGGTTCGGCATACGGCAGGCAGACCGTGATGCCGAGGCCGGCGCTGACCATCGCCAGGGCGGTGGTCATGAAGGCAACCTCGTTGGCCGGCCGCAAGGGAATCTCGCGCAGTACGGCGTGCATGTCGGCCAGCAGGCGTTCGGTAAATTGTCCTTGCAGGGCAATGAAGGGGAAACGCGTCACGTCTTGCCAGGTCACGCGCTCGGCCGTTTCCAATGGGTGACCTTGCGGGAAGACGAGGGCGAAGGGCATCTCGAACAGTTCGCGCGCATCCAGCTGCGGCAGCGGTTCGCGTTCCGGGCCGATGCCGATGTCGGACTCGCCCGAGAGCACGCGCGCGATCACGTTGTCGACTTCGCTGTCGGCGATGCGCACGTCGATGTCGGGGTGCCGTGCGCGGTAGGCGGCAATCGCTTCGGGCAGCAAGGTGCAGCACATCAGTTGTGGTGCGGTAATGCGAACGAGGCCTTTTCGGAGCTGCGTATGGTCCGCCACGTTCGCCAGCGCACCGTCGAGGTCGTCGATCATCTGGCTAAATAGCGGATACAGCTCGCGGCCGATGTCGGTCAGCATGATCTTGCGGGTGGAGCGGTCGACCACGCGGGCGCCCAGGGTTTGCTCGAGTTCCTTGATCAAGCCGGACAAGGCCGATTGCGTGACGTGCATATGCTGCGCCGCCAGCGTAAAGTTGCCGGTCTTGGCGAGTGCCACGAAGGCCCGCATCTGGCGCAGGGTGGGATTCATAAGATAATCCGATAAATGAGCCGGAAAATATTGTTTGTATGATAGTCCGTTTTGATCTTTAATGGCGGCAACTATGCAACAACCGAGGAAATCGCCATGAAACTCGCCACACTCAAAACCGGCGGCCGCGACGGCACGCTGGTCGTCGTCAGCCGCGACCTGGTCACCTGCCAGGCCGTGCCCGCCATCGCCCGCACCCTGCAAGCCGCGCTCGACGACTGGGACCGCAGCGCGCCCCAGCTGCAGGCGGTCTACGACAAGCTCAACGCCGGCACTGCCGACGAAGCCGAATCCTTCATCGAGATGGAATGCCACTCGCCGCTGCCACGCGCCTACCAGTGGGCCGACGGTTCCGCCTACATCAACCACGTCGAGCTGGTGCGCAAGGCGCGTAACGCCGACGTGCCGGCATCCTTTTATACCGACCCATTGATGTACCAGGGCGGCGGCGACGCCTTCATCGGCCCTTGCGACCCGATCGCGGTGCTGTCGGAAGAGTGGGGTGTCGACCTGGAGGCCGAAGTGGCGGTGGTGACCGGCGACGTACCGATGGGCGCCAGCGTGGAGCAGGCGGCGGCGTCGATACGCCTGGTGATGCTGGTCAACGACGTGTCGCTGCGCAACCTGATCCCGGGCGAACTGGCCAAGGGTTTCGGTTTCTACCAGTCGAAGCCGGCCAGCGCCTTCTCGCCGGTGGCCGTCACGCCGGACGAGCTGGGTGAGGCCTGGCAAGACAGCAAGCTGCACCTGCCGCTGCGCGTCACCCTCAACGATCAATTGTTCGGCAAACCAAACGCCGGCGAAGACATGACCTTCAGCTTCGCCCAACTGGTGTCGCATGCCGCCAGGACGCGCGAACTGGGCGCGGGCAGCATCATCGGCTCCGGCACGGTGTCGAACAAGCAGGGCAATCTGCACGGATCGAGCATCGCCAACGGCGGCGTCGGCTATTGCTGCCTGGCCGAAGTGCGGATGTACGAAACCATCGAACACGGCGCGCCGACAACGCCGTTCCTGCGCTTTGGCGACAGCGTGCGCATCGAAATGCTGGACGTCACCGGTGCGAGCATCTTCGGCGCCATCGACCACGAAGTTGCGCATTACCATGGGAGGAAGGAATGAAGCTCTACACGTATTTCCGCAGTTCGGCAGCCTACCGGGTGCGGATCGCGCTGAACCTGAAAGGCCTGACCTACGACGCGGTGCCGGTGCACCTGCTCAAGGACGGCGGCCAGCAGCGTCAGGAGGAATATCGCAAGATCAATCCGAGCGGCCTGGTGCCGGCCTTCCAGGACGACCGCATCACGCTGACGCAATCGATGGCGATCATCGAATACCTCGACGAGCGCTTCCCGGCCGTGCCGCTGATGCCGAGCGACGCCCCGGGCCGCGCCCGCGTGCGCGAACTGGCGCAGATCATCGCCTGCGACATCCACCCGCTGAACAACCTGCGCGTGCTGCGCCACCTGGTGGGTGAACTGAAGCTGAGCGAAGAAGCCAAGACCGAATGGATCCAGCACTGGATCCGCGAGGGCCTGGCCGGCCTCGAAGCCCACTTGGCGCGCGACCCGGCCGCCGGCCCCTTCAGCCATGGCGCCTCGCCGACCATGGCCGACTGCTTCCTGGTGCCGCAAGTGTTCAATGCGCAGCGTTTCAATATCGACGTGAACAGCTACCCGAACATCGCCCGCATCTACGCCCACTGCATCGCGCTGCCGGCCTTCGACGCCGCGCACCCATCGAAGCAGCCCGACGCCGAGTAATCGTTCGTAGGGTGGGCGGCTCGATCCGGCGCGACGATCATTCGTGCCGGTGGCGCCGCCCACGCGTCGATCGCCGCCGCGCGCGCCACCGCAAACGCACCGCCACCCACGTCGCCACCCCGCGCCCCGCGTCGCCGCCCGCGCACTGCGGCTACCTCATCGACACCTCACGACCGGTCCGGCTCCGACGGCGTCGAAATCTCGTCCAGCGTGTGCTCCACTTCGACCGGCGCCTTGGTGATCACGTCGCCCAGCGAGACGATGCCGATGATCCGGCCATTCTCGTCCAGCACCGGTACGCGCCGGATCTGCACGTCGGCCATCTGCGCCAGCACGTCTTCCACGCTCTGGTCGACGGTGCAGGTGCGCACGTCGGTGCTCATGACGTCGTTCACGCGCGTGCTGGTCGGGTCCTGGCCGACCGCAACCGAACGCACGGTGATGTCGCGGTCGGTGACCATGCCGACCAGCTTGCCGTCGTCCACCACCGGAATCGCGCCCACGTTCAGCGCGTCCATCAACTGGGCCGCGCGCTGCACTGTGTCCTGCGTGGAAATGGTCTGCACGTCGCGCGTCATCACCTCTTGAATCGTCTGCATCCTTGCTCTCCTGTCGATTGTTGGCGGGCCTTGCCGCGGATCGCTCATCCTGCCTCGAAACATCAGCGGGCTGCGCCAGATTGAAGCGCGGCATCACCGTCCCGGCTGGCGCCTTGCCGGCGCACGCTGGGCTACAATCCGCTTCCTTTTCTACGCCTACCGAACATGACCGATACCACGATCCCCGCAGCCATACTCGATGCCCTCGATCTTGCCGATTTGTCATGGCGGCCGCATTTGCTGCGCGGCCTGGAGGCGGTGATGCGCGCCAATCCGGGCTATCTGCCGGCGCTGGCAATCGATAGCTATCTGCCGACCGAAGGCCGCCTGTTTGCGGCGTTTGCCCAGCCACTACACAAGGTGCGCTACGTGCTGGTGGGCGAGGGGCCGTATCCGCGTGCCGAGAGCGCGACCGGGGTCTGCTTCATGGATGGCGCCGTGGGCGAATTGTGGAGCGCGGGCGGGCTGTCGAAACCGGTGAACCGGGCGACCTCGCTGCGCAATTTCATGAAGATGCTGCTGGTGGCGGATGGACAGCTCCAGCCGGATGCGACCGGCGGCGGGGCGATGGCGCCGGTGGCGGCTGCGGCGTTGATGAATGGGTCGATCCGGACTTTGCCTGAGTTACAGGCGAATTTGACCGACGAAGGATTTCTGTTGCTGAATGCGTCGCTGGTGTTCAGGGCGTATGTGAAGCCGGTGATCGATGCGCGGGCGTGGCTGCCGTTCTTGCAGGTGGTGCTGGCGGCGCTGGCTGGGCAGGCTGAGCCGCCAACGCTGGTGTTGTGGGGGAAGATTGCGGAGGAGCTGAGGAAGTTGCCTGAGACTAGTGGGCTTCCGCAAGTGGTGGCGGAGCATCCTTATAACCTGACGTTTATCGCCAACCGAGGGATGCAGGAGTTGTTTGGGCCGATGGGGTTGTTGCGCAGGCGTTCTTAATGGGTGCCAGCGCGGACGCGACTGGCTGACGTCGCGTATCACCGCGTGGGCAGCGCATGCAGTACGGATGATCTGGTGTTACAGGTGGAGCTGCCTTGCGCGGCCCGGTCCACCCTACGGTCGCCGCCGCAGGCATCGGTGATTTGACCGTGAATCGGCGCTGGCGGTTTTTGGGGGTGCCAAGACAAGCACACCGGAATTTGCTATACTTGACTAAATCGTTCAACTAATCGGGTTTTTAACAAGCAGCATCGACGAGATGTGCGTTAACGTGATTAGTGAACAAGAGCAATATTTTAACATTAACCGGGGTTGTGATGCGTCTGACCACCAAAGGCCGCTTTGCTGTTACTGCGATGATCGATCTTGCCCTGCGCCAGGGTAATGGTCCGGTCACGCTGTCGGGCATCAGCCAGCGCCAGGCGATTTCGCTGTCTTACCTGGAGCAGCTGTTCGGCAAGCTGCGCCGCCACGAGATCGTCGAATCGATCCGCGGCCCCGGCGGCGGCTACAGCCTG
>Ga0308160_10005533_pt1 | contig 13132 bp, 12 predicted proteins | sample PhyFR1_FD_201036 | JGI IMG/M metagenome (GOLD analysis project Ga0308160, IMG submission 201036) | Phyllosphere microbial communities from UC Gill Tract Community Farm, Albany, California, United States - DLSLF.R1 | ecosystem: Host-associated > Plants > Phyllosphere > Unclassified | place: USA... | reverse complement strand
AATATGTGGACTTTGATAGGAACCGGGGTAGCTGCTGCATATGGTTACAGCCTGGTTGCTACCTTTGCGCCGGGTCTGTTCCCGTCAACTTTCCTGATGCACGGCCGTATCGGTGTTTACTACGAGGCGGCCGCAGTCATCATTTCGCTGACGTTGCTCGGCCAAATACTCGAATTGAAGGCAAGGTCTCAGACTTCCGCGGCAATCAAGTCACTGCTCGGGCTTGCGCCGAAAACGGCCCGTCGAATCAGGCAAGACGGCACCGAGGAAGATGTCCCCCTTACTCATGTCCATATCGGAGACTCGCTACGCGTTCGCCCGGGGGAGAAAGTGCCAGTGGACGGTGCCGTTCTGGAAGGCGAAAGCGCCCTGGACGAATCCATGCTCACAGGTGAGCCGATTCCAGTGACCAAGCGCCCAGGTGATAAGCTGATTGGGGCAACCATCAACACCAGCGGCAGCTTGATAATGCGGGCAGACAAGGTTGGTTTGCAAACCATGCTTTCCCAAATCGTCCAGATGGTATCCAACGCTCAACGTTCACGCGCCCCAATGCAGCGCTTGGCGGATGTCGTTGCTGGCTATTTCGTGGTCGTGGTGGTCGGTATTGCCTTGCTCACCTTGCTGGTATGGGGATTTTTCGGACCGGAACCAAGTTGGGTGTACGGCTTTGTGAATGCGGTCGCCGTCCTCATCATTGCCTGCCCTTGCGCTCTCGGACTAGCCACGCCAATGTCCATCATGGCTGCGACCGGCCGCGCAGCTACTCAGGGCGTTTTGTTCAGGGATGCAGCTGCAATTGAAGGCATGAGAAAAATTGACACCCTGATTGTCGACAAGACCGGGACGCTAACCGAAGGCAAGCCTGCTTTTGACAGCGTGGTGGCAGCGCCTGGTTTTACCGAGGGCGAGGTGATGCAGATAGCTGCCAGCATTGACCAGGGAAGCGAGCACCCTCTGGCCCACGCCATCGTTGCCGAAGCTCACAAGCGTGGATTGACTTTGGATAAGCCAGAGACATTTGAGTCCTCCAGTGGTATCGGCGTACGCGGCACTGTAGCGGGCCGGCGTATCGCCATAGGTAACACTGCGTTGATGGACACCGAAAAAGTTGGATGGGACAATCTAGCCGAACAGGCTGAGGCACTGAGGGCGCAGGGCGCAAGCGTGATGTATCTGGCGGTGGACGGCCGCTTGGCTGGGCTCCTTGCAGTATCAGACCCGGTAAAAGCGAGTACGCCGGAAGCGCTTGCGACATTAAGGAAAGGCGGCCTACATATCGTCATGGCGACAGGCGACGGTGTGACAACGGCGAAATCCGTGGCGGCAAGGCTGGGTATCACCGAATTCTATGGCGAGGTCAAGCCTCAAGACAAGCTGCTGCTGGTTGAAAAGCTCCAGCGCGAGGGCAGGAAAGTAGCGATGGTTGGCGATGGAATTAACGACTCTCCTGCGTTAGCAAGGGCCGATGTTGGGATAGCTATGGGCACGGGCACGGACGTCGCTATCAACAGTGCGCACATTACCTTGGTCAAGGGCGATTTGCGCGGCATCGCGAGGGCGCGAACTTTGTCCACTGAGACGGTGCGCAACATGCGGCAGAATCTAGCCTTTGCGTTTATCTACAACGCCCTTGGTATTCCGCTCGCGGCTGGTTTACTTTACCCGTTCACCGGGCAGCTTCTCTCGCCGATGATTGCCGCATTGGCAATGAGCTTGAGTTCGGTTTCCGTGATCACTAATGCTTTACGGTTGAGAGGGACATCCAATCGCATCGGCAAAGATGTTGGCACTTATGGTTGAACGCAACCGTCCGCGAGTTGGTAGAGACCATTTTCTTGCACAAGATGAGCGGGCAAAAAGAATGAAAACGGGACCAGAACTGAAGAGCTACCAACAGTACAGGGACAGCTCCAGTGCGTCGGGGTGCTGGGCGATGTTTAAGTCTCTCCAGCGCCGGCGTTGTTCGCTTGTTCGGCCCGCATCATGATGTGGTAGCCCTGCCGACAGGACTTTTGGCCAACTCTGCTCGTCCCTAATTCATAATCAGCACCACAGCCGCATCGTACACGTCAAATGATTCCCGCCAGCAATAGCCAGGCGAATTGAGAATGGGGACGCTAAGATAAAGCTATTCTTACTAGCTTGATAGGGATAATATAAGTAACTGACGTATTGTTGCATATCACGGCGGACGAAATGCCCCCTGAAATTTAGTTATCTTCATAAAATTTCGCAATGGGAATTGCAATCGTTAATTATTGAGCAAAGGTAGGTTAATCTTCAAAAGCCAATTATGCGCAGAACTAATACCTCTCGCGTAAATTCTTCTGATCATCTTCATTATGGCCGCATAGGCAGATGAGATGATATTGCGGCATTCGGAGACACCCTGCGGTCGTGCTGACCTGCACGGTACTAAGTTCGCATGCTGGAGCTCAGGACGTTGCGGATTGCCCCATTCACAGCTTTTTGATCGATAAGCTTGAGGGCACAAGTGTGCGATACTGCGGCGGTAGCAGAAGCAATGACGCATTACGATTTAACACGACCGAGTGGGTCAGCGGAGACTGCAACCGGGCTTGGATCCATACCGAAGGAACGAGGTCACGCAGCGGCAAGCTAGAGAGGGCCGACCTCCAAGTCCTTATGAGATCGAACGCGAGTTCGCCTTTATGTGGGTGTAGCGTGCCTAAATCGTGATGGTGCATCGGCGCAATTTGCACGAGAGAGAGGCGAACCTGTGGGCGGATGGAACCTGGTCGCAGGAGTGCGGATATGGTTTTAGTTCGCGTTTGTGACGGCGCGCCGTTCGCATCGCACGGTGTCGCAATAGAGCATAAAACCGCTGCGAAGCTAACTCGTTCCTAACAGACGAGACTTGCAACAGCGAACAGGCTGCCATGACCACTTTTCGAACAGTTATGGAATGGGTTGGCCTCGTGTTCGATGCCGCCGGTGTTTTGGTCATCGCCGGAGGTGCGCTGTTTGCCGCCCGGCATTTTTTCGTAGGTTTCTCGGCCTCGAAGGCGATTGACATTCGGCGCTTTCGGCAAGATTTTGGTGGCGCCATTGTGCTAGGTCTAGAGTTCTTAGTAGCAGGCGACATCATCCGCACTGTGGTAGTCGCGCCAACCCTGGAAAACGTCGCCGTGCTGGCAATTATTGTGCTGATCCGAACAGTTTTAAGCATGGCTCTCCAGGTTGAAATCGAAGGTCACTGGCCTTGGCAACCCTCTGAGGCAGCGCCTCAAGGTCAACCAAAATCAGCTCCGTTAATGTGTTCCCGTCCCGGACTGGGGAAACACCATGGATCGGTGGAAGATCGCACTGCTTCCAGCATTAGCGCTTGTGGCAGCAACGCGGCGCCGGGGAATCCCAGCGATGGCGACAGAAATCCGACGTCAAGCAAGTAATTAATCTACTTACTGCCCGGGGCGGCAAACAATCCAATAGACCGTCACCTTGTGAAAATAGGTGGACATTATTCGTTTCTCTAGCTGGGTTATATCTGGCAAATCCCCCAATCACCTTCTTACGAACATGGCGAACATACTTTATACGGCTCCGCCTCTGGAACCAAAGCTCTAACTTCTGAACTTACAGGCAAGACGATAGGTACCTGCAGGCATACACTCTGGGTCGGCAACACGTCACGCCAGTCTGCAATGAGCTTTTGGTAGGCATGGCCTACCGGGCGTATAGTGCGGCTTACGTCGCAAAGCCCCAAGGCATTGACGGTGCCATTGTTGCAACGCAGTGCGCTATCCCAGTCTACTTGGTCGATTAGCGAGTACCAAGTAAATCCTACGACGGGCACGCCATCATTTCGTACTCGCAAAACGTTGGCCCATTCTTTCCACAACCAATTGACCGCTTCATTTTTTAGCGGGCCCTCGCAAAGATTTGTTTCAGTATGCATTACGGGCAATCGGTAGCGTTGGAAATACATGTTTGTTATGACTGAATATCCAAAAATTTCGCCAGAAGCGCATGTGTTCCCACAGGCGTACACCCGATGTTCATTTGTAATGTAATAGTCATTTCCCATAATGCAATGGTGCTTTAAGTTGTTATCAAGGAAGAAGTGGTATTCGCTTTGTGTCATTCCATTTTCCAGCAAATACTCATACATGTCGGAATCGACGCGCCGCCCATAGTTAAGGTCTAGTGAAAGGAAGCGACGCGCGTTCATCATTTCCGCCTGCCCGATCGCTTTTGGATTCTCCGCATGGAAATATTCGGAGGCCTCGCTTTGAATGAAGATAGCGTCCGGTCGAACTGCCAGAATAGCGCGCATCGCAAGCAGGTTTGCCTTGACGAGGTGTTTCAATGCAGTCACAAAAGCTCTATCGGTATTCTGTTGCTCGTTCCACCATCCGTATAGTCCGGAAAAAATAGCGCAAATATACATTTCATTAACTGGCGTATAAATCTGCACCCACGGATAACGGGAGGCGAATTCCGATGCATACTGCGAAAAAAGGAAGGGGAAATCGGGATTTTGAAAATTTCCTATCCAATCCGGGACGCCAAAATGGCAGAGGTCGACGATAGGCACTATCTGCAGTTCTTGCATCCGCCCAAACGCGAGATCACAAAAATCCCAGTCGTATCGTTCCGCCCCTAGAAAGGTACGATGCAAAGGCGGACCGTACCGAAGGTACTCAATGCCCAGTTCCTTTACCAAGGCGAAGTCTGTTTCCCAATGTTGATAGTGACCGCATTTTTCCATCTCATCCATGCGAAAACGGCCAGCATTGATGGTCGGTATGCTGTTTTCGATTCCAGTTGCAAAGAGGAATGTCGGCTTCATAAAAACTCCCTATTCGTATATGTAACTATTGGCCAACTTTCGACCCTTCGCTAACTTACGTTTTCATCGCGAACTCCCATCGGCTTATTTGTAGAAAAAAGTTATTTGTTGCGCACGTCCAAGATTAACTAATCAAACCTATTATTGCGATGCAAGTGAATTCCTAAGCGCAACCAAAACAATGACCCGCGTGGACGCCAGGCGGGTTAGTATTAGCCAAGGGGAAAATCGTTGCCTCGCGTAGATTTAACTATTTAAAGTATGTAGTATTGCGGCGATAAATGGAAGAAAATCAGATGACACGTTGCTCCGAAGCTGTGTAGTATTGGAGTAGACAGACTGCTTATATTTCCTAGACGACCTAATTTTAATTTACTGGAGACAAAAATGCTTAAGAAATACATATTATTTGTAGCTAGTGCGATCATCGCCCTGTCCGCTCACGCAGTTGACTCTAGCAAAGTCGAAAAATCATTCGAACTTAAGGATGGCTCGACCGTCTATATCTTTAAAGATGGGAAGATGGCAATGGAAGACAAGTACGGGAAAGTAACTCCTATGAAACAGGGGCAGGTCATGGAAACCAAAGATGGTCAGCGACTCATTATGATCGGCAATGAATTGTCCCGGCTTGAGAAAATATTGCACGGCGATCACCAAGGCTGATCAGTTTTTCGAGGACTGCACAATTGACGTTTTGACACCTGTGTCGTCTTTTGATCAAGCAAACTGTCTGATTACCGAAATGCAGCATCATCGGCTTGGTCCTGATTGTCGGGCTGCTCTACATATCGATGTGGGGGCGGACCCAGACCCTGCTGGTGCTGCTCTCCCTTCCGTTCGCGCTGGCCGGCAGCTTACGGCTCCTGGCGTTCATGAACTAAAACCTGTCGTGGGAAAGCGGCGACCGCACCGATGTGACGGCACGAACCGCTGCCCCGTTATTGGAGGCATGCTTTTTTGCATCATACTGATTTGCTCGTACTGTCCGTAGCCTACGCTGCATCGGGCCACCGGCGCTGAGCGGAGGAGCATATTGGCCAGTGAGGCATCCATGGATCAACATACCACGCGCTTGGCCAAACCATCTCCGGCGGGGATGTGCAGTCCCCCGCTCGGTCAGGGTTGACCCAGGCGCAGGCGGCGGCCCTCCTAGCGCAGGCGGGGCGCAATAAGTTGGCAAGGAGACCGCACGTCCTGCGTGGTGGATTACTTTAGGCACCATACCTGAGTCCCCTGATCGGCTTCCTGCTGATCACCAAGGTGGTTTCAGCCGCCCTAACGGAACGAGCGGACGCCGCCGCAATCGGGGTAATCTTGGGTATCAGTGGCCTGGTGGGCTTGTCCAGGATTACCGCGCCGAACGCGCCGCGATGAGCACGCGCAGCTAAACCCAGCCGCCGAGGTCGTGCCCGGAGACATTTCTTTTGCTCAAAGCTAGTGACATTGTGGCTGCCGACGCCCTGATGCGCCCTTGGCAGAGCGGCACAACCACGTCTTCATGGGAACCGCGGTCGCCAACGGTAGCGGTGGCGCGCGCGTGTGATCCTCAGGTCCAAAGTGTCCATAGAATCCAAGCGGATCACTGCTCGCAACCTTGCGTTGGACTAGCGTGTCTTAAACGACCAGCCACGTGTTATAGGGATGTTAGCCACGGTGCCAGTGAAGCTTACGTCGTAGATAGTGTTGGGCAACAGTGCCACTAGCGGCACAATCGCGGCGGAAGATTGTCCAGTGTGCGTGTCATTTGCATTGCTCAGGAGGCGCACTGCGAGCTCGGCGCTGCCCCGCTGACGCACGGTGAAACTTGTTACTTTGATTGTTGCGTCAACGTTCGCGTGCACACTGATCGGATATCCAACTTCGTTGCGTTCTGGTACCGGATCAGGTAATTCGGTATCACTAAAAAAATTGCTCGGGATGTCCGTTTGACCGTCGAATGGCCAGACGGCGATCTGGCCAGAAGCCAAACCCGGTCCGAAGCCGTTATTAGCTGAGAGATTAAATGTCAGATAGTGATAACCTTGGTTCGTCGTTGCGACACCCGTTCCGATTTCCTTAAAAATTGGTTCGAAGATAACGAAACGGTGATAGACGGCCGTGATCAACTCTTCGGCCATATACTGGCCCGAGCCGTTGCTGCTGGCGGAAATCACTTCGCCGTAGGCACGGCTATAACCGGTGTTAAATACATAACCAGACGCCTGCAAGCGATCAGCAACGGTAACGCCTGTAAAACCCTCTTTGCCCGCTTCTTGTTCGTGCGTGATCAAGTTATTCAGACGCAGATAGTTGGAGTGGCCCTGCGCAGCGACGTCGATTATAGGGTTACGCATGAGCGTCGACATCCCAACTTGGCTTCGACGGAATGCTATCCATTCAAGCCCATCCGTGGCGATATTTCCACTCGCAATTGGCGACGCGGCCCCGGTCGCCGACGCGGTAGTCGTTTGGAGAGGAGCAGGCGGGAAAAGTTGAACAGGGGCTGTCGGGGTAGTAGGGCTGGCCCCCGCCGGGGGCGAACTGCTGCCCGGGCCAGTCCGAACAGTAGTTGAACTTCCATCACCACCGCCACAGGCAGTTAAAACAACGCCGCTCACGCAGATTGCCAATAATGCTCTTCCTCCCCGCATTTCCCTCATCCGTCGTCCCCAGCACATCGCAAAAAGATCTACATTTTAAGACCACTTGCCTAAAGGCGTTCAAAAAAAGCGAACTATATCGGCGTTTACGCCACAGCTTGCCATCTGGAGATTGGATGCGTTAAGAACATTATTGCTCTTTTTCCACGCGTTTCCTCATCCGTTTACCCAGTATGTCGAAAAAAAGATTACATTTTAAGTTGAGTTGCCTAAAATTTTCCAAACAAAGCAGCGCTTCGTTCGCGCCGGTAAGTCAGGCGCCTTGCCGGCAGAGCAATGCCACAGCTCGGCCCTCCTCCATAGTTCGGGGCAGCTTCAGGGCGGCACGCGCGAGCGACTCGAGCACGGCGTCATCCTGCGCCGCATCGACCGCCTGTAGCTTGCCACCTTGCTCGTCTACCAGGCCGACCATGTATGGCGGCGCAAGCTCCCCGCACGAACTCCGCGAGGCGAACACTCAAGAGCAGCAGCCAGACGCCAGTTTGGGCGATCCACGGCCTGCCGGTGGCGCTCAAGACCAGCAGGCATTGTTGAAGTTGGTCCGCTCGCTACAGTCCACGATATGAAGCATTCGGAAAGAGTCGAACAGACGTATGCGCTGTTCCTGTGCTCGAGTACCATAGTTGAGCGGGTCGACACGTACACCGCGGTCGTTTCCGGGTCATCGAGGTCGACACGCCGAACGGGGTCTTGTGCGCATGCGCCTCGGGCGTGAAGTCCAGCCAGCGTGGCGTACCGGCGCTGCCGGGGCTGAAAAATGAGCCGCGCGCAACCTTCTGCGCGAACTGCGCGTCGACTGTCAGACGATGGCCTGATGCGCGTCGACAAGCCAACGGCGCCTGTCGTTCGACAGGGAAAACGCATCGAACCGGTTTTTGTATCGATGCGTTTCGATCAAATCATCGAACTGCTGTGTACTTCTTCGTCGACCGGAATGGTGATGCGCCACATGTATAACTATGGCGAATAGTAACGGCCCGCATAAGCTGATTTTTCTGAACCGAAGACCAGCTTGCCGCTACCGACGAGCACAGACGGGGTAGAAATCGACTCCTTAGCCATGCTTTTCTTAGGCCAACTCCCCAAATTCACCGGACCTCAAACCGAGTCAAACCTTAGGACCGGATTTTTTTCGTCTTACCCGTTTGCCTTATGCGAACCAGAGCGCGGCATTTTCTTCACGTGTCGTTGTTGTGCGCTACGGTGGAACCAAATGCCAATTACGGTGAAAATGACCGCGAGTACGGCGGCCGACCATAAAATCGACTCCATAACTGTGTCGCTTACTACGTGGCTATGATGCTCCGAGTTACGGACAGGCTCTCGCATGCCCTTGGAAGCATGAATATTTATTTTAGAGTGCTCGTTCACAGGAAAAAATATTAGGGTTACATGGACAGCATCGCACGCAGGGCATTTTTGGATTCTTGGCCAGTAACACTTACACGTAACGATGTTCGGTAGAACACGTGATCAAAAGCCTTTGATGCATGGCCTCACTGTCGAGCTTTAGGTGATCAATTCATACGCCAATTCTAACGTGCGCGCTTCCAACTGATCAAATAGTGGGTCCGATGTGCAAAGAACAACGGAAGTGAGGCGAGGGTCGCTCTGGCTGAACCGCCAGAGGGGTCCCACCGGTACTCAGACGATTAAGAACGCCCAACAAAACCCCTTACTTGTTCTTATGGCACCCAGACTGATCCGACGAGCAGTATTGCCCACACTAAAGCCGAGAACGAGACAAGCACGGTGGCGGTACGTAGGGTATGTAGCTGGGTCCACAACAACAGGCCGGTAATTGACAGCAGGACCAGGCTCCCGGCGATCGTGTCGGCCAATACAACCCAGAACGCGTTGACACCGACCGACATGTGCAACCTGGTCAAGGTCCCGATTAGGGTGGCGTCGACCAGGTCCAGTTTAACAAACCGGTTGCCGACGACATACTCCGCGTTCACTGCCCCTTGGGGCCGGTTCAGGCTGATTGTCCAGCGCTCGAACTGCCACAGTTCGCGTCCCGCCCATATGACCCTGCCGGCAGGCTGGGTTTTGATAAGAGGAGGCGATACCGGTGCGAACTTCAGTTCCTGCTGCAGCCAGGTCGACAGTTCCGCCGGAGTGGCTGGTACACGCCCGGCCAGCTGCAGCTGCGCGCTGCGCTGGACGGTTTTCTCCACTGGGACCTTCATGATGGTTCGGTGGTTCAGCAGGATGCCGGTCGCCCCGAACAGCAGGCCCAACAGCGCGTCCCACAGGCCGACATACAGGTGAACCTTGCGCAGCCATGTCAGGATGAGCGCGCGCCGGCTGCGCCGGCGCGTGGCGCCGTTTCCAACCCGTCGCCGCGCTGGACCTTAGAATACATAGCGCGCCCTCAACTGCACTGAACGCGGGGCGCCCGACAAGATCAGGTTCGGTGAGCTGCCGTGCCCGGACGCGATGTATTTCTGGTCCAGCAGGTTGGTCACGTTCAACTGCAAGTCCAGGCCGGCGAGGCAGTAGGCCGCCATCGCGTCCAGCGTCGTAAAGCGTGGCAAGGTAACGGTGTTGCCTGGATTGGCGAAGCGGTCGCTGGTGTAATTCACGCCCGCGCCGGCGCGCAGGCCTTGGCCGAACGATTTGGTTACCCACAGATTGGCGCTGTAGCGCGGCGTGAGCGTGGCGCGCTTGGCCTGGATGGGAACGCGTTTGATGACGTTGTCGCTGTTGTCGAGTGCTGGGAAAGAAGTGATGCGTGCGTCCAGCCAAGACTAGCCTGACCAGACCTGCCACCCTTGCGGCAGTTGGCCAGCCAGCGTCAGCTCGAGGCCGTCGGTGCGCTCCACGCCGATTGGGACGAGTCGATTGGTGACCGGGTCGGTCGACTTGATGTTGGTGCGCTCGAGGCGGAACAGCGATGCCGTCGTCGACAAGGCGCCGCCGAGGAAGTCGAATTTTGCGCCCACTTCCTCGTTGGTAGTCTCCTCCGGCTCGGATCGGGCACGCTTGTGCGTAGCCGGCGTGTGTGCCCATGTGGTGGAAAGCGGTCCGGACGCGGGGCCAAACGCCGACCGCAAAGCTTGCCAAGGCAGAACTGATGAGCTCGACGTCGTGCGACGTTCAGCGGCAATTAGGACTCGACTGCGGCAGCCGCGGTACGACGAGTGCATGCAGGTATAACGTCTGGGCATTCGGTCCTTGCAGTAAGCGTACGAGATCGAGTGCGTGGTCGCGGGCCCCTTCCCTACAGCTGAGCGAGCAGAACCGTGCCCTTAGCTATTCCATGGAAGGGCCACCGATCAGATAATGAAGCAAAGGTCGAGCCCCGGAATTGAGCAGGCTGGAATCTTCGCCGGGGATTCCAGCCTGGCTTTGTGCTTAGAACTCGTTGTCCTTACGCTTGTCCCCGGTCAGCGGGACGAATCCGCAGTCAGAAAAGTTCTTGCAGAGCATCTCCCGCATATCGTTGATACCGTTCTTCTGGACGATAACGATGTTCTCGCAGTACCGTCGGAGCCCGTCGTGGCTAAGGTCGCTCTTGACCGTACAGTGCAGGCTCGGGGCCAGTGCGCTCACGTGGTGATTACTGAAGGATCGCAGGAAGACCTGATTGAATTGGGCGCCAGTAGCCGTCCCCTCGAGCATTGCGATCATTCGGCGCCCATCCGGGGTGAGTTGGGGTTGATAGTGAATTCCATACCACTCACGCAGAAAGCGCTGAGCGCGACCGATCTCCTCGCGCTGTTCGCGGTTGGCCATCCGCGCCATCGACCTGATTTCGTCATCGCTGGCCTTGGGTGGCGTTGCGCCGAACCCTGGCGTTGGCGATGTGCCCTCTTGCGGCGCAACGACTTGAGCGTCACGCATTGGATCGGTACCAGCGGCGAGTTCGGTCATGCGCAGCGCCGAATAATGATGGTTGATGATAAAGACCAGGTAATTTTTTTCGAACTGCGCGGTACTGCCTCGTCCTGGACCGTCTGCATGCGCCACGCCGACAGTGGCGGCAAGCACGCCCAGGCCCAATACGGCGCCGCGCGTACAAGCGCGGAACAGTGCAACGACAGAACTACGGTTCATCTTCTTGATTGCGGTTTTCATGTTTCGCTCCTTAAATGGAATGAATGACAACGGGGTTTCGATTCAAGTACGGGAAGCGCGTCGCCGGCGCCTGGCGGCGAGCACAGCAATACCGGCGCCGAACATGGCGTAGGTAGACGGTTCGGGCACGGCCACCACAACATTGTTTGCAGTCGCCCAGTAGACGTTTCCTTGCTCGTTAGTGGTTCGCATGGAAATCTCAGCGAGCCGGCTCGACGACAGGAACCCGACGAAAGAGGACGGGGACGATCCAGTCAGGGTATAGGTCGCGCTATCGGCTCCGCCGATCGCTGTCAGATCGATTGACCTGTCCGGGAGGTATCCGCCGTAGGCATCGGTGGCGAAGAAGCTGCCGCCGAAACCAAAAACGCCAGGGCCAAAGCCGCTGAACGTGACCACGTCAGCCGCAAGGGTCGGAGCCAGATATGCGTCGCTGCCATTCAGGACAGGAAAAAATCCTCCATCGCCGGGACCAGTAGAAACCTGGTACCGGTACGGCCCGGCCATCCGCGTCAGCGGCGAGCCAAGTTCATCGGGCATTAGGTCATCAAAGTTGTCAACGGCGGAGCCGGACAAGGCAGACAAGAACAGAGATTCGTCGGTAAAGACGATAATGTCGGCCCTGGTGGTAAGGGCAAGCGAAAACAGTAGTGCGGCCAGAAGCGGCTGCTTGGGTGAAGCAGGTATTCGTTTCATGTTCTACCCCAATAAGTAAATCGTTCAGGCGAGCGCCGGCGAGTCCACGCACATGGAGCTGTGAACGTGCAGCGTTGTCGGTCGAAATTTGTGGCTGGTCGGAGGGAGACGCCGACCTGGCCCGATTACGGCTCAGGTGGCAGAATGCCCTCCCGGGTCAGGCACGAGGAGGCGGATCGAGAACTGGAGGGATGTAGCTGGAGAACTGGGACAGCAGCGGGCGCCATTGGTCCGGAGGGATCGATGGCGCGCTCAGTGGCGGAAGAGAGGGAATCGGCGCGTAGGGAACGACCGCGCTTGAACAACAAAGCTGGTCGCCCCGGCAACCACAATCGTCGTCTGTGGCAGCAGCCTTACCTTTCATTTCGGGGCAATCACCGCCGGCAGCGCCTGGCTCCATCTGCATTATCTGGCACGTAACGACTGCGTTCGCATAACCATGATATGCGACCGTCAGAAACCACAAACACCAGAAAAATTTGCGTAGGAGTGCGGCCATGCAAAAACTGTAACAGGGCCGCGAAGCGGGAGGCGCACGATACCGATAGTTAACGGCCCATATCCCGGTATACAACCGGGTTCAGCTACCCCTACCGCAGATGGGTCGATCACGTCGCTCGACGGCGTTAGTTCAGTCGCTTTCCAGTTCCATATTGCGTTCAAAAAATACCGGGCCGCGGTGGCTCGCGGTCCGCACCACGCCGAAGATCGCAGATGTGGCAGAAAAACAAATACCGTTAAAACTGTTTTGATCTTTACAAGTGTTAAGTTAATCTGCCTGAGCAGTATCTTGATGTATGTATTTTCAATTCGTCTATAAAAATGAGAGGAAATTGTAATGCGGAAAAAGATATTCAAGCGCCTGGCACTCGCAATTGCTATCGGCGCAGCAGGC
>Ga0308160_10005532_pt1 | contig 13134 bp, 21 predicted proteins | sample PhyFR1_FD_201036 | JGI IMG/M metagenome (GOLD analysis project Ga0308160, IMG submission 201036) | Phyllosphere microbial communities from UC Gill Tract Community Farm, Albany, California, United States - DLSLF.R1 | ecosystem: Host-associated > Plants > Phyllosphere > Unclassified | place: USA... | reverse complement strand
TGTCGTACCACACAATGCTGCTCAGGCAGAACCCAAATGGCCACCTGTAAGTCATTCATTCATCAATATCCAGGGGTATACACATCTGCCTCGAAAGATAAGATTAGATGCGCGACGAGGATGGTGGGTGGTGGCAGTGCCATTCTTGGAGACTGCCTCGAATGTGGTTTTGGGTGAAATGACTTTTTGCTAATATAACTATAGCCACCTCCAAATGCGAGTGTCAACTTGTTTATTGGTCGTGCATTGCTTGCGGATGGAAATGATAACTGGCCACTGGTAAGTTTTTCTCGCTTTCGCTGTATAAATCAACATGCTGACCAATGCCTCCCTTTGTCCCTCTGTGCACATCTTCTTCACCTTCATCATATCCCTCGTACCCCGCTTTTGCTCAACAGAAACCAAACGACATCGTCACTTGGATCCGTAGACATTACGCAGAAGAATGGGACGGAGACGAAGGTCGATGCTCTGCCCATCGAGTCCGAACTTACCTTGCCCGAAAAGGTGCCGACATGTACTATGAAAAGCTCAATCAAGGGAGCATAGCCGGCTGGAGAATCCGTCAAAACCATCTATGGCGATTCGAAGGAGGTGGATTCCAAGGACGAGGAATGAAGCAGGAAGAAGCAATCGCCAATGCTCAAAAGAACAACGACATGGCCCTTACTGCCGCCCATAAAGCCGCTGCTGCTGAAGCTCTTGCTGCTGGACATCCTGGAATCAAGGTCTCGATGAGTGCTCCTGGATATAACGATAATTCACCTGCGGCCAAGCGACAGAGGATCAGAGCGAGCGGAGTTGCAAGGAGAAAGAATATGAAGAAGGAAGGTATCCCACTTGAAAATGTCGAGCACCAACAATATTACCAGACTGAACCTTCACCTTATCTCGACGACCAAAACATCGGTAGCGAACCTCCATCAGCCGGTCCATCACATCACGATTCTTCCGCTATCGATCCAACACTCATGTCTGCCCACGACGCCTCGGTGGGCGATCATATCAATACCGAAGACGATCAAGTCGATATGAACATGGTTCATCAAGCGATGCAAGCTGCCGGAGTTGGAAATATGGACGAGCTGGACATGGGTATTCAATTGCCTATCGAGATGCAGATGCATGGAGCAGAAGGAGAGGGAGAAGATTACGGGTTTGGGACAAGTCATGGGCATGAGCAACATCCATATACCCCTCACCAGTCTTATGGGTATAATGGGCAGCAGGAAACGTACAACTCGACATATGAGCAGGGTTAGCCTGGCTCTTTAGAGTGTTGTGGTACCGGGTAGTAGATGTGAGCTTGTTATAGGCTAGTTGTAGAGCATTTCACGGATTGGTTAAGCTAGATGACTGATGTATGATGTCTCGATAGTTGAAGTGTAAAATCGCCACTCAAAAGTTCAGAACTTGTGAACCGTCAACTTGTCAATTACCTGTCTATCTGTACCATAATGTCGAACGCATTTCCTTCACTATCACATACACCACAACCATTCCCATTACCATCAATACCAGAAGATACACTCCACTACACTGTCCACCTACCTGCGAACGGAAGCAATGAAGATACATCAGCTCTAGCTCTCCTAATCACTGAATATGTCGAATCACTCCTTATACAACCTTGGTTATGGAACCGAGACTCTTGGGAACTTAAGGTCATCTCACAAGCTGGTGATTTAGAGGGGAGATTGGAAGGGAGGATGAGAGTAGGAGATGCGGTAGATGATGAATGGCTAGTCGTCTATCTACTTCGACAAGTCTCGAAACGATGGCCAGATCTAATCATTGGGTAAGCTTATTTCGCCTTTGTAGTAAGCATAGCTGATGATAGAATACGCGATACGGATGGAGAATTCCTCTTGATAGAAGCCGCCAATGTCCTACCCTCTTGGGTGACCCCCGAGAACTCTACAAATCGATTATGGCTCAATAATGGCAACCTTCATTTAATACCCCTATCAATCAGGTCTACACCGCCAAAAGCAAGACAGATGCCTGATGTGGAGGATGAAGATACGTTTGATCCTGACGCTTGGATTTCAGAGGGTGATGCTTTGAAAGCTGTGAGGAGTGGGAAGTTCAGGGCGGAGGAGCTGGAGAAGGTGGTTTGGAAGAGGATATCTGGGTAAGCTAGTTCGCCCCGATAGAGTTAGACATGAGCTGATCATATAGCTATCCTGATGCTTTGAAGACTCATTTACATCATACGAAAGCTTGGTTACCTGTTCCCATTGCCAAGGCATTGAAGGCCTCGCCGGAATTGGTTCAAAGGGCAGTAGAGGGTTTCTACGTTAGAGATCCATCTCAACTCCGAGTAAGCTTTATGATTGCGCTGCCAGTATACAAGCTGAAATTTAGGCTGCATCGCGCATGACACACTTCCCTCCCTCTCCATCTGTCCTCTCACCTGTCCTTCTCACTCGGGTCGCATACGCTCAATTACAAGGACAAGTCTTTCACCCACCACGAGTGTTTGGACCTGAATGGCATGTGGCTGAGGGCGAGGATAATGGTGAAGATGAGAGGAGGTGGAGGGATATTGGAGTCAAGATCAGTACTGGATTCGAGATCATGTACAGGGAAGGTGGAAAGAGGAGGGGTGGAACAGTAAGCTTCTCGAGACTTGAGGTTTCGATAAGCTAATTCGACAGGGGAACAATACAGCTGAGAAGGATACTGCAGAATACAAGAACTTCCTGGCTAGTCTGAAGAAAGCGGGATACTTCCACGGAGAGATCGAGGGCAGTGCAAAATGGATCGAGAGGGAGGCAGAGGCTTTCAAAGGCTGGAAATCAGCTAGATCATCAGAGTAAGATCTACCTCCATGTGGCGAAACGTAAGCTGACCCTCTAGCTCAGCACCGGAAAGACCAGCGTTCGCATTCCAAGTCGATCAAGCTATCTCGAACTCGACCGCATCATCCTCCGACTTGGAAGCAGGTCTATCCTATAAAGAAGACGACGAATCATGGCTTGAAGTCTCGCCTGATGATGTTGATGCTTTACTTGCAGAACGGTCCGGCCGCTCTGCTGGTATGGAATCTAGCGAGACTGTTCCTACGATGGAGGAAATGACCGAGGGCGACGAGCGCGGACAGGCTTTGTCTGATCTAGCAAAGAAGGTAGAGAGCTTTGTTGGCGGTAAAGGCAATGTGGATGGTGCTACTTTCGCAGAGTGAGTCATTTCTTCGCAAGTGCACATCAATGCGCTGACAATTAGTGAGCTGTCTGATGAAGATATGGACGACTCGGACGAAGAGGAAGACTCGCCAGAAGTCCGTGAAGAGAAAATGAGGAATCTCGTCGCTCCCCTACCAGCCGAGGAATGGGGTCGAAAACCTCACTCTGGCGTCAATACTGGCATCAACGGTTTCGGCAGAAAAGTCACGATTGTAGACCCTAAAGACGATGTCAAACCAGTCAAAATGCGTCCTCCAGTGTTCGAACCTCAAGAATATGATGGTGTAGTCGAAGATTCAGATGATGATTCCGACGATGAGCCAGCCAGGCAAGGTTCCTTGGGACAGATATTGGGGGATATGAATTGGCAATCTACCAAACCCAAATTGGAGGAAGTTTCCGACGAGGAAGAAGAGGAGGATGAAGAGAAAGAGACAGCTAGGAGGTCGAGGAAGATTGGATTAGGGGATGATATTGATGAACAAATGAAGAAAGCGGTCTGGGGGTCTGGGGACAAAGAGGATGAGGATGAGGATATGGGAGATGAGGATATCGATTTTGAGGCGATTATGGAAGAGGAACAAGGAGATTTCTTAAAATTCGCTCAGGAGGCTCTTGGGATCACGGATGACATGATGCAGGGTATCGTTAGTAGTAGAGAGGCCAGGGGAGGTGAGTTGTTTGTCTTCACTCGCTTGTGAGCTATGGAACTGATATATAGCATTCGTACCAACTGTCAAGCCTAAATCTGAAGCCGAGACATCCGCCAAGCCAAAGAGTGAGAAGCCACCTGCGAACGCGGAAAGTGAAAACACACTCAAGAGACCGCCTGTCTCCAACACACCTACTCCGCCAGTACAGCCCGAACAGAAATCAGGAGAGATGAACATGTCCCTAGACTCTTTCGATAAAGTCATGGAAGCGATGGATGTCGAGCTAAACAAGGCAAAATCGTCCAAGAGGCCGAAAGGACCCGATGCACCTACACCTCAAGCTCAACCAAAACCAGCTCCGGTCTCGGAATCGAATAAGACTCAGCCATTACCGAAACTTACCGAAGCGGATCTGGACGATCTAGACGAAGATGATCTCGCAGCTATGGACCGTGAACTCAAAGCTGCTCTTAAATCAGCTGGAGTAGATTCTGATGATGATGATGACGAAGGCATTGAGGAAGTTGGGCAACTTGATGATGAGGGAAAGAGGGAATATCGCATGATGAAGGATTTCTTGGAGAGTTATAAATCCCAAGGAGGTAATAGTGGGGTTGTAGGTAACTTGTTTGGTAGATTGGGAGAGAAGAAGTAGAGCATTTATTTTTGGTCAATGCAGAATCAAAAGAACAATCACTTGCCCACCAACAGAGACGCTCAGATCCGAAGACTTTTGCCCGATTCCCACGACCAATGATATTACCGGTGACCATGCGGTACTCTATTGTAAGAATAGATACCCCGATTCCTGTCGGAGATGACCGATGATCCATTTCAAGTAACTTAGATAAATAGAACTCATCACCCCGCACCTTCTACTCTTCTTTTATCATTACTCCATATAAACAATGTGGGCAGCTCTACTACCCCTCCTACCGTTAGCTGCGGCTCTCAAATTCCCTCACCTACCTACACCTCAGGAAGCACTTGATGTAGCTGGTTCCATCCTTCATCCGGGTGTCACTTTGACCCACGGAAACGATATGAGGTTGAGCTCTGTGCCGACCGATGACCATTTGGTCGTCACTTCTGCCATGCATCCTGTACGTGTTTATTCGATGACAGCCGAGTCTCTGCTAATGGGCAGGACTACAAGCTCCGGATCAAATCTCACGAGAGGTCATGGTGTGATCCCAATGCCAACTCCTACTCTGGGTAAGTACTCACATTGGACAAGATCCGGGCTGATGATCAGTTACCTAGACGTAGGAGATGGTCGAGATCTATTCTTCTACTTCTTCGAGTCTCGGTCCAAACCCTCAGAAGATCCCGTTGTCATGTGGATCAACGGTGGACCAGGATGTTCCTCCGCCCTTGGTCTGTTTATGGAACTGGGCCCCTGTTCCGTCAAAGATGATCCCAAGTCTTTGAATGATACCAAAGTCAACCCAGACTCTTGGAATTCGCATGCCAACATCTTCTTCATTGATGAACCCATTGGAGTTGGATTCAGTCGAGCTGAACATGGTCAGGTGAGCTATCTGATCCGATTCGGTATAAAAGCTGATTGTAGACTGTCGCTACTACTGAAGCAGCTGCTCGGGATATTCAAGCTTTCGTTCAGATGGTCAGCTTCTGCGACCCTTCTGTCCGGGTTTAAAGCTGATAAAGTAGTTCTTCGAGACCTTTGACGAGTTCAAAGGAAGGGCATTCCACATGGCCGGAGAGTCTTACGGAGTCAGCTTACTTGGTCGCCAGAGACGACAAAGCTGATAGTCAGGGTCGATACCTCCCCCTCTTCGCTTCCGCTGTATCAGACGGGAACCTCAACCTCAAGAAACACGGCAAGACCGAGATCAACCTTCAGAGTGTCATGATCGGAAACGGTATCACCGATCTGTGTAAGTCAGACGCAAACCCGCGCGAGAGACGATTTCGCTGACTTGCCAGTCTCCACCACTGAATCATACTACGACTTCGTGCGTTCCACTACAATCTCTTGGACAGTGACTGACTGATAGCAATGTACCCTCCACGGTCAGCTGAACCACACCATCTCCACAATCGGAGACTGCGTGTCAATGGCCAAGGCTGTAGGTCAATTGAACTCTGGACAAAGCGTTGCTAACCGAACAGGTACCCAAATGCCACAAGATGGCTCAGAAGGCCTGTGTCGATTCTCACGATTATACCGAATGTTACATTGCTTTGGGCTACTGTGCCGAGACACTCGAGGGTCCTTTCTTCAATGCTGGTGTTAACCCGTAAGCTATCCACCTGCATTATTGCGGAAGCTGACAACCAGCTACGATGTTTCCAAGCCATGTACAATGCAGGAGCTCTCTGATAGCTTGTGCTATTCCGAGACGTGAGCTATGCTATTTGGGTGATATGGCCAGCTGACATGCAGTGACAAGATCACCGACTACCTAAATCTCCCCGATGTCAGGGCCAAGCTCGGCGTGGATAAGTCCGTGGGCAAATTCTCCAGCTGCTCAAACCCCGTGTCAGGAGCTTTCCGCGCCGATCTCGACAGGTCCGATCAGACTTGGCTCTATGTCGCTCAGCTCCTCGAGCGAGACGTCAGGATCCTCAACGTCAGCTGTCAATTCCTCGATATCGGAATAAGCTGATGAGTAGTACGTCGGTATGCTAGACTGGATCTGTAACCATATCGGAAACGAGCGATGGATGGAGAAGCTCCAATGGACAGGTCAGAAGGGATACAACGATGCTAAATGGGAAGACTGGAAGGTCAAGGGTAAAGCAGCTGGATACACTAAAGCTTCTGGAAACCTTTCCGTAAGTTCCATTGTAACTAAGAGGTATTGTGCTGATATAATAGATGGTCAAGATCTTTGGTGCTGGTATGTCTGTTCAGGCCGATTAGTGGTCAAGCTGACGAATAGGCCATATGGTTCCTTATGATCAGGGACCTAATGCTCTTGCCATGCTTACCGCCTGGCTCAATGAGAAGCCTTTTGCATAGGCATACATAAATTGGGCTAAGGTGAAAAGATTGCCATGGGTAAGTGAAGGGTGAGAAGAAGACCGCGGCGTGACTTGAGGTGTATAAGAGTAGAATGGAACGGTCAGGAATACATGGCATGGCTATGCGGAGAGGATGCTCGGTAGAGGCGAATGCAGGGTATATGGAGTGAGAATTTGTCAACCTTGAGCTAGCGCTACTCCTACTTATCCTGATTATGAGCTCAGAATGAAATCATGATTCACCTTTTGACGATGGATTGAAGGCGGCAGCGATTTCCTGGTATGTCTTGTCGGTCCGTACGGTGACCTTTTCTGGCTTTCGGGAGGCCAGGCTGCCTTTCGACTTCCTCTTCCCTTTTTGGTTTGGCGGAGCGACAACTTTGGTTTTCCACATCAACTTTGTAAGTCTGGTCTGCCAGGTCGGACGTAGGTACTTCATGCAGGATATCCAGTCTGGGGCGCACGAATAGCGATCCGCCAGGTAACTGGTATCTATCCTGGCTATCGCGATTTTCGCGATTGGTACCGAATTCAGATTAGACGCCTCGATCAGAAGGTCGCATACCGTCGACTTGGCATAATGATACTCCAGAAGTCGCTTGACGTTAATCGTAATGGAATCGCATTCGAATCGAGCCGCCAATTCTAGCAAAGCGAATTTCTCCGCCAGCCATAGATCCCAAATCGCCTCCTTGTCTTGGACGACAAGCAAGAAGGTGAATAATTCTTTCGTCGGGAGTAGCGTCTGGATAGGCTCATACGAGGTATCGCCAACTGCGTCAAGCTGGAACATCTGATCGAAGAATTTGCTGCTACATCAACTGAGCACAATTAGCTGGGGGAAGACTAACCTTGATTGACAGATCTTCGCCTTACTGATCGAGAACTTTGTTCCTTCCAGACTTTCGAGTATAACGTGGCTTGGGTCCCAGAGTGCGAATCGGCCTCTGTACCCGAGGTTGTCTGAAACGATCAGCGCAGGAATCTCTACCAATCGGAGTCCTAGAGAGGGGTACAGACTCACTACGGCTGTCGAAGGAGGCCGCGGGACCGGCTCTCAGTTGATTGCTAGGTAACGGGGTGATACGGAATCAGGGGGTTTTGGATGCTCCATCTTGGTCTACGCTACGCAGATCAGATGCCATAGGCTTCTTTTGCTCTCTAGATCGGGCGGGATGCGGTGGTGGCACAGAAGGAAGGTAAAGAGTGCACAAAGAGGAGAAGAGGAAGAGAAATTGCTGATCATAGTCCTGACGGGGGCACGGACCTTGGTCCCAGCGACGAAATTCAGCATTGTTCTGCAGTTTGGGAGAACCGCGGCCGATACACCGATCGAGCTGCGCGACATGAAATGCAGGGCATGCCGAGATTCGCAGGACTGGTGCAGGCAGAACGTTGCAGGAACGCAAAAAAGGCAACGAGTGACTTCAAGAATTCATGGATACATCAAGCGGGATCACCGGGTCAATACGATAAGATTACATGACAGTGGATGCGTCGCTAGCCGGTGGATCTGCTCACTTGTGCTGACCATCAGCTTCAGTAAACCCTCATCACCACGGTGCTCACCTTCGGAGGATTGAACGCCGCAGCGATCTCCTCCGGTGACATGGTGGTCTGAACCATGATGGTCTCTCTGGACCTAGGATATCTCCTACCATTACTATATCTCCTACGCTCTTCTCGGCGGTTGACAAGCTCATTTTGAAACGTCCAAGTCAACCTGGTCAGCTCAACCTGCCAGCTTGGACGTATACTTGCAACCCTTTCCCACCAATTGTGGTATGAGGATTTGGTGCGCCATTCGCGTTCTGCGCCCATCTTTATAATGGCAGCTCTAGCGACCGTGATTGAGTCGATGTCGTTAGCAATCCTTAGAAGCTTGATCCCCGACAGGCTGTCGTAGGTGGCTGCAAGGGACTGCGACACAGCCGCGCCCATCTCCTCGCAATCGAAACGATCCGCCAGCTCCTGTAATACAACTTTTTGGACAAAAGTCAACTTTCGAATCACATTTGGCAAGATGGATGTCTGGCCCGAATGCGTGAGCTTGCTGCGTGCGATGCAGTTCTCATGATCCTCGATACAGGCCAAGAAGATGTATAGATCATCGGCGGTGACGAATGTGGGTATTGCTAGCGGCGAGTCGTCAGGCGATGGTAAGTTGAACATGTTCTTGAAGAACTCGCTGAGGATAAGCTGAATGACAGCCTTGAGAGATGGTGAAGTGTACTGACCTCGTTCGAACAAGAGCTGCTCTTGAGATGGAAAACTTGTGCTCGTCGATGCTTTCAAGGATGACATGATCAGGGCCAGGCGTGGAAAACCGCCCATGGTATCCCAGGTCACTGGTCGGAGAATGCGTGGGAGAGGAAGGACAGTAGGTAGGCGAGGCGGCACGACAAGGAGGGGATACCGAGCTCGATGCAGGAGATGACGACGATGTTCCGGAGGAGGATGAATAGACTATGGGATCGCAAGGGATGAGAGGATCCTCGAGAGAATAGTCGTATTCATCAGGACCATACACGCTGGTCCAATCGTGGTTTGTCTTGCGCCTAGTGCTGGTGGTGTCGAGGAGGAAGGGGTTGGTAAGAGGAAGACCCGTCATACTGAGTCATGCTGAGATGATGTACTAGTAGGTGTCGGCGGGTTTGTGTCTCGGAGATAAAAGGTATCGGCAGAATCAAGAGAGTCGAGTTGGTACGTGGGAAGAGAGCTGAAAGACCAATGTTGAGAGGCCCAACTCTGACCAAGTGCACGGACCCTCGCTTTGATTCTGCCCAGCGAACGGATATATTTCAACCATCAAGCTACTGCATGAGTACCAACGTTCAACGCGATACAAAACACGAGCATATCCAAGAACCTGTTAAAGTAGCCGGTGATCCCTCGGCCTACATTTACATGATATGGTTTATACCATGTCATCCGTTTTACCCAACTTTCCCACTACGACCTTTTCTCCTCCATCCTCACCAGCCTTGGTCGTCTTCTTCTCTTTCATCTCAAACTCCTCCCCCTTCTGCCTCCTCTTATGCTCAATAGCCTCCACCTCTGCCTGCCTCAAACTCCTCTGCCACTTGGCCTCGGCTTCCAATGATGCCCGCTCGAGGTCAATCTCCCTCCTTGCCTCCTCTCTGTCCTTTCTGGACATGGTCGGCCTGAAGGTGAGCCAGATTAACCATCCTAGCCCGGCGAACATGGAGCCGAGTACGATGACGAGGATGACAATGGCCCAGACTGGTATAGGCTTGTGATCCCCGCTAGCGGACGGGTGGAAGCCGCCTGTGTTCCCCATCGGGCTCGGGTGATTGGGTCTGGGTTCTTTGAGACCCCAACCAGCGCCCCCTGTATCGAAGCGCCTGGAAGATGTAGGAGTGGAAGAAGACATCATCGAGGTGATAGAGGAGATGATAGAAGTGATATCGGTAGATGACATGTCGGATGCGGGTTTTGGGATGGTACTGTATGTGGTTTTAGGTTGATTTGGGTTTCGGTGAGGATGTTACAGTATTCAAGGTGATTGATGTGTATAAAAGGAAGGTGGAATTGCACACTACTAATTCAACCTGTGAATATAATGGAGCTGTTCTTTTAAAGAGTGTAATGAAGTTGGGTGAACATCCAACTCGTGGAGTGTGCGGTGTTTTTAGAAGTTTTGTGGGTGGGCGAGGTTTGAAGAAAAAGATGAAAAGCGTCAAAGCTATACCTGTTTATATAATCATTTGATGGTTTCCAGTTAGATCACATCAGAGTGAGTAGGCATCCAAGTGTCTCTGTTATTCCCTAGTCCGGTGCTTGGGTTGGTCTAGGACAGATGAGACTCGGTCCATCGATAAGGCAATGTGTAAAGTTGGACCTGATTGTGATATGGTTAGCGCGATTTAGTGGAGTCCAGTCACTGAGACAAGAGTGACGCATCACCCGGTGGATGTGTCGATACTAAACTCTACCTGGGTTTCATCTTGTAAGTCAGTGGAACCACCCGCAGTAAAGTGACGGTCAACTCCACAACAACTTAATCGGGTCCGGGATCTCGAGTACATGGTGCAGGAACCACCGTGGGAATTTATGCCGCACTGCTCGAAAAGTGAACTTTCGATTTCTGCCTTGACTATGTCTAGTACACATTCAGAGCCGTCTACTCTCCGTACATAATTCTAATCGCGAGCCTTATTATCCTATCACTTCTTCTTCTTGGTGGCAGCCTCTTTTGCCTTTCCTTTCGGTTTCACAGGTTTGATCATCTTGTCTTTACTAAAGTCATTGACTTTCTCGTCCTCTTCCTTGTCCGATTCGACTTCTGGCACGACCTCGTCCTCCTGTAATATTAGCATAGTACCAGACGAGGCGAGGAGACATACCTCGAAGACTTCTTCATTATCCGCAGCTGGACCTTGATCGGCGATCTTTCTCGTAGCTGCAAACATGTCTCCCTTGTGGAACGCAATAGGGTGGTCACCTTTGTTGTACCTGTCATCGTCAGTCCGTTTCACGATCAGCAGAGATAACTTACTGCCGCGTAAAGGCTGCCTTGGTAGCTGTCGGGATCTTCTTCAAGATTAATTCGTCCTTCATCGTATCTACCCCAAGCTCCACAAAGGCATCCCAATCCTCTTTACCGAGATAGTATTCGTCCATGTAGCTGATGACTTCCTCCACTGCGTCCTGATATCTTAGCTTGACTCTTTCGGACGAATACCGACTTACCGCTCCCTTCTCGGTCAATGGCGAGACGATCTTACTGGCCAGCATAGGCATGTATGTCTCTCGAATCTCCTGCCTACTTCCAGACGCTCGAAGTCGCATTCGGATCTGGATATCGGTAAGTTGACGACCGAGTTTACCCTGTTTCGAGTTTTGCCCGAGCCACCTGATCATCAGCTTTGACTACATTTAGCGATGTCTTCGGACGTACTGAGGGAAAGATGGACCCCAGGCCGGACGTCCTCCAGGATCTGTCCTCATACTACCAAAGACGTGATATGCTGGCGCAACCGTCGAGGTAACAGCATGGAAGGGCAGTAAAGACCAGTGTTGCTCCGATCTGCCATCAGATCTGCTCATACTCGGCAGCCGGAAACTCACCCGTGAATCAACCTGTCCACTAGATCTCCATCTGAGATCCAATCTGCGGCTTTACTGATGTGATCGAGGTCCTTTAGAATCTTCATCGGTCCATCCTCTTTCTGAGTTCTAGCCAAATTCGTCTTGAGATAGTGCTCCTACCCAGTCAGCTCGTCTCAGAAGAAAGAAGAGGAGAGCATACCTGCATGAAGAGCGGAACGAAGGAAAAGTCGTGGAAGTACAACTCCATCTTGTCGGCAAGAGTGTCTTTGCTCGTACGGGCGAAGGAGTATGGCGAGCAAAGCTTGTCGATGATGGTGAAAGGTGTCAAGATGGTGTTCTTCTCGTTCACTCGGACCCTATCGTTCAGCCAAGTCGACTAGGCGTCTGTAGAGACATACAGCTCTTTACCCTGATCAAAGTCCATCTCGCTATCCCTGAGCTTATAGGTCGACAACATATTGAGGACCAGACGGATATCAGAATTGGCACCTCGTACAAGCTCATCAACAACCGTTGGGGGGATCTTCATCTTCTCCCTGCGATGTTAGTCCTGTGCTCGAACTGGATTGAATGATGCGCACTTGTAGAGAATGGACATGATTCGCGATCGGACCTCGTTCGGTTGCGGACTGCTAGTCAGCTGCTGTTGACGGGAAATTGTTCTGTGCGGCGTACCGCTTGAATGTAATGGCAAAGGTAGTAGACTGCAAAGGCTTCATCTTCTGCAGCGTCTTGTCGTTACAGATCAGAACCATCGGTATCTATCATTAGCACCGGATATCCCATTCGAAAAGTACTCACCTTTGTCTTCTTGATGAGGAAATTGAGGGCACCAACACCACCACGATCACCTGCCGACATTCCATCGACTTCGTCCATGATCAGACATGTCCGTGTACCAACTCTAATGCCGGCGACCGTTGTGCTCTGTTCATCAGAATTTGCGCTCCAAATGAAGCAGAGCTCTGAACTCACCTGAAGACCCGTTCCACCAAAGAATCCGTCCAAAGAGGCATTATCGATATTGGTAGAATTCTGCTTGTTAGCAAAGACCAAGTTTGATAGCAATAGCTCACCTCGACCAGCTTTTTACTCCGGGCGTCACTCGCATTGAGCTCGATAGGATTGTACCCAGCTTCTTTGGCCATCAGGTGAGCTGAGGTGGTCTTTCCAATACCAGGTGGTCCGGAGACTAGGATAGCTCGATAAATTCCCATGCCATCCTTTCC
>Ga0308160_10005530_pt1 | contig 13134 bp, 15 predicted proteins | sample PhyFR1_FD_201036 | JGI IMG/M metagenome (GOLD analysis project Ga0308160, IMG submission 201036) | Phyllosphere microbial communities from UC Gill Tract Community Farm, Albany, California, United States - DLSLF.R1 | ecosystem: Host-associated > Plants > Phyllosphere > Unclassified | place: USA... | reverse complement strand
TCGAAGCTGATTAGGTGACAGGGATGGTACATTCTCAGACTGGTAGCTGCAGTAGCAATTCATCCTCTACTATGCAATGTTATCCGGTCGGTCCCATCCTACGACCCTCCTCATTTATGCAATATTATCCGGTCGTTCCCATTCACCCATCTTGGCATCCTGACCCATCGCGATATTCCTACTGGTAAGCGAACAACCTTAGTGCAGAAGAGAACATACTCTAGTAGCTGAGCCATCGTCATCCCATACTTGTCCTTCTTATTCTATGGATCAGCGACGTTCTCCATAATGAAGAAGGACATACAGCAGTCCGACAAGCTTGAGTCAATTCATCCCCTATCCGCTTTGTCTCTTCGATATACTGGTCAAATTCGGCACCGCGCGGAATGGCAATCAAGCGGCGATGTAGCCTATAAGCCAGCGAGGCGGCTACGAACCAAGTCGTCTGGGCACAGATGTTCATGCCAGCTACTCGTCAGCGCTAAATGGGACCGTCCACTTACAAAGCTCGGGATCACCGCCTTGAATAGACCAATTGACAAACTCAACCACCTTGGCCAGAGACTTGATACACATTTCTTGAGGTAAATCATCGTCTTGCGATTCCGTATATTGAACAAGTTCTCTCTTTGCGTACAAGTAGGCGAAAGCCCTGATTGTTAGTCGGCGTGCCGAATTTCAGACTTACGTGTAAAGGCACATCCAGGCGTGATTTAGATGACCTGCCTCAACAGCTATAGCAATATCGGATCGAGGGTTATGGGGCAGTTTCGGCATATGCTCCAGGTGTCGATCAGCTACCGCGATCAAATGCAAAGTCGCTTCCTTTGTCGCGCACGATGGGCTCTGGTCAAATAGTCTATTATCAGTTGATTGTCGAAAATAGAGACATACCTGACTGCGCGATATAGGAGCGATTGACCCTTGATATATACCGACATGTGGCTCTCTGCGCCTTGAGGTGGGAGGGGCTTTGACATGTCAAAGAAGTCAATGAGGGTGGTGTTGTCATTGAGGTCGGCGTCCTGTGGTCAGATCTTGGTACTGGTCCTGAGCTTACGGTCTCGTAAGAGTCTTTGGGTAGTGGAGTGGTGATTTCTTTCATGATGAAATCTGGGGGTAAGCTTAGGTCTGACATCCTTTACATTTGGCTTACTTGACGGCCATCCCCAACCTATCAATCAGCAATGTATGTGTATGTGAGTAAGATGACGTACCGATCGCAGAACACTGATCCTGACCAAACAAGTTCCAACTACCATCAGCTACTGCACCATAGCCTAGACTCACAAGATGTCAATACGTCGGCCATGATCCGCGGCATCCCGTGCCGGCTCAACCACTTGACCTTTATGGAACATTGTTCTGATCCTCATTTCCGTCTCTACGCGCACCTCTCTACCCTCTGAACCACCCCCAAACCGTTCCCCGACTCCACCCAATTTCCCAAGACCTGCCGCCCAAGCTAACGCAGCGGCTCTCGCACCTTCTCCCCATCCCTCCATGAATCTCGCTTGCCGATAACAGAACATTGCCCTCAATCCGTCTCCGATGGCTGCATCCATCAATCGACCGTCTGGTGATGACATTGCTTGCATCGAGTGGGTCCTTGCTGGGATCTGGAGGAAGTTGTTGATAATCTCAATGTTGGTTGGGGAAGAGAGGTCGGGTGAAGGTGAATAAGATAGGAGCCAGCAAATGACCGAGAGGAGGAGTGAAGGTTGGGGTCGAGGGTCCGATCGACCGGTCAAGCGGGATATCAACGTCTCTGCCGGGATGAGGGCCGAGAGGAAGAAGACAGTGCCAGCATGTCGATATACCGACATTCTGCTATCAGCCCAAAACAGACACTGAAGATCAGGACGTACAGGTGCGAGATGATCTTGTCGCCTAGACCGCCTTTAATCCCTTCCACGGAAATGAGAATCTCCCTCGCGATCGATTCTGGGGCCATACCCTCCCAGGGCCAATCTTGACCAGCAGCGGCATCCGCCAAAGTCATTAAATCAGGCTCAGGAGCCTGATGGATCAATTCGGGCTCGGTAGCGTGTTGATCCACATCGTATTCTGGCAAATTGAATGTAGAATTGACATGTGGTACCCCATAATGATATGTAGGCGTTTCGAGCAAGGTACTTTCGACAGAATCGGCGAAATTGACTCCCTGCTGATCGACAATCTCGGCAGGAGGGCCAGGTTGAAGTCTCCTCTCTAATTCCGCCAACCTATCTTCTAGGATCTTGACTTTACTCCTTTGCTTCTTTTGCGAATAGACGCATACCTGATTGTTTCGAGCACATATGGCGCACGCAGGTTGGTCGGCCGAGCATTTCAATTTCCTTTGTTTACAGAAATCGCATGCACCCCCTCGAGCTAGCATGTTGACTCGAGACGTGGCTTTGCGCTTTCCATGTTTGTTGAGATTGCCCTCACTATCCTCCACGCCGTGGCCTTCGGTCGAAGGCCTCTGTTGGGCATCAATAGTGCTTGCGAGGGTCGATTCCAGTGGCTCCTGAGCATCCGGGTTGAAGAGTTGGTTAAGCGCATTTGCTGTTGCTTCATTCTCTATTTGTTGATTGTCACCCTCTGGATATTGAGGGAAGAATGATGGATCATAGGCTGTCTCTTGACGTGGACTTGCATTATCTACCGACTCAAGATTGTACTGCTGGAGTAATGCTTCTTCTGTCTCATCCGACATTGTTGATTGTTGTTGTATGGGGTGGGGGTGTATGTTGTAGACGGATAGTGGATTGATGTCCGTTAGTCAGCGTACTACTGTATGGTATCAAAAGAATTCAGGGTAACAAAGGAGAATAGGTTTTTTTGATTTGAAACGTGACGCTCTTACTTGGCCTGCTAAAAATCTGCTTGTTATCTTTCTCACTATACCTTACACCTCTTTCATCCATTAAACATCATACACATCTCATAACATCGTCACTGTATAACTTAACAAACAAAACAGCCACTATTCATACAAGGCTGATACTCGACGTGTAATTCCCCCTCCCTTCACTCTTTATATCCCTTTTCGCCGCTTCACATAAAACATTCACTATACCCAATATGTCACCCGTCGCTGCCCCCCAAGTCTCCCCCCTCCCCGACTCTATCGTCGCTGCCGAGCTCACTGCTCTCGCTTCCGCCGCCAACAACGTCGAAGCTAAATCCATTGCCGACTCTATCGCTCTCGTCCTCAAGAAATCCCCCACAACTCTACACGCGCTTCAGGATGCCAAAATTGTCGATGTCGTCCTTATCTGGGCATCCTCAAAATCCGGCTACGAACGCGAGTCCGCCCCCGTCCTCGTCGAACGACTATGCAAGTCACTCGGTACAGGTGTTGAAGGTGTTTTCATCCCTTTGATCCCCGCTTTATTGAACCTCAGCATGGACAAAGGACAGCCAGTACGAAGTGCCGTCACCAGCGCGATCAACGCTTTGATGAAGATTTGCCCCGCCGAAGGATCGCGTTTGGTCCTCGACGTCTTGTGTAAATCATTGGATGATGCCAAGGGATGGAGGTCCAAGGTCTCTGCTCTCAAGGCCATTGAAGCTCTTGTCAAGCCTGGAGCTGAAGAGTACATTGCCAACGAGCTTGTTCACGTTATTCCTTTCGTCGAGCGATCCATGCACGACACCAAGGCCGAGGTGAGTACTCAACGCATTACTTGTATCAAGAGCTGATAACAGGTCTCCACCGCCGCCGTCAAGGCCGCTACCACACTATGTGGTATCCTCCCCAACGCCGATGTCATCAAGCACGTTCCCGTCCTCGTCTCTGCCATGGCTTCCCCCGGTGCCGTCGTCGCTACCATCAAGGCTCTATCTTCCACCACTTTCGTTGCTGAGGTCAACGCCCCCACCCTCGCCGTCTTGGTCCCCCTACTCGGTCGAGCCCTCAAGGAACGATCTACCGATACCCAGCGAATGACCTGTGTGGTTATTGGAAATTTGGTCAAGCTCGTCCGAGACCCCAACGTCGCTGCGCGATACCTTGGTGGTCTCTTTAGCGGTGTTGAAGCCCTTGCTACCGGTGCTGCTTTCCCCGAGATCCGAGCTTTCGCCCAGACCGCACTCGACATTTTGATCGGTTCCGGTGCGTCTGCCGATGCCGCTCCTCCCGCAGACCGTGATATCAACGCCGCCGTCATCGAGGCATTGACCGTCATGGCTCCTCACCTCAAGATGGCCGAACTCCCCGCCCACCCTTCCATCCCACTTTCCGCTTCCCTGCCCAACTCCCCCGTCATCGCTCACGCCGTCGAGAACCAGGCCAACATTGTCGCCGACCTCGTCGAGGCTAGGCGATGGGATGCTTCCATCTGGGAGTCCAAGGGTCTTGGTTCATTCATGAAGTTGCTACTTGGCGCTGAGCAGGGTGCTGCCGGTACTGAAGCCATCAGGAAGGCTTTCATGGATATCGACAAGGCCAAATACGTTGTCGTCGACGAGGAGGACACTGAAGAGGGCGAAATCCTTTGTGATATCCAGTTTTCTCTCGCTTACGGAGGTCTCTTGCTTTTGAACCACACCAACCTCAAGCTCAGGCGAGGAAGGAGGTACGGTATTTGTGCCGGTAACGGAGCTGGAAAGTCTACCCTCATGAAGGCTATTCGTGACCAGAAGGTGAGCCCGTCTATCTCAATTTGTGAACCGAAGCTGACAATCAGGTCGAGGGATTCCCAACCCAAGATGTGCTCCGATGTCTCATGGTCGAGCACGCTCTCCAAGGTGAAGACACCTCTATCTCTATCGTCAACTTTATCGCTGCCGATGTCCGACTCGCCGACAGGCCAATCACCGAGATTGCCGCCATGTTGCTCTCTGTCGGTTTCTCCGAGGAGAAGCAGGCTGACCCCGTCGCCTCGCTTTCTGGAGGTTGGAAGATGAAGTTGGAGTTGGCTAGGGCCATGTTGATCGGTGCCGACATCTTGCTGTTGGATGAGCCTACCAATCACTTGGATGTCCAGACTGTTGCTTGGTTGGAACAGTACTTGTGCAACCTCCCCGATATCACCTGTATGATCGTCTCGCACGACTCTGGTTTCCTCGACAATGTCTGTACCGATATCGTAAGTTACTTACAATCACACACGTCATATTAGAGCTAATGGCAGATGCACTACGAGAACAAGAAGCTCGCATACTACCACGGAAACTTGTCCAAGTTTGTCGAGCGAGTACCCGCCGCCAGGTCATACTACGAGCTATCCGCCACCTCTATCCGGTTCTCTTTCCCCCCTCCAGGATCCTTGATGGGTGTCCGATCCAACACTCGAGCCATCATGAAGTTGAACGGCGTTACATTCACCTACCCCGGTGCTGCCCGACCATCGCTCAAGGGCGTTACTGCTTCCTTGTCGCTTTCGTCCCGAGTCGGTATTGTCGGTCCCAACGGTGCTGGTAAATCTACTTTGGTCAAGCTCTTGACCGGTGAACAGGTTCCTCAAGAGGGTTCCGTCAGCAAGCATCCTGCTCTCCGAGTCGGTTACGTTGCTCAGCACGCTTTCCACCATATCAATCAGCACTTGACCAAGACTGCTGTTCAGTACATGTGAGTCCATCTTACCCTTAAACCTTATAGCGAGTCGAGCTGACCCTAGCCAATGGCGATACCAGGATGGTCACGATCGAGAGATGATGGAGAAGGCTACCCGTGTCCTCTCTGACGAGGACAGGGAGATGATGGACCGAGCTATCGAAGGAAAGAACGGAGAACTACGAAAGATCGAACACATTCTCGGTCGATCCAAGCTCAAGAAGTCTTTCCAATACGAAGTCAAATTCAAGGGAATGGACAACAAGCACAATGCCTGGTTACCCCGAGAACTCCTCATCGAAGCTGGATTCACCAAACTCCTCGGTCGATTCGACGACATGGAGTCTTCCCGAGAAGGAGCCGGTATGCGAGATACTTCCGCCATTGCCGTTCGAGAAGTCCTCGAGGCTGTCGGTCTTGATGGAGATATCGCCCAATACAACGAGATGCAAGGTCTCTCTGGTGGTCAAAAAGTCAAGGTCGTCATTGCCGCTGCCATGTTCAACAGACCTCAATGTCTCTTCCTCGATGAGCCTACCAATTTCTTGGATCGAGAAGCTCTCGGTGGTCTCGCCGTCGCAATCAAAGAATGGGGAGGTGCAGTCTGTATCATCTCGCATTCTCAAGAATTCGTCTCTGCTCTATGTCCCGAAATCTGGCACGTCGACAATGGAGAACTTACCCACCGAGGTAAAGTCGCCATCATCGAAGACGCATTCGATGATCCATCCCGAATCAACTCTCGAGCAACTTCCAAAGCCGGTACACCCCGAGGTGGAGTTTCAAAGAACGGTACACCTGCCGGATCCAACGCTCCATCCACAGCAGCCAGTTCAGCAGCCAACAGTGGTGATGAAGCCATCAATGATGATTTGGCCAAACTCGGTATTGGAAAGCCCAAGAAGAAGAAGAAGATGACCAGGAACGAGGTCAAGGCTCAGGAGGATAGGCGTAAATTGAGGAAACTCAATTGGTTGACATACGGTGGTGTACGTGAACCCGATACCGATGACGAGTAGTTGTTTCGTTGGGGGCTGGGTTCTCTTTTGTGTCTGGAGGAGTCTTTGTGTAACTACTGTACGAGTACTCTACAACAGCTACTTTACGACATACATATAGATGGGTTTTCAGGTTTCGTTTCTCATTCTGTTTAATACATGCATCACGGTGTACTCTCATTGCGCATGTGGAATCATTTGCATATCTATATCTTTCAGCAGTCCTCATTTGTGGTAGCGAGTCCTACCACCAACATGAATCACCATTGGAGCTTCGGTACGAGATTTGCCAGCTAGGATGGGTGTGTACCAGACATGTATCACGGTGTATTCTCATTGCGCATGCGATGTCTGTTGCGTGTGTTCCCTCCAAGCATTTCTCACTTCTTGATGTGGCTTCTCTCCCCCACAGGGTCCACGGTTGGAGCTTTCAATCAATATGTGTTAGTTAGGATTCGTATGCACCAGAAGGTAATTAGAAGTCGCGATGCAATGCCAATACCTTCCAACCGATGAACATGACGGAGTGGCAGGTGTTGGTATTGAGTATGACAGCACGCTAGGCGAGAGAACTCCAATTCCAACTGAGAGCGGGTGGTCTGAAACAGCTCCATTGCTCCAATGACCATATAACTCTTCTGCACATCTGGACTTCCGTAGTCGAATTTGAACATCGCCCTCTCCGCATTAGATTCCGCAGTCGAATCTGAATATCACTCTCTCCTGGTGGTCCACAGCAGATACAATGCATTTTGATGATCGTCCGACCGTCCATATCTAGATCCAATGACAGTCTCTGTCATTTCCCGTTCCCCATGTCCTAGACTCGATTAGATTATGCTCCACCGCTATATCATTAGCTTGAACCTAGAACAAGAGCTGGTCTGAGCTTACACAAGGATGTTGTTACTAATATCATCAGCTTCATTCTAGCACGAGCGTAGGGGAACTTACATTGGGATATGGATTAACTTGACTAGGTAACCGATGAATCCCATTACTAAGAATCCGACGGCGATAGCTCGGCATAGCTGTAGGTATTCTAGCTGTCAGCCTACATTCCCTCATCCATTCTAGTCCATATTCCCGTAGTTTGACAGCTGAAAGAAGAAGACATACCATCCTTGGAAGGTTTCGTACATCGGTTAACGAACTGTTTATCAGCTCAAGATACCATAGACTCTTCAGCTGACATACCAGTGTACCCTCCTTGATGAACTGCTGTGGGATCTCTGCTACTTCTCTTAATCTCTCTGCCATTGTATATGCCTGTATGTCTATAGACTGACTTGACACGTACTTAGCACCAGAAGCGGAGACGGGCGAGACCGACCCACGGGGAAATATACCCGTATTACCGTAAATGTGGCACTTTGTGTACTCTAGGTCTGTCTATGCACATCAAGTATTGCCATAGCGCTCATCTTCGAGACCCTATGCTATACAACTCAATTGAACGGCAGTGCAGGGAGTCGTATCGCAGTCACAGATGTGGTTGCGGAAGCGCCCCATGTACAAACTAAGATTGTTCCCATATCCTAGTCAATCACAGCCTATCCCTTCCACTCTTCCTCTTCAACTTTCGGAGTGCCCCCCGCGATCCACCTAACCTCCAGATGTACTTCAATTACCTTACCCCTCGCATCATCCGTTATTTGTCTCTCGGTACGCATTGCTGTCTATCGGGCTTGAAGTAGGATATGAGTCATAATTGTGATATTCAGGATTCAGGATGATCATCAGGCACGCAGAGAATACAGCTTCCTTTCGCAAATCAATCCGCACTGGATTATAAAGGGATAAGGATAGTAAGCAGTATAGAGTAAAGGATACTATGATCATGATCTCTATCATCAACACATTCAACCAGCAATGGCAAGCTTCTTCGGCGGATTAGCGAACACTGTGCAGGTGCGCTCTGGTCTGATTTATCTGTCGGGAACTACTGACCCGATAGGGCTTGTTTCAATCAGTCTTGGCGGTCGTCCAAGCGTTCTTTAATACACTCCTTTCAACTCTCAATGGACTCTCTACCTTTGTCTGGGGACTTTTAGAGACGATAGGAAGCTTTATTGGAGCATCTGCCCAGTTTGTCTATGGTACGTCCTGCATTGGCTCAGGCATCACCACCTAGACTGACGTAAAGCCAACTTTATCGTTATCGGAATCATCACCCTGGTATTTGTCTGTTATCAAGATAGGAAGACTAGAGGGGCAAAGGCGGATAGGAAATCGAAGAAGAGGGTCTAGCAAATCTCGTGTGTACGAATCAACTGTCAATTGATAGAATGTGGAATACATGTATACATAATGATACTACCTAAAGTTTCGCCTTCGCTTTCGAATCATCCTTCCTCACTCTGACAACAGCTCTACCCCATGTCTTTCTCTTATCCAGATCATCTAGTCCTTTGCCCACTTGCTCAAGACCATCGAATATAGGATCATACAATGCCGGAACTACTTTCCCAGACCCCAACAACTCTAGCACCTCCTTGACGACTTGTTGGGCTCTCTTTGGGTCTTTACCTATTCATCAGTTAACGCTAGATGAAGGACTAGATGATGGACTTACCGAACGTAGCTCCCCAATATAGACCCACGATCGAAGCGCTCTTAAGTAAGAGGAGGTTTGCTGGGACTTTTTCTATGGGCCCATTGGCGAATCCAACCACAACAAGCCTAGCTCCCCAATTTACGCATTTCAAACTTGGGATCAATTTCCCCACTGGATCAAACACAACATCTACCCCTTTACCACCGGTTACCTTCATGACTTCTTTCTACCTCATCAGCTCCACTCCTTGCGTGATTGGGATATGGACTCACCTGCCATCCGTCCTTTGTATAATCGACAGCAGCATCTACCCCTGCCTTTTCCTTACAAACGTTCCTCTTTTCATCCGTAGAAGCTGTAGCTATGACCTTACATCCAATAGCTTTTGCGATCTGGCACGCCGCCAAACCAACCCCCCCAGCACCCGCATGGACAAGTACCCATTCTCCAGCTTTTGCTTTTCCCCGACCTAGTAATCCTTCGTAGCTTGTTGTATATGTTCTGTCATCAGTACACACTCATTGCATACATGGAAACACGTACAGAGGAACAACACAAGCGTGCTCGAAACTTAGTCCCTTGGGGATGGGGAGTAGGTTCTTCCAATCCGCAACGAGGTTCTCAGCGAATGAGCCCTGAGCGAAACCGAAGACCTTGTCTACCTGATTAGCTGTTTCATGAGGGGTTGAAGATGGCTTACCTCCGGCTTTGTAATGACATCCCTTGGGGATTGGGGAGTTTTGGGAAATACGACCTGCGAACTCGGCACCTAGTACGAATGGGAGTGGGGGCTGGGCTGATCCGTCAGTCCTGCATGCTCGAGATAGTGATGACTAACTCTGATATTTCCCTTGTGCTTGTAGTACACTATATGTCAGATACTACTGCTTCAGGATGATGAAAAGATGGAGATAAACGTACTCGAAGAAATTTAGAGCAGAAGCATAGACGTCAACCAAGACTTCACCTTCTTTTGGCTTTGGAATAGGGATATCTTGCGATCTACTTCATCAGTCCCGTCCAGCTATCTACGCAATAGACTCACGTCTCTATCTGATTTGGATGAGCGTGCTTTGTTACTTGGAAAGCTTTCATTGTAGGTAGTGTAGTGTAACAACAGCACGAATACCACCCAAAAGTCATCAGTGAGGACCGGTAATTATCCGAACCGGTCAAGTTCAAGTTCAAATCAAGTGGGGTAAAGAAAGGTACGAGTACGAGTAGTGTACCATATGCATGCAACTAATTACTCTAATTCCCAAGGTGGCTATACCTTTTTGCCGGCATCTTCCTTGAGAGTGACAATCCTGTTCAAGATCAACTTATCACCCTCCCTCCTCTCAGCTTTTCCATCTTTCAAGCACCCAACACTACTTTCCCGATCCACGGTAAAGTAGGCCAATCGCATAGCTTGGAACCTAATATTCTCCGGTCCAACCAATTGCTCAGCCGTAACAACCGGCTCATCCTCGCCTCCCTTCGTAGCTGGATCAACACCCACGTTCTCCTGTACTGCCTTCTTTGTCCTTTCTTCTGATTCCTTCGTGGCGTCTGCAATAGCTTTCGTGGCGAGGGTGTAGAATGCAGGTTCAATGACTGCTGTCGTGAAGACTTCGAGGGAAGTTGGGTTGACGTCCGATTCGAAATCTGCTGGTGGTGGATCTGATTTGAAGAGTGGATGGAAGTATCGGACTTCATCCACTGGGATAGCATCGGTAGCATTAACCCACATGATGTAGGCTTTTGGTTTAGGCGCTTTACCGTCGTTTTCGAGTTTACATCGGATTTCATTGACTTTCCCATCAGGACCCTTCGAGAATGAAGTACATGTAACGGGGAAGGGGGCTTTGAAAAGACCACACAGTTTTCCTGGGGCTAATCGGAAATAATCTGGGGAATCGATTTCTCGGAAATCTTCCCTCTCGATGTAGATTTCTTTCGTGAAGGATGTGGTGACTGTACCCATGGATGGATCCTTGGGGTGGAGGGGGACTTCAACTTGAACTCGGTAATCGTCTGGAACGTTTTCGATGATCAACTTGATAGGGTCTAGGACCATCATTAATCGAGGTGCTGAAGCTTCGAGGTATGATCGAACGGATTGTTCGAATTTCTTGATTTCGACCGTCGAAGGGATATTGGTGACTCCCAATTCGGAACAGAACTGGATCAGAGCTCCAGGTGGGATACCGCGTCGTCGAAGCGCGATGATGGTGTATAATCGTGGATCGTCCCAATCCCTGACCAACTTGTTTTCGACCAATTTCGCAATCTTTCGCTTTGACAAGAATGTACCTTGCAAGTTCAGTCGAGCAAACTCGTATTGCCTAGGCTTGTAAACCGTCAAGGCATCACATAGCCATTCGTATGATTCCCTAGCAGGGATGAACTCGATGGTACATAGCGAATGAGTGATGTTTTCGAAAGAATCACATAAACAATGGGTGAAATCGTAGGTGGGGTAAATCTTCCACTTATCGCCAGTTCGATGATGAGGAGCATGTTTGACTCGATAAGCGACCGTATCCCACATGTATGGGTTCCCGCTCGACAAGTTCATCTTCATCCTCAACGTAGCTGATTTCTCGGGGTATTCGCCATTCCTCATCTTCTCGAATTCGGTCAAACTCTCTTCAATAGGTCGATCTCGATGTTCACATGGGATAGGGTTGCCTTTTCCTCCTCCTCGGTCCTCCTTGATCTTCTCCGCTATCTATCAGCGTTGATCCTGGATTTGGGACTTACCATTACAGGTACAGACGTATGCATGGCCGCGCTTGGTGAGCTCAACAGCGAGGGCATGGAGCTTGTCAAAGTTGTCGCTCGAGTAGGTGATCTTCCATGGTTCGTAACCTAGCCATCGGACCGTTTCCAGGATAGACTGGAAGTAACGTCCCTCCTCCTTCTCTGGGTTGGTATCGTCGAATCTGAAATGAGCGTAATACTATGATAGATTAAGGAAACATACCTAAGGTATGTACGTCCGCCGTGAAACTTGGCATAACCGAAATCAATCATGATCGCCTTGACGTGACCTACTCTCAGCTTTTGACCTCATCCGAAACAGCGCACTTACCGATATGTAAATACCCATTAGGCTCAGGTGGGAATCGGGTATAAACCATCCCCTTTGTAAACTCCATATGCTTATCTTTCAGCCCAGCCTCGATTTGAGGGTTCTCTCCAACTTTGTGGAACTCGGACAAGAATCCTTCTTGGAAGATCCTAGTTGAAACAGCCGGTGTTGATGATGTCGAGGAAGATGCCTCTGCTGCTTTGGGGGTAGGTTCCTTTTTAGGCTTGGCGGCTTCTGCTTTCTGTTTCGCTTCTTCTCGAGTTCCAAACATCTCGGTGAAGACTGTTTCTAGGGATTCTTTGATATCGGCGACACTTGCCCATCTGGAGCATTAGCTAGCTCGAGAAACTGAGAGTGACAGCTCACTTGAGATCCGAAGTACTGTTCTTGATACCACCCATCAATGGTCCTGAAGCGTTCCACCCGTCTGGAGCGGTGGTCAGGGAAGAGATATATGACTTTAGCATCTCAGGTAACTGAGCTGCTGATATTTCAATACCTTGATGGTGAGCTTTGAACTTCGGCAGAATGTGAGCAGCTCACCAACACCACAAGCCTTATCAAAAGCCGCATCATCAACCGGTGTTCCAGCCGGCTTGCCTTCTAGGAACTTGACAGCAGCTATCCTTTAGCTCAACCACACTCAGGATAACATACCAGTAACCTGATCAGGTGATTTCAAAGACCCATCAACAATTTTGCCAACAACAAATCCCCTATCCTCACTAGACAGCTTTCCACCAGTCGCAGATAGTTTCACAAGTGCCGCAGCTTGTTTATCGTCAAATGTCTTTCCAGCGAGATCATAGTCGTCGATAAGAGCTTTGAAAGGAGCTGATTGTTTTGGTGTTCTAACCAAATTGACTGCGGCATTATTGCTTAAGCCGAGGGATGAGAATAGCGATATTAAAGAAGCGTTCTCTGGTGCTTCTGGATTGAATTTGGGTGGCATTGTATA
>Ga0308160_10005529_pt1 | contig 13135 bp, 5 predicted proteins | sample PhyFR1_FD_201036 | JGI IMG/M metagenome (GOLD analysis project Ga0308160, IMG submission 201036) | Phyllosphere microbial communities from UC Gill Tract Community Farm, Albany, California, United States - DLSLF.R1 | ecosystem: Host-associated > Plants > Phyllosphere > Unclassified | place: USA... | reverse complement strand
CCGCAAGTGCCTATTGTTAGTCTGTACTCTAGGAGCTGATTCGAGTGCACTATTGCTTCAATTGCTCCTCGGCTTCCGAGAAACATGGAAGGCTCGTAAAAGTTTCCGCTCCTTGCCACAACATCAGAAGAAAATTTTACCTCTTCAAATTGCTGGCCTTGGCTCCATTCACGTTCTCGTCTTTTGATTTCAAGTTCGTCCAGCTGGGTAGCGATAGCGTACGGGTGTGCGGCTGGCTCCCATTCGTCGACCAGTTCTTCTAGAACCTCCTGTCCCGTTCCGGTTGCCGACGCACGATGAGCTTCCTCTAGAGTAGATGTACATTTCTCCAAATTCATGTCGGGTTCATGTTGCTCAAGTTGTAACGGTAGGTCTTGTGCTACCGGCGCAGACAGGTGATAGTGTGGTGGCACATGCAGTGGCTTGAACAATTTATGCTCCTGAGGTCAGTGGGTATGCAACGAGCAACGCTCGTCTCATACGTGTAGTCTCCCGATTTATTTTTTTGCGAACATATTTCAGATTATTTTGCTGTGGCCTAAACTATCAGCTGGAGCGTGTGCGACCGCAGGGAGCGCAGCCGGCCGCGTCGATGACTAACATGCAGTCATCATGAAATGTGAGGGCGTCTGCGGGCCGACCAGTTGGTCAACGGCCAACTGCTATGCAATCTAAACGCCCCCGTCCTGGTGCATCAAAGCGGACTGGCTTCTTCACTTGGATAGCAGACCTCTTCTCATGGCCGGCAGAAAGCTGGAGACTTGGAATCATGCGTTCGCACGTAAGTGACCCAACACAGACAGGATTTGGACTCAAGGAGGGTAGGATGTACGCTCCTTCAGATGTGCCTTCTGGTCTGGCTTGTGGCTGCATCTGTGTCGGATGCAGCGCTCCTTTGATTGCAAGAAAGGGAGCGAAAAAGCGATGGCACTTTGCACATCATGGGGGCGACGTTGGAGAAACGTGCGCAGAGTCAGCGATTCATGCTGCGGCTAAGCAGGTCCTCCTTGAGCACAACTGGCTACGAGCCCCTGAGATGCGCGTCACAGTCTCGAGTACGACGAAGTCTGGAATGAAACTGCACGAGTCAAGCTTGCTTTCTGCAGAGCGCAGCATACGATTTGAGCATGCAGCGCTTGAGGTTTGGGAAACGAGCGTACGGCCTGACTTAGTAGGGTATCGAGGCGACCGTAAGCTACTCGTAGAGATGTACTACCGACACAGAGTTGACGGGAATAAGCGAAGGAAATTAAAGGAGCTAGACCTTCCTGCTATCGAAATTGACCTTTCAGATATAGATGCGTCTGCGGGCTTCCAAGCCATCATAGAGCGTGTTGTGCATCAGACTGAATTCAAGTCGTGGCTCCATTTTCCGAACGAAGACCAAATTCGTGGACACCTACGCGCCCGACTTGCTGGAAGAGTGAGGCAGGCTAATGCACAGTACAAAGTGCGTAGGCTAGCCGAGCAAGCACGTTCCGCATCTCGTGAAAAAAAGCAAACGGAAGACCTAGAGCGTCGCAAAGCAGCCGCCCTCAGATACCGCCAAACGCCTCTTGAACAGAAAGAAAAGGATTTACGTCAGCGCCTAGGTATCGTGGGAGCATGGCCCTATTACCTGCATAAGGAGAGCGACATTGGAAGTGTGGTTGCGGAGGCAGCTATGATTTGGCAGGCCGCACTTTTTGCGAGGTTCATCTTCCGGAAGAGAAATGAGCAATACAAGCTACAGCACTCTTCCGTAACGCAGTGGATTCAAGAGCGGTTTGGAAGCAATAGTTCGACTGCAGCCTTAGCTAGAGAAATTAATCGCTACCTAGGGTACCTGAGTGCCTGCGGTTTCCTACGGAAGCTTCCCTATAACCCCTATGGAAGCCAGGCGTACGTTGTAGTTCACGATAAACTGGAGTTACCAGCGTCGAATGACACACGAACGGAGACGGTTGAGCGGGTCGAGCAGCCACGAGCTCTTGTGCCCGTTAGCACAACCTTCGTGCAAGGTGAGCTTATGTGGATATGGAGAGCGAGTTGGCCGCGGTGGGAGGACATTTCTGAGAGAACTGCTAGCCTCCTCCTTACATCCCCTTATCATGAGCACTTAACGGCTCTTGTACAGGAACTGTCTCCTCATAACCGACCCGACGACCCTCGTGATTGCGCAGCAATTTTAGAGGCGTGGGACGTGCCGCGGCAAGATGTGATGTTCCTTCTTGAAAGCTTAGGGCTTGTTCTACGTAAAACTGTACCAAACGAGTCGCACAGTAGCTGGCAAAAAATCGCACAAGGCTAGTGTCCGTATCCACGACTCACTTGCTGAGAAATGGGGCAGCTGACCACAGTAGGCCCGGTGTTTAGGTCGCAGTCCGCGCGGCCTAGCCGTTGATTTTTCGTGTCAGGAAGTGTGGTCTTCCACCGGCTCAAGCTTCTCACAGAGTTACTTCGCGCTACCGTTGTAGTAGTCTAGGAAGATGCTCCTTGAACTACACCGCACATTCGGAAAATATACGGAACCTCAAACCGAGGACGACGATATCGATTGGTACAGCTACTTCAGTACAGACCGCCGGCGCCTGAGTTGGAACGACCTTCAACAAAATAAAGTCACGGTAGTTCTAGGTGAAGCTGGCATCGGAAAGACTGCAGAGCTTCAGCTGCAAGCGGCGCGTATGAAGCTTTCAGGCTGGCCTTCCTTCTTTATCTCACTCAATGAGCTAGCGACGGTTGACTGGGACGTAGCGCTCGGGGACGACCTGCCTTCCTTCCAGGCGTGGCTTCATAGTTCTCAAGACGGGTTCTTCTTTCTTGACGCGGTCGACGAAGCAAGGCTACAAACTCCAGCTGATTTCAAGCGTGCTGTCTTGGCAGTCCGCACCGCAGTCGCCTCGAACATTGCGCATGCCAAAATTGTTATCTCATCCAGGGTAAGTGACTGGACTGAGCAAGATGTTCAGAAGACCATCGCCACGTATCTACTCAAGCCCATAAATCAGGCAATCGCACAGACACGTGCACGTGCCTTAGAGACGAGCACGACCGAACTGCCAGCGAAAACGAATTTACACTCTTTGCGTGACGAAGACAGTACTGCATCCTTCGAGGTGGATGGCAGTGTCGAAGAGTTGAATGTTGTAACGCTTGATGCGCTTTCAAAGAGGGATGCGCATCGCTGTGCTACTCACTATCAACTCGAGGATGAAGTTGGCTTTTGGACTGCAGTAGATGAAGGTGATTATGAATTTATGGCAAGCCGCCCACTTGATTTGCAGTGGATGGTTAAGTTATGGAACCAGCGTAGGGTCCTAGGGACGTATGCGGAACTCATCGAAGCGAACATCGTTGAGCGGCTTCGCGAGCCCAATGAGCTTTACCGACATTCAAAGAGGTCATTGGCGGAGGCGCGACTGCGAGAGGGCGCTACCGAGCTAGCTGCAGCGATGGAGTTCGGAGGCATACCGTTCATCGCAGTGAAGGACGCTAACGCCCTAAATGGATGTGTACTTGACACCTTCAAGGTGCTCGATACATGGGCACCGTCTGATGTCCAGCTTTTGCTCAGCACGGCTCTATTTGATGAAGCCAGCTTCGACCGAGTCAAATTTCATCATCGCTCGGTTAGAGAGTACTTAGCTGCAAAATGGGTCGACGCTAGACTCGCCCAAGGGGTGCCGTTGAGCCGGTTAGCGCCGCTGTTTATCAGTAGGGCAAGTGGCGAACTGATTTTAATTCCATCACGACAGCCAGTGTTGGCTTGGCTGGCTGCTATCAACGTGCAGGCGCGCGCTTGGATTGTAGCGAAGTTCCCAGAAATCTTGCTGCACGGAGGAGACCCGCAGACCTGGGACCGGCACTCGGCCGACCTTGCCTTCAAAGCAGTAATTCGGCCTACGAAAACGAGTTTACGGATTCGAGACTGGTTCAAGAGCACTGGAGAATATCTTCGAATCAGCCGAGCGCTCAGTTCCGGCCAAGTAGCTGCGGTTCTAAGCGACCCTGGCTCGTCTATACAAGCGCTGTCCATCGCATACCGGCTGGCACGATACGGGAAAATAGAAGAATGTGCTGCGCCAGCCTTTGAGGTTTACCGTGGCGGCGCTCGCTTTGACTGGGAGAAGCCTGCCGCACTCGCTATTCTTGAAGTCGTCGGTACACCGACGCAACGTGAGAGCGTACTTTCCGATATCGAGCTCGGAGCTCTGTCGACAAATGAACTAATTGCAGCAGCGCTTGCCTGCATCGACTTGCTCACCATTTCTCCCGCTAGACTGGCTGCCATTTTTTCTCTTACCCAGAGTGAGGGTGAGCACGGAACCGGACCGATGGCGGATACGATTCGGAGGCGTGTGCTTCCGAAGGCGGATTTGAAAACTGCAGAACTTTTGCTACAGGCAGTTCTTCTAAGCCTGCCGCGCGTACCGCCTGGCCAACGTTTTGCAAGGTACCCCTCAGAAAACCAGCCCGAGCGGGCTTGGCTATTACACCTTCTTCCCCACTGCTTGCTAACTGTCCTAAGGTTGACCAACAGGAGTGACTTACTAACACTTCCTAGCATTCTTGACGCTGCTCAGCAAATCACTGCACTGCGACATACGGGATTTTTAGATAAGGATGAGACTGGACAAATTCGCGATGCCATCAACCTGTTGCCAGAGTTGAGGTGGCGCGTCGCAGCTGCTATCTCTAAAGTTGAAGACCTTCAGCGACCTATCGACCGCCTTGTTTGGGACGACTGGTCTATTGTCATGTTTGGAGAGCAAGACTTGCCTGAGTTAACGCGTTTAGCACATAAAGCGGAGCTTAAGTCGGAGCGCGAACTTTGGTTCGGAGTGGGCGTTGAAGTCGCCCTTAGAATGGTGGGTGGAAGAGCACGGGCAGTAGCGATGCGAAACCTACAGGGCCCAGAAAAAGGGCATAGGTCGAACGTGGTGTCTGAACGGTACAAGACGTGGCATGCCGGTGGACGAAGTCAACGAAGGTATAAGGCTGATGAGCGAGTTCGACAAGCTGAGCAGGAAGAGCAGCTTGCAAAGACTCAGTCGAGGTTCTTTGCCAAGAAAGCCGCCATCGCTGCAGGCTCTGACTTTAGGAGTTTGGAAGAGCTAGTGTCTCTTGCCCATCACGCCTCAGCGTGGAGTGATAACGAGGGCGTGAAGCTAGATGCGTTTGCTTACCGATACGGGCAAGATTTAGCGAACCTTCTAGAGCTAGGGTTGAAGGCTTCTTGGAAGCAGAGCAGCGTACCAAATCCCTCGGATTTCAATTATGGTCGAGTTCCTTGGAGAGCGCTTGCAATGCTCGCCGGTGTGACGCTATCGATAGGGACTGAAACTGAATTCGCGAATCTTCCATCAGAGGAAGTGACGTTAGCTGCTCGAAGCGCTGTCTGGGCACTTCCAGGGCCACCGACGTGGTTTGACGTCTTACATCAGGCTCGCTCTAGTGAAGTCGCTGCCGCCCTTAATCCATGGGTGCTGTATGAAGTTGTACATGACCAGCCTGGCACAGGAATCCGGGGCGCATTCGTCTTGGCGATGCGCTGTCCTGCGCGAATTCGACGTACTCTCATTGCCGGCGCCGAGCGCCTGGTCTTGGACGGCAGCGTGAAGAGCGGCGATGCTCGCAAGCAGTTGATACCAGCACTCTACGAAGATGGCCTCATATCCTCGGCAGAATTCGATACCGTATGTCGAACTGAGCTCGAACGGACAGAAACTGACTTGCAAGGTACGATGGGCTATGACTGGCTGCAGCTTTGGGCAGTGGGCCGACCGCACGCGGCATGGAGGTGGTTCAAGGAGCAGCTTTCTATGTTGAACAGTGAACGAGAGTTGCAACTTCGCAAATTCGCAACTTCCATGGGCCATCTCGAATGGGTTCGCAAACCTTCAGAGCCAGACGTCATCAGCTTGTTGCTTGAAATTGCCAGAGTATTCATGGAGAACGATTTCGATACGGCTGCCACTGGTGCCATGCACGATGGTTTTTTCAGCCCTCCAGAGAAGAACATGCTCTACGCAATTGGTAAGGGATTCATGGGTGTCCCGGGAGCTAGCGGGCGCAACGCGCTTCTAGAATTAGTTGACCATGAAACGGATGCCGACCGGCTATCCAACCTCCAAGACCTTCTGCATGAACAGGCTGAGCGCGAGGCGAGTCGTTTCCAACAATGGGACGTGGCCAGGTTGCGCAAGCTGCACGTCGCGTTCGATTCGGACCCGCAAAGCGAAGCTCAGCTCTTCGAGCAAGTCATTGCACGTCTGGAGGAAGTACGGACTTCACTCGAAGAGGGCCCATTCAGCGAGCGCAAGCTCTTTAGCCGGGCGACCTCGGAAAAGCAACTCCAGCTATGGCTTGCAGCCAAGTTTCGAGACACTCAAAATCGTCGCTTCAGTGTGCACCGTGAGGAAGAGGTCGACGATGACAAAAAGACAGATATCCAGCTCGGCTGCCGGTTTGGGAACGTGTGTGTCGAAATCAAGCCAGTGGACGCGGGCCGTGGCTACTCGGCGAACTCGTTGACTGACACACTACAGACTCAGATAGTTGGGCAGTATCTAAAAGGGTATAACAGCGCCCGCGGTGTCTTGATATTGCTGCAGCTTGACGATAAGACGTGGGAAATCCCGGGTGGAAATAAAGGGCAGCCATTTGAAGCATTGGTCGAGTACCTCCACCAGCAGGCACAGCGCATTAAGGAGAACTCAGCCGGTGTTGATGAGCTAATGGTTTTCCCCATGCGATGCGTAATCTAATCTAGGACGCAGGAGAAAAAAAATAGATTGATACACATTGCGAACTTGTGGACGGCTTATCCGCCGATTGCTTTGAAATGTTCCGCACTGAAGGAAAAAATAGCAGCTCAGCATGATTTTTCACTAAATTTTTACTTCAGCTGTACTCAGATCGTTTAATAGTTGTGATAACTCAGCTTGCGCAGCAGATACCGCCGTGTCGAACTCTTCGAAAAGTCTGGGTGTCCAGCCGCCTAACTGAGCTTTATTGCGATAGTCTTTCATAATGAAGTGAAGCGACTCAACGACCTTGCCTGCTTGGAGGATATCAAGCGTATCCTTGAAACCTGTCTCAGCCTCAAACGCCAGATGTACATAGCGCTCCAGCGCATCAAGACTCGAGTGTCCAGTCCATTCCAAAAGCTGCTGCTTAATTGACTCTATAGAAAGCATAGCTCTCTTTAAGTCGCTTATGTTCTCACAGCGATGCATCCTAATGAGAATTCTTAGCGTGTTCGTGATGTAGCGATGACGGAATGCATGCAGGCAAGCTTCTTCATCGTAGATGCCTGCGGCCATGCGCAGCAAGTAAAGTTCAGCACTGAGGGTATCTACAGCTAACGGCTTACCGCTGCGAGAGCTGACAAATAGATAGCCATGGTCATTTTTCGCTCCAATCGTCCTGTTTATAATTAGACGACGGTAATGCTTGACGAACGAAAGAATCTCTTTCAAATCAGCTTTCGTCACCGGTACGTATCGACAAGCATCATCACGCTTCTTAGCTGAGAATATCTTGAGTTGGCCAGTCTGCTCGGCCTCGAGTAAGTCTGCTAGTTTGATAAACGACACCTCAATCCGTCGACCACCAGTCAAATCAAAAAGTCGCAGCATTATAAATCTTCGCCGAACTAAATATGATGCTTGGCCAGATGCGTCATTCGCCTCATAAAGTTTTTCAATAGCGACAGCTGAAATAGGTTGCCGGCGCCTCGTAGGATTACCTCGAGGCAGGCACTCGTGAGTCCACGTCAGGGCCTTGATTTTTTTTCCGCCCTTTGAAAACTCAACTTGCTTGAGCTCTGCTTTAATGCTCCCCTGAGGTCCAATAAGATTTAGCCCAGGCATCAGAGTGTCTATGTAGGCGAAGAAGTTCATTGCGGCGCCGGCAATAGTCCTAACCTGATTTATTCCACGCGCCTCGGTATCAGGCTTATCTGTCCTTTTCTCCTCTGAAAGATAATTGATAAATTCAACGAAGTCAGCATCTTCCAGCTCAAAAAAATCGCGCCGAGTGTCGTAACACCATCGAAGCAACGGACTTAAATTTTTGGCCCAAGTCAGTAGTGTGCCGCCTTCATTTCGTCTGGACCTTCCTTTCCTGAAACCATTCAGTAGATATAGGTTTGCAAGCCAGCACGGTGAGCCGTCGGGCCAGAGCAGCTGGGCAATACTGTCTCCTGGTACAAATTTGACACCGTCTCGGCCAAGGGACCACGGAAACATGAACTCCTTAGGAGTAAGGCAGTAGAGTTTCTTAGTGTGCTTCATTCTTTAAACCGCATTGGGAATTTTCTGAGAAATCCACTCTGTATTTCAAGAAACTCTTCAGACTTTTTTGCGTCGATTGCGAGCTTTCGAGCATAAGCCATGGTTTCATCTAGACGTGCGGCTAGAACAACCATGTCGCCACGCAGAGCAGCATTTTCTGCTATTTGTTCCTCTAATTTTTGCTTATAAAAGGAAATAGTTCCACGTGCTGGCTGCGATAGCGTTTCCAGATGTTTGTGAAGATTTTCAAATGCGGCCTTGCGGTAAGAATCTAGTGTTTTGAATCCGCCGACAATAACGCTGTCAGCCGCACTTTTATGCGTATTCAAAGACATGCTGACAATTTTTTTATCGACAAGCTCAAGCGAGGCTAAGCCTCCTTGGCTGCTTAGGCTAGATAGAAGTAAAGCACGCAACCCTTCATCGATTCTTGCTGAGTCTTTACAGCAGTACTTAAGTAAATCCAATTCAGCCACGACTGAGTATCTCGTTGGAGATTCGATGTTCGCGCCGAAGACTAAATCTCCATGCTCAGGTTTCTTAACCATCTATGTCTCCAAACGCAAATCTTGGCGCGCAAACCTTGTACAAGATTTTATACTCTTCGCCATTGGGCCCGTCAATGAACTCCGGCTCAATCTCAGCTTCATTCGACTGCAACAAGTCTTCGATGTATGCGCACACGTCTGCCTCAGGTAGCACATGAAGGGCATCCAATGTGACACCGTATCGCTCACCGATTAAGGCAGCAAGTGCCTCAGTTGCCACGCTATGAGCCTTGATGAGCTCGGTCGCAACCTTAGCCTTTACCTGACGCAACACCTTGCCTTGCATCGCTTCGGTAACGTACCGATAAGTTAGTGATGGCTTCTGGTGCCCTAGGAAGTAGCGCAGAACGTGAATACCGCCAAAGCTGCCCTGCCAGAAGAACAACATCGCAAAGTTTCGTCGCAATTGGTGAGGACGAATGTAGTACCGCGCGCCATTTTCATCCCTGGTCATTTCGAAGTAGTCGCAGAATCGGTCTAGACAAAGTCTCATCCATCGAGCATCGCTCTTAGCAGTCCCATACGGTATGAAGCTAGCCCTTTTCCACTTGAAGCGTTGAAGCAAAGTAGGAGATGACTCAAACCCCAACGCACTCATGCGTTCGTTTAGTTCAGCTAACAAGCCAAGTGCCTCAGTACCAAGTTCCGGAAGTGGGCGCAATACTCGTTTGCGTATTTCACCAATGTTTGCCTTCGCAAGGTCGAATCTGAGGAAGAAACACTCTCCATCTTTTACAATGCTATCGCGTGTAAGGCCAAGCAGCTCGGACGCTCGCCGTGCCATCAGTGTATTGACCAGGATGATAATCGCTCCAAGCAAGACCTGTAGCATCTGATATAGGCTAGTACCGCGCTGAAGCTCAGCGAAAAAATCTTCAGCAGTGCTTTCGGTATTCTCAAACTTCGTAATCCCAAGGCGCCGGAGCGACAGGGGGACGTCTAGCAACAGGTTCTCCTGCCAGTCCCTCTCCGCCAAGCTCAAGTAGTAATTGACCAGATCGTTACCATAGTCAAGGTAAAACTCAATTGCATGCTTGAAGCTCTGATTAGCTACTTCAAACGGCAACGTCGCGAATCGCCCCTTCTGCTTCAGACGGCCATTCTTGAGAGCCTCCTTTTCCTCTAACGCGGATAGGGCGTCTTCGGATACCAAACTTGTCTTAGGGGTGCTCCCGACCCCCATAACACTAAGCGTTTGCATATAGCTCTGCACAAATTCTGCAGCTGCTCGCTCATCCTCTCCACCAGGTTGCACCGCAACCGCACGTAGTTCGCGGAGAAAGCGCTCGCGAGGTTCGAAGCTCAAATAGTCGAGCTCTAAGTCATCGAACTTGAGGTTTGCAAGGATATGCTCACCAATAATGTGTCTGAGAAGCTTAGTCGACGAGAGCTCATGCTTAAATACATCGTCCTTAGAGCCACGGTAGTAAAATCCATTCTTATGGAGCCATATGCGGGCTACCTGTACCTGCTCTTTACTAAGTTCTTCTGGAAGCTCAAGTGATTCAGTCTGGAAAATTGCCGGAAGTTTCTCCCTTGCAGCCTGAATATCTTCAGCAGTAACTTTCAGCGACCTAACGAACTCAACGATGCGTTCCTCCGGCTCATAGATGTTATTTTTTATTGCGCGGCTGCTCGACACAGTGTCGATGAAATCATGAATATCATCTTTTGATAGCTGCCGATATCCAACCCCATGCGTTCTCCCAAAGCTTCCTCGGAGAAGAAAATGGTCAAGCACATGCAGTGCTCTATTTAAATACAACCGGCCAGTGACCGAAGATAGAACTGCAACGCCTACAACGGATGGGTGAGTTTGCGTGCAGAGGTAGCGTTTAATTTCTTCAAGCAGCGCGGCGTTGCAATAATGGGTTAACTGCGAGCCATTTGATAGCGTGATTGTAAAGTCAATTTTGATAACGGAATCGCCGAAACGACAGTGCCAAACATTTTCATGGAAGCTATTTGTAAGCCACTTTGCACCGATCACTTCTACGTTTGCGAGGCGATAATCGTTAATAAAGGACAATTCCTCGGGTAGTTGATTAGGCACGGACGGCTTTCAAAAAATTGTCACGGGATACATTAAGCGATGCGGCTTTCATAAGCTTCTTAATGCCACGGTCGGAATATGCATCGCTTTCGATATGGACTTGCAAGCGCTTGGCAAACTCATACCAGTAAATTGCTTTTTCATGAACTTTTTCTCCAGCGGCAAGCGTAAACTCAACCGCTTCTTTAACAGACAGAAGAGTGGAGAAGATGTCGTGACTCGCTGCCACCATGATTTCCTTTACTGGTGGCGTCGACTGCCGGTCAAATTCTTGTCCGTCCTCGAGTTCTTGCTCGGCGAAGAGGTCAGGCTCGTTAACGGCTTCCGGAATTAACGGCTCAAGCGCGTGATTTTTCAGGAACTCGTCGAGCTCAGTAGCATCCTTAAAGCGCAAAGCTCGCGCCATATAGGCCGTACCACGCGTTGCTTCAACAATGAGCAGATTCTGGAAGATGCGAATCCACCGGACAGCAAAATAATCCCAAATTGCGTCAGGCAGGTAGTGCCGCATTGATGTTTCAGGGTCATTGCCTAGTTCTCTTGCCATCGCCTTGATATCGAAATCCTTCAGGAAAATAAGGATGCCTTTCTGGGCACGAATACGGTTGACGGTGACGAATTCAGTAAGCTCGCCTAAAGTACTCCTGTTGCGCTGCGCAAATGCCCGAAAATAAGAATTCATGTTGCTTGTGCGAATAAAAAACGCAGGCTTGCTAAGTGGCTGGCCAGAGTAAATAAATAGATTCTGCCAACCTTTCACATGGTTATCTTTCATATACGCACGTAGCGGCGCAGTTAAACTTAGCCAACGTTGCATGAAAACATAAGCGCGTCCAGAAAGGACGACATTATGCCACCCCTCTTGTCCGGCACGCTCCTTTAGCACACTTAACGTAATCGTACCTTCTCCACTGTTTACAGCGTTAATCCTGGTGCCGTTCCTGTCAAGAAGCTTGGCATCAGCTAACGCAGATTCAGTGAACCTTCCGTCCACAGATGTAAGGTAAGCAACCATAGCCATGGCGTCTTCGCGATTAGGGACACCTAACAATTGTGCAAGCTTTACCTTGCTAACACCATTACGAGCGACTTTGCCAGGGTATGCAGCGGTCTCAAATTGATTTGTGTCAACGTAACCTTTGTGCTCTTGCTTGAAGTAACGAACAGCTTCGGCTAAGGCATCTGAATTCTTCTTTGGATTTAATAAATCTATAAGCTTCTCGCCCTCAGGTAACCTATAAGGTCCAGAGTTGGAAACCGAAATTCCGTGTTCATAAGATTGCCATAGACTCTCAAGATGTACGTCCAGCCAATTTTGAACTGTTGTGAAATCCTGATTTATCTGCCTGAAAATCACAGCGGTCGTTGCATCGTCACTTAGGTGCAGCGGTACAGGCGTGAGTAATTTGTGTGTGACACCTGAATCGTCATCGTTCGGATCGGTTTTTCTTTGATGCCGAACCTCTTTTACATATGCTAAGGAGGGCTTTCCTTTCGGGATGCCAAACTCAGGTTTGGTGATAACGTTCTTTGTAATTAGAATATCTAAATAAATTGAATATCGACCCCATGTTTTTTGTAGACTAGCTAAAGTTCCCTCTTTAGCTCCTCCTTTCATGTTAAGAAATTTCTTAAAATGCGTTTCCATGAAATCGACAAGCATATTGCGAACGAACTTGCTGTCCTGAAGTTGAACTTCAGTTATTGGCTTGCTGGCTTCAGCTTGAGCCGCAACAAATTTTGCGAAGGTCGTTCCAAAATCTCTCAGTCCAGTATCCTTTGCTTTTCCCCTAGCAATATCATTGAGCGCGGTATGGAATTTAGTCGTGAAATCACGACCTAGAACCTGGACCATTGGCGCTAACAATACGTTATAGGTATTTCCTCGTTTGTCCTTAAGAAGAAAAGGCTGCGCCTTACCGGCCTCATCCTGACACAGTGCCGTTTCATCGAACGCTTGAGCAAGCTCATCTGGCAAAAATTTGTTCGAGTTTGGAACAAATGAACAAAGCTGGATAGAGAATCTTTCCTTGAGCTCTCGGAAAAAGGTATAAAACGTCCGCGCATAAGTAAGGCGTACCGAAGGGGATAGAGCGTTGAACTTGTTGGACGCGAGAGCACTGTAGAAAAGGTCTTGTAGCTCGGTGAACCGTTTCGTGCCGAAATGTAAGACGGATGAAATCGTTGGCTCATCAATGACACAAAGCATCCTGTCAAACATGAGTAGCGCACGTTGCCGATTGTAACGAGCACTT
>Ga0308160_10005528_pt1 | contig 13139 bp, 5 predicted proteins | sample PhyFR1_FD_201036 | JGI IMG/M metagenome (GOLD analysis project Ga0308160, IMG submission 201036) | Phyllosphere microbial communities from UC Gill Tract Community Farm, Albany, California, United States - DLSLF.R1 | ecosystem: Host-associated > Plants > Phyllosphere > Unclassified | place: USA... | reverse complement strand
GCCTGGTGTCGAACGTGCGCACGAAACGTACGCGCGCCTCGGGTGTCGATGCGTTGATGCATGAGTTCTCGCTGTCGTCGGAAGAGGGCGTGGCGCTGATGTGCCTGGCTGAAGCGCTGCTGCGCATTCCCGACAGCGCCACCGCCGACCGCCTGATCGCCGACAAGATCAGCCGCGGCGACTGGCGCAGCCACCTGGGCGAATCGCCGTCGCTGTTCGTGAACGCGGCCACCTGGGGCTTGCTGGTCACCGGCAAGCTGGTGGCCACCAACAGCGAACGCGGCCTCGGCTCGGCGCTGACGCGCCTGATCGCGAAAGGCGGCGAACCATTGATTCGCAAGGGCGTCGACATGGCCATGCGCATGCTCGGCAACCAGTTCGTCACCGGTCAGACCATCGAGGAAGCGCTGAAGAACAGCCAGCCAAACGAGGCGCGCGGCTACCAGTATTCCTACGACATGCTGGGCGAAGCGGCGCTGACCGAAGCCGATGCCCAGAACTATTACGCCTCGTATGTTGCCGCCATCCACGCGATCGGCAAGGCCTCGAACGGCCGCGGCATCAAGAACGGTCCCGGCATTTCGATCAAGCTGTCGGCCCTGCACCCGCGCTACAGCCGCGCCCAGTATGCGCGCGTGATCGGCGAACTGCTGCCGCGCGTGCGCAACTTGGTGCTGCTGGCGAAAAGCTACAACATCGGCATCAACATCGATGCGGAAGAAGCGGACCGTCTGGAAATTTCCCTCGACATGCTGGAAGCGCTGGCTTTCGATGCGGAACTGTCCGGTTTCGAGGGCATCGGCCTGGTGGTGCAGGGTTACCAGAAGCGCTGCCCCTTCGTGATCGACTACGTGGTCGACCTGGCGCGCCGTAGCGGCCAGAAATTCATGGTGCGCCTGGTGAAAGGCGCCTACTGGGATGCCGAAATCAAGCGTGCCCAGGTCGATGGCATGCCGGGTTATCCGGTGTACACGCGCAAGGTCTATACGGATGTGTCTTACCTGACGTGCGCGGAAAAACTGCTGGGCGCGACCGACGTCATCTATGCCCAGTTCGCCACCCACAATGCGCACACCTTGTCGGTGATCTACACCTGGGCCAAGGAACGCGGTGTCGACAACTACGAATTTCAGTGCCTGCACGGCATGGGCGAAACGTTATATGACCAGGTCGTCGGCGCGGAAAACCTGAACAAGGCTTGCCGTATCTATGCCCCGGTCGGTTCGCACGAAACCCTGCTCGCCTACCTGGTGCGCCGCCTGCTGGAAAATGGCGCGAATTCCTCGTTCGTGAACCAGATCGTCGACGAAAAAATCCCGGTCGATTCGCTGCTGAACGATCCGTTCGAGGTGGCGCGTGCCGCCGGCTGCCTGCCGCACACGGGCATCGCCCTGCCGCGCGCCATGTTCGGCGCCGAGCGCAAGAACTCCGCCAGCATCGATTTGACCAATGAAGACGCGCTGCGCGTGCTTGGCACGGAATTGTCGCGCCAGCGCGAGTATGCTGCTACGCCTTTGATCGCCGGTAATGTGCAAGGCGCCGATTCCCTGGACGTGGTGAATCCGGCGCAATCGGCCGATATCGTTGGCAAGGTACTGGAAGCATCGAAAGCCGATGTCGCCAGCGCCCTGGACGCGGCCGCCGGCTTCGCCGCCGAATGGCAAGCCAGCGCCAACAGCGAACGCGGCGCCATCCTGATGCGCGTGGCCGATTTGTTCGAAGAAAACATGGCCGAACTGATGGCCCTGGCCGTACGCGAAGCCGGTAAATCGCTGCCGAATGCGATTGCCGAGATCCGCGAAGCGGTCGACTTCCTGCGCTACTACGGCGCCCAGGCCAGGGATGCGCAAAGCGCCCAGGCGCTTGGTGCCGTGACCTGCATCAGCCCGTGGAACTTCCCGCTGGCCATTTTCACCGGCCAGGTCGCCGCCGCCCTGGCTGCCGGCAACGTCGTGCTGGCCAAACCGGCCGAGCAAACCCCGCTGATCGCCTACCGCGCGGTGCAATTCTTCCACGCCGCCGGCATTCCCGCTGCCGCCCTGCAATTGCTGCCGGGCCGAGGCGAAGTGGTGGGCGCCGCCCTGACCGGCGATGCGCGTGTGAAAGGCGTGATCTTCACCGGTTCGACCGAAGTCGCGCAACTGATCAACCGCACGCTGGCCAAGCGTGGCGAAATCGAGGGTGTGGATATTCCGCTGGTGGCGGAAACCGGCGGCCAGAACGCCTTGATCGTCGATTCCTCGGCGCTGCCGGAACAAGTCGTGCAGGACGTGCTGAATTCGGCCTTCGACAGCGCCGGCCAGCGCTGCTCGGCCCTGCGCGTGCTGTTCCTGCAAGAAGATATCGCCGACAAGACCATCCGCATGCTCAAGGGCGCGCTGGGCGAATTGCGCGTCGGCAGCCCGGACCGCCTGGCCACCGACATCGGCCCGGTGATCGATGCCGAAGCCCAGCGCAACTTGCTGGCCCACATCGAGCGCATGAAGGCCACCGCGAAAAACCACTTCGCGCTGGAACTGCCGGCCGCCATCGCCGCACAAGGCACCTTCGTGCCGCCGACCGTGCTGGAAATCGGTTCGCTGAACGAACTCAAGCATGAAGTCTTCGGTCCGGTGCTGCACATCGTGCGTTACCGCCGCGCCGACTTGGGCAAGGTGATCGATTCGATCAATGCCACCGGTTACGGCCTGACCCTGGGCGTGCATTCGCGCATCGACGAAACCATCGATTTCATCACCACCCGTGCACACGTGGGCAATATCTACGTGAACCGGAACATTGTCGGCGCCGTCGTTGGCGTGCAACCGTTCGGTGGCGAAGGAAAATCCGGCACCGGCCCGAAAGCCGGCGGCCCGCTCTACCTGAAGCGCCTGCAACGCGGCGCCGCGCCCTTGCTGGAACACAACCGCAAGGCTTGCCCGGCGTTGGTATCGCTGCTGGTCTGGGCGCGTACCCATGGCCACGGGCACATTGTGCAACTGGGCGAGGCATATACCCGCACCCAGCTGAACGGCAGCGAACTCGTGTTGCCGGGCCCGACCGGCGAGCGCAACACCTTGTCGTTCTGCCCGCGCGGCGCCGTGCTGTGCGCGGCCGATACCCTGCCGGCGATGCTGAACCAATTGGCAGCCGCGCTGGCCACCGGCAACCGCGCCTATGTGCTGGCCGGCGCCAGTCTGCCGGTACCGGATGACCTGCCGCCGGAAGTGAAGGACCGCATCCGTTTCGTCGGCGCGGCCGACGTGGCGCAATGCGATTTCCAGATCGCGCTGGTGGAGTCGAAGCTGAAAGGCGCGCTGCGCTCGCAACTGGCGGCGCGTCCGGACGCAATTGTCGGCATCGTCGATACCGACGGCCATACGCCGGTGGACCTGTGGCGCCTGGTGGCCGAGCGCGCCCTGTGCGTCAACACGACCGCTGCTGGCGGCAACGCAAGCCTGATGACGCTGGGGCTGTAATCATATTGGGTTTGGGAGCGTTTAAGAACGCCCTCAGGGCAAGGCGCAGTGTCGAGACAGTACGCGTGTACGGCGAGACACTGCAACACAGCAATGAGGGCGTTATTAGACGCTTTAACTTAGAACGGAGGAAGACATGCTGGTCGGCGTTCCGAAAGAAATCAAGAACCACGAATATCGGGTCGGCTTGACCCCGCCTTCAGTGCACGAGCTGGTCGCACGGGGGCATCAGGTGATTGTTCAAACGAACGCCGGCAGCGAGATCGGTCTCTCCGACGATCAGTACCTTGCCGCCGGCGCCAGCATCGTCGAGACGGCCAAGGAAGTCTTTGCCCGTGCCGACATGGTCGTCAAGGTCAAGGAACCGCAGCCGCAAGAATGCGCGATGCTGCGAGAAGGCCAGATCCTTTACACCTATCTGCACCTGGCGCCCGATCCCGAGCAGACCGCGGCGCTGGTGCATTCCGGCGCCGTCTGCATTGCCTACGAAACCATCACCGGCCCCGGCGGCGGCTTGCCCCTGCTCGCGCCGATGAGCGAAGTGGCGGGGCGCATGGCCATCCAGGCCGGTGCGGCTCACCTGGAAAAATCGAAAGGTGGCATGGGCTTGCTGCTGGGCGGCGTGCCGGGCGTGGCGCCGGGCCATGTGGTGATCATCGGCGCCGGCGTGGTCGGCACCAATGCGCTGCAGATGGCGGTGGGCAGCGGTGCCCGCGTGACCGTGCTCGACAAGAACATCGACCGCCTGCGCCAGCTGGACCTGGTCTACGGCAACCGCATTTCCACTCTGTATTCGAATGCCCATGCGATCGAGGAAGCGGTGGTATCGAGTGACCTGGTGATCGGCGGCGTGCTGGTTCCGGGCGCGGCAGCGCCAAAACTCGTTACCCGCAACATGATTGCGCGCATGAAGAAGGGCGCGGTGGTGGTGGACGTGGCCATCGACCAGGGTGGCTGCTTCGAAACTTCGCACCCAACCACGCATGCCGATCCGACCTTCGTGGTCGACGGCGTGGTGCATTACTGCGTGGCGAACATGCCGGGCGCCGTAGCCCGTACCTCGACCTTTGCCCTGAACAACGCAACGATTGCCCACGCCGTGGCATTGGCAAGTAAAGGCTGGCGCCAGGCGCTGGCCGACGACGTGCATCTGCGCAATGGTCTGAACGTCTGCCAGGGCAAGATCACCTATCAAGCCGTGGCCAATGCCCTCGGTTACGACTACACGCCGGCCGACTCCCTGCTCGACTGAAACACAGCGCTTTCCGTCTCCAGGCAAAACCGCCTGACGATGTGAAAGGCATAGCGCGCGGCCACCGATTTCACGAAACGCATGAAATCGGTGGCCGCGTTTTCATTGGCATTGTCGGAAATCGTACGGATCACCCCGAACGGCACGCCCAGCTCGTAGCAGACCTGGGCCACTGCCGCGCCTTCCATCTCCACCGCCACCAGCCCGGGCAGAGCGGCGTTCAAGCCATTGATGTGCGCGGCATCGTTGACGAACTGGTCGCCACTGGCAATCAGGCCACGGTGGATGCGTGGCCGAGACAAGCCGAATACCGCTTTCTCGCCCGGATCGATGGCGTCCTCAAAATCGTTATCCAGGAAAACATGGGCCGCATCGACCAGGCGCCTGCCCAATCCATGGTCGGATGGGAAATGCGTGAGGCCGGTCAGCGGCACTTCGAAGCGCGGAAACAAGGGACTGGCATCCATGTCGTGCTGCACCAGCGATTCGGCCACCACGATGTCGCCGACTTGCACGGTTTTGTCGCCGGCACCGGCAACGCCGGTAAACAGGATGTGCGTAACTCCGAACTTCTCCACAAGCGTGGCAGCTGTCAATGCCGCTGCGACCTTGCCTATACGCGATAAAACGCACACAGCGTCGATTTCCCAGAGCTGTCCGACCCAGTACTCACGTTGGCCATGGACGAGCTTGTAGGGGCTCTGCATGGCTTCCACGAGCCCCTGCTGTTCTTCGTACAGCGCGCTGATGATCCCTAGACGCATATTTTTGCTTGTTTTCAGATTGGAAAAGGCTGAGTCAGCCATGCTGGAAGCCGCTGTTGGGGCACTTATGCCCGCTGTTCGCGTTTTTTACTGTTTACAGTAGTAAACGTATATATAAATCTGGTAGTGATAGTAAACGATGCTGTTGTTGTGGATAAGAAGAATTTTTTCCACAAGATCAGCAGTTTACGTCTGCAAAAACATGCTGGACAAAGCCTGTATCCGGCTTGCACCGATGTTGGAGAAAAAAAACCAGGTCTTCAGTAAACGGATTTTTGCACATCCGATCCTGTGCATATTCAGCAGCTTGTCCACAGCTACACCGCTTGCAAACCGCTTTTTTGCTGGCAAAACTGCCTCTGAGCAGTGCTTTGGCGCTCAGCAGCCTGTCCAGGTTGACCAGCTCCGAGGCGTGCGCTGCTTTCTTCCCCCAGGTTTTTACTTGTCAGCGCCGTAGGGTGGGTTCTCGAACCCACCAGCAAGTAGCCCGCAGTCCCGATCATTTTTCCAGGCCCATACCGAAGTCGACCAGGCCCACCAGGTTTTCCAACCAGCCGTTTCCAGCCGACTTAGCTTCCGCAGTCGACAACACGCGCGACTTCGCGATTCCTGCCAAACCTTTCATCAGCATCGATCGCGACAGCGCATGCAGTACCGCGATCGCTTTTTTTGGGGTTTTCCCGCCGTTTGCTTACATCATCTTCTTAATAAGTAGATAGATATAAAAATAGTAGTAGTAGTAAACGTGCGCTGAACTGTGGATAAAGACGTTTTTCTCCACAACGTCAACGGTTTACGTGCTTCCGGATGGGCTGGACAAACCTTGCGTCTGGCCTGCACGGTTTTTGTACAAATTTTGCGAGAGGGAAGAAGTCGACTGTTCTGCACATACGATCCTGTGGATATGCATGGGTTTGTCCACAGTAGCCGGCAGCAGCCAGGCATTTGCCGCGACTGGCAAGCCTGCCGCTCGCTGCGCAGACACACTGTTTGCAGTTCGCCGACAAGATCAAGTCAGGCCAGCAGCAATCTGCGGCTTTCCACCAACAGTTGCGTTCTCAACGAAAAAAAAATTTTTCGAACACAGCGCGCGCAGCAACTCAGGTTTACAACCAAAATCTGTATACAAGGATAGTAGTAGTGTTAACAACTGACGTTTTCTGTGGATAAGCCTGTTAACAGCCGAGAAATCATTGGTTTACACGCGGTATAAGCCGTGATTTGCCGCTGTATGTTCCTGGTGGCAAATCTGGACAAGAATTTTGATCGTGGAAAAAACCGCGTTTTTGCACAAACCGTTCTTGTGGATATCAAGAAGTTTATCCACACTCGCCCCTCTGGCGCTTCGTTTACGTTCTGGTAAGCTGGCTGTTCTGAACTGAAACAAAGAGCAAAGCCAGGCCTGCCGTGGCTGTTCGTGTCTGTTTCCATGGAAGCGCCGGGTGGGGCGTCGATAGGGAGAGGTACGGGTCAGCCCGAGCAAGCTCTGGCGTGAAGTCCCAAAGTGAAAAAGCATCCAGCGCCATCCTGGCTGCCACACTTTGACAAACTTTTCGTAAAGTAAATGTTTATGATAATGATTATCATTTACAACGTTATGGTTTGACAGGGCTGGAAGGCCTGTGTTGGCCTGATCGCCCATGTTCTGTTTTGAAAAATTCACATCGGTTCCTCAACCGATGCTGCGTGGCGCTGCTTTCCTGCTGGGTGCGCTTTCGATTGCCCCGTCCGTCTATGCCGCAAGCGTCACCGACGTATCCGGCCGCACGGTCACGATTCCCGACAAGGTCGAGCGGATCGTCGTCGGCTTCGGCGTGTTTCCCGCTTTTGCCGCGGTCGAAGGCCAGGACAGCGTCAAACGCGTGGTGGCCATCGGCGCCGACCTGAAGGAACGCACGCCCGCCCTGTACGCGGCCTTGCAAGAACGCCTGCCCGCCCTGAAAAACGTGCCGACCCTCGGTGCCGAAGACAAAGGCGGCATCAGCCCGGAACAAGTGCTGGCCCTGAAACCCGACGTCGCCATCTTCGGCGGCGGTGGCGACGGTCCGGTCACGGCAAAGGAAGGCAGCCTGCAAGCCAGGCTCGAGCAGGCCGGCGTGGCCGTCGTGTATGTCGACTTCCGTTCCCATCCGATGCGCAACACGGTGCCGAGCATCCGCACGATCGCCAAGCTGATCGGCCGCGAGGACGAGGGCGAAACCTTCGTTCGCTACCACGAAGCGCAGCTGCGCCGCGTGACGGATATCGTCGGCGCCCTGCCTGCGGATCAAAAACCGCGCCTGTTCATGGACATGCGTGCCGGCGGCGTCAAGGATTGCTGTGGCACACCGGGTAACGGCAACTATGGCGACTTCATCGTCGCAGGCGGCGCTATGAATGTGGGCGCGCAATTGCACACGAACGTGCTCGGCTCGGCCAAACCGGAAGCCATCGCCGCCGCCCGGCCCCAACTCTACGTGGCCGGCGGCGCCAGCGCGGCCGGTTCCGGGGTCGGCGTCCAGCTGGGCGACAACATCACACCCGAACAGGCACGCACCAGCCTGGCACGCACGATTGCCAATCGCCCCGGCGTGAGCACGCTGCCCGCCGTCCAGGCCGGCAAGGTTGGCGCCGTCTGGCACAACTTCTACAACCATCCCTTCAACGTGGTCGCGGTGCAGGCGCTGGCGAAGATCGCCCATCCCGAGCGCTTCAAGACGCTCGACCCGAATGCGACACAGCGCGAGATGCTGCGCACCTTCCTGCACGTCGATCTCCCAGGCACGTACTGGATCGATGGCCAGCAATAAAAATTCCTAGAGCAAACTAAGAGAGTAAAAGTGAAAAGCAATACAGTCATGCCGTCCGCACTGCGTGCGATGTCCGCTGCCGTCTGCAGCACCCTGGTATTCGGCGCCAGCGCCTATGCCGCCGCCCCTGATGCCGCCATTAGCACGAGCGCCAGTGGAAATGAAGAAGGCAAGGTCGCCACCGTCGTCGTCACCGCCGCCGGTTTCGAGCAGCAGATCGCCGACGCGCCGGCCAGCATCAGCGTCATCACCCGCGCCGAGCTCGACAAGCGCCCCTTCCGCGACCTGACCGACGCCCTGCGCGACCTGGAAGGCGTGAGCATCACCGGTTCGACCAACGAAAAAGACATCCTGATGCGCGGCCTGCCGGGTTCGTACACGCTGATCCTGGTCGACGGCAAGCGCCAGAGCACGCGCGACGCCCGCACCAACGGCAATGCCGGCTTCGAGCAAAGTTTCATTCCGCCCCTGGAAGCGATCGAACGCATCGAAGTCGTACGCGGCCCGATGTCCTCGCTCTACGGTTCCGACGCGATGGGCGGCGTGATCAACATCATCACGCGCAAGGTGGCCCAGGAATGGGGCGGTTCGCTCGGCTTCGACACCACGATCCAGGAAAACAGCGAATCGGGCGATTCTTACCAGGCGCAGTTCTACCTGAGCGGCCCGATCAAGCTTGACACCGTCGGCCTGCAACTCTGGGGCAAGCAATACAAGCGCGACGAAGACGCGATCCTGGCCGGCTTCACCGGTGCCAAGGACCGCGACCTGAGCGCGCGCCTGGCGTTCACGCCGAACACCGACCACACCGTGCTGGTGGAAGGCGGCGTGACCGACGTGCGCCGCAACGCGTCCGGCGGCGAAACGCTGGCCGCGACCGCCGCCAACACCTACAACAAGCACAAGCGCAACCACTATTCGATTTCGCACGATGGCCGCTGGGGCATCGGCAAGTCGGACATCTCGCTGCAGCACGAGTCGGCCCAGCGTTGGGCCTATACCCAGGGAAATACCGGCGATTTCGTCGCCAACGTGCGCGCGCCGAAAATCGAGAACACCGTGTTCGATGCCAAGCTGAACATGCCACTGGGCAGGCATTCGCTGGTGGTCGGCGCCCAGTGGAACGAAGCGAAACTGACCGACCAGAATCCTGGCCGCCGCACCGGCGTCGACGAGCATTTCAACGTCACCCAGCAGGCGCTGTTTGCCGAAGACGAGTGGAAACTCACCGATACCGTGTCGCTCACCGGCGGCCTGCGCCTGGACGACCACGAAATCTACGGCAAGCAGTGGAGCCCGCGCGCCTACGCCGTCTGGCACGCGACCGACATGATGACCGTCAAGGGCGGCATCTCGAAAGGTTTCCGCGCACCGGACATCCGCAGCATCGCGCCGGGCTATGCCTATACCACCGGTGGCGGCGGCTGCACCTATGGCCCGAACGGCACCTGCGGCGTGATCATCGGCGACCCGGACCTGAAGGCGGAAACCAGCACCAACTACGAACTCAGCGCCCACCTCGACAACAAGCGCGGCTGGACCGGCGGCGCCACCGTGTTCTATACCGACTTCAAGGACAAGGTGGCGAACGCACTGATTTATTCCTCGCTAGGCGTGCCGGCACGCTGGTCGGAAGACCCGAACTACCGTCTCTGGTACAGCTACAACATCGACAACGCGACGATTCGTGGCGTGGAACTGACGGCGCGTTACAAACCGTCGCGCGCTCTGAACGTCAGCGCCAACTACACCTATACCGACTCGGAACAGAAGGGCGGCGACTACGCCGGTTACGCGCTGACCCGCACTCCGAAACACGCGGCGAACTTGCGTGCGGACTGGACGGTCCAACGTGGGCTGACCTTGTGGTCGGCGGCGAGTTACCACGGCAAGGAAATCAACGCCGCGGCGCGTACCGGCAGCAACGGCACGCTGCTGGCGAATGGCGTGCGCCAGTACGACGACTACACCCTGGTCGACGCCGGCCTGTCCTACCGTGTGAACCGTAGCGTGACCCTGAACGCCGCGCTGTACAACATCGGCGACAAGCAGCTCGATGATCTGACCTACAACACGGTCGGCGATGGACGCCGGGTGTGGATTGGGTTGAACAACAGCTTCTAATGGTTGGCGGTTGCCTGGCCTCTCCTGGGCCAGGCGGCTGGGATCTGATGGTCGGGGCTGGCGTTGCTGTGCCGGTTCCGGCGGCCGGGAATGATGGTTGAGGCTAGCGTGGTCAAGCCAGATCCGGCGGTCGGGATTTGAACCGTACGGTGGGCACGCCATGCCCACGCGGATGCATGCATGACGATGGCCATTTTCACATCGACATGCATGCATGAACGCGGCTTCGACAAGTGAGCAGCCGATCATTTAATTTTGGCACGACAATGCCAGGGGCGTGGCACTGGCCTTCTGTAGCACCGCTCATGCTTCCGCGTGGGCGCGGGGTGCCTACGCCGGCCGCGCCCACCCTACGGGCATGGGCGCAGGCCAATATCATATGTCCCATGCCGCAGGCTTGAGCGGTCCAGGCGGTCGGCCAATATCGACAACCACATTTCCGCCACCCGTTTTGCGATCTGGTAAGCTTTGCTTCATTGAATCGTTTTGCGGAAGGATGCCGTATGGAGTTCAGTTCGCTGTTCAAGCTGCCGATCATCCAGGGTCCGATGGCCGGCGGCGCCACCACACCCGAGCTGGTGGCTGCCGTGTCGAACGCCGGCGCCCTCGGTTCCCTGGCCGGCTCGCTGCTGTCCCCCGCCATCTTGCGCACCCAGGTCGAGCGCGTCCGCAGCCTGACGAATCACCCCTTCCTGCTGAATTTCTTTGTCCAGCGCACGCCCACGCCATCGGGCGAGGAAGTCGCGCGGGGCGCCGAACTGCTGCGTCCGGTCTGGGAAAGCCTGGGCTGGACCGCGCTGCCGCAGCCAAAACAATGGTGCGAAGACTTCGACGCCCAGTTCGACGCCTTGCTCGAGCTGCGCCCGGCCGCCGCCAGCTTCACCTTCGGCATCCTCGACGCGCTGCAAGTCGAGCGTCTGCATGCGGCCGGGATCCTGACGATCGGCACCGTGACCACGGTCGAGGAAGCGCTGGCCTGGCAAGCCATCGGCGCCGATGCCGTGATTGCATCCGGCATCGAGGCCGGCGGCCACCGCGGCACCTTCATCGGGCGCCAGGAAGACGCGACGCTGACCGCCGGGGCACTCTGGCCGGCCGTGGCCCAGGCCGTCAGCATTCCCGTGATCGCCGCCGGCGGCATCATGAGCGGCGCCGATATCAAGGGGGCGCTGGCGCTGGGCGCCGCCGCGGTGCAGATGGGCACGGCCTTCCTCGTCACCGACGAGTCCGGCATCCACGCGGCGTATAAACAAAGACTGATCGAGGCCGAAGGTCAGCCGACCCGGCTCACGCGCAGTTTTTCCGGCCGCTACGCGCGCGGCATCGAGAACCGTTTCATGCGCCAGATGGCGGCCGTAGAGGCGCAAGTGCCGCCTTATCCAGTACAGAACGCGCTGACCGGCAGCATCCGCGCCGCAGCGTCGAGCGCCGGCGACACTGAGCTGATGTCGCTCTGGGCCGGCACCGGCGTGGCGCGGGCAAGGCCCATGCCGGCTGAACAATTAATCAAACTATTGGCATCCGAACTGCAGTCCTGACGGGAGACCCCTGCGTGGAATCGGCTGGAGAATACGACTACATCATCGTCGGTGGGGGCACGTCTGGCTGCGTGCTGGCCAACCGCCTGACCCGCAACAAGAACGTCAACGTGCTGCTGATCGAAGCCGGCGCGCGCGACGATTACCTGTGGATCCACATCCCGGTCGGCTATTTGCACTGCATCGGCAATCCGCGCACCGACTGGCTGTTCAATACCGAGCCCGATCCCGGCCTGGGCGGGCGCGCCCTGATCTATCCGCGCGGGAAAGTGCTGGGCGGCAGTTCATCGATCAACGGCATGATCTACATGCGCGGGCAGCAGGGCGACTACGAGCGCTGGGCCGAGGCCTGCGGCGACGATTCCTGGCGCTGGAACGGGGTACTGCCCTTGTTCAAGAAAAGCGAAGACCATTACCGCGGCGCCAGCGAACTGCACGGCGCCGGTGGCGAATGGCGCGTGGAAAAGCAGCGCCTGTCGTGGAAGATCCTGGATGCCTTCCGCGATGCGGCGGCCGAGGTCGGCATCGAGAAAGTCGATGATTTCAATACCGGCGACAACGCCGGCTCGTCCTACTTCGAGGTGAACCAGCGCCGCGGCATCCGCCTGAATACGGCCAAGGCCTTCCTGAAACCGGCGGCCCAGCGCGCCAACCTGACGATCATGACGGGCTGCCACGTGGAACGTTTGCTGATCGAGGACGGCGCAAACGGCAAAATCTGCCGTGGCGTGCAATTCACCGGCGGCGGGCGCCAATTTACCGCCATCGCGCATCGGGAAACCTTGTTGGCTGCGGGGGCGATCGGCTCGCCGCATATCCTGCAATTGTCCGGCATCGGGCCGGCGGCCAGCCTGCACCAGCATGGGATTGCGCCGGTCGTCGACTTGCCCGGCGTGGGCGAGAACCTGCAAGACCATTTGCAGCTGCGCATGGTCTACAAGGTGACGGGCGTGAAGACCCTGAATACGTCGGCCGCCAACTGGTTCGGCAAGATGAAGATCGGCATGGAGTACGCGCTGTTCCGCAGCGGGCCGATGTCGATGGCGCCGTCGCAGCTGGGTGCGTTTGCGCGCTCCGGGCCGCACGAGGCGACGCCGAATTTGCAATATCACGTGCAGCCGCTGTCGCTGGAAAAGTTCGGCGATCCGCTGCATGGTTTCCCGGCATTCACGGCAAGCGTCTGCAACTTGCGTCCGACGGCGCGCGGGCACGTG